>JAAUXY010107512.1_pt1 | contig 45181 bp, 52 predicted proteins | sample 7278121 | NCBI WGS metagenome assembly JAAUXY01 (sample SAMN14350117, study PRJNA611818) | marine sediment metagenome | isolation source: surface marine sediment (1.8m) | place: French Polynesia: Moorea | collected 2018-08
ATACGTGCATGATAAAACCGTTGATGGAATGAATAATGGCAAAGGCGTGTTCGCGCTTATGCAGGAGATATCGTTACCAGAGCGTTTGGATGTTGGGCAGAAGTATGGCTCTGTCGCGTGGAGTGTCCGCGGCATCTATGAAGGATATGTAGGTTGGTTTGATGAAAAGCCTGAGTCCATATACAGCGTGCCACGCGAGACTGTTTATCCTGACTTGGTTGATCTGGCTGGCGGTCCGGACAGGGTGGCCGCCTTGGCAAAGGAAAAGCTGGTGGATGGCAATCTGGTAGAGGGTCTCTATTTGACCAGCGCAGCGCTATGGGTTGATTCGAAGCACAGAGCGGCGCTGGAAACGCGCATCAGGTTGCTCGAGGCTCTTGAGGATGGCGCTGGCAATTTCAATGAGCGTGCCTGGTTGAGACACGCGCGAAAGCTTTCCGAAGGAAAGCTGGCGGAAGACTGAGCGATTGTCCCGCCTGCCAGCGTATGACGTGCGTATCGCGGCTGCGGCTGGGCGCCAGGGGCAGAAAGGGAAACCAGCATGGCAATCAATGGTGCATGTTTGTGCGGCAGGGTTCGCTACGAAATCTCGGGTCAATTATTTCATGCAAGTAACTGCCATTGTTCTATGTGCAGGCGACAGCATGGTGCCGCATTCGCCACCTATGCTGAATTCAATCCGGGCGACTTCAGATGGACCTCAGGAGCAGACCTGATAAAGGTCTACGAAAAGTTACCGGGTGCCGGATGGTGTTTTTGTAGTGAATGTGGTTCGTCATTGGCGGGAACCGTGGACGGTAAAATCACCACGATAACGCTGGGTACGATTGAAGGAGATCCGGGCATAAAGCCGGAGTCACATATCTTCGTCGGTTCCAAGGCGCAGTGGCATGATATTGCTGATGATCTCCCGCAGTTCGCTGAAAGACCCCGTGACACATGAGAACCACCCCGAAAAGTCACGTAAGACAGTAACGCCTTTCACGCTACTCCACGCGGCGCTCGTGCTTCACCCAGTCGACCTCCATGGTCCAGCGGTCCACGGTCATCGGCGACGGGTTGATCTTGGCAAAGTTCAGTACCGCGAATAGCGGTTCGGGGAACTGGTCACCCTGTCCCTCACTGCGATGAATCACTTCGCCATCGAGCAGGAAGAGCAGATCGCTGCCGTCCCACTCGACCGCGTACTCGTGATAGTCGGCCAGCCTGGCTTCCTGAACGTGCATCAGTTGCTGCCAGTCACCACCGCCACAGTAGCCAAGACTCTTGATTGCACGAACGGCGTAGTGGTCCGGCCCACCATCGCTGTGGTGTTCGAAAATGTCGATCTCTCCCGAACCGGTCATCGGCCAGCAGATGTTCTCGTCCTCTTCCTCAACCGGGGGCTCGTTATTGCGGGCGCCAAGCAACCACCACGCCGGGAACATGCCCGCCTGACCGCTAGCGGGGACGCGCAGCCGGGCGGTCCAGCGCCCCTTCACAAACTCCTGGCGGTTTTTCGACGTGAGCCGCCCTGCCACGAACTGTGTAGGCGGGTGCGGCTCTCCGGCCTTGTTCAAGTTGTCGCACTCGACCGGCTCGCCCAGGTCGACCACGCGGAGCTTCAGTGTGCCGTCGCTGACCGCCCGCGTCTCGTGCTGACCGTCCCGAACGTAGCACTGATCCTCATCGTTGACCCAGAGTAGCTGGTCCTGCCAGTTGTCCCCATCGAAACGGTCGAAGTCATCGAAGAAGTCGACTTCCCATTCGTCAGCCGTCGAAGTCACCTTTTGGACCGTTCCTTCGGGCTCTTCGCCAGCGCAAGATGCGGCCATGAAGGCTACGGCCAGCAGGGGTAGTATCCAGCGACAATTCTCCATTGGCATAGGAAGGTGTTTCCTCATTTTCTTACCCGGAGTTCGCGCGCATGCCGAAATGCTCTTTTTACGAACACTAGTATACCCGTACACGATAAACTTATTGGCGCGCTCCCTGGAGGAGGATGCTCAAGCAGCGGACGGGAAGAGCCGTGAACATCAGAGAGTCATTAGACACCGATAAAGAATCAATCCGCCAACTACATCGAAACGCGTTTGGCGAAACTGAGGGAGACGCCGTATCGAAATTGGCTGTGGATCTGTTGGAAGATCGAACTGCATTGCCACTGCTTTCGCTTGTAGCAGAAGCAGACGACGAAATCGTCGGCAACGTCATTTTTTCTTCTGTCACAATCGAGGGCGCAGACCCGGCTGCGTCGGCGTACACCATGGCGCCGCTCGCAGTTGCCAGCAGATTTCAGGGCCAGGGTCTGGGAACAAAACTTATCAAGCTGGGACTTGAAACACTGAAAGCGCGAGGCGCGGCGATTGTCCTGGTTCTCGGCGATCCCAATTACTACTCCCGGACGGGCTTTCAGGCTGGCCACAGCCTGAAGCCACCCCATGCGCTACGATACCCGGAAGCCTGGATGGCATTGGAACTTGTAGAAGGCGCGCTCGAGAACACCAGAGGTACGGTTCGATGTGCCGCATCCCTGAGTGCGCCAGAGTACTGGTAGAGTTGCCCGACGCAGTCGAGTGCTGCGGTACGCATAGGTACTCATGAACAATGCCTTGTAGAGCATCATGACGACTATACGCCAGGACGATTTCATCGCGAGCGTGGCGGACGCGCTGCAATTCATCTCCTATTACCACCCGCCCGATTTCATCCAGGCGCTGCACGAGGCGTGGCGGCGGGAGGAGTCCGAAGCCGCCAGGGCGGCGATGGCCCAGATCCTCGTGAATTCCCGGATGTGCGCCGAGGGTCACCGGCCGATCTGCCAGGACACCGGCATTGTCACCGCGTTCGTCAAGATCGGGATGGATGTCTCCTGGGACACAAGGCTGGGTGTCGAGGACATGATCAATGCAGGTGTGCGCCAGGCCTACAACCATCCGGACAACAAGCTTCGCGCGTCCATCCTCGATGATCCGGCTGGCGCGCGAAAAAACACGGGCGACAACACCCCGGCGGTAATCCACACGCAGGTCGTGCCGGGCAACACCGTCCACGTGGAGCTGGCCGCCAAGGGTGGCGGCTCCGAAGCCAAGACGAAATTCGTGATGCTCAACCCGTCCGACGATATTGTCGAGTGGGTCGTGAAGACGGTGCCAACGATGGGCGCCGGCTGGTGTCCGCCGGGGATGCTTGGGCTTGGTGTCGGTGGCACCGCGGAAAAGGCCATGGTGATGGCGAAAGCCGCGCTGATGGAGCCGATCGACATCCACGAGCTGCGCGCGCGCGGCGCGAAAACGACCGCCGAGAAGCTGCGCCTCGAGATATTCGACGCGGTAAACGATTTGGGTATTGGCGCACAGGGCCTGGGCGGATTGACAACCGTGCTCGACGTAAAGATCCACGACTACCCGACACATGCGGCCAACAAACCTGTCGCGATGATTCCCAACTGCGCCGCGACCAGACATGCACATTTCACGCTCGATGGCGGCGGACCGGCGTTGCAAACGCCGCCGCGGCTCGAGGACTGGCCGGATATTGCTTTCGACGTTGGCCCGGGTGCGAAGCGCGTCGACCTCGCCGCCGTCACGCGCGACGCAGTGAAACAGTGGCAACCAGGTGAAACTCTGTTGCTAAGTGGCAAGATGTTGACCGGCCGTGATGCTGCCCACGCACGCATCGCCGATCTGCTGGCCAACAGCGAACCGCTTCCCGCTGGCGTGGACTTCACTGATCGGTTCATTTATTACGTCGGGCCGGTCGACGCGGTGCGTGACGAAGTAGTTGGTCCGGCAGGTCCGACAACCGCCACCCGCATGGACAAGTTCACCGACCTGATGCTCGGGCAGACCGGGCTGCTCGGAATGGTTGGAAAGGCCGAGCGCGGGCCGGACACTATTCGCAGTATTCGAGAACACGAAGCTGTCTACCTGATGGCTGTCGGCGGCGCCGCCTACCTCGTTTCGAAAGCCATCAAGTCAGCTCGGGTCGTTGCGTTCGAAGATCTGGGCATGGAGGCAATCCACGAATTCGAAGTGGTCGATATGCCGGTCACTGTGGCCGTAGACGTGCGCGGCAACGCCGTCCACGAGTCCGGGCCGGCCGAATGGCAGGAAATCATTCTCGCCAGGAAGCCGGGCGCGGGCGTCAACTGACTGCCGTCAGGCGGCGCGATCGTATATACTGACGTTTCTCGCGCAATAAAGAATAAACAATAGCGAGACCAGTAACTTAGCTTAACGCGGAGCGCAGGGCTCGGGCCCGGATCTGCGTGGCCGATCATCCAGGGAGCGCGGACACTATGAAAATCGTCGGCATTCACACGGGGCATAACGCAACTGCGTGTTTGTTCGCAGACGGTCGCATCGAGGCCATCGTCTCCGAGGAACGGTTTTCGAGAAACAAGAACGACAGCGGCTTTCCCGGGCGCGCCGTCCAGTGGCTGTTCGACAATTACTCTCTGGATGCCAATGCAATCGATCGCATTGCGATCGCCGGCCTGTTGACGGGAATGGAGATCGGCGAGTGGGAGGAGGGTCCCTGGGAGATTTTCGCCGCGCAGGTCTCACGCATTGTTCCCGCGCGGCTGATGACGTCCAACGCCCTGGTGGCGCCCTACTTGCGCCTGCGTGCCGGCGGTAAGCAGCGGCTCGAAGGCGCCGCTGAGAGACTCTCACGTTTCCGCGTTCCGCAAGACAAGATCGATCTTGTCGAGCACCACAGTTGTCACGCGCACGCGGCCTATTGGCTCGATCCCGGACGGCGCCCCGAGCCGACGCTCGTGGTGACGCTCGATAACACCGGCGACGGTCGCTGCGGGACAATTCACGTGGCTGATGGCGAGGGTGGGTTTACGCGCCTGCACGAGATGCAAAGCCTCCGATCTCTCGGAATGATGTACACGGCCGTGACCCGTTACCTGGGTATGAAGGCGGTCGAAGATGAGTACAAGGTGATGGGAATGGCGCCATACGCCAAACCCGAGCGGGCGGAGGCCGTGTACCGCATTTTGCGTGGGCACATGGACCTGACGCCCGATGAACTCGATTTCGCGAATCTCACTGGTCTGGGTGAGAGCGCCTATGTGAAGCGTTTCCGCTCGGAGTTGGCCAAATTCCGCTTCGACGCCGTGTGCGCCGGCGTACAAATGCTCGTCGAGGATCTTGTCCTCCGATATCTCAAGGCCTGGTCGAGAAAGACCGGCATCCGAAAGCTGGTAGTGGGTGGCGGCGTCTTCATGAACGTCAAGATGAACATGCTCATCAATGAGTCGCCGGACTTCGATGACGTCTTCTTTCTGCCTTCGTGCGGCGACGAGAGCAACGCCGCCGGCGCCGCCCTGGAATCTGCATGGCAAATCCACCGTGAGGCTGGTGAGCGTTTCGATCCGGCGCCGCTCGGTCCGCTCTACCTCGGGCCCGAATTCTCCAACGAAGACTGCGAGGCGGCGCTCCGCGGCAACGACGGCCGGCTCCGCTGGGAGAAGTCGCCCGATCTCGAGGCCGAAACAGCCAAGGCGCTGGCCGAGGGGCGAATTGTTGGTCGCATGCGAGGGCGCATGGAGTTTGGTGCCCGCTCACTTGGCAACCGGAGCATCATGGCAAGGGCCGATTCCCTGAATACGGTTCACCGGATCAATCGCGCCATCAAGATGCGGGATTTCTGGATGCCGTTTGCACCATCCGTGCTGGCGGCTCGGCAGTCGGACTACGTCATAAACCCGAAGGGCAGCCCGGCGCACTACATGATTCTCGGCTTCCGCAGCACGCCGCTGGCCGTGGAGGAGTTGATCGCCGGACTGCATCCGTTCGACCGGACTTGCCGACCCCAACTGGTTGAACCTGAGTGGAATCCTCACTATCACCATCTGCTCGAAGTTTACGAGTCACTGACGGGGAGTGGCGGAATCCTGAATACCAGTTTCAATCTTCACGGTGAGCCGGTCGTCTGTACACCGGAGGATGCAATTTCCACGTACCTGCGATCGGACCTCGATCTGCTGACGCTCGAGGACTACCTGGTCTGGGATCCGAAGCGTATCGACCGCGACGCTGGCAGCCGCTCGGGCGTCGCGTCCAGCCAAACCGAGTCCGCAGCGATGGCCGAAGAAACCGGGAACGCGGTGGCCTAAAAAGAACAGTTGCGATACGCGATTGGCGATTACGCCACGCAAATTATCATTGCAAATTGCGTTGCTTGAATCTGCAATAGGAATCAGCCTGTGATAGTGCCGGCCCGGTTCTCCAGAGTGTGGTGGGTGTGGATCGTGTCCGCCGGATTTTCGTGCGGTGCCGTGGCGACGATAGTGCTCTATCTTGTGGGCGCGCTGTCGGAAACCCATTACATCTGGGCGTTTCTGATTGGCGCGGGCATTGGTGATGTCGTGCTCGCGCTCTGGTTCGAGGCCGTAGCTCCCACTCGTGTGACGGTCGGTCCCGGGGAGCGCGTGCATGTCAGTGCGCCGGTCCGTGATCGTGCCAGAGTTGTGTCGGGTTTCGCCGCCGACGATGCGGGGAAGGTCAGGGTGCGTGGCGAGGTCTGGAGAGCGCGCTGCCTGTCCTGGCAGGGTCAGCAACTTTCTCCCGGCCAGGAGGTTCGCATAACGGGGCGCGACGGACTTACTCTGCTTATCGATATCGACGACCAATAAACCTATCCAATACCCGTTCGATATGACGCTGCAACGAGACATTGCGAGTTGGGACGGCAAATCGGCCGACGATATCGCGCAGATCTACGATCGTTATGCGCAGCGGCCCGATTTGCTGGCCGAGCTGGTCAAGCATGCCAACAAGCCCGACTTGCAATCGGGCGCAACCTGGCTCATCAAGCGTCATATCGAGAACACGGCGCCGCTGAACGCGCGTGAAACGAAGCAACTCCTCGAACTTCTGCCTGACCTGGAAGGCTGGGAGGCAAGGCTGCATCTGCTTCAATGCCTGCCACATCTTGCGATACCGTCGCCATGTAAAGCTGCCGTGGAATTGTTTACGCGCGAATCGATCACCGATGACAACAAATTCGTTCGGGCCTGGGGATACGGCGGCTTCTACGAACTCGCTCGCCAGTTCCCCGATTTGCAGGATGAAGCTACCCAGCTGATCGAAATGGCGAAGCGGGATGAGCCTGCTTCCGTGCAAGCCCGAATTCGCCGCGTGACGGCAAAGGGCTTCTAGAAAAGCGTGGCCAGGTTGCTCGAGTCGATTATGCTGGTGGAAATTGAAGTGGAAGCGTTTCGGGATGAGTACCAACAAACATGACGACGGCCTGCGGTTGCGCAAAGAGGTTCTGGGTGAGGATTACGTCGGCAAGGCACTGGGCAACGCCACTGACTTCGATCAGCCGCTGCAAACCTTGCTGACCGAAAACTGCTGGGGAGAGGTGTGGTCACGCGACGGAATTTCGCTGCAGACCAGGAGCCTGATTACGATAGCAATTCTCGCATCGATGCGGGCGTCGCAGGAACTGCAGGTGCATGTGCGCGGCGCTCTGAATAACGGGTGCACCGTGCAGGAAATCCGCGAGGTTCTGCTGCATGCAACTGTTTATTGCGGCGCGCCGGTCGGCATTGAAGCATTTCGGGCGGCGCGAGCCGTGATCGACGGTTTACCGGGAGACGCCACGTGACCGCAAGCGGGAGTCATCACGGCAGCTGTCATTGTGGCGCGGTCCACTTCGAGGTGACGTTGCCCCATGGCCTCGTGGATCTGCGGCGCTGCAATTGCTCGATGTGCAGTCGCCGCGGCGCGATCGCGGGGTCGGTTGCCCTGGATGGCCTGCGAGTCACGCAAGGGACCGACAAATTGTCCCTGTACCAGTTCAACACGATGACGGCGAAGCACTATTTCTGCTCCGTTTGTGGCATCTACACGCATCACCAGCGCCGGTCCAACCCCGAGGAGTTCGGGTTCAATGTGGCCTGCCTCGACGGCGTGGACCCGTTCGCGCTCGGGGATATACCAGTCGTGGACGGCATCAATCACCCGTGCGACCGGGATTGACGCATGGCAATTGTCGCGCCACAGGGTTCGCCACTTGCCGCCGCTGTGATCGGCGTCGCGAACCTGGAAGAGTCGCTGCAGTTCTACCGGGACATGATCGGCATGCAGGTGCTGCATGAGACGACCTGCCGCGGCGCCGACTACGAACGCTACTGGCATCTGCCGGCGGGCGCCGGCGCCCGCGCGGCACTGCTATCAGCCAGCGATGACCTTGTCGGTCGCGTGTTGTTGCTGGAATTCGATGTTGCTGACCGGCTGCCGGTACGTGCTCCGGGCGTTACGCGCGCGGTCGGCCTGTTCAATCTGAATTTCTATTCGGCGGACATTCACGCCGATGCCGAGCGTTTTCGAGCCGCGGGATTTCACTTCTGGTCAGACCCGGTCGCCTATGACCTCGGTGCGGATGTGGGTTCACCGATCGAAGTGGTATTCGATGGCCCGGATGGGGTGGCGATCAATCTTGTCGAACTTGCAACCGGGGATATGAATACCCGCATCGGTCAGATGCGAGCGTATGTTGCGAGCCATGGCCGCACACCACGCGGTTTTACCCCGGTGGTAACGAGTTCGCACGTGGCGCAGGACATCGATAAAGCGCGCGCGTTCTACGAACAGGTGCTGCACATGGGTGTATTGATTGACGATGTGCTGCAGACGCCAGCATCGAACCGATTACTCGGTCTGGACCCGGACAGTCGCACGCACGTCGTGTTCATGCAGGGTAACCACATGTTTGGCAAGATCGCCGTGTCGCAGCCGCTCAACTACGATTGCGATTCGCTGATAGCAGCGGCGGCGCCGCCCAATATCGGCTACCTGGCCCAGCAGTTCGTGGTAGCGGATGCCGCGATCGCGGCTGAAACCTGCGCGCGACTCGAGGTCGAGATCTTCACACCGCTGACGGAGCTCGAGCTGCCAGGCCTGGGGCGCTGTGCGACAATGCTGATACGCAATCCGGGCAGCGGCGCGCTGCAGGAAATTGCGCAGCCGCTGTAACGTCACATGGGCACCGTAACGAACATCAACCGGGCCAGGTTCGCCGTCGGTGACCTTGTTCATCATCGGCTGTTCGGTTACCGCGGCGTCATTTTCGACGTCGATCCGACGTTTCAATCGACCGACGAATGGTACGAAACGGTCGCCCAGTCCCGGCCGCCTAAAGACAAGCCCTGGTACCACGTGCTGGTGCATGGCGCTGTTCACACCACATACGTTGCGGAACGCAACCTGGAACCGGACACCGACGAAGCGCCGATCAGTCATCCGCTGGTCGAGCACTTTTTCGTCAGGTTCGAGGACGGTCACTACGTCAGGAGTGGCCGTCGCGAAAACTGACTGATGCACAAAATCCGGCTGCTCAAGATTCTCCTTCAGTACCTGTTCGGCAAGCGGCCGAGTGATCCCCTGCGACCGGTAACCTGCCAATTTCTGATTACCCCCTTGGATGTGGAGCTCACGCGGGCTGCGTCACATTCCTATGCAATGTTTGCCAATCTCGGGCGCTGGTGCTGGTCCTTCCAGAATATCGATTGGAACGGGCTGCTCAAGGAGCGCTGGGTCCCGCTGACGCACAGTGAGCTCATTCACTACCGTCGCGCCATCAAACTTTTCACGACAGTGGAAGTGGCAACGACGCTGATCTGGTGGGATGACAAAATGGCGTATTTCGAACACCGGATCAGTCAGGGGGAAACAGTATTCGCGGTCATCTATTCCCGCGGGACCTTCTTCAAAGGCCGGGAGCGAATTCCCCCCATGCAGTGCGTTGTCGACCTGGTCGGGATTCAGCCGCCCGATCAACCGGCTATCGTGGACTTCTGGATCAGCGGCGCGGAGCTGTTCCGTAAATAGGGAGAAGAAAATGCCTCAATACGTAATGGTGTACCTTGGCGGCAACCCGCCCTCGAGCCCGGAGGAAGGCCAGAAACATATGGCCAGATACATGGAATGGCTGGGCTCACTCGGCGAGGCGGCGGTCAGTCCGGCCAATCCGTTGAAAAATACCGCGACCGTAAATCCGGATGGCAGCGTTTCGGAGGGCGGCGCGACGACAATGTCCGGCTACACCATTGTTCAGGCGGATTCGATGGACGCCGCGCTGGACATGGCAAAAGCCTGCCCGTTCCTGGAGGTGGGCGGCTCTCTCGAGGTATCCGAGCTGGCGCAGATGCCGGGACGGAATTAGCAGTCACAGATCAGGACATGTCGGTTCCTGGAGACCAGCGCAAAAGCCGCCGGTTCCGCAATCAGAATTTCATCAGGAACGCGCTGGACGGGCGGCTGAAATCATATTGCTTCTGCCACTCCTGTGGCAGCTCCCGGGGGTCGGCGTTTCTGAAGCCGAGCGGAATGAGTTTCTTCTCGAGCCGTGCATCGATCCCGACGCCGAAGACGCCCTGTTTGCCACGTCGCCGCGCTTCGTCGATCAGGTGCAGAATTAACTCTCCAGCGCGGCCGAATTTGCGATCGCGAAACAGGGTCGTGCCGGTTGCGATCTCGACCCAGTCGCCGTAGTCCTTGATGCGCATGACGGCTACGACCTGCCCGTCGATGTCGTAGACCCAGAAGTTCTGCAGGTCTTGAGCAATATCGTTCTCCGTCACGGGCAGTATGCGGCCGGCGTCGATCTGCGGTCGCAGTTGAAACGTGATATCGCCGATATCGCGCAATTCGGCTTGGCGAATGCGGGATTCACCGATACTGCTGAAAAGAACGCCGCCACCCTCGTGCGTGAACACCTCTTCACATAGCCTGCCGGACTTGCCTACGAGGTAGGCGATCTCCGGTATCCCGTTTTCCAACAGGTGCTGGGCATATCGGAGCCGCGGCTCGTAGTCGCGCAGCTGCAGCTCATCGAGACGATCGCACAGTGCGTTCAGTTCATCGTAGGGAACGCGGGTTTTCGAGATCGTGTCTTCGAATTCCTGCAGGCGTTGGCCGACGAACACGATCTTCTTTGCCTGTAGCTCGAGACCGATGTGCTTGACCATTTCTTCCATGGCCTCGATATGCGCGGACTGCGGCGTGAGTCCATGATGGACGACAATCGGCATTTGACCCGCCTGCAGTGCAGCGCGGATCTGCTGAATGTTCACGGTCAATCGTTGGTCATCCGCGTGCTGCGGTTCGGCGGCCTGGATGAGATTGAAGTGCGTACCGTGAGTGTTCGACAGTGCGACCTCGCGCTGCAGCTCGAATTGCGGATCGGGCGCCACGACGACCAGCTGGATCCGGTACGCTGTCAGCACCTTGAAATCCAGGACGAGATCCTGGAAGGGCGTATTGCGGGACAGGGAAATAATCAGAATCCTGTCGCGCAAGCGTGTCCCATAGTGCGCGAATTCCAGGGCCCGATACAGTTCTTCGACGTCCATTGATTTCTCTCCGCGGGACAAGAAATCTTGCTGATTCTTATTATTGACGTTGTCCGGAACAGAGTAGCCGTAACGGACGCAGTATCGCAAGACAATAGGTTATCTTCTGCTGGTAAAGTACGTGTTGGTCGTTCACCAGGCATGGTTTGAAGCAGAGGACGGTGATGGTTAATGTTGGCTTTGTGCTCTACCGCAAAGGTAAAGAGCCTGGCACTCTGGATGCGACCTGGTGCCACCCTTATTTCGGCGACGGCGTGTTTGGCACCGGCAAAGCGACCGGCGGCCCGGCCGAGGCCTTCGAGGGTCGCTATCAGATTCGTTACTTCGACCATAACGGCAATGAACTCGCCGGCTTCGAACTCGATATCCGGAAACACGGCGAGTATTTTGAGTTGGCGTGGATCGACAATGGTGAAGTCATGGACCGGGGCATTGGCATGGAAGTGGCGGAAGGTCTGGCGGCCGGCTGGCGCCGGGTCGATGACAAGCCGCCGCAGCCGTTTGAGACCATCGACCCGGGATTGCAGCCCTGATCGCGGTTCTCAGTTTCGTAGCAGTATTGAGCTGCGCTCTATTCGCTGGCGCGGCGATCTATATCACTGTGGCAGAACACCCGGCGCGGCTGGAATGTGGCACCGAACTCGCGGCCACTGTGTTTGGTCCGAGCTACCGGCGCGCAGCGGTCATGCAGGCATCGCTGGCCATTGTCGCCGGCGTTGCCGGCGGTGCCGTGGCTTGGCTGCAGAGTTCTGCCGTATGGGCAACCGGCACAGTATTGATCTTCTCAGTGGTGCCATTCACGTTCATTGCCATCATGAGTACGAATCGGCAGCTACTCGACGCTAGGCGCGACCGCGCGTCACCGGAGACTGCGGATCTGTTGCAGCGGTGGGGGCGCCTGCATGCGGTGCGCTCGGTGCTCAGCGCGGTAGCAACCTGCCTGTTCATTTATGCACTCATAACGCCGTGAACGAGCGACAGCGCGCGCGAGTGGCATCTGTTATGGAACCAGGCCGGTGATGAGTTTCGTGAACCGCGTATCGATGGTGCCGCTCGAGGTCGAGTGGAACCCGACGACCGGCGCCAACTGGGTCGCGGTCGGTCGCGGCACGACGCTGCGGTCCCGGTTTTCCTAGATCTGCGTCACAGCGCCAGCGGCGGCGGCTATGGATGAATAGCAGTGATGACTACCGCGAATCACGACAGCGAGTTGATGCAGATCCTGGTCGAAATCCGGGACAATCAGCGCCTGTCGCTCCAGAAGCAGGATGAACACCTGGAGATCGCGCGCCAGCAGATCGAGCGCGCCAGGACTCAGGTCGCGGAATCGATCGAGTTGCAGAAAGTGGCGATCGAACGCGCCAAGATGGTTGCGCGGGTTGCGATCCCGGGCATATTGTTGTGCATTGGCCTGGTGATCTACCTGATCGTCACCTATCTATAGGCACCGGACGTGCAGATTGTTGCACCACATCGCAAACACGGATCGCGACTCGGTCTGTTGCTTGCGATGTTCGGGTTCGTGCTGCTGACGCCCGGCAGTGTCGCCGCCGATGATCTGGCCAAATTTGCCCGCTGTATCGATCGCTCGGGCGCCAAGTACTACGGCGCCTGGTGGTGCCCTTACTGCAAGAGCCAAAACGACATGTTTGGCAAGTCGGCGAAACGCTTGCCGTACATCGAGTGTTCGCCCAAAGGCTCCAAGAGAAAGCTCGGCAAGTGCCGCGACATCAATGCGTTCCCGACCTGGGTCTTCAAGGACGGTCCGGTGGCCACAGGTGTGCAGTCATTCCGAAAGCTCGCTGAATTCACAGGGTGCAAAGTGCCCGATTGAAGTTCCCGATATTGACGCTGAGAGCCAATAGCAGAGATGTCTGATACAAACGTTACCTGTCCAGCCTGCTCGGCGCAGATGAAGAAAGGGCATCTATACGTGCGTGGCCTCAGTGCATCGTTGCACTGGTCCAGTCGGGGCGACACCAAATTCCTGTCACGCAAAAACCTCGAACAAATCGATTTGAGTCAGATCAGCACCAGGCCGACCGGCGGACAAGCGGTTCTCGACGCCTGGTTATGTCCCGTGTGCGACCTGCTGTCCTTCCGTCGTAGCTAGCACGTACATGCGCCGCGTTCTCGGTCTCATTTTTGGTTTAGCGCCGCTGGTATTGCTCGCCACATCGCTCGTCTTTGGTCTGAACAGTCCGGTTCGACCCATGTTTGACGGCATGGGTTTCATGATCGCGGCGGCTATTGTTACCGTGCTCAACTTCTATCTCTCGTTCGGCCGGCCGCTCATGTTTCGTCTGCGACATGGCACGATGGATGGTCATCGGTTTGTCTCGGGCTTTCCCATGATTGGTACGGTTTTGGTAATGCTCGGCGCGCTCTTCGCCTTCGGTACCGTTGGCAGCGCAGCGATTGGTGTATTTGCGATATTGCTCGATACTGGGGGCAGCTTCTGGTTCATCATTTCGACGTGGCATGACCGGTCGTTTTGGGATTCGTGAACGACCTGCTGGCTCCAACCGAATACGTTGCGGCGCTGTGGGCGGTGGCGTTTCTGATTGGCGTGGGTATCTGGTGCCTGTGGTCTTCTCGGCGCCTCCGCAAGTTGGTGGACCGGATACGTAGTGAAGACCCAGCCTTGTGGCAGGAGCTTGGCTCGCCAGAACGCTGGGACGATGTTGCCAATGTTCGTAACTGGTCGACGCTGCGCCGCGTGCGGATCGATCAGGTGTTCGCGCAGCAATTCAATCAGCAGGTCATTGAGGATCTACGCGGCCTGCAGCAGACCATAACTATCGGCCTCGTCGTGATGGCCGCCGCCGGACTGTTCGTAATGTATTTGGTCTGGCCTTACCGATGATCTGAAGCAATGGCGCAGGATCAACAAGCGGAGTCGCCAACGAACGCGAGCGTGCTTGACGATTACTGCGTTCTCGATCGCAAGAAGTTCGCGCTCATCATGGCGGTGTTGTTGAGCGTGGCGGCAGTGGGCGTCTGGCTGGGGCTGGACAGGCTGGCGCAGTACGCGGCGGGACTCGAAGAGCTGGTCGCGACCGACCCGGCAAAAGCCGGCGCTATCCTGACCCGGCAACTCCGCTTTCTCGCGATCGTGAATGGCGTCGTCTTGACCGCGTTGGCACTGTTGATTATCTGGCATGGATCGCGGGGCTGGCGCACAGCTTCCATGCCCCCGCAAGGATCGTGGATACTCGAAGGGCAGCGCACCTGGACCGGCCGGCGGCCTTGAGGATTGCAAAGTTCACAATGACTGTGGGGGTTCTGCTGGGCGTGCTCGCGGTCATCAGCTCCGTGATCCTGTGGCGCCTCGGCGACACACTGCGGGATCAGACGTGGAAGGGTGCCTACGTGCGGGGTCACGAAGTTAACGCGTTCACGCCCTGCGGATCAGCCCGGAGTTACTGGGCGAGTTTTAACTGGGCCGGGTCTGAGCTGGTGCAGTTCTATGAGGCGAAAGCGCGGGAGCCGTATCAACCCATCTACGTCGAATTTCGCGGGCACCTGCTGGACGAGGAGCGCGACGGGTTTGCGGCGGACTATGATGGGCTGATACGCATCAGTGAGGTGCACATCATGAAGGACCAATTGCCCCGTGGCTGCGAGCTGCCGCGCCCATGATCGCCAGGTACCTTATCGCGGTCATCCTCGTGGTCGTTGGACTGATCAATTTGAGCCCGATTATTGGCGTGTTATCCGCAGAACAGTTGTCAAGACTATACGGCATCGCCGTGGATGATCCGGACCTGATTATTTTGCTACGACACCGTGCTGTGCTGTTCGGTTTGCTCGGCACGTTTATTATCGCGTCGGCCTTCAGGCCATCCTTGCAGTTGTGGGCCTGTGTCGCCGGTCTCGTGAGCATGGTGACCTTTATCGGAATCGCCTACAGCGTGGGCGAGTATGGCGCAGCGATCGGGACTGTCGTGATAGCGGATGTCGTCGCATCAGCTGGACTGGTCGTTGTGCTGCTATTGCGCGCATTATTGCCTGGTAATGCGACGGGGAGAGAAACTTGATGGACGCTTTACAGCCATCCGGCAGCGTGCCGGAGCGCAAGATACCGATTCGCCTGCTGATCATGGACGTGATCGGCACGATTCTGCTCGGACTGGGACTGTTCCTGATGTTCGCCGAGTCCCCCGGTCAATTCACAGGGGATATCGAGCCGAAGACCGTCGGTACCATTCTGATGGTGCTGGGGATTGTCTTCATCGTGCCGCTGGTGGTGCACCTGTTGAACCTGGGCAAGCTGGCGGCCCGGCCCGGCCAGGGCGATGGGCAGGCGCCGGGCCCGCCCGCTTGATCGATGGGAGAGATGACAATGCGCAGCGGCAACATCACGAAGACCTTTCCGGTACTCACTTCCAAATTGCTGATCGACCTGGTCGAGGTCACGCCAACGCTGTACCAGGACCTCGACACGGCATATGGTGACTTTCGTGGCTGCACGCTGGTGTCCTGCCACGAGTTTTCTGCGGATTGGTCCGAGTGGGAAATGCACCCGGCCGGCGATGAGCTGGTGATGCTGTTGTCCGGTGACGTGACCTTCGTCGTGCGGACATCGTCGGGCGACGAGACGATTCCGCTCACCGCGCCCGGCGATTTCGCCGTGGTACCGAAAGGGCACTGGCATACCGCTCGGGTCGACCGTGGGGCGAAAGTGCTGTTCGTCACGCCTGGCGAGGGCACGCAGAGCAAACCGGAGCCGGGTTGATCTGCTGGCACCGGTGGGTCGACATGGACGAAAACACGCTGATCGATGTTGGTTTACGCATCGTCTCGGCGCTGATCGGCGTTGTGGTGCTCGGCTGGCTGTTTGCGTCGGCGCCAGCCACTGTCGGTCAGCGCGAACTGCGTTACAGCGGGCGACTCAAGATGTCAGCCGTGTTCTGCCTGGCCTTGGCCGCGGTGATTGCCTATGGCGCGACTTTTGCCAAGGACAGCGACAGGATCTGGGCCTATAGCCTGTTTGCGTTCTTCTCGATTGGTGGCATCTACCTTTTGCTGGAAACCTTCTCGCGCCAGGTTCGCTACGACGAAAATCGCCTGTACGACAAGTCGATCTGGCGCGGGACGGAACGCAGCCTCGCATGGGCCGAGCTGGTGGAATATGACTACTCGCAGATGAACCAGTGGCATATCTTCAAGACCGGGGACGGGATGAAGATCCGCGTATCGGCGCTGCTCTCGGGTCAGGAGGAATTCATGGATTTCATCGAACGCAAGTTCCGGGACATCGGGTTTATGGAAGACTGACGTGTCCTTGCCTGACGACATCCTGGTCCGTATCGCCGCCGACTTCGGGCGCGACAGTGTGAACGGGGTGGTGAAATTGCTGGCCGGTTATCATGGGCCGGAGCCGCAGCGGGTGTGCCGCTGTATTTTGCATTTGTCGGCAGGCTCAATCGACAAGCTCAAGCACAATGTAGCCGAGGCAGCCAAGGATTACCGGGACATCATTCTGTTCGCGGAGTATGACCGCGACGATAATCGTCTCCACGACTTCACGCATGGTTTCGACTGATCACGACGGATAATTCAGCGATGACACCGGCGAAGACCCGAGCCTGGATTTTACTGGCAGTGCCGACGAGAGGTGGCGACCTGTCGCAGTTACTCGGCCGTGCTGACGGTCTGAACAAAGCCATACCGACACACGCAGAATTGACCGACAGCCTGGGTTGGTTGCGGGCCGCCCGGTTGATTACCGGCGACGTGACCAATCTCAGCCGGACGCCGCAGGGTCGTGAGCTGGTCGATAGACTCGGGCGCCAATCGCAACATGCCTTCGATCTGTGGGATGCGCTCGCGGAAGCCCTGCAAGAGATGGCGATAACAGACTACCAGCAAGAGAACCTGTCTCCTGATGACGTCAATGCCGCGCATCAGGCATACAGCCGCGAATTCCAGAGAATCTACAAAAAGCTCAAGGAACGAGACGAAGGGTAGGGCTCAGTCGTCTTCCAGCGCCTGAATTTGTGCGAGCACGCCGCGCAAGCCAGTGACCAGGCCGGCCCATTCGCGGTTGTTCAGTCCGGCCGTGATCTGTGCCTCGGCCTGGTTGAACTTCGGGAAAACCTGCTGCATGCGCCGCTTGCCGCGAGTGGTCAGGTGCACAATGGTGAGCCGACGATCCTCGTCCGGCGTTGTCCGGCGCACGAGTTCCAGGCCCTCCAGCGTTTTCAATACACCCGTCAGCGTGCCCTTGGTGATGCCGGCTTCCTCAGCGAGCCGGCGGGTTTCCTGTGGGCCGTCGATCCACAAAACCCACAGCACCGTGAAGCCGGAAAAACTGAGTTCATAGTCTCGCAATACCTTGCGTTCCAAATAATTCCTTGCGGCATTGGCGGCGCGAAAGATATTCGAAACGGCCGTGGTCGACGGCAGGTCGATGTCGAGTTCGCCGAGACGATCGCGGGCCGCGACTTCCGTCCGTGTCAACGCTGGCAGACGCTGTTTCCGGGCGCGGGCGGCGTTCACTCGATGTTGTCCAGCGATTGCCGGCTCAGGGTTTCGCCACCGGCCCAGGAAACGCCCACCTGGCGCCAGTAACCGCAGATGTTTTCTTGTGGCGCGATTCGCACCAGCTCCTCGGTCGGCGATTCGAGCAGTTCCAGTGAGAAATCGCCCTTGAAGGTGAGCCCGATATCAGCGTCGACGCCGGACATCGTAACAACTTCGCTGAGTGATTCTTCCCCGTCGGACTCGATGCGCGGTACCCAGCGGTTGTGCAGCATCGGATGCGCATTCACGAACCCGGCATCGTCACTGGGACCGGTGATTTCGAATACCGCATTCGCGAGGCGCCGGTCGCCCGCGGATAACGTTGCGCCGAATTTGCCGCCAGCCTCCAGCCGCGGCGCGGCGCGGCCCACCGGGAAATGTCGCGTCAGGTGAATCGAGCCGAGCTTTTTCGGATAGCCCTGGTGATAACCGCGCACCAGCGCGAAATCCTTGTCCACCCAGATGTACACGCAGCGCGAATAATGTACGCCGCGATATTTGCAGCGCACGACGAAAAATACTTCCTTGTACTGCGCGCGAATCGGATCCAGCAGCTCTTCGAAACTGCCGCCGCAGCTTTGCCAGTCGGCCCAGATTGCGGCCACCGCGCCGGGATCGTCGTCCGCCAGCTCGATGCCCTCCGGCAGCAGGCCGGCAATCGCGGCCGGATCGGTGCGGTATTCCAGGATCAGCAGGTCGCCGGAGTAATACCACGGTGGCGGCGGCACGATCGATGCCTGCCCGCTTGGCGTGCGTGGAAAGAAAAAGCCCTGTTGCACGGTTTCCCCCGAAGATTTGATCGTTCTGGTTGCATCCCGGATAATATCGTTTGGGCCCCAACGAAATCAAACCATACCATGGCTGAATACAGACGCATCCTGCTGGATGGCTATCCCGTAATGGTCGAACGCAACGGCGATCGGCTCGAGTCCCGTGACGGTCGATCCGTCGCCGTCGCCGACGCGGTGCACCTGGCGCCGACCGAACCGCGCAAGATTGTTTGCGTGCATCTCAACTACAAGAGCCGCGTGGATGAGTTCATGACGAAGCTGCCGCCGGCGCCCACGTATTTTCACAAGCCGATTACCGCGCTGAACGGTCACGGTGCCGATGTGGTCCGGCCGGAGCGTTGTCAGTGGCTGAACTACGAGGGTGAAATCGCCATCGTGATCGGCCGCATGTGTCGCAATGTGTCGCCGGCAGAAGCGGGTGATTACATCGCGGGATATACGGTGGCGAACGACTACGGCCTGCACGATTTTCGTGATACCGATGCGGGCTCCATGTTGCGCGTGAAAGGCTCCGACACGCTATGTCCGGTCGGACCTGGCCTGGTGACCGACTGGGACTTCCACAATAAGTCGATTCGCACTTATGTGAACGGCGAAGTCGCGCAGGACGGTAACACCGCCGAGATGGAGTGGGACATGCACTACCTGGTGGCGGATATCGCGCGCAATATCACACTGGAGCCGGGCGACCTGTTGTTGTCGGGTACGCCCGCGAACAGTCGGCCGGTGAAGCCGGGCGACGTGGTTGCGGTCGAGGTCGAAGGCCTCGGCCGGCTGGAGAACAGGATCGTGCACGGCCCGGTGCCCATTCGCGACGACGTGGGCGCGCAACCGACGAGCTCCGAAGAAGTGGTGTCGACCGCAATGGGCGGTGATTGGGAATTCCGCGGTCAGCGCGCGGCCGGTGGCGAAGGCGCCAAGCACTACAAGAGCACGCTCGACGGCGAAGACTCGCAGTAGCAGCGTTAGCCGCGATTCCGACGGTGTTGCCCGGTGAGCAGATGGACTCATCTCCATGGCTCGCTGCGCTGCGCTTTACTTCCGATGAGTCCATCTGCTCACCGGGCAAACCCTACGAACTCGCCGCGGCTAACGCCGCTACGAGGAATCGCGGGCGGGCCAGGCGACCGGGAATTTGCGACTGACCAGCGGGTCGCCGTCGCGCAGGTGTTCATCCTCGTACGGCAGCAGTAATGGGTCCTGCCAGCCGGGCTTGGCCTTGAAGCAGGCATCGTCGCCGACCCAGCGTGTCGAATAGGCAATCCGGTTTACATCCGTCGAGCTGTTGCCGCCGGAACTGTGCATGATGCGCGCATTGAACAGCACGGCATCGCCAGCCCGGTAATCCCACGCCAGGATTTCATATTTGTCCGGCTCCATGTGAAAGTCCGGCGGTACCGGACGATCTTCAGCCGCGAACACAGTACGGTCGGCTGTGCCGCCGTCACCGAACGGGATCTGCGCATAGAGCTGGTCCTGGTGCTCGTTACCTCGAACGAACTGCAGCGCGCTGCTCTCCGGCGTGCAGTCCGTGAGGCTCAGCCAGATGGAGCATACCTGCCGGCCTTCCACGGGCCAGTACGGGATGTCCTGGTGCCAGTAGTAGTCGACCGGTGTCTGCGGCGCGCACACGAACAGGTGATCGAAATAGGCACGCACTTGCCGTGACCCCATCGCGTGCGCCACGTTCTCGGCGATGCCCGTATTAAAAATGTACTCGCGAAACTCGTCCATATCGCGATACAGGAATTGATCGGACAGCAACCGACCGACAGTGCTCAGTTCATCGCAGTCAGGACTCGGTGCCGCGGCCCGGCGTTCGGCGGCTTCGCGCAGAATCGCCACGGTCCCCGCATCGGCGAACGCCGGCAGGAACGCGACGCCCTCGTCGTGATATTGCTTGATCTCCAACTCACTGAGATCGCGTACGAACAAACCGATGATCCTCCTGAAACCCTTCTGTCGGCCAGCCGGTAGGGCTATGCTACCCCAAGCAGCTTCGCTGCAGACGACGAGGATCAGCCCATGAGCGTGGTCGGCAAAAGCGTCCCGCGGCCGGATGCTCTCGACAAAGTCACCGGTGGCAAGGCCTTCCCGGTCAATTTCACGATGCCCGGGATGTTGCACGGGAAGATCCTGCGCAGCCCGTATCCGCACGCGCGCATCCGGTCGATCGACACGCGCGCCGCGCTGGCAGTGCCGGGCGTGAAGGCGATCCTGACCCATCAGGACGTGCCGCAACGCAAGTACACGACGGTGTACTTCGTGCCGACCGATACCAAATCGATGCCGCAGGACATGCTGATCCTGAGCGACACGGTGCGCTACGCCGGGCAGCCGGTCGCGGCGGTGGCCGCAACGTCGGCCGATATCGCCGAGCAGGCGCTGGCGCTGATCGAAATCGACTATGAAGAGCTGCCGGCCGTGTTCGACCCGGAAGAGGCGATGCAGGACGGCGCGCCGCAATTACACGAAGGCGCAAAAAACAATATCGCGGTCGCGCCGCGTCTGGGCGCGGGCGATATTGACGCCGGATTCGCGCAGGCGGATCACATTTTTGAGGGCGTCTACTCCACGCAGCGCGTGCACACCTGCTACCTGGAGCCGCGGGTCTGCGTGGCCGAGTGGGACGCGCAGGGCGACATCACCATCAATTCATCGATGCAGCACCTGTTCGGGTTGCGTGAGAAACTGAGCTTTGCGCTGGAGATTCCGCCGAGCCGGATTCGCGTGATCAAACCGCCATACATTGGCGGTGGTTTCGGTGGCAAGCTCGACATTGGTTACATTGAACCGATCGCGGTGTTATTGAGCCGACAGTCCGGACGGCCGGTGCGCATCGAGCAGACGCGCTACGAGGATTTCATTACCACGACGCGCAATCCCATCAAGGTCTACCTGAAGACCGGTGTCACCAACGATGGACGAGTCGTCGCGCGACACACGAAAAGCATCCTGGATGCCGGCGCGCATGCGACCCACGGCGCCGAAGTCATCAATGTCCACGGGTTCTTCCTGACATCCGGGTACCGCGTGCCGAATTTCGTCTGGGAAGGCTATTCGGTCTACACCAACAACATGGTGGGCGGCGGCTACCGCGGGTACGGCGGACCGCAGGCCTACTTTGCGATCGAATCGCAGCATGACGAAGTCTGCGAGGCGCTGGGTTTCGACCCGATCGAATTCCGCAAGCAGAACACGTCGCGCAAGGGCGACCCGCACCCGATGCTGCCCGGCGTGACGCTGGATTCTTACGAGCTCGAAGCGGTTCTTGATCGCGGCGTAGAGGCATTCGGCTGGGCGGAACGACAGCCGGCGAACAGCGGCGCAGGCACGAAAAAACGCGGCTTAGGGATTGCGATGGCCCCACTGTGGGTCAGCGGCTGCGTGGGCTTTCCCGATATCTACGAGCATTCCGGCGCGATTATCAAGCTGAATCCCGATGGCACGGCAGACCTGTCGACGGCGGCGATGGATATCGGTTCCGGGCAGATCACGATCCTGCTGCAGATTGCCGCCGAGGAGCTGGGCTTAAGCATGGACCAGATTCGAATGACGACGGCTGTCGATACCACCAACGTGCCGTTCGATGCGCCGACGCATGCGAGCCGCGTGACTTACAGTGCCGGCAACGCGGTGAAAGCCGCGGCCTCCGCGGCCCGCGAGCGCGTGCTCGAGGTGGCCGGCATCATGCTGGAAGCGAGTACTGAAGATCTCGAGCTGGCGGACGGCCGGGTGTCAGTCGCCGGTGCGCCGGATCGCTCGCTGAGTATCGCGGAAGTCGCGGCCCGCGCGGATTCGCCGTTCGTACAGTTCACCGCGGACGGTCCAGCGCCAACCACGCTGGAGGAAAAAGGCACGATTATTGGTCTTTCCAGCATGGCGCCGCCGGGCAACCCCAGCCCGGTGGCGGCCGGTTTTGTGGAAGTCGAGGTCGATACCGACACGGGCGAAGTCGAAGTCACGCGCGTGGTCTATACGCACGATATCGGCCGGGTAATCAATCCGAACGCGGCGGAAGGTCAGGTCGAGGGTGGTTTCCAGCAGGGCATCGGGTATGCGCTGATGGAGGAAATACAGTTCGATGCAGACTCCGGTTCCTGCCTGACCGGCGATTTTCTCGACTACAAGATCCCGACGGCTGTCGAAATGCCGCCGGCCATCGAAAGTATCTTCATCGAATCCATGGATCCGACCGGGCCCTTTGGCGCCAAGTCTCTGTCCGAAACCTGCATCGTGGTACCGGCGCCGGCGATCGCGAACGCAATCTACAACGCCTGCGGCGCACGAGTCCGCGAACTGCCGATTACACCGGAAAAGGTACTGCAGGCGCTCGGCAAACTCTGATTCTCTGGGGAGGCTGTCATGAAAACCTTAATCACGCGACTGACGTTGACGCTACTCGTGTGCCTTTGTGTGATCGCGGTGGCGATGCCGGCCAAGGCGGGGCGCCATGAACGGGTGGAACGCGTTCCGCCAAATTGTGAACAGCCTGCAAGTAACACGGAGAAGGCCTGTTGCGAGCGTCCCTCGATTTGTGGTCGTTATGGGTTTGAGCAACCAACCGACGAGCAAGCAAAACAGGCGCAGCAGAAAAAGTACGACGAACAAGTAAAGAAACGAACCGGTTACGCCGGCGTGCCCGAGGATGAATTACGCACGCCCGATTGTTCAGCCATGGATTCGCCGTGGGATTTGATGTGTTGCAATGATCCATCACGCTGTCGACAAGCTGGCTTGAAGCAACCGACGGCCGCGCAACAGGCAGAAGCCGTCGCAAACCGGCGCACCCCGAATTGCGAGGATCCCCGTTCATCAGAAGAGACCAACTGTTGCAGGAAATCGAGGGAAGACGTTTGCTACGGGAGAGGCTTCACGCTGCCTGTTGCAGCGACTTCACAGCCAGAAGCGCAGCCTGCGGCAGCGACAACAGAGTTACCGGAACCGAATTGCGACGCTCCGGGGGGGGTTCTCGAACAACTGTGCTGTCAGTCGAAGGGGATGGACCAGGAAGCCGATTGCAGGCACGCCGGGTTCAAGGTGCCGGCTTCGGCCGAGCTGCGCGAGCCGCAATGCGACACGCCGGGCAGTATGATAGAGACAATGTGCTGTACCGAGGGACCCGCGCAGGAACGGGACTGCGCCACCGGCGGGTTCAAGGTGCCGCAGTGAGCTGGATCCGTTGCTGAATGTCGTGATCGGCGGCGTCCGCGTGCCGGGCGACCATGGCATGAAAGGACGCTGAGCCCCAGACGTCTTCCAGCGGTAAAACTTCCGCGTGTGCCAACCCGCGCTCGAGCCACGCAGCAAGTTCTGGCTGATCGTCCCACAGCGGCGTCAGGTGCAGCGCCCGCGCACGGAACATATACGGCAACGCGGCCGCATCTGCGAGCGTGTATTTCTCACTCGCCAGCCAGTCCCGCCCGGCGAGCGATTCGGCGAGCTGTGATACGAAACGCCGCAAGGTCTGAATCGCCAGCCCCGCAGCCGGCGATTGCAGGCCTTTTTCGTGGGTTTTCTGCTGCCGTTCGCGGCGCGCCGGGTCTGCGACTTTTTGAAAGTGCTCTGCGAGTTCCGCCGGAGACAGCCGTTCGTTCATCTGGTGCCGCAGGAAAATGGCGTAGCTCAATACGCCGATCGCGCCGTGTACCTCGTCATCAATCGTCTTGATCAACAGGCGCATTTGCGCGCGTTCCCCGGGTGCAAACGGCCGCAGTGCCGGTTCCGGGAAACAGTCTTCCAGGTATTCATTGATGATGCTGGATTCCCGCACGACGGTGTCGCCGTGTACCAGCGTGGGTACCACCGCCTTGGGATTGAGCTTCAGATAGTCGGGGCTGAACTGCTCGCCCTTGCGCAGGTTCAGTCGGTTCTCTTCCCACTCCAGGCCCTTCTCGGCCATCACCAGCCGCACCTTCTGGGCGCAGGTGGATTCCACGCTGTGATAAAGCACCAGTTGCATCAGGGTCACAGTATAATTTGACCACGACGCGGAATCGCTGATGTTACGCAGAAAAGAAGACGAACGGCTGATACGCGGCGCCGGTCTGTTCACGGACGACATTACCGAGCCGGGCCTGCTGCACCTGTACGTGCTGCGCTCACCCTATGCGCATGCGCGGGTTCACTCGGTGGATACCAGCGCCGCAGACGCCCTGCCCGGCGTGGTCTGCACGCTGACCGGGCGCGAAGTCGCAGATGCCTGCGAGCCCTACATGCAGATTGCCCCGCCGCCGGCCGCGGAGATCCAGGATTATCCACTTGCGACCGACCGCGTGCGGTACCAGGGTGAACCGGTGGCTGCCGTGATTGCGGAGACGCCGGCCTTGGCGATGGACGGCGGCGCGCTGATCGAGGTCGACTACGAACCGCTCGACGCGGTGATGGATGTCGAAACCGCGTTGCTTGACGACATCGTGCTGCACGACACCGCCGGCACCAATCACGTGTGGCAGGGTGAGTTCGACTATGGCGATGTGGAGCAGGCGTTCGCCGATGCGGACCATGTTGTGCGCATCGACCGGCTGCATTTCCACCGCTTCTCGAGTACGCCGCTGGAAACCAACGCGGTCGTGGCCGAGTGGACGCGGCAGGGCACGATCGATTTCATTTGCAACAATTCTTTCCCCGGTTTTGCGCAGCAATTGCTGGCACCCGCGCTGCGCGTGCCGATGGAACAGCTGCGGGTGCGTACCTTCGATATCGGCGGCAGCTTCGGCAACAAGATCTGGAACTATCTGTACATGGCCATCGCGGCGCTGGGCTCGCGCAAGGCCGGCGGTCGCCGCGTGAAATGGTCCGAGACACGCACGGAGCACATGCTGGCCAGTGGCCATGGCAACGAGCGCACCTTCCTGAATACCGAAGTCGCGCTCAAGAGCGACGGTGAGATCACCGCCATACGTTCACACCACCTGGACGACTGCGGCGCGTATACGCGTTACGAGCCGCTCGGCTGCATCATCTGGGCGCAGGTGCTGCCGGCAACCTACAAATTGCGCAACATCCACATCGATTTCGAACAAGCGGTGACGAACAAGTGCCCGGTGGTACCGAACCGCGGCTATTCCCGGATGCAACACATCTGGTTCATGGAGCGCGTGGTGGATATCTGCGCGCATACGCTGGGCATTCCGCTCGACGAGATGCGCCTGAAGAACTACATCGAAGAGTTCCCGTACGAAACACCGAACGGCTGTGTCTATGACTCGGGCAACTACCCGGCCATGTTGCAAAAGGCCAAAGAGCTGATCGACTGGGACAAGTGGCAGCAGCTGCAAGCCGATGCCAGGAAAGAGGGCCGGCGAGTTGGCATTGGCATCGGCGCAACGATCGATTCCGGTACGAACAATTTCGGCCAGGCGCAGATTATCAATCCCTACCTGCCGTTCTCGGGCAATGCGGAAGTTTGCGCGCTGCGGCTGGATTTTGACGGTAATGTGGTCGTGTGTCTTGGCACCGGCCCGTCGGGGCAGAGTCACGAAACTGCGGCCGCTGATGTTGTTGCAAAGGAACTGCAGATCGATTCCGGCATGGTGCACGTCCGTCCCTGTTTCGATACGGCCTGGAATACCTTCGTCGGGCATTCCGGCACCTACGCGAGCCAGTTCGCAGTCACGGGCCTGACAGCGGTTCACGGCGCGTGCCAGAAACTCAAGCGCGAGATGCGCCAGCTTGCCGCTTTCGTGCTGGAGGCAGCCGAGGAAGATCTCGAATTCGGCATCGGTGACGAGGGCCCGGAGCTACGGGTCAAGGGCACATCACGCGGCATCAATTACTGGGGCCTGAGTAACCTGGTCAACAACAACAATGCAGCGCTCGATGAGTCACTCAGGGAAGTGACGCTGAACGTGCGGCATGTGTACCGGCCGCCATTCCAGGTACCGGACCTGGAGCGCAAGTTCGGTAATCTGTGCCTGACCTATGCGGCGCTGTTGCACATAGTTGTGCTGGAAGTCGACCAGGAAACCTGTCGGCCGAAGATCCTCGCGTATGCTGCCGTGGACGACTGTGGCACCGTGCTATATCCGGACATTGCCGAAGGGCAGGCGCATGGCGGGACCGCGCACGGCATCGGCGCGTCTTTGATGGAGCACTTTGACTACGACATCGATGGCAACCTGCTGACGTCCACTTTCAGCGACTATTGCCCGATTACGGCCGTGAACATCCCGGAAATTCGGCACGCGAATGTCGAATCGCCGTCACCGTTCACCTACAACGGCGCCAAGGGTATGGGCGAGAGCGCCGGTGCGCCGCTGCATGCGATTACCGGTGCGTTGCAGGATGCCGTCTACCAGGACGGCATCGTGGTTACCGATTCCTTCCATGCCGCGCCGGCCTTGTACGAAATGCTCCGGCAGCCGAATCGCGACCAAGTGGTCGAGGTCCTGCGGAGCACACAGTAACGCCGGCCCCGTGACCGGGGGTCTGTCATCGTCATGGCTCGCTTCGCTGCGCTTTACTTCCGATGACAGACCCCCGGTCACGGGGCCATTCACCGAGTCGGAAAAACCGCGGTTCGACCCCCCGTGGATGACTCAGGTAGCGTAGCTCTGCGCAATCGCCTGTGCTTCGCGGCAGAAGTCGGCGATATCTGCCTTGTCGTCGATGAACTGGTTCGGTTTGATGCAGAAGGTCGTGAAGCCGCGCGCCATCTGTTCCGGAATCGATGCCATGGATTCGGCCAGCGGTGCCGGGCTGTCATCGTCCGGGAACAGCCCGCGCGTGCCGCCGATCATTTCGAGATCAGACAGGCTGCGGCCTGCATCATTCATGGCCGCCGCGAGTCGCGCGATGTCTTCATCCGATGGCCGGCCCAACGGGTGAAAACCGCGGCCATATTTCACCAGGCGGTGCAGCAACGGTTTGTGCAGTGTTTCGCCGCCAAACCACAGCGTCGGGCCGCTGGAACGTGAGGCCTTCGGTTCCAGGTAGATATCGCTGAAGCTGAAATGCTCGCCGTCGAACGAGGCCGGCGAGTGCGCCCAGACGGCAGACAGCGCGGCAAGCTGCTCGTCCAGGATCTTGCCGCGTTGGCGGAACGGTATACCGAGTGCCTCGTACTCATCGCGATGCCAGCTCACGGTCGGCTGCACGATCAGTCGACCGCCGGACAGGATGTCCAGCGTGCCCAGGTCGCGCGCGAGCTGCAGAGGATGCCTCAAGGGCGCGATGATCGCGCCGGCGAACAGGCGCAGTTTCGTGGTGCGGCCGGCAATCGCGCTGAGCAACACCATCGAGCTGGGCCAGGGCGTGTCCGGTTCCTGGTTGCCGGGCAGTGCGTAGTCCCGCGGATTGGCCATCGGACCGCTGGCAATGGCTGACGGGCCGAGGACGATGTGCTCGCTGATCATGATGCCGTCGATCCCGGCGCTCTCGGCGGTCACCGCCCAATCGACCAGCTCGCGCAGGTCCAACGGATCGAGAATGGTCCAGTTTTCGCTGAGGATCATCAGCAACTTGGGTGTTGGCATTAGCGCATTCCTCTATCTAGCGACCAGCGTGTCTTGGCATGCACCGCCGTGTCGATAAATTGCCCGAGCCAGCGGGCCACGACGATCGAATCCGGTTGCCCCTCGGCAAACGTAGCATGGGCGGTGTCGTATTCCTCGGTAGAGATCGCGCCCTTCTCCAGCAAATACTCCGTAAATACCTGCATCGACTTCTTCGATTGCTCGGGGTGGGGCTGGATGCACAGCAAGACGCCGTCCACGGTGTACATTGCATTCGGACAGCGCGCCGATTCGCCGAGCAATTCCACACCGGGCGGTAACTCCAGCACCTGGTCCTGGTTGATGTAATGCAGGGTGTATTCGTCCTGGGTCGGCGACATCCACGGCCGTTCGACGTTGACCAGCAAATGGTAGCGACCCAGCAGCCAGCCCGTCCTGGCTTTGTGTACATGACCGCCGAGTGCCTGCGCCACGAGCTGATGGCCGAAACACACGCCGACCTGCGGCTTCCGCGCGGCAAAGGCGGTGCGGATAAAGTCCTCGAGCACCCGGATCCATGGCAGGTCCTCGTAAACGCTGCAGGGACTGCCGGTGATCAGGTAAGCGTCGCATTCGTCGAGTGCGTCCGGTATTTCGCCTTCCGCGACCAGGTAGGTCCGGTATTCGAAGTCGAGTCCCGCGCTCTCGAACATGGTGATGAACTTCTGCGGATCGGTATCTTCACCCGACAGGTAAAACTCCTGCGGGATGGTGTCCAGCAGGCCGACGCAAATCTTGCGGCCACCGTTCATCAGCCGGTGGAGTCTTCCAGGATCTGCAGCGTCTTCAGTTCACTGTGGAAGTCCAGCGCGAAATCGCCGCCTTCGCGACCGATGCCGCTGATCCCGAAACCACCGAACGGCGCGGTGAGGTCGCGGACCAGGAAGCAGTTGACCCACACGGTACCGGCGCGAATCGCGCGACCAACGCTTTCGGCACGTTCTGCACTCGAGGTGTAAACGATGCCGGACAGGCCGTACGGCGTGCTGTTCGCGAGGGCAACCGCCTCGGCCTCGTCATCGAACGTTTGAAACGTCAGTACCGGGCCGAAGACCTCGTTTTGCACCACTTCCGATTCGTTCGACTGCGGTTGGATCAACGTTGGCTCATACCACAGGCCGCCTTCCTTATACACGCGGCCGCCGCAGACGATTTCATCACCCGCCGCCCGCGCCCGCTCGACGAAACCGGCAATGCGCGCGAGGTGATCCGGATGAATTACCGGTGAGATGGTCGTCGCCGAATCGCGGCTGTCGCCGAGCACGTGTTGGTCGGTGTAGGCGTGAAACTTCTCGAGGAACTCGTCTTCGATGCTGTTTTGCACGAGCAGGCGGGTGCCGGCCAGGCAGACCTGGCCCGAATCATCGAACTGCGCCGCGGCCTTTTTCGCGGCCGCATCCAGGTCGGCATCGTCGAAGACCAGCAGCGGCCCCTTGCCGCCGAGTTCGGCAGTGAACGGCACAATGTTTTTCGCCGCCGACACGCCGATATGTTTTGCGGTTTCCGGTGAACCGGTAAACGAAATGCGCCGTACGCGTGCATCCGCAACCAGGGCTGCGCCGAGATCCTCGCCGTAGCCCTGCACGATATTGAACACGCCGGGCGGGAAACCCGCTGCGTCGATCAGGTCAGCGAGCAACGAGCAGGACAGCGGCGACCATTCCGCCGGCTTCAGAATCACCGTGTTGCCGGCTGCCAGCGCGGGCGCACACTTCCAGGTCGACAGCATGAACGGCGCGTTCCACGGTGTGATGATCACGGCGGGTCCGGCCGGCATGCGCATGACCGTATTGCGCGTATTGTTCGACTCCCAGGCGCGCTCTTCGTAGGCTGCGGCCAGTTCGCCATACGCACGGAAGTTGCGCGCGCCGCGCGAAATTACGCGCAGCCGCAGACTCTCTTCGAGCATGGCCATATCCAGGCACTCGACCTTGGCCAGTTCGTCGTTGTTGGCCTCGATCAGTTCGGCCAGCCGGGTCAAATACTCCGCGCGCGCGGCCGCGCTCAGCGCGGCCCAGGCCGGGAAGGCATCCGCCGCGGCTGCTACCGCCTGGTCCGCCGTGTTGGCGTCGCCGCGCGCGATGTCGGCGAGCTTCCAGTTCCAGTCCAGCGGCGAGCGATCTTCAAATGTGGTGGGCGACGCCACGCGTTCGCCCCCAATGTAGTGGTCCGTCGATACGGAAACGCCGTCGACGTCGACGCGGTTACCTTTTTTGCTCATGTCCGTTCAGTTTTTGGCAGGTTGTTGTTACAGGAATGGCAGATATTCAGTCATTTCCCAATCGGTGGTGTGATCCAGGAAACGCTGCCACTCGGCGCCCTTGACCACGGCGAAGTGGGCAACGATTTCGCCGCCCAGGGCTTCGGCCAGGGCCTTGTCGTTTTCCATTGCGGCCAGCGCTTCGCCGAGGTTTTCCGGAATATGCCGATCGGTGTCGACGTTCTCCAGGCAGTCACCGGTCTCGGCCGGCTGCAAAGCGGGTTTTTCGATCGTGCCCAGGTGCGCGGACTGCAGCACTGCAGCTGCCGCGATGTAGGGATTCGCCGCCCCATCGGCAACGCGATGTTCGATGCGCGCGCCCTTGCCGCGCTCGGCCGGTACACGCACCGCGACGCCGCGGTGGTCATAACCCCAGTTGATCCAGTAGCCTGCCAGGCTGGCGGGACGCAGGCGCCGATAGGAATTCACCGTGGGCGCGACCAGCGCGGTCATGCCCTCCTGGTGGGCCATTAGACCGGCAATGCACTGCTTCGCGAGTTCGCTGAGACCGTCTTCCGCTTTCGGGTCGTTGATCGCGTTGCCGCCATCCTTGGTGCTCAGGCTCAAATTGAAATGCAGGCCGTTGCCGCCCTTACCGACCAGTGGTTTGGGCATGTAAGTCAGCAGGTAACCGTGCTTGATCAGGATTTCCCGCGCCATGATCTTGAACAGAAAAGCGTCGTCGACGGCTTTCAGTGCGTCGTCATATCGCAACGTGAATTCGAACTGCGGCCAGTCGTATTCCGACGTAATGAATTCCAGCGGAAACCCGCAGGCCTCGGACTGCTGCCAGACGATATCCACGAGCCCGGCCGGGTCGACCGATGCGCCGGTGCCATAGACATACGCGCCCGGCGTGTCGTAGGGCACCCATTTGCCGTGCTCGTCGCGTTGAAAAATGTAACCTTCGAACTCGATGCCGAGTTGCGGTTCCAGATCCTGCGCCTGCCAGGCTTCCACCGCGCGGCGCAGCGCCGCGCGCGGGCAAACGGACAGCGGTTCGTCGTCAAGATAGAGATCGGCCACCACGACACCGGTTTCGTGTTCCCAGCCTGGCCGCAATGTGCCCAGGTCGTAGCGTGCCTCGAGATCCGGCAAGCCTTCGAGCATCCGGGTGCCCGGGGCCGGCGTCATGTCCCGGTCGTAGCCGAGTGCGAACAGGCCAACGCAATGCCGCGACACGCCCGCGCGCGCGGCTTCGAACGGCAGGTACTTGCCCCGCGCGAGGTTCAGATGATCGCCGAACAGTACCCGCACGCGGTTGAAGTCTTTGGCCTTGTTCATTGTGATTCTCCGGTTCTGGTCAGGTGGCGACCTCTAATGCCAGGTGGCGTCGCCGGTGCTGATTCGTGACGAAGATGATAAGCACGAAGCTCAGCAACAGACAGTAGATACTACCCTTGATCATCGGGCCGTAGCCGCTGCTGTCGTCGAGTGTCAGCGCCGCCAGGCCCGGCGCGATGCCGAGACCGATCATCTGCATGGCAATCGCGTACAGCGTCATCAGGCCCTTGCGGTCGAAACTGGCCGCGGCCGCGAGAATATAGGGCAGGGTCATGTTCCACAGCATGTTGAACACGATTACGGCGACCGCGTAGGTCGCCATATCAAATTCACCCAGCAGCAAAAGCAAGCTGCCGGCGCCCGCCAGGATGCCGAACGACAACGGGATCATTCGGCCAAGTCGTGCAGCAAGGAAGACTGCCACCAGCGCGCCGCCAATGCCGGCGATCTGCGACACCGTCAACGCGTTCGCGATCGGCTGTTCCTCCAGACCGCCGGCGATACCAATCAGGAACAGATATGCCCAGGCAATCCCGATGCCGACGTTGTACGCCAGCACGCCGATCAGCGTGACGCCTTTCATCGCCAGCGGCATTTCCAGCGCGGTCGGTTCGATCTCGGCGCGGCTGTCGGCCGAATGCGGGATGTATTTCACGGCGCGCAATGACAGCACACAGACGATCGTGAAGAACCAGAACACGCCGCTGAGGCCGATGGTGTCGAACGCCGTGGGTAGGAGCAGCAGACCCGCCGCGCCGTAACTCAACAGCCAGGTCAGGTACAGCGCGAAGTTTCGGTCGGGCTCGCGTGTAAGTCCAATCGCGCCAAAACTCAGCGAGATAATCCCGCCGTGACCGATGCCTGCGATGAATCGGGTTGTTGCAATCAGCGCCGGCGTTTCGACCAGCGCCGAGGCCGCATTGCCAATGATTGCAATGATCAGGCAGACGTAGAGTGACCTCTGCCAGTTGATGCGATGCGCGAGTGCCGCCGCCAGGATCGCGGTGATGGCAACACCGGTCATCTCCGCCGATGCGGTCAGTCCCGCTTCGCGATCCGTCAGCCCGAGGATATCGACGAAACCCTGAACGATGCCCGGCTGGATGATGAAAGCGAGGACGCCCACCGTGCCGAACCATTTTGCCGCGTAACGGGTTGCCCGACTGTTGACGTCCTGGAATGCCATAGGCGTTGTAGCTTAACGCGTCAGCGCCATTCGACCGACACCGGCAAGCGCTTGATGCCGCTGATGAAGTTCGAGCGCAGGTAGGCGTGCGGCTCGGTCTGCTCGACCGTCGCCGCGCGCTTCACGAATTCCTGCAGCAGCACTTTCACTTCCATGCGTGCCAGCCACATGCCGAGACAGGCGTGCGGGCCGCCCTTGCCGAAAGTCATATGCGGATTCGGGTCGCGGTGGACGTTCAGGTCGAATGGCGATTCGAACTTGTCCGCGTCGCGATTGCCGGACACGAACCACAGCACGATCTTGTCGCCCTGCTTGATCGTCTTGCCGTGGATGTCGTAATCGCGCATCGCCGTGCGGCGGAAGTGCATCGTGACGGACGCCCAGCGCAGGAATTCCTCGACCGCCATCTTCCAGCCGGCATCGTCCAGGTGACGCAGCTCGTCGAGCAGGTCCGGCCGGTCGATGAGTTCTTTCATCGCGTAGGTCATGGTATAGCGGGTCGTATCGTTACCGGCGGAGACCATCAGCACCATGAAGTTCTTGAACTCCATGTCGGTGAGCACTTCACCGTCGCGATCCGGTGACAGCAGCAGGTTGATCAGGTCGTCGGTCGGATGCTCGCGGCGAATCCGGGCAGTCTCTTCCGCGTATTCGAAGACCTTCAATGCCGCCGGCGAGCGGAACGGCAGCATCCGGTACTCCTCGGTATCGACCTGATCGACGACATGGTCGGTGAAATCAGGGTCAGTGTTCGCAATCATCATGTCGCCGAGCTCGACGAGCATCTGGCCATCCTCGTCAGGCACGCCGAGCAGCCGACCAGCCATGCGCATCGGCAACGGCCTCGCAATCGTCTGCACGAAATCGAATTCGTCATGGGATGCCGCGTGATCCAACAGTTCGACCGCGATACCGCGAATTGCGTCCTCGTAAGTCGCGACAACCTTGGGACCAAAGCTGCGACCGATCAGCGCCCGCAGGCGCGTATGTTCGGGCGGGTCCATTTCCAGCAAGCTGCGTCGCGCTTCGGTTTCCTCCTCGGTCATGTCCTCCATGCGCACGCCGTGCGCCGATGAGAACGTCTTGTAGTCCTTGTTGAGGTTGAAGATGTCCTGGTAGCGGGTGATGGACCAGAATCCCCGGCCGTCTTCCTCGTCCCACCAGGAGATCGGGTCGTCGCGCCGAAGGGCTTCGAAAGTGTCATGTGGGACGCCGTTCAAGAAGGCGTCGTGCGACGTCAGGTCCGCGTAATCTGCCTGGCTCATTGCTTGTTCCTCTGGCTGAAAATGGCACGGGGCTGCCGGGTTTGCGCCCCGCGAGCTGTCATGCTAATTTGGTTTGGGTCCAAACGATTTTTACCGCCCCGCCCGCAGAATGCAAGCGGGGCTGCACAATAGACGGGCTCGAACGGAGATCGCAGATGGGTGAAATACTCGGAGCGGGCATCATTGCCCACGCGCCAACGATCATGTTTCCGCTGGAAGAACGGCTGGCGATCAACGACGGCAAGGAAATCACGCTGGTACCGGGACTGGAGCGTCTGCGCAGCGAAGTGCTGGACGAACTGAAACCTGACACCGTGATCGTGCTCGATACGCACTGGTTTACCACGGTCGAGTTCATCGTCACGTTGCATGAACGACGCCAGGGCAAATACACGTCGGAAGAATTGCCGCGCGGTATGAGCGCCGTGCCGTACGATCTCACAGGCGATCCGGAATTGGCCCAGATGATCGCGGACTTCGCCGCCGAAGACGGCGTGCGCACGACGGCAATCGATGATCCTTACCTGCCGATTCATTACCCGACCGTAAACCTCGCGCACTACCTGCAGGCCCCGGGCGAGCGCTGGATCACGATCGGCGTTTGCCAGACCGCGGTGGACTGGCAGTTCCTCAGTGTTGGTGCGTCGATCGGCCGCGCGGTCGCCGCCAGCGACCGTCGTGTCGTGATCCTCGGGACTGGCGGCATGTCGCACACGTTCTGGCCGTTGCCCGAGTTGCCCAAGCACGAAGCTTCCGATCCCATTCACATCCGCACGCCGGAGGCGCGCGCCGCAGATGAACGGCGTATCGGCTGGCTGGAAGCGGGCCAGCACGCGGCCGTGATCGATGCCATGGAGGACTACCACCAGTACAACCCGGAGGGCTTTTTCGGGCATTACCTGATGATGGTCGGCGCAATTGGCGGGCGTGATTGTGAAGTTGCGGGCCGTCGCTTCAGCGAGTATGAAAACGCGACCGGCACCGGCCAGGTGCATATCTGGTTTGACCGACCGGCCGCTGGCTGGGCGGCATAGGCACCGCCAGCGCGCGTTTCCAGTGTCCTGACGGACCGGCATTCAGCTCCCCCCCGTTTGCCATTCGCGCCTGCAGTGGCGGCGCCCATTGTTTTAGGTCTTACGACCTAATATTATTCGGGTCATGGCCGGGATGTCAAAAGCCGAAGGTACAGCCAGCGCCGGCCTGGGCCAGATTCGCGAGGGCACTGCGCTGCGCGCCAGCGGTCGGCGAACCGCGGCCCGCATTGTCGAGGCTGCCTACGACATGTTGAAGACCGGCGACTCGGCGAATTTTTCCCTGCGCAACGTGGCTGAGGCCGCCGGCATTCGGCTGGGCAATTTGCAGTATTACTTCCAGAGGCGCGAAGACCTGATCCGCGCGGTGCTCGATCACGTCGGCGAAGTCTACAACCGCCGTTACGATGACTTGCTGGCCGCGGCGCCGGACAGTGCCGAGGGGCGTTTCGAAGCGGTTATCCGCTGGAACTTCGAGGACGTCGGTGCCACCGAAACGCGACATTTTTTCATCCAGTTCTGGGGGCTGTTGAGCGAGGCTGACGATTACACGGGCGAGTTGCTGGCGCAGCTCTACGCGCCCCAACTGCGCCGGCTGCAGGAACGCATCCTGGAACTCGTGCCAGCACTCGACCCGGATAATGCGCAGCTGCGTGCGGAAATCATCGCCGCGATGATCGAAGGCTTTACCGTGCAGGCACCGGCCAGTTCCCAGCTCGCGACGCGGCTCGGACCGTTGTGCGACCTGACCGTCGAAACCGCGTTTCGCATTGCGCGCGGACCCGTCTCGAACACAGACAAGCCCGGAGGGCACCAACAATGACGAGCAACCAGGAATTGCGCGCCATGCGCGACAGTGCAGTGCCGCGTGGTATCGGCACGATGCATCCGGGCATCTTCGCCGCGCGCGCCAACGGCGCGGAGATCTGGGACGTGGAAGGCCGGCGCTACATCGACCTGGCCGCCGGTATTGCAGTGGTGAATACCGGCCACAATCACCCGCGCGTGATCGAAGCGGTCAGGGCGCAGTTGGAGAACTTCTCGCATCCCTGTTTCCAGGTAACGCCGTACGAGAACTACGTGCGCCTGGCCGATCGCCTGAACCGTCTGGCGCCCGGTAACACGCCGAAGAAGACCGTGTTCCTCACCACCGGCGCCGAAGCCGTGGAAAACGCCGTGAAGATCGCGCGCGCGCATACCGGCCGGCCCGGCGTGATTGCTTTCGGCGGTGGTTTCCACGGTCGCACGATGATGGCGCTGGCGCTGACCGGCAAAGTTGCGCCGTACAAGGCGGGATTCGGGCCGTTCCCCGGCGATGTGTATCACGTCCCGTTCCCGATCCCCTATCACGGCATCAGCGAGCAGGATTCGTTGCAGGCGCTGGGACAATTGTTCCGCACCGACATTGAACCCGGTCGAGTGGCGGCGATCATTATCGAGCCGGTTCAGGGTGAGGGCGGGTTCTATCCGGCATCGAACTCATTCCTGCAGTCACTGCGCAAGATTTGCGATGAGCATGGCATCGTGATGATTGCAGACGAGATTCAGACCGGCTTCGCGCGCACCGGCAAGCTGTTTGCGATTGAACATGCCGGTGTGGAACCGGACATCATCACGGTCGCCAAAGCGCTGGCCGGCGGTTTTCCATTATCTGGTGTGATCGGCAAGGCGGAGATCATGGACGCGCCGCCGACCGGCGGCCTGGGCGGGACCTACGGCGGCTCACCCGTCGGCTGCGCGGCCGCGCACGCGGTACTCGATGTGATTGAGCAGGATGACCTGGTCGCGCGCGCCGCTCGAATCGGTGAACGCTTCACTTCGTGGGTCGAAGGGATCAGGGCCGCCAATCCCTGCATTGGTGATGTACGCGTCAAAGGCGCAATGATCGCGATGGAATTCGTGCGCAACGGTGATGCCGACCAGCCGGACCCCGAATTGACCAAAGCACTGGTTACCGCCGGCGCCGAGGCCGGACTGATCCTGTTGTCCTGCGGCGTTCGCGGCAACGTGGTGCGGTTGTTGCCGCCGCTGGTAATCAGTGATGCCTTGTTTGACGAAGCGTTAGGGCAGCTTGAAACGGCACTGGCGCGAGTCGCGGAGAACCTGCCGAAAGCAAGCTAGACTGACACTATCGTGCTGCGCCTGTTTTCACATCGGCATCGACCGCCGGAACTCGGCGCGTTTCCGCTGGAAGATCTGGCGCGCACGTCGGTGATGCCGGACACGCGCTGGGTGCGCCCCCTGGCTTTGCCGCCGGATGGCAGCCCGCTGTGTACGGCGATTCGCCAGTCCATCGACTGCATGGATGAGATGCGCGACGGCGAAGTTTCATCGCTGCCTGCGGAGATCCCGAGTGACCCGGCGGAGCGTGCCGCGCACCTCAAAGCGGCCTGCTACTACCTCGACGCGAGTTTGGTCGGTATCTGCCGGATCCCGGATGCGGCCTGGCTCGACGACAGTCAAACCGGACATGACTATGCGCTGGTCATCCTGACCGAGTACACCCGCGATCCGGAGCAGAACGCAGCGGATGAAGCCTGGCTGGATGGCAGTCAGGCGCATCGGGCAGCCGTTCGCGTCGCCGAGGTCGCGGCGGTGATGGGCAACTACCTGCGCATGCTGGGTTTCAATGGCCGCATGCATACCATCACGGCGACCGATTTGAATCTGCCGCTTCTGATGGTTGCCGCCGGACTCGGCCAGGCTGACGGCGCGATGGGCGAAGTCTCCGCACCGTTTATCGGGCGCGGGTATGGCGTCGCCGCGGTCACGACCAACCTGGAATTGGCGACTGACTATTGCCTGGAGCCGGGCGCGATTCATGCTGCCGATGGGCTCGCGAACTGGTTGGGTTGGGGCGGCGCGCGGCCGGGCTTCCAGGGTCGGCCATTCAGCCGGCGGCCGTTTCATCTCGGGCCCTACCCGATGGAGAAGATCCCGCGCGCCTGGCAACCAACGACCGAGATCGATGCCACGAATATTCCGCGAATTCCACAGCGGCACGACATGTTCTGGCGCGCCGAACTCGGTGATCTCGGCGACAAGGCGCAGCATTGGGCATTGCACGAACGCATGATCGCGAAATCCCCATTCGGTCATGCGCTGCTGCCGGTGCTCGGCGGGCGCGTGCCGCTGCAGTTCGGTGACGAGGCCGACACAGTTGCGCCCGGTCTGGACGACCCGGCTGCGAACAGCAAAGTGGTGAAGGCGATGCTGTATTACCTCGGCGCGGACATGGTCGGCATTTGCGAAATTCCCGAATACGCGTGGTATTCGCACGGTATCGACGGCAAACCGATCGAGCCCTATCACCGCTACGCGATCGTCACGCTGATTGACCAGGGTTACGAAACCATGGAAGGCGCGAGCGGCGACGACTGGATCAGCGGCGCGCAAAGCATGCGTGCCTACTTACGGGCGCAGTTAGTCGGTAACATCACCGCCGGGTTCCTGCGCGGCCGCGGGCATTCGGCCCGGGTGCACAGCGTGATCGAGCAGGATGTGCTGCACATCCCGTTGATTCTGCAGTCCGGTCTCGGTGAGCTGTCGCGCATCGGCGAGCTGGTACTGAATCCGTATGTCGGGCCACGCTTCAAGTCCGGCATCGTCACGACCAACCTGCCCCTGGCCGTCGATCAGCCGATCGATTTCGGCCTGCAGGATTTCTGCCAGCAATGTCTGAAATGCGCCCGCGAGTGCCCGTGCCAGGCAATTCCGTTCGGCGACAAGATCATGTTCAACGGCTATGAGATGTGGAAGCCGGACGTGGAAAAATGCGCTCGCTATCGGATCACGAACAACGCCGGCTCGATGTGCGGGCGTTGCATGAAGACCTGTCCGTGGAATCTCGAGGGCGTGCTGACCGAGCGACCCTTCCTGTGGACCGCGATGCACCTGCCATTCACGCGCAAGTGGATTGCGGAACTGGATGACAAGGTTGGCAATGGCCGCATCAACCCGGTGAAGAAATGGTGGTGGGACCTCGAAGCTGATGCCGACGGTCGGTACGTGCCGGCGCGCAAGACCAATGAACGGCAGCTCGAATTCCGGCCGCTTACCGATCCCAGCAAGCAAAAACTGGCCTGCTACCCAGCGGATATGGCGCCAGCGCCCGATGCCGGTCCAACGCCGCCAGACCGGAAAGAGGGCATGCGACGCTACCGGCAGGCGGAGAGGAGATCGTCATGAAAACAGGTTTCGTTCATCACGAGCTGTTCATGTGGCACAACACCGGCAACTTTGCGGGTGTCATGCCCTTCGGTAATCCAGTGCAGCCATACGAACACGTCGAAAATCCAGAGACCAAGCGGCGCATCAAGAATCTGCTGGATGTCTCGGGCATGACCGGGAAACTGGTGCCGATCGAACCGCGGCCGGCGACCGAGGAAGAACTGCTGCGCTTTCATACAAAAGACCACATCGAGAAGATTCAGTCGCTGAACGAATCCTTCGGGGTGGACGCCGGTTTCTTTACGCCGATGGGACGCGGCAGCTACGAGATTGCGCTGTTGTCAGCCGGGGGTGTCATTGAAGCTGTGGATGCCGTGCTCAGTGACCGCGTCGACAATGCGTATGCGCTCGTGCGCCCGCCGGGCCATCATGCGCTGCCGGACCTGGCGATGGGATTCTGCCTGTTCGGCAATGCTGTGATCGCCGGCAAACACGCGCTCGATGTGAAAGGTCTGGAGCGGATCGCGTATGTGGATTGGGATGTTCACCACGGCAACGGGACGCAGGCCGGTTTTTATGACGACCCCCGCGCGCTGACCATCTCAGTGCACCAGGACAACTGCTTCCCGCCGGATTCCGGTCATCTGAGCGAGATTGGTGAGGGCGCCGGCGAGGGGTTCAATATCAATGTACCGTTACCACCCGGCTCCGGGAACGGCGCCTACGAGGCGACTTTCGACCGCGTCGTGCTGCCTGCACTGCGCCGCTACAAACCAGAGCTGATTATCGTGCCCAGCGGGTTCGATGCTGGCGCGCACGATCCGCTCGGCAGAATGATGGTAACCGGCGGTGAGTATCGCAGCCTGACGCGGAAGATGATGCGCGTTGCCGACGAGGTCTGTGATGGTCGACTGGTGCTGTGCCACGAAGGCGGCTACAACGCGCCGACGGTGCCGTTCTACGCGCTGGCCGTGATCGAAGCCCTGTCCGGCGTCGACAGCGGCGTCGAGGATCCATTTGATCCCTTGCTGAGCGTCATGGGACAGCAGGAATTGCAACCCCACCAGGATGCGCTGATCCGGCAGGCAGAAGAACTGCTGGACCGGCTCTAGTCGCCGTCTACCAGGCAGAACGACTTGGCGAAGCGCGGTGATGTAACGTTCCAGGTCACGCGCGTGTGCTGCTTGATGATGAATCCATCGCCCACGCCATACGTGACGGTTTCGCCGCTGTCGTGATACGAAATGCTGACTTCGCCCTCGAGCACGAACGAATGCTCCGTCGCGGGCCAGTCGATTTCGGCACTGCCGGTCTGCTGGGTGAAAACGCCGGCGACGATGCCCTCGCCTTGGTAATCGACCCGAATCCTGGCGTCGAGATCGTTGCTGACACTGAGCGCACCATTGGCCTCGGTGTCGAATGGTATGAACTCGCTCAGATCAAATTTCTGTCCGGCGCTATAGCTGACCATGATCGTCACTCCGCTTGATCGGCACATTAATATAGGCGGTTACTATTCATGTTCATAGCGTCAGGCCGGCCATTGCCGGGAGTCAGGGACTGTTGAGCCAGGATTACTCAGGTGTTGCGCTGCTGGCGCCGACTACGGTCGGCTACCAGCGTTACAGCGACCACGGCGCCGCGTGGTTCATCGGCCGTTGTGTTGCTGATTTGCTGGCCGGCGCCGGGGTCGCAAAGGATGAGCTGGATGGACTGGCGGTATCCAGCATGACCTTGGCGCCTGACAGCGCGGTGTCCCTAACCGAGCACTTTGGCCTGACGACGCGCTGGCTGGAACACGTGCCGATGGGTGGTGCCGCCGCCGTGGTGTCTCTGCGGCGCGCGGCCCGTGCAATCCAGGCCGGCGATGCCCGCGTGATTGCCTGCGTGGCCGGTGATACGAATCGCAAGGGCGGATTCCGCGATGCAATCGAAAACTTCAGCGTGTTTTCGAGGCAGGCCGTATATCCCTACGGCGCAGCCGGGCCGAACGTGGTGTTCGCGCTGATCACGCGCGCGTACATGGCGGAGTTCGGTGCGACTCGGGAGGACTTCGGCCGCATTTGCATCGCGCAGCGCGAGAATGCCAGCCATAACCCGGTTGCACTGTTGCGTGACCCGTTGGACATGCAGACCTATCTTGATGCGCGGCCGATTGCGGAGCCGGTGCACTTATTCGATTGCGTGTTGCCGTGTGCCGGGGCGGAAGGATTCCTGGTGACGTCGGTTGAACGCGCGCGTTCGCTTGACGTGCCGTTCGTTGAGATCCTGGCTGTGGACGAGCGCCACAACGCCTTTCCCGAAGATCCTGTCCAACTGCGCGGCGGCTGGGCGATGTTCCGCGATGAACTTTATGCCGCGGCTGGCCTGGGTCCCGGGGACATGAATTTCGTGCAGGCCTATGACGACTATCCGGTGATCGCGTTGCAGCAGCTCGAGGACCTCGGCTTTTGCGACAAAGGCGCCGGGCCGGAATTCGTACGTCACACCGAGCTGACCTGCACGGGTGGCGGCCTGCCGCTGAACACCTGTGGCGGCCAGTTATCCGCCGGGCAGGCCGGCTTTGCCGGCGGACATCTCGGCACGGTCGAAGCGATCCGGCAGCTCACTGGTCAAGTGCTCGGTCAGCAGGTGCCGGATGCCAGTGTTGGCATCGTGAGTGGTTATGGCATGGTGAATTACGATCGCTGTCTCTGTAGCGCGGCGGCGATTCTGAGGCGAGCAGACTCATGACCAAGATCGGCAATCTCCAACTGCTCGTCTGTGATGATTGCGGCAAGGTGCAATACCCGGACCGCGAGATTTGCGCTGACTGCCTTGGCGGCACGTTGACGCGCAAGACAATCGACAACGGTGGTGAGTTGCTGAGCTGGACGCGGCTGCACGCCAGTCTCGAACCGATGTTCCAGCAGGCGCTGCCGTGGCTCATCGCGAGTGTCCGGCTTAGCTCCGGGCCGGTTGTGGTGGCACATTGGGTCGGCGCCGAACCGACGATGGGTCAGGCCGTGCAGGTCGTCATGGTTGATGATCCGCAGGATCGCAAGGTGCTGGTTGCGCTGGACGCTGACGCGGACGAGAAAGCGGCGGGTCAGCTGTTTGTGGCAGATGGTGGAAGCGCGTAATGGACGGTTTGTTACTGGACCCGCTGGTCAACCTGATTCTACGGTGGTCGTTCATCTTGCTGTTCGGCCTGTCAGCGCTGCACAAGCTGCGCGACTTTGCAGGCTTCGCTCGCCAGCTCGCGGATTATCGCTTGCTGCCGCAGGGCCTGGTCTCGCCCGCTGCGGCAGTGGTTGTCGGTAGCGAGCTGGCCATTGCATGCGGTCTGCTGATTCCCGCGACGCAGGCCGCAGCGGCCACGATCGCAGCGATGCTGTTGGCGGCCTATGCGCTGGCGATCGGCGTCAATCTCGCGCGCGGTCGGCGCAATATTGATTGTGGTTGTTCCGGACCGGCGCTGCGCCAGACGTTGAGCGAGGGCCTGCTGGTCCGCAATGGGGTGCTGATCGCGGCCGCGTTGTTTTGCGCAATGCCAACCACCACCCGCGATCTGGGGCCGTGGGACTGGTTCATGGCTATTGCCGCGGTGCTGACGGTGGCACTCTTATATACGGGTGCGAATACGCTGCTCGCGAACGGGCCGCTGCTAAAGAGCCTGACTCCGGATTATGACTGAAACGCTGATCATCTCGAACGTCATCCTGTGGCTGCTGGTCCTGGTGCTCGGCGCGCTGGTCGTTGCGTTGGCTCGGCAAATCGGGGTGTTACATGAACGCATTGCGCCGGCCGGCGCGCTGATGCTGCGCGGTGGGCCGAAAGTCGGTGAGGCCTTGCCCGAATTCGATCTGCAAACACTCGATGATCAGCCGCTGCATCTGGGCGGTGCCAGCGCGAAAAGTACCTTGTTGTTTTTCCTGTCGCCGGACTGTCCGGTCTGTAAAACACTGCTGCCAGTGTTGAAAAGCAGCCGGCTCAGCGAGGCCGACTGGCTGAATATCGTGCTGGCGAGCGACGGCGACGTGCAGCAACAGCATCGGTTCGTGCTCGAGCAGGAACTCGGCATGTTTCCGTACCTGGTGTCGACCGAGCTCGGCATGACTTTGCAGGTGGCGAAGTTGCCGTACGTCGTGTTGATCGATGACACCGGCGTGATTCGCGGCAAGGGCCTGGTCAATTCGCGCGAGCACCTGGAGAGCGTGTTCGAAGCCAAGGAGCGTGGTGTCGAATCGATCCAGGAATATCTCAGCCAGCAACTCGACGAGGCGGTGTAAATGACTGCCAGCGTGTACCAGGAATTCCAGCGCTGCGCGGATCAATACGCGCAGCGGCCGCTGCTATACCTGCCGGCGGCTACGGCGGCGCTCTGCGGTGAGGACGAACAGACACTGACCTACGCGCAGGTGCTGGATGAAACCGGGTCGATCGCGAGCGCGTATCGCACGAGTGGCCTGGCGCACGGCGACCGCGTCGCGCTGATGCTCGAGAATCGGCCGGTGTTCTGGATGCATTTCCTGGCCCTGAACAGTCTCGGTGTCAGCGTCGTCCCGATCTATCACGAGTTGCCGGCCGAGGAAATCACGTTTCGCCTGGACCACAGCGACACGTGTCTGCTGGTAACGCTGCCGGGACACCGTGACCTTGCCGATACTGCCTGTGCGGCTGCGGCGCAGACCATCGCCTGTGTGAATGTTGGCGATTCGCTACCGGTGTTCCGAGAATCTGCCAAGAGCCACGACGCGGATCGGCAGGACGAAGTCGCGATGGTCTACACCTCCGGGAGTACCGGCCGGCCGAAGGGTTGCGTGCTATCGAACGAGTACTTTCTGGATATGGGCCGCTGGTATATCGAGCAGGGCGGCTATTGCGACATGTCACCCGAAGGCGAGCGCCTGATTACGCCGCTGCCGGTCAGTCACATGAACGCGCTGGCCTGTTCCTTCATGGCCATGCTGATGAGCGGCGGCTGCCTGATTCAGCTCGACCGGTTTCATCCGCGTAGCTGGTGGCAGGTGGTGCGCGAATCCGGCGCCACCATCGTGCACTACCTTGGCGTGATGCCGGCAATCCTGCTAAAGCTGGAGCCTGGCGCGGATGAGAACTTCGGCGAACAGGTGAAATTTGGTTTTGGCGCCGGTGTGGATCCGCGTCACCAGGCGCTGTTCGAGGAACGTTTTGGGTTTCCGCTGATCGAGGGCTGGGCGATGACGGAAACCGGCGCCGGCGCGTGCATTGCCGCGAATCGCGATCCGCGTCACGTCGGCCAGCGGTGTTTCGGCAAGGCGCCGCCGACGCTGGAATACCGGATCGTGGATGACGCCGGCAATGACTGCGACACTGGTGTGGCCGGTGAACTGCTGGTGCGGGCTGCGGGCGACAACCCTCGGCGCGCGTTTTTCTCCGGCTATTTCAAAGACCCGGCTGCGACTGACGAAGCCTGGGCCGGCGGCTGGTTCCATACCGGCGACATCGTGCGGCAGGATGACGAAGGCTCGATGTTCTTCGTCGATCGCAGCAAGAACATAGTGCGCCGCAGCGGTGAGAACATCGCCGCGGTCGAGGTCGAGGGCGCGTTGCTGGCACTGGATATGGTGCAGAGCTGTGCGGTTGCGCCGGTGCCGGACGAGATTCGTGGCGAAGAGGTCATGGCGCTGGTGGTGCCGGCCGCCGGGGTGACAGCGGACCAGGACGCGGCCCAGGCACTGTTCGACCAGTCGCGTGACGCACTGGCTTATTTCAAGCTTCCCGGTTATCTCGCTTTCGCCGACGCCCTGCCGCTGACCTCATCGGAGAAATTGCAACGCGGTGAGCTCAAAAAGCTA
>JAAUXY010139005.1_pt1 | contig 44926 bp, 45 predicted proteins | sample 7278121 | NCBI WGS metagenome assembly JAAUXY01 (sample SAMN14350117, study PRJNA611818) | marine sediment metagenome | isolation source: surface marine sediment (1.8m) | place: French Polynesia: Moorea | collected 2018-08
ATGCGCATGTTGCCGGCGCCGACACCGCGGGCCGCCATAACGAACTCCTGTTCCTTGAGGCTCAAGGTGGCCCCGCGCACCAGGCGGGCAACGGTCGTCCAGCCGGTGATCGCGACGATAAAGACGATGCGATAGAAGCTGACGTCCTCGGACTCCACGATCGACTGCGGCAAGCCGAGCTTGTTTAGATCGATGGCAACGAGGACGATCAGCAATGGCAGAAGTGGTAACGCGATCACACTGTCGGTCAGGCGCATCAGGGCCGCATCGACACGTCCGCCGAGAAAGCCTGCAAAAAGACCCACGACCGTACCGATGGATGCCGCAAACACGGCGGCCGTCAGCCCGGTGAACAGTGAGATTCGGCCGCCATAGAGCAGGCGCAGGAACACATCGCGGCCGAGCTCATCCGTGCCGAGCGGGTGCGCGAGAGAGGGCGGCAGCAGACGGTTCATCAGGTCAACGTCGTTGGCGCCGACACCGAGCAGGGCCTCGAACAGCGGTGCCGCGATTACCAGTACGATCATCAGCAGCAGGAGGCCCGCACTGAAAATAGCCAGCTTGTGACGACGAAAACGGCGTGCTGCGAGCGATAGCGGTGAATTGCTGGTCATGCCTTGCCACCGCCGATGACGATTCTCGGATCCAGCCATGCGTAACAGAGGTCAGCCAGCAGGTTCGCCGTCAGGACGAGTGCCGTCGCGAACAGCAATGCAACAAGCGCGAGGTTGAAGTCGTTACCCATGACCGCATCGAAGATCAGCTTGCCCATGCCGGGCCACGAGAAAATCGTCTCGGTGACGAGCGCACCGGAGAACAGGAAGCCAAAGTCGAGCGCGAGAATGGTCACGACCGGGATCAGGGCATTGCGCAATGCATGCTTCCAGACCACTCGCGGACGACTCGCACCCTTCGCTCGCGCTGTGCGAATGTAGTCGTGACGCAGCGTTTCCAGCATCGACGAGCGCGTATAGCGTGTGTAGCTGCCGATACTCAGCGTCGCGATGGTCAGGACCGGCAACACCATGAAGCTCACGTACTCCAGGAAGCCGGCGTTCGCAGCGGCGATGCCGCCGGCCGGCAGCCACCCGAGAAACACCGAGAATATGATGATCAACATCAGCGCAAGCCAGAAAGACGGTATCGAAATGCCGGCGAACGCGAACAGGTTGATACCGTAGTCCACCGCCGAGCGCGGCCGTGACGCAGCCAGCGTTCCGATCGGGATCGCGACCAGGACGGCGAGTGTGAAAGCCGTTCCCATCAGTATGACGGTGTTGCCGAGCGCCGGAAGAAGCACATCAAGCACCGGCTGTCCGAACAGGCGTGAATAGCCGAGGTCGCCCTGCAGGGCAGCGGTCAGCCAGTTCCAGTAGCGTTCGTAGATGGGCAGGTCGAGGCCATAGATCGCTCGCAGTGCGGCCGCGTCGGCTGCCGTCATGTTCGGATTGGCGCTGATCATCAGGTCGATGGGATCGCCGGGCATCAGTCCGATCAACGCATAGATCACGAACGACATGATGAAGAGGACGACGAGTGACTGCAGCAATCGCGACAACAGGAAACGTCTCACGGCGAATCCTCCGACAGGCGCTTTATGTCGTCCTTGCGGTGACAGGCTGCCTCATGTCGGGTCTTTGCGTCGACCGTCTCCAGAACCGGAACCTTCTCGCGGCACAGGTCGACGGCATGCGGGCAACGTGGATGGAACGGGCAGCCGGTCGGCGGACTGATCGGGCTTGGTGGATCGCCCTGCAGCACGCGGCCGATCTTGCTCTTGTTCGGGACGATCGTCGGAACGGAACTCAACAGAGACTTCGTGTAGGGATGACGCGCATCGTTGAACAGCGCGTCCCTATCCGCGATCTCAACGATGCGGCCGAGGTACATGACGGCAACCCGGTCCGCAAGATGGTGAACGACGGCGAGGTCGTGACTGATGAACAGGTACGTCAGGTGAAATTCCCGCTTGATGTCCTGTAACAGGTTCAGGATCTGGCTCTGCACCGATACATCGAGTGCCGATACGGGTTCGTCGGCAACAATGAAGCCTGGATTCAAGACCAGCGCACGAGCGATCGTGACGCGCTGACGCTGACCTCCGCTGAACTCGTGTGGGTACTTGCTAAGGCTTCTCGCGGGCAGGCCTACCGATTCCAGCAGGTCACCGGCCTTCTGGCGTCGTACGCTGGCCGAGTCCCGCGAAAAGATCTTCATTGGTTCTGTCAGGATGCTCTCGATGGTGTGTCTCGGGTTCAGCGAGGACATCGGATCCTGGAAGATCATCTGCACTTGCTTGCGCATCGGCTTGATCTCGCGCGGCTTGAGCTTGCCAACGTCGACACCCTTGAGCGTTATGCTTCCGTCACTTGGCTCGTAGAACAGTGAGAGCATTCGGCCGAGCGTCGTCTTGCCGCAGCCACTTTCGCCGACGAGACCGAGCGTCTCGCCCGGTGCTATGTCGAGAGTGACATCGGATACAGCGGCAACGGTGCGCTTCTCCCAGCCTTTCTCCGTCGCGACACGCGTATCGAAGCGCTTCGACAGCTTCCGTGTGCTAACGACGTATTCGAGATCAGGCACGGGCGACCTCGTGGCAGGCTGCGAAGTGATCTCTTTTTAGTCGTGTTTCGCCGGGCCGCTCAGTCTCGCAGATGTCCATCGCCTTGTCGCAACGTGGACGGAAGCAGCAGCCTGTCGGTCGGTTCATCGGCGACGGCACACGCCCCGAGATTGCGGGCAGGCGCTCCAGGCTTCGGTCCATTCGCGGCGTCGTCTCGAGCAGCGCCTTCGTGTAGGGATGCTTTGCTTCCAGCAAAATATCGGACGATGTGCCGTGCTCGATGACACGGCCGGCATACATGACGGCGATCTCATCGGCCATGCGGGACACAACGCCGAAGTCGTGGCTAATGAACAGAATGGACGTGTGAAACTTCTCCTGCAGATCGTGGATAAGATCAAGAATCTGCGCCTGAATCGTAACGTCGAGCGCTGTCGTTGGCTCATCCGCAATCAGGACCTCCGGCTCGCATGCCAGCGCCATCGCAATCATGACGCGCTGACGCATGCCACCCGATAACTGGTGCGGGTAACTGTCCGCGCGCGATGCCGGATCAGGAATGCCTACGGCTTCGAGCAGGGCGATTGCCTGCTCCAGCGCCTCCGCTTTATTCATCTCGCGATGCAGAATCAGAGCTTCGGCAATCTGCTTGCCGATCTTGAAGACCGGGTTCAGCGCGCTCATGGGCTCCTGGAAGATCATCGAGATGTCGCCGCCGCGCACCTCCTGCATTTGCTCGTCACTGAGTCCTACCAGTTCCCGGCCGTGCAGTTTGACCGAGCCGGACAGGATCTTGCCGAACGGGGGGAGTAGCTGCAGTATCCCGAATGCGGTCAGGGACTTTCCACAGCCGCTTTCGCCGACGAGCGACAGCGTCTTACCGCGCTGCAGCGAGAAGTTGACGTCCTCAACCACGCGCACGATGCCGTCCTCGCTCTCGAACCCGATGCTCAGGTCCGACACTTCGAGTGCCGGAACCGAGTCGCTTGACGTCACTCGCGAGTCCAATCTTCGATCCAGTTGGTACTGGAGTCCAGGTGCCCGGTTGGCCGCGCGCCGCGAAGCCACCGCGGATAGACATAAGGATTGGGACGCCAGAATAGCGGCAAAATCGCAAGCTCTTCGGAGTAAATCTGCTGGACCGTCTCCCAGTGCGGCAAGCGCTCTTTTAAAGCCAGTCCTTTTTCGATGGCTTCGATAGCGGCATCTAACTCCGGGATGTTAACGCCAGGGTAGTTTTGACCGGCGTAGTTGTTGTCGGTTGTTGGAATCTCCGTTGAGTGCAACGTGGACCGGGGCACCAGTTCCGGCGACGCTACCCACGCGTAGAGCGCGAGTCCGGTGAACTTGCGTTCTCGTAACGTCTGCCCGAAGAACACGCGGGGCGCCTCGTTACGGATTCGCAGATCGATACCGATCTGCTTCCACTTTCCCTGGATGACCTGCTGCAGGAGCTCGCGAGTCTTGTTGCCGGCAGTCGTCATGATCTCGATACGAAGCGGTTCACCTGCCGCGTTATGCCTGACGCCGTCGCGGATGTCTGTCCAGCCAGCTTCCTCGAGTAGCGCAATCGCTCGTTCCTGGTCAAAACTGTAGGTTGTAATGTTGTCGGACGTGGTCTTGTCCAACGGGCTGACGTTGGTGTGGGCCACCGGCTGTTTGCCGGCGAAAATCTGCTTGCTCATCTGCTCGCGATCCATGCCGTACATCAACGCTTTGCGGACCCGCTTGTCGCGTAAGATTGGATTGTCGAGATTCGTGTCTATGTGTTCATACTGCAGGCCGGGGTTGTAGATGATGTTGAACTTGTCGCCGTGTCGGCTCTCGAAAGCGAGCGCCTGGTCGAGCTGCAGGCCGATCTCTCCGGCGATCATGTCGATCGTGCCGGACAGCAGGTTCGCTTCCATCGCAGACGTATTCTGGATGGCGCGCGTCGTGATCGTGTCGAAGTAGGGTTCCTTGCCCCACCAGTGCGGGTTCCGCTTCATCTTAAGGTATGAACCCTGCTGTGCTTCCGCAACGAGGTAGGGTCCGAACCACAGTCCCGGGTTGGTCACGTCGGCGTTGTAATTCGTGCGATGCCGGTATTCGTAAGGGTCGGATTCAAAGAGCTCGCGCTCGATATGGTCGGGCAGGGGATAGAAGTCGCCCAGCACGTTGTAGTCGAACGTCACGCGATCGGTGTAGGTTGTGAAGCGCTTGTCGTCGTGTACTTCCAGTTGGTAGATACGGCGGTACATGTCCGTGTTGATTGCGCCCGTCGTTGTGTCACGGCCGACGTCGTACGCGAGCTGGATGTCTTTCGTTGTCACGGGCGTACCGTCGCCCCACGTGGCGCCCGGCTGAATTTCGTAAGTGGCGGCGATGCCGGGTCGTCCGTCCGGCGTTTCAATCAGCTTCGCGAGCCCATTCTCCAGCGTCGGCAGCTCCACGCAGAGACCGCATTCGAGTTCCCAGTCGTGATTGAACCGGGTGAGTCCGCGCATCAGCATCGCGCGGACGTAACTCTTTGCGACCATGGCGTCGACGTTCGGATTCATCGTTGACGGGTACTGCGTCATACCGATGACCAGTTCCCGGTCGTCCTCGCCGCCCGTTGCAGCGGATTGCTGCGACGCGTCGTCGCTGTTGCCGCAAGCGGCCAGAGCGATCAAGGCGAGCAGGGCGAAACCGGTGGTCCTCGCGCGCGCTGTTTGCGTGGCTTCCAATGTCATGCTGATCCTCCTGAAGCCAGCCGCAAACAGCAGGCCCGTTCTTGATGTATTGCCAATTGATTCTGTTCGACGGAATATCGTCAGCCGGCAGTATCGTACCTGCCATCGCAGGCCCGTTCCAACGTTCTTTGCCAGTTGGGAAATGCACAGGTCGCCGAATCGTTGGTCCGCTTTCGTATCACAGGCAGGTCGTTGATTCGCGCAGGTTTTTTCACTGGCGGCCTCGCTTTTTTCGAAACTACCGGGTGTACAGACCGCGCAAAGGGCGATTTTCTCCAGCAAATGTCAAAAAAAGCCAGCCCGGGCAACGAGGGTGCGGCGGGCTGCGAGTGCTCGGCGCCGTTGGGACGGTCAAAATAACGTGAACTACGCCGAGTCCATCAGCTTGCGTATAGCCTCCGCGTCGGCCGCCACCATGTCCTTGTCGATCTCCAGGTAGGGGTCGACGGTCGGCATTGTGTTGAGCGCCGCTCTCAGTTCGCCGAGAAACCGTGGCGACGCGACCAGCGCAAAGTCGCGGCAAGCGCCAGAGTGCTTCGCTTTGCTGATCCTCAGTGCGACAGTCTTGGCAAACCGGGCGGCAGCCTGGCGGTGCGGATCGACCTTCTGGCCCATCCCGTGCCTGCCTTCACCGCCGCTATCGAAGCTGCGACCGCCGCGATCGCTGACGAGCTCGCTGGCTTTCATACGCGCGACTTCGTTGTCGAGCGTGGCTACTTTGCGCAGAGGGCCACTTTTGGTGTCGTGACCATAAACGATCGCTCGTGCTTCGTCCGCGACCACTGCCCAGAAGAGCTTATTCGTATGCGATCCTTTCTGCGCCACCGGGGAGTCCTCTCGCAACACATCGACGCCCCACTATGTTCCGAGGTTCAAGACTGTGACAAGTCGCGAAAACACCTATTCATCTGGTGAAGCCCTAATCGCGACGCAGAGGAACAGACACTCCGTCTATCGCGTGCGCCCCTGGACGCAAGATTGTGAAAAAGCGCCCACATACGTCAAGCCAGATGCCACAGGGCGTCGCCGATTCGCTGTTTCTCGCCGTTGCTGTCGATTCCTCGCTAGTGCTGGCGTATCTTCTTCGCTCGAAAAATTTTGCATTCGCAAAAGTTTTTTGCGACAAGACTAATTACCAGACTCATGTGAGGGGCCGTCCCTGGAAACGGGACGACCATTTTCTGTTTTCTGAACCACCGGGTTTGCTCCGTGAAGACCGTTACCTCGCAATACACAAGACCTAACGTCGGGGACCGCACCCGATAGACGTCGATTCGTCAGCTCGCAATAATGCGGCACCATTGCAATCAGGTTTCCGTATAGACCAGCAACATGTCGCGCGACAAATTTCGTTTTCCCACAATCACAGCCATCGTGATCGCCAACATGGTCGGCACCGGCGTGTTCACGAGCCTCGGGTTTCAGCTGCTCGACATCCAGTCCGGTTTCGTCATCCTGATGCTGTGGGTGCTGGGCGGCGTGATCGCCGTGTCGGGTGCCATGACTTACGCGGAGCTCGGCGCCGCGTTCCCGCGTTCCGGCGGCGAGTACAATTTCCTGTCCGAGATCTATCATCCGGCGGTTGGCTTTGTCGCCGGCTGGACGTCCGTGACAATCGGCTTTGCCGGGCCATCAGCGCTTGCTGCGATGACGTTTGCGGCGTACGCGACGTCCATCTTCGAGCTCGCCGATTCTGTTTGGCTCGAGCGTACGCTGGCCATCGGCCTCGTTGCGGTCTTGACCGTTGTCCACGCAGGCAAACGACGAAACAGTGGCGGTGTGCAAGTCGTCTTCACGGTGCTGAAGGTCGCCGTGATCGTCGGTTTCTGCCTCGTCGCTTACCTGTTGATCGAAGAGCCGCAGCCGGTGCGATTCCTCCCCTCGTCAGGCGACGCCGCACTGTTCACCGGCGGCGCATTCGCGATCTCATTGATCTACGTCAGTTACGCCTATACGGGTTGGAACGCGGCGACCTACCTGTCCAGCGAGTTGGAAAACCCGCAGCGCACGCTACCGGCAATCCTGCTGACCGGGACGCTGGTCGTTACACTGCTGTATGTCGCGCTGAACTTCATATTTTTATACGCGGCGCCGATGTCGGATCTTCGCGGCGAGGTCGAGGTTGGGATCATCGCGGCGAAGGCGGCCTTCGGCGAGGTCGGCGGGAAATTCACGGGCCTGGTACTGGCAATGCTGCTGATCTCGACAGTCAGCGCGATGTTGATGGCGGGCCCGCGGGTGATCCAGGTTATGGGCCAGGACTTCAAACTCTTGCGCCGTGTCGCCCACGTCAACGAGGACGGCATCCCGAACACAGCGATCTACATCCAGTCCGCGCTCGCCATATTCTTCATATTGACGTCGAGCTTCGAGTCGGTGCTGTTGTTCGCCGGCTTCACGCTGGCGTTCAACAGTTTCGTCACCGTCCTGGGCGTGTTCGTGTTGCGATGGCGACAGCCGGAACTAAAGCGTCCCTACAGGACCTTCCTGTTTCCGCTGCCGCCGCTCATCTACTTGTCACTGATGGGTTGGACGCTGTGGTTCGTGCTGATGACCCGGCCGGTCGAAGCTCTGTTCGGCCTGGGCGTCTTCGCATCCGGGCTACTCGCTTACTGGCTGCTCCGCGATAAGGAAGCGCCGTCATAGCGCGCCGCTATTGGTAGCTCGCGGCCGTGATGAATTCACCGAAGGACTCACACCAGACGATGACGCTCGTGTAATCCGCCACGTCGATGTCGGACGATACCGAGATCTCAAAGTTGTCGAAGGTTTTGATGCTACCAACGACCGTCATCTCTGACTTCAGGCGTTCGAAGTCGGCTTCCGTTTCGACAAATTCCTTCGACAGGTACAGTCGATAATCCGGCCCGGGTGCGAGCTTGCCATCGAGCGCGATCGTGTCATCGGTGACATACACGGTGCCTTCTCCCCAGTGCAGCGCATCGCTGTCCGCGAGATCACGGCGAAACTCGCCCGTGAAGTTCGACCTTTCGGCAACGGCCTGAACGACCTCGTCGGCCGGAGCATCCGGGGCGATCAGTATCGGCAACGTGTAGATGCCGGCGGCGAATCCAATGGCCAATGCCAAAACGTGTGTGCCAAGCAGTGCGAGTTTCTTAATCATTGTTTTCTCTCAATCATGTGTATCGGTAGTCCGTCCAGAGGACCGGTCGGTCTGCTGATTTATTTCGAGGCGACGAAAATATCCTGGCGGAGGAGCATAGGTATTATGCGCGCTTGCGCCGCGGGCGCCGCCGGCGAGACAATTTGTCGAGCACCGAACACCGGAGCGCAGATGAAGAGTCTGACACAGTTCTGTCGCGAGATTCACTACGGTCGATCACCCGGGGCCGCCAGGGCGCGATTCGCCTTTATCACCTTTGACATCACCGTTGTCGCCTATTTCGTCGTCACGACCTTCATGGAACTGCATGACTGGATCATCTTCGTCGACATGCTCATCGGTGTGGTCTATCTGGTCGACCTGGCCGGGCGACTGATCGCGGATCGCGACCGCGGACGTTTCCTGATCAAGCCGATGACGATCATCGATTTCATCGTCATCGCCTCGCTGTTCGTGCCGGCGCTGATCGGCAATTTTGCTTTCCTGCGCCTGGCCAGGTCACTGCGATTGTTGCGATCCTATGTGCTGGCCCGCGAGCTTCGCGAGTACTCCAACTTCTTTGCCAAGAACGAAGAGGTGATCTTCAGCTCGCTGAACCTGCTCGTGTTCATATTTGTTGTCACGGCGGCGGTATACGTGCTGCAGGTTCAGGTGAATCCGGCGATTAACAACTATGTCGATGCGCTTTACTTCACGATCACGACGCTCACGACGACCGGGTTCGGCGACGTCATTCTCGTCGGAAGTGCCGGGAGGCTGCTGTCGGTTATCATCATGATCGTTGGCGTGGCGCTGTTTCTGCGCCTCGTACAGACCGTGTTCCGCCCGAGCCGCGTACGTTATGAATGCCCGGACTGTGGTCTCAGCCGACACGAGCCGGATGCGATCCATTGCAAGCACTGCGGCCGGCAGCTGCACATCCAGACAGAAGGCATGACCTGAAGCTGGATGGCAGGCGTGTTTCAAGCATTGCTGCTGAGGCTTCCCTGGCAGCCAGCAAGCCAGAGATTCACCGTTCGCAGAGCTGCGATCTCCCCGTTGCCGTGAGCGCCTTCGGGTCAGAACCGGAACAGGAACTCCTGCATGCCGTTTCCGAGCAGGCGAGCCCGATCGATCGCGAAACCGCTCATGTTGTCGGTCAGGTCTTCGGGCGAATAGCGGGGAGCCGAGACCAGCTCCCCGGGTAGCGCATGATTCTCGAGTTTTCGGTCCTCGGTCGGCACGAAGCGACCCGGATACTTCGGCATGTTCCGTTCGGCGTAATAGATCAACGCATGCGCAATCGTGCCGCCGCGCGAACGTCTGCCGATCGCCTGCATCAGCGCCTTCAGGGCCGGCAGGCTGAGGTAGTTTGGCAGGTCCCAGCAGAACACGATATCGACCGGATCGCTCGTCACTCGTTCAGGCAGCAGCGCCTCGGCAATATCGAAGAGTCCCGGACCGGGTTCTGCCGAATTCAGTCGATCACAGCCGCCGAAATGCGCGACGTCAGCAATCTCTACGCAGCAGCGCGATTCGCTGAACAACGCCAGCATGGCGGTGGACGCCGCACCGAGATCCAAAAGGACGGAGCGCTCCGAAGGGTCCAGCTTCACCAATACGTTCTGGAACAGCGGCGCGTGCAGCGCCTGCGACGTATCAAGCTGGTCTTCGCTGAGCGCCCGTCGTAACGAGACGGTCACGGAATCACGCGGTACCGGCAGGCGGGTTCAGGTTGCTGCTGGTCTCTTTCGCGGATTTCTGTGCCGCTGCCTTGGCGGCCTCAGGCTTCGCTTTCTGCTCGGGTGCCGGCTTGCCGAGCACCTTCTCTACGGCGGCCTGGTCCATCTCGATAGAGCCTTTGAAATGCGCACCTTCCTCGATGCTGACTCTCGGCGAGATGATGTTGCCCTGCACGCGGGCGTTGACGTGCACGCTGACTCGCTCGGTCGCGTACAGGTCGCCACGTGTCTCGCCGTCGACGGCGATGGAGCGGGCGTAGACGTCGGCGTGCACCATGCCTTCCTTGCCAATCGTCAGCGCGTTGTTGCGCAGTTCAACCGTGCCGCTGACATCGCCCTCGATACGCAGGTCTTCGTCCCCGCGCAGGTCGCCGCTGATCTGGATTGATCGGCCGATCGTTGCAAGGCCGTCAGATTTCCTTGGTTTGCTCTTGCGCGTGGCGCCGAAAGTTTTATCCGGCTCGCTGCTGCCGAATTCCTGAGACTCTGAATGGTCTTCTTTCTTGTTTCGCTCAAACATATCGCTCTTCCTCCCAATACGAGTAACAGTAGTTATCACGGGATTTTTGAGCCAACAAGTGTCTCCAAAATGCGACGGGTGTGGCGAATGCTGGTCATTCAGTGTCGAAATACCGGCAGGTTTTCGGACCAGGTCGCCACATGCATCGGCGTTTAACCCGTAGCGCAGGGAGCAAGGTATTTTGTGCTGCTTACTCTTCGGCGAATTTGAGCTTGCGCATGCGGAGCGTGTTCTTGTACCGATGCCCCTGCATCCTTCGCAGGATGTCGTCCAGCATCTGTATCGCTGCCAGGACGTGCGGGCCCTTGTTCAGCATCACGCAGTCCGCGCGCTGTGATAACGCGGCGTCGGAGATCTCGGCGCGGGACGGTTGCCCGGTCTTGGTGGTCCGCTCTAAAACTTGCGTCGCCCAGATCACGGGCACCCGGGCGGCCTCGCACAGCCACAGGATTTCTTCCTGCAGTTCGGCCAGGCGTTCCCAGCCGGCCTCAACGGCGAGATCGCCTCGCGCAATCATGACGCCGATCGGGTAACGGCGCATCGCCGTCAGCAAGAGCTTCGGCAGGTTCTTGAAGCCCTTCTTCGTCTCGATCTTAATGATGAGGCCGACGTCATCCGCATTCATCTCGGATAACGCGGTCTGCAGCTGGATGACGTCTCGCGGTCGCTTGATGAACGACTGGCTGACGGCGTCGGCGTGTTCGACGACGAATCCGAGGTTGTCCTTATCCGTCGCTGTCAGTGGCGGGAGTCGAATGTCGCTGTCCGGGAAGTTGATGCCGCGATCGCCGCGCAGCCGGCTTCCGGTTGGCTTTGCCTTTATGACGGTCATCGCGAGACTCGTATCGTCGACCGAGTCGATGACACCGCTGATCTTGCCGTCGTTCAACAGGATCCGCTCGCCCGGTGAAACCAGGTCGAAAACCTCGGGCTGGCGGCAGGATATGTGGGCCGGTTCGATCACGTCTCCGTCGGCGTCCTCGACGGCGGGCTGTCCCGGGATCGGATCCTTGTCGAGCAATAGTGTGTCGCCGGGACGCAGCAGGATGGGTTGTTCCTTAGCGGGCAGCTCGCCGACGCGATATTTCAGCTTCTCGCCTGAAAGCTCACGCTCGAGCCGGAGCTTCGTGCCCGTGGCGATAAACGCGCCTTTGTAGCACTCGACGACAAGGCCCTTATCGTCCTTGACGACAATTTCCATCGTGCGTTTACGGCCCCGGGTGTCCCTGAAGCGGATCTCGTCCCCGACACTGGCCAGTTCGATGCACTCGCCGGTAACTGGCAGGACCGCGACCTTGCTGCCTTGCCAGATTGTGTCATCGGGGATCAGCCGAATTCGTCGTGGCGCAACCGTCCGGCCCATCGCATCCCGGCGCGGCCGGATGTGAACGACCTTCGGGCCCGGCTTCAACGGTCCGGTACGAATCTTCGGCCCGGCCAGGTCCATGACGATCCGGCAGGGGATACCGGTCTCCTCGCTGGCCTTGCGGGTATTTTCGATCATCGCAGTCCAGGTCGCTTTGTCGTCGTGCCCGCAGTTGATGCGCGCAACACCCATACCGGCCATCAGCATGTCACGGACAAGAAGCGGCTGCGTCGCGGCTTCGGTCGGCAGCGTGACCATGATACTGACAACGCGCTCGTCCGGCGTGTCGCCGAGGATCGCCTGCTTCTGCGCGGCTGCGTGGGGCTCTCTGAGCGGAATCTCAATCGGTTTTTCGTTGACCGTGCCGCTTCTCAGTTGCTCGAGGGTATCTCTCAACGTCGTCAGCGACGCCATGACGTTGCGCTCGGCGCGGTCCAGCGAGGCAAGGCCGATCGTCGACAGGTTTTGCTGCAGGGCGTGCATATCGGAGCTGCGTAGGGCGAGGTAGTGAACGAGATTGCGAGCAGAATCACGTTGCTTCGGGTGAACCGCCTCGAGCTGGTCCGCGTAGGTCGATTCCATCGCTTCACAGCGCTCGAGAATGTCGCCGAGTTGCTCATAGACCCGAGCGATGATGTCGGATTTGTTCACTAACGCTCCTATCTTGTTTATTTGTAGAGCATTTTCCCCGGATTCACAGTTATGGATTCCACGTATCCACGGGCGATTACCGTGCGGCTGCCCTGCGAGTTTCTGCTGCAACGGCGGCGAAAGGGATGGGGCAATACCGGTTCGCGCCGGCCAGACTGAACGCTGCATTCGTGGCTTGCCAATGCTGCGCACCCATCAGTACGCGTGCCTGGCTGCTGCATCGATATATGAGGAGGAGACTGCTTTCGGCAGTCAAAGGGGATAATTATGAAGACGATACGAATAATCCGTCGCTCTGACGGTGTTTGCCGCATTCTGGCTGTGTTCACGTTGTCGTTCCTGAGCACCGGCGCGGTCGCAGGGCCGGGTTTTCTACCGGACGCTCCGAAGGACAGTGACTACAACGACAACGGGGCGCCGGACCCGGCCAAGGTGGAACTCGGCCGCGAGTTGTTCTTCGACAAGATCTTAAGCGGCAACGAGAACATTTCATGCGCGACCTGCCATCATGCTTTGACGGACACCGGCGATGGCCTGTCGCTGCCGGTCGGCGAGGGCGGCAAAGGGCTCGGCGTGACTCGCGATACCGGCAGCGGTGCGGACGAGATCCATGAGCGCGTGCCCAGGAACGCGCCACCGGTGTTCAACCTCGGCGCCAGGGAGTTCACGCAACTCTTCCACGATGGGAGGCTCGCGGTCGATGCGAGGCAGCCGAGCGGCTTTATCTCGCCGGCGGGCGACCTGTTGCCCGACGGGCTCGAGAACGCGTTGGCGGCACAGGCCATGTTCCCGGTCACTTCAGCGACCGAAATGTTGGGGCAGACAGGGGAGAACTCGGTCGCCATAGCGGCCGCAGCGGATGGGCTGCCGGGGATCTGGGCGGAGCTCGCGAAGCGTCTGCAGAATAGCCCGGAATACGTTGCGCGCTTTGCCGCCGTCTACGACGATGTCTCCGAACCCGGCGACATCACCTATGTCCACGCGGCCAACGCGATCGCAGCGTTTGAGGGTGCCGTATGGCGTGCCGACAACAGCCCGTTTGATCGCTTCCTTCGCGGGGAGCGCGGAGCGATGAGCCCCGCAGCGAAACGCGGCATGCGAGCCTTCTATTTGAAGAGCAAGGGCAACTGCGCGAGCTGCCACAGCGGTACGTTCCAGACCAACCACGGTTTCGCAGCCATTGCGATGCCGCAGATCGGCCCAGGCAAGGGCGATGGCCCCACCTCACGCGAGGACTTCGGGCGCTTCCGTGAGACGGGCGACATGGCCGACATGTTCCGATTCCGGGTACCGACCCTGAGAAACGTCGCACTGACCGCGCCCTACGGCCACGCCGGTGCCTACAACTCGCTCGAGGCCGTCGTCCGGCATCACCTCGACCCGGTCAACTCTCTCTGGTCCTACGATCAGTCACAGGCGACTATGCCCAGTCGAGACGATCTCGATTACCTCGATTTCCAGGTCATGAACAATCCGACACTGGTGCAGGCGATTGCCGACGCGAACGAGCTCTCGCCGGTGAAGCTCTCGAAGCGGGAGTTCAGGGACCTGATCGAGTTCCTTCGTGCGCTGACAGACCCGGCCAGCATCGACCTGAGAGGGGATGTGCCGACCAGCCTGCCCAGCGGTAACACGTTGGCGGAATAGCCGCTCAGGGAAGTTACCGACCGGATCAGATACATCCGGTCGGGCGGCGGTACCACTAGTGGTGGTAGAACAACTTGCGGAGCCCGGACATGTCGAAGGGCTCCCAGGTTTCCGGCGTCTGAAGCAGCCTGTCGGCGATCGCGAAGAGCACGGACGGGTTGTAGCCCATGCCGATATGGCTCGCGGTTACGCCGACGTTCTCGACCAGCGGGCCAGGCGGCAGCATCGCGATGTCTGATGACACGATCGCGTCACTGTGGCTGAAGATCGCCGTCATAGGCACACCGTCGATCGGTTCACGGACCGACTTCACCCGGTGCCGGATGTAAGCATCGTCAACGCGGGTACCGGAGACCCGTTCGTACAGTCGCCATGCATTCGTCGCCTTCGGGTTTCCAATGGGGCTGCCCATCGTAATGACCGAGCGCACACACTCCGGATTTCTTCGCGCAAGCTCCCGGGCGAACAGACCGCCGAGGCTCCATCCGACCAGGCTGACGCGCCGGCCGGAACTGTCGTTCAGCTCCTTCAGGCGCGATGTCAGCATGACCTCGAGGTCAAACTCGTGAGTCAGGCCGAGGTTTCTGCCCATGTCCCAGCAGTAGGCGTTGTAGCCCCACTTGCGAAGATAGCGGCGCACGAGGCGCATCGACCGGCCGCTTGCGAGGAAGCCGGGCAGCGTCATGACGGCGTGGCCGTCGCCGGGCTCCAGCTTGTTCAGTATCGAACGTGCCGGGAGCAATGACGTGGCTTCAGACAGCGCTCGAGGAACCTCGAGCAGAGTGAGCGCCCAGGACGGCGCCTTGTGTCTGCGCGTCGAACGGACAGAATCCGTGTTCGCGAAGTCTCTTTCCCCCATACCTCTACTTTACATCAAATTCGCACCAACGAGCAGGATTTTTGTATCGCTTATACATATAAAACAATTAGTTAAAGCGAAAATATCAAGTAAATTATGATTAATGTGCGGGACCTGCGTCGCAGATTCCTGAACTCGCGGACTTCCCGCCTGTCGTGCAGGTAGGCGATTCGTTATCATTGACGATTGCGTGCACGCCAGCGCCCGCCTACAACTTTCAACGAGAGACGATTCCGACAGTGAATACGGTCACCAAGATACTCGACGCCTGGTCCCCGGATCAGCTCACCGGCCTCGATGCCTTCTTCCTGCACGCAGAGTCCGCTCGCACGCCGATGCACATCGGCGCCTGCTCAATCTACGACCCGTCGACGGCCCCGGACGGCAAGGTTCGACTGAAGGACATCATGCAGTTCGTTGACGAGCGAAAGCATCGTGCAAAGACGTTCACGCAGAAGCTGAAGCAGGTGCCGCTGGAATTCGACCGGCCGTACTGGATCGACGATCCCGATTTCAACATTGAATACCACATTCGTCACATTGCCCTGCCGCAGCCGGGCGACTGGCGGCAGCTGATGATCCAGGTCGCGAGACTGCACGCGCGTTCGCTGGATTTGTCGAAGCCCCTGTGGGAGCTGACGGTCATCGAGGGCCTCGACAACATACCGAACGTGCCCAAGGGTTCATACGCCATCGTTTCGAAGGTGCATCACTGTGCGATTGACGGCCTGTCGGGCGTCGAAATCTCGCAGGCCATTCACTCGCTGAAGCCCGAAGACAAGGTGGAACCTTACGAGATGGCGCCGCGTCGTCGCCGCCGGGAGATCGGTGGTGTTGAGCAGGTCGCCCGCGCCGGATTCAATAACCTGGTCAAGCCGCTGCAGGCGTTCGTCTATGCCGGACGCATGGCGCCGGGTGCGCTGAAATACGCCTTCGGCCTGAATCGAAGCGACCTGAAGATGGTCAGCAGCAAGAAGAGGGTGCCGCGAACCCGTTTCAACGGCATCGTATCCAGCCACAGGGTGATCGAAAGCGTCAGCGTCAGCCTCGATGAGATCAAGAATATTCGTGAGCTGGTCGACGGCGCCACGGTAAACGACGTCGTTATCGCAATGGTGGGCGGCGCGCTGCATCGTTACCTCCGAAGCAAAGACGAGCTGCCGGACGATTCTCTGGTTGCGATGGCGCCCGTGTCGGTGCGTGCGACGGGCGAGAAGCAGTCGCTGGGTAACCAGGTCACTGCGATGAGCATCCCGCTGGGCACCGACCGTTCTGACGCGATGGATCGCCTGCAGTCCGCGCATTCGGGCGCCAAGCGGTCCAAGACCGTCTCGTCGGCCGTTGGTGCCAGGGAGCTGTCGGAGATGTCCAAGCTGGCGCCGGCTATGGTGTCTGGCATTGCGACCCGGCTGTACTCCCGACTCGGCCTGGCGAACCAGCTTAGCCCGATGTTCAACACGGTCGTCACGAACGTGCCGGGACCGCCCGTACCGCTGTACATGTCTGGCGCACGCATGGTGACGTCGCTCGGCATCGGTCCGGTCATGGATTCGATGGGGCTCTTCCATGCAGTGACGAGCTACTGCGGCGTCATCCATATCACCGTGACGGCCTGTCGCGAGATGATGCCGGACCCGGCGTTTTACGCGGAGTGCATGCAGGAGTCGATCGACGAGTACGTTGCGCTCGGCGAGGCTGGCGTTAAGCCGCTGCCGCGTAAGCGACGCCCCCGGAAGAAGACGGCGAAGCGTGCTGCGAGCAAGAAGAAGACGGCGACCGCGACGCGGAAGAAGAGCGCGAAGAAAAAGGCGACGGCCAAGGTTGCCAAGGCTCCGGCCAAGCAGCCCGGCGACGCTGACCGACCAGCGTCTCCCTGATTCTCAGGCCGGAAGCGATGCCGCTCGTACAAGCCAACGGCTTGCAGATTCAGATCGAGGAGCACGGTCAGCCGACCGATCCTGCGGTCTTACTGATCATGGGGCTGGCCACGCAGTTGGTGCACTGGCCACCGGTCATGATCGAGTCACTGGTCAAAGCCGGCTACCGGGTCATCACCTTCGACAATCGTGACATCGGACTGTCCGAGCGACTCGAGGGCATGAGGTCGCCTTCACCGGCAACGATGCTGATGGGTCGGGCGATCCGGCTGGGCTGGCTGCTGGCTCCTTACGACCTGTCGGACATGGCGGACGATACGATCGGCATCCTCGATGCGCTCGAACTGGATGAGGCGCATCTGCTCGGCGTCTCGATGGGCGGCATGATCGGCCAAATCGTATCCGCGAAACATCCGGGCCGCATCAGGAGCTTCACGTCGATCATGTCGACGACCAATAACCCGGCGTTGCCGAAGACCAAGCCGGAGATCCTGCGAGCCATCATCAAGGCTCGCTCGCGTCGCCGAACGCCCGAAGACCAGGTCGAGCAGAGCATGGCGCTCTTGCAGATGATCGGCAGCCCGGACGGTGACCGCGACGACGTTGCGTTGCGGGAACTGGTGGCGAGTTCGGTCGCGCGCTGCAACTACCCGGCCGGCGTACGGCGCCAGATCGCGGCAATCGTCGCCAGTGGTGACTTGCGTCGGTGGACAGAGCAAATCAGCGTGCCGACGCTGGTCATGCACGGCCGGGTCGACCCGCTGACGCCGTACCAGGGCAGCGTCGATATGAGCTCCCTGATACCCGGCTCCAGGCTCGAAGTCATAGACGGGATGGGGCACGACCTGCCGCCGCGATACATCGGCAGGATCAACGAACTGATCGCGAACCACATCACAGCCGTCGAGAACGGCGGAGATTCTTCAAGGGCTGCCTGAGCGCAGCGGCTACCGGACTCACGAGCCGTCCGGCGGCTCCCCAATCTGCTCGTCGAGGGAATCCTCGATTACCGCGCGCAGCGTGGGCTCGATAAGCTTCAGCGCGAAACTGAGCCTGGCATTCAGTTCGACGGACTCCTCGTCGATCAGGACCTCGCCCGTGGCGCCGCCGCCGTCGAAGACCAGGCGATTCTCACTTTCCCAATGCGACTTCAGCATGAACCGCTTCTCAAGGTCGGCGGCAAGCTCGTTGATGCGCTCGTGCGCCTCATGCAGCGCAAAATGATGTTGTCTGCGTATCCGCATAGGGGGTTGGCCTGGCTCTAGTGTGATTACCCTAGGAAGTGTTCCTAGACTCACAATCATACCAGTACTCGGAACAACCGGGAGAAGACAATGACCGCAAAGAAGACCACCAGGAAAACGACGAGGAAAACCACGTCGAAGAAACGCAGCACCAGAAAAGCCGCTCGCCCGGACGTTGGTGCACAGCTCGAGCAGGCATTCCTCGCCGGTCTCGGAGCCCTGTCCAATGCAAAGGACGTCGGCAACAAGGCGTTCGACACGCTGGTTGACCAGGGCCTGACATACCGTAAGAAGGCGACGAAGAGAACCGAAGCGCTGATCGACAGTGTCCAGGACGCGATCCGGGATATGACTGACGATGCGCAGTCACGTGCCTCCGGCCTGATGGGCCAGATGCGCGAAACGCCTCAGCTCGCGAAGCTGCAGACGGTATTCGACGCACGCGTCGCTGATGCGCTGGGTCGTATTGGTGTCGCCAGCAAGAACGATATCGACGACATCAACAAGAAGCTTGACGCCGTGTTGAAGTCGCTGTCGGCTGAAAAGAAGGCCGCCAAGGCGCCTGCCAAGCGCAAGTCGACCGCCAAGAAAGCATCGAAGAAAAAAGTCGCGAAGAAGCCTGCTGCGAAGAAGGCTGCACCGAAGAAGGTGTCCAGGAAGAAAGTCGCTGCAAAGCCGGCCGCGAAGAAGGCAGCTAAGCCCGCTGCGAAAAAGGCAGCAAAGCCGGCCGCGAAGAAGGCTGCTAAGCCTGCTGCGAAGAAGGTAGCAAAGCCCGCTGCGAAGAAGGTAGCCAAGGCGGCGCCGAAGGCAGTAGCTAAGCCCGCTCCGAAAGCAGTCGCAAAGCCCGCACCGAAGGCAGTAGCAAAGCCCGCACCGAAGGCAGTAGCAAAGCCCGCGCCCAAGGCTGTCGCCGAGCCGGCACCCAAGGCCGTCGCCACAGCAGAGCCGAAAGCTGTGACGGAAACGGCGCCGAAACCGGCGAAGGCGAGTTAGTAGGAACACCCTAGTTTTTTTCGATAGGTTTAATAGTAGAAGTTCTGGCAATCATTTGAAGGAGACATTCAATGGCCACCAAAAAGACAGTTCGGAAGACCAAGAAAGTCGATGCCGGATTTTTCGCAGGAACGGTTCTTGAACAGCCGTTCGCCAGCGCGAACAAGGCATTTCTGGCTTCGATCGGACTCGCGGAAAAAGTCCGCACCGACGTAGAAGCACAGTTCGACATCTTCGAAGCCAAGTACAACGCATTGGCCAAAGACGGTGAGAAAGTACGTAGTCGCGCTCGCAAGACCGCTGACGACGCCCGCAAGGACGCAGTCAGCAGCGCCAAGAGTGCTCGCAAGAACGTTGAGAAGCGTTTCGCAACCGTTGAGAAACGCTTCGAGACGACGATCGACTCAATCCTTGCGAAGATGCCTGTTGCGACGAACAAAGACGTCGACAAGCTGAACCGGAAGCTCGACAAAGTACTCGCCGAAGTTGCCAAGTAGGACTTGAGCTCAAGGCAGTAACGGAAAAGGCCGCTTCATGCGGCCTTTTTCATTGGCGGTAATGAGCGAGCAGGGCGTAGAGCGGTTCAGCCGCTTCGGCCTTCGCATAGGGCAATAACAGGCTGATCGCTGCGCCGTTCAGGCGAGCGGCCGCATCCTCGATGCTGACCTCTTCGCCAAGAATCGAATCGAAACGCTGAGAGAAGAGCGCCGCGGTTGCGATGCTCCGGCTCAACTCCTCGATGTCGGAATCCGGTATGTCGATGATGCCCTGGTTGCTCAGGTTGTCGATGTGCAGTTCGATGGTCGCCAGCAGCGCGGTTGCGAATCCCCGGATCGCCTTGGCGACCTGCGGGTAGCGCTCGACCATTGTCTCGGTATCGCGGATCAGGAAGCGGTAGGCAGCGAGTACCTCGATCAGCAACTGGACGAATCCCCAGAACTCATCGATGGCGGAATCCTGAGCGGACTCGTCCTGTCCGGGCGGCTGCAACACTTCCCGGACATCGGCCTGGAATTCCGCGATCAGCGCATCAACCAGGTCTGACTTTTTCCGAAAGTGGTAGTGAAGGTTGCCCGGCGAGATATCCGTCTCGTCGGCGATGTCGTTCGTTGTTGTATTGGCTTCGCCGTGTTCGTTAAACATCACCAGGCTGGTGACCAGGATGCGCGTCCTTGTATTCGGCCTGGCCACCGCGGCTGGTTATCCGCTTGACGTGGCGCGGTCGTTGCGTCCTGATTTGATGTCGATGACGTCGGCGCTGTCCCTGTCGTCATCGTCTATTAGCTCGTCGTCTTCGTCATCGCGTAACCCGAGTGTATCGAGGTAAAGGCCGCGGACCTCGTCGATACGATCTTCCAGGTCATCGAGTTCCCAGTCGTTGACGTGGATCGGATCGAGCACTTCAACGGCGATATGCACGGGTCTTGCGAACAGGTCGCCTTTGGGCTGCGCGTCACTGGAGTTGTGAATGACGATGGGGATGATCGGAACGCCGGCCTGCATCGCGATTCTGAACGGGCCTTTCTTGAACCTGCCCGGCACGGTAGACAGCGAACGCGTGCCCTCCGGCGCGATGACGATGCTGCGTTCTTCCTCGAGCATGAAATCGGCTAATGGTGCCAGGGTTTTCACGGCGGACACGGTGTTGGAACGATCGATCGGGATCATGCCCATGAAATCGAACACCGGGCCGACAATCGGCAGCTCCGCCAGTTCTTTCTTTCCAACGGGCGCCGCGTCCCGACGCAGCAGCTTGCACAGGACCAGCGGGTCGATGTTGCTCTGGTGGTTGAAGATGATGACGGCGGGGCGATGCAGCCAAAGCTTCTCCTCGCCCGTGACTTCCATCGTTATTCCCATCAGCGCCGTTGCCAGGTCGCTCCACGTCGAGATGACGAAATTTCGCCCCTCGCGCTTGGAGCCCGTCAGCCACCACATGGCGGCTCCCGTGAGCGCCGTCGGAACGAATGTCGAGATAGCCGCCAGGTTGCGGACGACGTTCATGAAATCGGTGGTGCCCCGGCTGCCGAACGAGCGGATAGGCCAGCCGCGGCGCTGGGCGATTTTCTTCAGCCCGCTGTTGGGGTTCAAGACCTGGGGCCGGCCGACGTGCTCAAGAACGAGCAGGTCGTCGTCGCTGTCCGAGTAGAAGAACGATGCGTTAATATCGATGCCGTGCTCTTCAGCGAGCGTGTTGACGGCATTGACCTTGCCGACACCGAAGCAGGCCTCTCCATCGACCTTGCCCGTGAAATAGCCGTGTTCGACCTCGAACCGCGTACACATCAGGTGATCAACCTGCAGGTCCTCGAGCGCCGGTTCCACCTGGTATGGCGTCGCCGACGAGACGATCGCGACGGTGTGGCCCATCTGCAGGTGCGCCTGGATCAGAGCCCGCGCTTCCGGATAGATCGTTCGGGCGACCTTGCGCTCGTAGGCCGATTCGCCGTAGGCAACGAACGTGCCCTCGGTAACGCCCCTAATCTTCGAGGCGACCTCGACCATCAGGTCGTGGTAGCTGCGGGTGCCTAGCTTGAAGTCCAGCCCGCCACGAAAGATATCCGAGATGTCTTGTGGCATCAGCAGTCCGTCAAAAAACTGCTCCTGCAGGAATGACGTGACCGAGAAGCCGCTGATAATGGTCCCATCGAAATCGAAAAAGGCGCCGATATGCGGGCCCTTTTCGCCTTTCAGGATGGTTTCCACCGTCTCCCGGTAAATGTGCAGATCCGTGTTCATAAGTTCCCGATATTAGCAGGCTACCGGGCCGCGGTGGCTGCTTTGTGACGAGTTTTCATGGTTCTGGCGAGGCCACAGGGCGCAGTCTCAAGGTGAGCTCTGGCCTGCGAGGGGTTCCATCGCCAAGGATGCATCGTTTCGACGGCGCTTGGAAGGTCATCCGTCACGCTTGCGCGCCAGGAACCGGCACTTCACCCTTCAGCCGGCCGGCCTACAGGCCAGTGACTACAGCCTTCGTGGAGAATACCCCGTAGATCACCGTTGACCACGAACCGCGGGCCCAAAAAATAAGGAGCCCGGTTGGGCTCCTTATCTCGTGCTTCAGATTAGCGACTTGATGGTCGGCGTTTCTTGCTCTAGAAGCGCCAACCCAGCGTAATGCTGTAAACCAGCGGCGTGATTTCAACGGTCTCGACTGCCGCACCGTCGACTTCAGCGTCGGTTTCGATGTCGATCCAGCGGAGATCGAAGTTTACAAACATCGTGTCGCTGATGTCGTAGTCGAAACCAAGCTGTGCTGCCAGTCCGAATGAGTCGTCGAGCGACAGATCGGTTCCTGCCAGTGCGCCCGTCGTCTCTTCGTCGAAGAACAGCGTGTAGTTCAATCCGAGGCCGGCGTACGGCGAGAACTTGTTCGACGTCGGGAAGTAGTACTGCAGGCTGAACGTCGGCGGCAGATGCTTGGTCTCACCGACCTTGGATCCGTCTGCCTCGAGGTTGATGTCATGAGAGAACGGCAGCGAAGCGAGAATCTCGAATCCGAGTGTATCCGAGATCATGTACGTGCCGTTGAAGACTGCCGTGGTACCGCTGTCCACGCTAACCACGTCGCCGTTATCCGACTTCGGGTCTACCGTGCCGATACCGGCCCTGACCTTCCAGTCGCCTTGATCTGCAGTTGCGGTTGCGGCGAAAGCCATCAGTCCGGCAAGACACAAAACCCGGCCCATCCCAAAACGCATGTTCATCTCTTTCTCCTACGGTAAATTAGTGTTGGTCAGTCTTTGACGCGGCCTATGATGCGCCCCTCGTAAGTCTCCTGAATCAGAAGGTTTACCTAGCCTGTTTTGGTAACTACCTATTGCGAGAAATCTGCGGTTTTGAAACCGTTCCCGACGCCTCTGCGCGTCACCCGAACGACTTGTCTCGCTGCGGTTCGCGCTGCGAGAATGACACTGAGGAACCGGCTGCAAGCTGGCGGCTGCTCGCCTGTAGCCCGTGGGCTCCCTCGGTTTCGTTGGGGACCGGTGGGAGAACATCTCCGAGACAACAGAGGAACCGCCATCCATGACAGGTGCGGACGACAAGCCGGATCTCGTTTTCGGTGCCAGTGGCTATATTGGCACTAACCTCGTTGAGTTCCTGCTGGCCGAGGGTCGTTCGGTCCGGGCTTCGGCGAGAAATATCGAGGTGCTGGAGGGCAGGGGTTGGCAGGACGCGGAACTGTGCGAGGCAGACGCGCTCAAGCCGGACAGTCTCGACGCCGCTTTGGCCGGCGTTAACACAGCCTACTATCTTGTTCATTCCATGGCGGCCGGCAAGTCGTTCCCGGAGCTGGATGCCGAGGCTGCCCGAAACTTCGCGAAAGCCGCTGCCAGGCAGGGCGTGAGCCGGATAGTCTATCTCGGAGGTCTGACGCCTCACGATCCTGCGTCCGTTCACTTGCGATCACGGCATGAAACCGGCGAGATCCTTCGGGAGGGCAGTGTACCGGTGACGGAGTTGCGCGCCGGGATGATCATCGGCCCGGGATCGGCCGCCTGGGAGGTTATCCGGGACCTCGTCAATCACCTGCCGGTGATGATCACCCCGAAATGGGTATTCTCGAAATCGACACCGATCGCTCTCAGTAACCTGTTGCGATATCTCGCCGACGTGCCATCAGTGGACGAGGCAGCCGGGGAAGTCTATGACGTCGCCAGCCACGAGGTCGTGACGTACAAGGAGATCATGCTGCGCTACGGAGCTATGGTGGGTAAGCGGCCCATCATCATGCCGGTCCCGGTGTTGACGCCCCGACTGTCGTCTTATTGGCTGCGGCTGGTGACGTCGGTACCCACGAGTGTCGCGCGGGCCCTGATCGGTGGACTGTCACAGGACGTCATTGCCCAGGACCGACGCCTCGAGGCGTTGATCCCACAGGAACTGCTGGATTTCGACGCCGCCGCGGAAGAGGCCCTGAACGCGGACCGGCAACATGAGATTCCCGCGCACTGGGTCGAGAACGCCGTGGTCTGTGAGACGTTCCACCCGGACTACGGCTTCTATGCCAAACAGGCGTTCGGTGAAACGACTTCCGCCGCATCGGCAGAGGATTTGTGGCGGGTAATCTGTCGTTTCGGCAACGACGGTGATTTCTTCTACGCGCGATCTCTGTGGTGGATACGCCGCGCCATGGACTGGCTGGTCGGAGGCCCCAGTTTTCGACGGCGCCGGCGTCATCCGGACAGGCTGCGTGTTGGCGACGTCGTTGACGCGTGGCGCGTTATCGGGCTGGAAGACAACCGTCGGCTGACGTTAATCATGGAGCTCCGGGCACCCGGCGCCGGTGTTCTCGAATTCTCAATCGACGACAGGGGCACGGAACGTCTCGTCCGTGTCCGCGGGTTCTTTCACCCGGCCGGCGCGTGGGGAATACTCTACTGGTACGCGACGCTGCCAGTGCACTCGATGCTGTTCAATGGCAGCGCGCGCGAAATCGCGAGACGAGCCACGTCCATCGGGCAGGACCAGCAAGCACCGGTCGCGGGTGCGCCTGACCAACGCTGAGAGATCCCCGCTGCCGGACCTGTCCTTCGAGAAGAAGACAGCGCTGTCAATTTTTGACAGAATACGGAAAAAATTGCTCAAGCAATGCCGCAGACGTTACACGTCCGTTGCCTCAGCGCCTCTCCAGTAGACACCCAGAACAGGTTGCCAAAGATGGTCGAGAAAAAAGGAAAGTACGAGACGCTGCGCTCTATGGGTGTCGATAACCCGTTGCAGATCGACAGGTATTACATCACCAGCATCAACTTCGTAGACGTGCTTCGTATCGTATACGACCGACCGAAGGGCTCCTTCCTGACATCGAGTCGCGAGTACAAGTTTCCTCGTGTGACAGAGAAAAGCGGCTCAACGGACGTGCCGAGAATGCACCCGACGTTGCTGGATGCTGTGGAGGAGCTGAAGAAGATTCTCGATACCAAGTCGAGCAAAGCAAGCCTTGCGGCTGAGATCATCGCTGAAATTGAATTGCTCGAAGAAGAAATCGCTATGCGCACTGAGTGTCTGAAGGTGATGGCGAGCAAACTCCCCGACGCAGACTGCTGATCTTCCGACAGACGACGCGGCTCGGCTTCGGGCCTTTCTTTCTTCGCCGTCCCGGACGCTTCCCTCTACAACGCTATGCTGGTCTGACGAGACTCAGGGGTAGATTCGATAGTTGTACTCCGGCACAACGACGTCGTAATGCGGTTGCAGGTACATAACGATATCGGTCAGTTCCTGGACCGTCATGTAGCTGTTATAGACATACATTTTTGACTGGCCGTCCTCGGACACAAGGTCTGCCGGGTATCCCTCGGCGAGCTTATGCGACGGATTGATAATGGACGTGACGAGCTCGCCGTAGGTCTGCACGCGCGTTACCGCGCCGCCCAGTTCGACGAAGGGTTCGTAGCCCGGGATCGTCGGCAGGTTTTCGCCGTCGATCGTATGACACTGATTGCAGTGCATGTACAAAAACGCCTCTCGCCCGGCAACGGGGTCACCGTCTGGCAAGCGAAAACCCTTTTCGGACATTCGCTTCTCGTTGTCACACGCACTTGTCAGACCCAGCACTATTGACAGCAATAAGAGCAGGATTCCTCTGTTCATCTCGTTACCCCTGGTCGACACGGAAACGACGCACCTGCTTTTTTAATAGCATTCGGGCGCCCGTGTTGCGATAGGTGATAACACTTAAGATCGGCTGAACGCGCCAGCTGGCAATGACTCCAGCTCTTCAGGAGTCGCGCGTTTTAAAGAACGGCCGCGGCCGCCCCGATAATGCCGGCATTGTTCCTGAATCGAGCGACGTGGATTGGCACGGGTACCGTTATCGTGTGTTCGAACTGGTCGAATTTTCTGCTGGCCCCGCCGCCGAGGATGAAATGATCCGGCGTGTTCACGCGCGCGACGCGCTCGAGGAAGTAATTGAAGCGTGGCCCCCAGTCGTCCCAGCTGAGATAGCCTTCTTTTCTTGCCCGGTTGCCGGCGTAGAATTCGATGGGCTCACCGTCCTTGCCTGGCATCCGACCAAGCTCGATATTGGGTATCAGCTGCCCGTTGTAGAACACGCCCGAACCGAGGCCGGTACCGATCGTAATCATGATGACCATTCCGTCGAGGCCCTTCTCGACGCCGACACCAATCGCCATCTCCGCATGACCAGCCGCGTCCGCATCGTTCAGTACGCGAAACGGTAGACCGGTGGCTTCCTCGAACAGCGAATCGACTTGTGTGCCGCGCCACGATTTATGGATGTTGCCCGCCGTCTTCGCCACGCCGTTGACGATGACCGCCGGAAAACAGCAGCCCACCGGGCCGTCGTAGTCGAATTCGGCCACGATCTTCTTGACCGTCGCCGCGACATTGGCCGGGGTCGAATGATCCGGCGTGCTGAGCCTGTGCCGGTCCGTCAGCAGTTCTCCGGTGTCCGTGTCCACCAGCGCAGCCTTGATGCCCGTCCCGCCAACGTCGATACCGAGTACTTGTGCCATGCCTGTTCCCGTCTGCTTGCTGGCGCAATGATACGCAGAAAGCGCGAATAGCTTAAGTCGCCGATGCAGATAGTGACTCTTCCGCTGCGCGGCCGAAGAACGTCAACGCCGGTGGCGCTGCTGCGGCCCGACGAGGCCATGTTCTTGCCGGTGAGCAGCATACTGCCAGCGTGGCAGGCGGGCGCCGGACTGCCGGCATAGTGTGCGATCGATTCAATCGTGGATCGCCGACTCGCCACCTGAGATACTTGAGAGATCGGCGGCGCCCCGCGCACGGCGAAAAATATTCTCTCAGGGACAGCCATATGAAATGGGAAGGCCGCAGGCGCAGCAGTAACGTCACCGATGCGCGTGGACGCCGCGTCAGGGGGCGTTCCGCCGGCGCCGGTCTCGGCTCGATCATCAATCTTGTCGTTCGGATGTTCGGCGTCAAAGGCATCCTCGTGCTGGCCGTTATCGGGATCATCGGCTGGCAGGTTGGTCTCATCGATCCTGCGGCCTTGCTGGGCGGCGGCGAGGTCCAGCAGGTTGAGTACAAACCATCGCCAGCCGAAGAACGGCTGTTCCAGTTTGTCACGGTCGTCCTCGCTGACACGGAAGACATCTGGACGAGGGAGTTTCGTCGTGTGGGCCGCCAATACGTCGAGCCGGAGTTAGTGATCTACCAAAGCCAGATACGCACGGCTTGCGGCATCGGGCAATCGCGAATGGGTCCGTTTTACTGCCCTGGCGACCGAAAGATCTACATAGACCTGAGTTTTTACGACGAGCTGGCGCGCGAATTCGACGCTCCCGGAGATTTTGCGCAGGCCTACGTTATCGCGCACGAGGTTGGCCATCATGTCCAGAACCTGCTCGGCGTCCTGGGACGTGTGAACCAGATGCGCGGCCGACCGGATTACAACGAATACTCGGTGCGCCTGGAACTCCAGGCGGACTACTTCGCTGGAGTCTGGGCAAAGCACAATCAGCGGTATCTCGACCACGGTGACATCGAAGAGGCCCTGCGGGCTGCGAACCAGATTGGCGACGACGCGATACAAAAGAGAACGCAGGACAAGATCGTGCCGCATGCGTTCACGCACGGCACCTCCGATCAGCGCATGCGTTGGTTTCGGCGCGGTCTCAACAGCGGGTTGTTCGAGGAAGGGGATACGTTCGAGCCAGCCTACGAAGCCCTGTAGACGAAAGACCCCGACGCTCCCTGACGGCTTGGGCACGCTGCCAGGCCGACGCGCTCTTCGCGTCAAGCGCGGCCTGGCTGCCGATTGGCCAACGCACACGACAGCACGCGAAGCCCGCTTTGCCGCAAAGTCAGCTTCCACGAGGTGGCGCCCCCACCAGAGTCTGAGTCCGCTTTAGACACAGCCTTGCCAATTCTGAATGCCCCGGTCCCGTTGGCGCCGTGATCCTTTCCTGGTGGATACGTGATGCTGCGCGGAAAAGCGTCAAATCTAAGCGTTTGTCGACAGGAATCAGTTACTTATGAAATTGCTGCGAGGGCTGGGCAAGCGTGATTAAGTCTGGCAGAGTCCTTGTTCCGCCTGACGCCCGAATCCGAACTGATGCCGCTTGTCGCCCATTCAGATCTGCCGACATTCGCCAACCTGCGTGAGCAGGGGCATGAGCTGCTGTCGCTGGATCGCGCGGAACACCAGGACATCCGTGAACTGCACATCGGCTTTCTGAACATGATGCCGGATGCCGCGTTGAGGGCGACCGAGAGGCAGTTTATTCGCCTCGTCGGCAGTTGTAACCGGATTGCACAGTTCTACGTCTATCCGTTCTCTCTGCCGGAGTTGAACCGAAGCCCGGAGGCGACGCGGTATGTGGACCAGTTCTACAGCCGCTTCGAAGACCTCAGGGCTGCAGGCCTCGATGCACTGATTATTACCGGCGCCAACGTCGCCAACCCGAGACTCGAGGAAGAGCCGTTCTGGGAGCCGCTGATGGAAGTTGCCAGCTGGGCTGACGACAACGTCGCATCGGTGCTCTGTTCGTGCCTCGCGACACACGCGTTGCTCAAGAAGTTGCACGGCATCGATCGCAAACCGTTGCCGAAGAAGCGCTGGGGCGTGTACAGCCACAACGTCAGCGGCTCGCCGCATCCGCTGACGCGCGACATCAACACGCGATTCGACGTGCCGCACTCGCGTTATAACGATATCTCCAGAGAGACTTTCGAAGCGGCGGGGCTTCGTGTACTGGTAGACAGCGAGGAGGGAGGAGTGCACCTGGCGGTCAGCCCGGATCAGTTCAGGTTCATCTACTTCCAGGGACATCCGGAGTACGACAGCAACAGCCTGCTAAAGGAATTCAAACGCGAAGCCAGACGCTTGTTGGCGGGCGAGCTATCGAGCAGGCCTGAGTTCCCGGAGCACTATTTTCCAAAGGCGTTACGAGAGGCACTCGTAGAGACTCCCGAAGAGAGCCTCCTGAGCCTGCTCGAGGACGAGGCCAGTCTGCAGCTGGACAACACATGGGGCGACACGGCGAAAGCGGTGATCAACAACTGGCTGGGCCTGGTTTACCAGACCACGAACCTGGAACGAAACAAGCAATACATGCCCGGCGTAGACCCGGACGACCCACTCAATCTGCGAATCTCCAATTGACCTTTGAGGATCAGAAATGAAAGACGAAACACTCGCGATTCACGCGGGCTTTAAAGCGGACCCGTCAACCAAGGCCGTCGCGACGCCAATCTACCAGACCGTTGCGTATGAGTTTGACGATGCGGCGCACGGAGCTGCGTTATTCAACCTCGAGGTCGAGGGCAACATCTACTCCCGCATCATGAATCCGACCGTCGGCGTTCTCGAGCAGCGCTCCGCGGAGCTCGAGGGCGGTATCGCCGGCCTGTGTTTAAGTGCCGGCAGCGCAGCCATCAACTACGCGGTCCAGACGATCGCCGAGAAAGGCAACAACATCGTCACCGTGCCGCTGCTGTACGGCGGCACGTACACGCTGTTCAAGCACATGTTTCCGAAGCAGGGCATCGAAGTGCGTTTCGGCGACGACGACAGCGTCGCGTCGCTGGAGAAGTTGATCGACAACAAAACCTCTGCCGTGTTCTGCGAGACAATCGGCAACCCGGCCGGCAATATCGTCGACGTCGAGGCGCTGGCGAAGATGGCGCACGATCATGGCGTGCCATTAATCGTCGATAACACCGTCGCGACGCCGGCGCTGGTCAAGCCGATCGAGTGGGGCGCCGATATCGTCGTCAATTCGCTGACCAAGTACATGGGCGGGCACGGCAACTCGCTGGGCGGCGTCATTGTCGACGCCGGACAGTTCCCGTGGGCCGAACATGCGGATCGTTACCCGATGCTGACCGAGCCCGAGGCCTCCTACCACGGCGTTGTCTACACCGAAGCCCTGGGAGCGGCCGCATACATCGGTCGTGCCAGAACGGTTCCGCTCAGAAACACCGGTTCGGCACTGAGCCCGATGAATGCGTTCCTGATTTTGCAGGGACTATCGACGCTACCGCTGCGCATGGAGCGCCACTGCGACAACGCGCTGGCTGTGGCGAAGTACCTGAGCGAGCACCCGCGCGTCGCGTGGGTTAATTTCGGCGGCCTGCCTGACTCTCCGTACTACGATCTTGCGCAAAAGTACACGGATGGCAAGCCGTCTGCGCTGCTGAGCTTCGGCATCAAGGGCGGATTCGATGCCGGCGTCAAGTTCTACGATGCGCTTGAGATGTTCCTGCGGCTCGTCAACATCGGTGACGTCAAGTCGCTCGCAGCACATCCCGCGTCGACGACCCATCGCCAGCTGACCGACGAGGAGCTCAAGTCGGCCGGTGTGACGCCGGACATGATCCGTCTTTGCATCGGTATCGAGCACATCGACGACATCATTGCCGACCTGGATCAGGCGCTCGCGGCGTCGGCGTAAGGCCTGAGCGCTGCGCGGCGGGCTCGCCGCCGCGCAGTCTCCATTCATTCGTTGAACGGGTGCCGGCCTCGCTACCCGGCGAACCGCTTCGTCGGTGAAAAAACCAGCGACGGGGACGTGCCCAGAACGAAGCGGCTGATTGTCACGGCGAACGCGACGCAGGCGATCAGCGTGAAGAACATCATGTGTATGTAATGCAGCGGGTTCCAGACGAACGAGAAGAACCCGTACAGCAGCACGCCCAGCACGACCGCGGCTATCGCCGCCTTTGCATCGACGTCATTGAACAACAGGCCAACGATGAAGGCCGACAGGATCGGCATGCTGAGCAGGCCATACAACTGCTGGATCAGGTTGATGATGCTGTCAGCCGTCGCGTAGACGGGAACGAGCGCGAGGCCGGTCAGGATGATGACGATCGAGATAACGGCATTGAGTCGTTTGACGTTCGGTTGGTCGCTCACGTATTTCTCGTGAATATCGCAGACGTAGAGGGTTGTCGATGAGTTCAGGACACTGTTGACACTGGTCAGGACGGCGGCCGCAATGGCTGCCGCGAATGCGCCGGAAAGGAAGGTCGGCAACACATCGGCAACGATCCTCCCGTAGGCGGCGTCGCCGATATCGCCGTACAGCTTGTACGACACGATGCCGGGGATGACGATCATCGGCGGAACGATCAGCAGACGAATGGCGGCGGCGACCAGCACGCCTTTCTGACCCTCTTTCAGCGTGGGTGACGCCATCGCACGCTGCGTAATGGTCTGATTCGTGCTCCAGTAGAATATCTGGATTAAGATCATGCCGGTCAGCAGCGTGTGCCACGGGATCGGCGAATCGTTGCTGCCGATCATCGTCAGGCGCTCAGCCGGAATCCCGGAAAAGTCGAAGTTAATTGCCTTCACCGCGAGGAAAACGACCAGAACGCCGAGGCTCAGCAGCAGAACGCCGCTGTAGGCGTCTGAAACGGCGACGGCGCGAAGACCGCCAAACACCGCGTAGGCCGAGCCAACGGCAGCAAACGCCAGCGCGATCAGGATCAGCGGCGCCTGTACGTTGAACATGCTCTGCATGAACAACGAGCCGGTGTAAAGCATCGACGGGATGAATATAAGGACGTTGCCCAGCAGGAACAGCGTGCCGATGACGGCCCGGATGTGGTGATCGTTGTAGCGCTTTTCTAAAAGCTCCGTCGTCGTTGTGCAGTTGTACCTGTAATAAACGGGCAGGAAGACCTTGGCCAGGATGATCAGGCCGGCGACGGCCGCAAGCTCCCACCACGCGAGCAGCGCCATCTGGTTGCCGTTCATGCCGACGAGCTGTTCGGTGCTCAGGTTGGTCAGCGTGATAGACCCGGCAACGAAGAACCAGGTCAATCCGCCGCCAGCGAGGAATACCTCCTTATTCGCATCAGCGACCGTCGACAGCTCGGTACGCGGTGCGCGCCGGCACTTGATATAGGTAAGGGCGGCGATCAGCGCCGTCAGTCCAGCAAAGACGATGAACTGGATATCCATCGCGTGAGCTATAGCACAGGCATTGCGTGCGGACAATTCAGTCTCTTCGCGACGGTCGCGTCCATCACGGATCATTCACTCGCCTTGCTATCAGCCCGGCCGTAACGGATGATCGCGCCAGTAATCAGGCTACCCGCGACACCGTGAAACGGCCTGGCGAGGAAAGAACTGGAGATCGGCAATGCTCACTTTTGCAGGAATTGTGCTCGGTATCCTGCTCTTGCTTGGCGGCGGCGCGGTGCTGGTCAAGGGAGCATCCCAGATAGCCGCGAGCTATGGAGTGTCGCCAATGATCGTCGGGCTGACCATCGTCGGCTTTGGCACGAGCTCGCCCGAGCTTGTCGTGAACGTCATCGGTGCGTTGCAGGGGGCCAGTGGTCTGGCCTTTGGGAACGTTGTTGGCTCCAATATCAGCAATCTCGCGCTCGTCCTCGGCGTATCGGCGCTTATCAGTCCGATCGCTATCCAGGGTGTGCTGGTGCGCCGGGAGTTGCCTTTGCTGTTACTCGCGACAACGGCGGTAACGGTGATGGCGCTGGATGGACCGCTGGAGGGCCGCTCCGCGCTAATCGGACGTACAGACTCGATCGTGCTGATCCTGCTGTTCTTCATTTTTATCTACATCAGCATCCTCGATCTCGTCAGGGTGAGGCGAGAGGATCAGCTGCTGAGCGATATTTCGCACAGCGAGATCGCGAAGCCGACCGGTTCGAAGCGCTATAGCTGGATGTTTGTCGTGGCAGGCTTCCTGTTGCTTTTCTTTGGTGGTGAGTTGACGATCGAGAACGGTGTCGAGTTCGCTGAGATGCTCGGAATTGCTCCCACGATCGTCGGCCTGTTCGTCGTCGCTGTTGGAACCAGCATGCCGGAACTGGTCACGTCCATCATCGCAGCGGTGCGCGGCGAGTCGGACCTGGCGCTTGGCAACGTCATTGGTTCAAATATCTTCAATACGTTGATGGTACTGCCGGTCAGCGGCTTCATCGCACCGATTGCGGTGCCGGACGGAGGCATTCTCGACCTGGTGTCTTCCTGGGTGCTGGCTGCGTTCCTGATCCCGATATTCTTCCTCGGCAAGGCGGTCCTGGACCGCTTTGCCGGTGTACTGCTGCTGGCCGGATACGCTACCTACGCCGGTTATCGGATCGTCTCTGGATAAAAAAATGGCCCCGCGTACGGGGCTTTTTCTTACTCGTCGGTTGCGTCTGCGAGACGCTCGGCATGTCCCAGCTCGTAGGGCGGGGGTTCACCGCCCGGTCCCTTCAGGTAGTGGTCCATCCACCGCACCAGGCGCAGCGCAAAGTCGTATTGCGCGGCCGTGTTGCGGTTGCCGTGCCCTTCGCCCGGGTACAGTACGAGCCGAACAGGCGTATCCGTCTGGATCTTGACGAAGCGATACATCTCCATCGACTGGCCCGGATGCACGCGAGGATCCTGGTCGCCGTGCATGATCAGAAGCGGCGTCTTCGTCTTGCCGGCGTGGTAGACCGGGCTTCGCTCCAACATCCACATCCAGTCATCCCACGGCCAGATGCGGGAATGGACGTTGTACATCTCATACGGGATATCGCCGGTGCCGAATTTCGATAGCTGGTTCGAGATGCCGACAAACGAGACGGCCGCGGCGTACTCTTCGGTCAGTGCGCTGGCGCTCCACATTGTCGCGTAGCCCCCGTATGAACCGCCCGTGATCCCGACCTTGTCGCTGTCGACAAGGCCCTCGTCGACGAGATAGCGCTTGGCGTCGACCAGGTCATTGAACTCTTCATCGGCATAGTCGTTCTGTCCCATCTTCGAAAAGTCGACGCCACGACCGGTGCTGCCTCGATAGTTGGGATAGATGACGGCGTAGCCGTTTGCCGCCCAGACCTGGCCCGGGCTTGCGTATCGGCTGAGCCAGCCGTGCGAGTAGTTCGCCTCCGGCCCACCGTGGGCGACGACGATGAGCGGATTGCCACCGCGCTTCTTCTTTGCCGGGTGAATCAGCAGGGCCTCGAGCTCGAGGCCGTCCCGTGCCGGGTAGCGAATGACTTCCTGCATTGCCAGCTTGCGCTCGGACAGGACAGGGTTGGAGTCGGTGAGACGCTTAGGCGTGCCGTCTGCCGAAATTACGTAGACCTCGGGCGGATGGCTCGGCGTATCCGCGACAGCTGCGGCGACCGACTGGCCCGGGTGGATATCGACGCTGAGGATAATCGGGCCGTCGGTCGGCGCCGGGCCCGCTTGCTTCGTCTCTGTGATCGAGCTCGTCTGCCACTCACGGAATACGCCGCGGTTGCCCAGCCAGCTGATCGTCAGGTCGTCGACCCATGCGAAATCGGTGATGTGTCCGTCGTAGTTCGGCACGATCTCACGTCGCTCACCGCCGTCGCGTGACGCAACGTACAGGCGACCCTGCTGTGGATCATGAATATCGACGCTGCCGATGTAGGCGATGCGTTCGCCGTCGGGTGAAAATGCGAACGAACCCAGCTTGCCTGTCGAGCCGATAGCGTTTTGCAGCTTGCCGCTCTCTGTGTCGACAGTGTAGACATCCCGCGACGTGAATGAATCGTCGATCAGCGGTGTCGGTGCAAGCGCAACGGCGTACTGCTCGCCGTCCGATGCCCAGCTGAAGCTGGACGCGTGACCATCGAGCTCATGCTCGGTGGCCTCCAGCGTCTCGAGGTCCAGCATGTGTACGCGAGAGAAGGGCACCGATTCCTCGTAGATTCTGGCCTTGAAACCCTTTGTCGTCAGTTCTTCCTGCTTTTCCGGTGCCGGGTCGGATGCGATGAAAGCGACAGTTGCTCCGTCCGGCGACGGGTAGATCGAGCCGATCGAGCTGTCGTTCGTAAACAGTTTCTGCGACTCGCCACCGCTAACCGGGATCCGGTACAGAGAGTTGAATTCGGCGTCCGCGTCGCGCTTGGCAAGGAAGAAAATGGATTTCCCGTCTGCAGACCATTGCACAGAGGACACGTTGACTTCACCGGTGATAAACGGGCGACTGTTGCCGTTGAGGTCAGTTACGTGTAGCTCGGCGTACGAGGGTCCGTTGTTATCCTCGTAGAGGGTTCGAGGCACGCTGAGCGTGTACGCGATGTGCGTGCCATCGGGGCTCATCCTTGCGGAAGAGACGCTCTTGAGTGCGACAAGCTCCTCCAGTGACAGGTAGCCTTCCTGCGCACTGGCCAGCGAGGCCAGGCCGCACAGACTGATAAGAAGTAGTGTCTTTCTGAACATCGGGAGTCTCATTGGGCGCTTAGCGTGGGCGCCAAGTCTACAGCGGAAGGAGGGTCGCGGCGATGTTCTGCGCGAAATACAGAAACACTTCGATACAATGTGCGCTCGCTCGCTGCGAGCGCTGAGTGGCAAACGGCGCTACCCTTAGCTTTGCTATCAACAAAGGAGTCATCGATATGTCCGGTGCCAAGATTTCCGCGCTTCTGATAAGCCTCGTCCTCGCCAGCTTGGCCATCGCGGACGACGATGCGCCCCAGCAAGTCCGCCAGGAGCTGATGAAGGAAGTTCGCGAGGCCGCGAAGCCTGTCGGCAACATGCTTCGGGAAAACGAAGCATTCAACGCCGAGACGCTGATGAACTCGCTGATGGTCTTCGCAAAGGCCGCGGACCAGTACGGCGATCTCTTCCCGGAAGGCTCCGAGTCGGGTTTCGAGACCGAAGCCGCTCCCGCAATCTGGGAAGACAGGGCCGGCTTTGACATGGCGCTGAGCGAGTTCGCCGACGCGACCAAACTCGCCATCGAGTCCTCGCCAATGACGCTCGAAGAGGCTCGCGCGACGGTCAGCCCGGTTTTCAGGACCTGTAAGGGTTGCCACGACAATTATCGCGTCGAAGAGTAGATCCCCGAGCCTTAGACAATGAAGCGCGCCGCACTGCTGCTGGTGCTGGCAGCCGTACTGGCCGGCTGGTGGATTTTGCGTCCGACGACCTGGTCGGAGTCTGAGTTACCGGCTCACAGTCCGGACGTAAAGGCCGGCGAGAAAGTGTTCTGGGCAGGCGGTTGCGCGTCCTGTCATGCGACACCCGTCAACGGGCGACGAGCAAAAGGCGCTGACCGGCTGCTCCTCGGTGGTGGCGCAGAGCTGGACACGCCGTTCGGCGTCTTCCGGATGCCGAACATATCGCCGCATGAGTCCGACGGCATTGGCGGCTGGAGCGATCTCGATTTCGTCAACGCGATGCAGCTGGGCGTATCGCCGTCGGGACAGCATTACTACCCGTCGTTTCCCTACGCGTCGTATGCGCGGATGAAGTCGGAGGAGGTCCTGGACCTGTTCGCCTTCCTCAAGCAGCTGGAGCCTGTCGCATCGGATCGTCCGGAGCACGAACTGAAATTCCCGTGGAACCTGCGCAACGGTATCGGCGTATGGAAGCGGCTCTACCTGGACCCCGCTCCGGTCATCGATCTGGCGACCGACGATGCCAGGCTTAAGCATGGCCAGGCGCTCGTTGAAGGCGCTGGCCACTGCGGCGAGTGCCATACCCCGAGAGACAGCCTCGGCGGCATGGACAAGAAACGTTGGCTCACCGGCGCGCCGAACCTCGAGGGCCGGGGAAGCGTGCCGAACATCACGCCTATGGCCGAGGGATTCGGGGACTGGTCGGAGAGCGATATCGTCTACTACCTCGAGACGGGCTTTACGCCGGACTTCGATGCCGTTGGCGGTAGCATGGTGGCCGTGCAGGAGAACATGGCGATGCTCGATGCCGCAGACCGCGAAGCCATCGCGCGCTACCTGAAGGCGCTGCCCACAGGTCCACAGTCCGAGTAACGGTTCCCGACGCTGCGCCGTCGAGTTATCCGCCGGCCGGCGACGTCGAGTCGACCGCCTCCGGCTCATCGGGCAACAACTCACCCGTCGTAACGTAGTGGTTAAAGCGTTTGCAGGCCCATTCCTGGAACTTTCTCGTGTTCTCCGACCGCTGGCTGTCATTCAGATCGGTCCACTGCAGGCAACGCAATGACAATTCCTGGCCGAGCTGTGAATTCTGACGATCTCTTTCCTCCGCCATTTGCTCGACGGACAGTCGTTCCCCGATCATGACCTGCAGGTTTTCGCTCGTCACTGCGAGCTTCTGGTCAAGTTCCCGCTGTTCGTCAGCGCTTACAGGCTGCTGTCTCTCGTACCACGGCAGCCAGGCGACAAAGTAGCCGGCAAGGGCGAGAACCCCTGCGACAAAGACGAGTGCGCCGACGGGGGAACGGCGGTTTTTGATGTCTGAAGACATCCGACAGTCTTAACAAAAACGCGTGCCCAACTCCACCGGCGGGCGCGCTACAGACTGCAAATTCCAGGACGTGATGCTATGTTCGTTGCGGGGAAAGGGGAGACACGCAAGCAGGTGGTGAACGAACTCGACGCGGTGTTGATGAAACGGGTTGCGGATGGCCGCCCTTATGGACATCCGGTTTCCGGTTGTCTGGCGAGTCGGGCCGTCGGCTATCCTGGGCACGATCCATGTTGATGTTCCTGCTGCTGATGCTCGGGCTGATCGGTCTCTGGTACGGCACGGAGCTGACGATTAACGGCGCCGTGGCGTTGGCGAAGCGTCTCGGGGTCTCTGAATTCATCGTCGGCGTTGCAATCCTGTCAGTTGGCAGCGACCTCCCGGAACTGGCCATCGCCGTCGGTGGCGCGATCAAGACGGCGGTTGACGGCGACGCGTCCAATGTCGTTGTCGGCACGGCCATCGGCAGCACGCTGGGGCAAATCGGACTCGTGCTGGGAATAACGGCACTGCTCGCGTACCTGACCCTGCCGAAACGCACGGCGCTTCGTCATGGTGCGGTCTTGCTGGGGTCGATTATCATCCTCGCGCTGATGGCCGCCGACGGGCTGGTCAGCGCGCTGGAAGGCGTCGTCATGGTCGTCGTCTACCTGATCTATTTCGTTCTGCTGTGGACGGACGCCGGCAAGCACGATCCCGGTACTGGTGAGGCGCTGCAGCCGCCATTGAAGTCGTTCGTGTTCCTGCTCATCGGCTTTTCCATTGTCATTGTCGCCGCCGAGGTCACGGTGAGTTCAGCGATAGAGCTGGCCGAGCAGCTCGGTGTGTCTGAAATCGTCATCGCGATTCTGCTGATCGGTCTCGGCACCAGCCTTCCTGAGCTGTCAATCTCGCTGGGCGCCGTCATGAAGGGCAAGGCCCGGATGTCGGTCGGCAACCTGATCGGCAGCAACATCTTCGATACGCTGGTGCCGATCGGCGTTGCGGCGATGATCTCCGCGGTTACTGTGGAGAAGAGCATTCTGTTCAGGGAGTTGCCGTTCCTGTTCATACTGACGTCGGTTGTCCTGTTCTTTTTTCTGCGAGTGCGAGGCCTCCAGCGGTGGGAGGCTGTCGTCATACTGGCGATGTACGGCGGGTACGTCATTGCCAAGGTCTCTGGCAACCTGTGAGGCGCCCGGCCCGCGTAAGTTTCCGGCAGCGCCATTGTCTCTTAGGTCCACAAGCGCCATAATTCTGTTGGTCCGCGTCGGCCACCTCGCGACGGTCAGCCGTGAACCCCGTCAGGCCCGGAAGGGAGCAGCGGCAGCGGTGACACCGGGTGCCGAGGACCGGTTGGCGCGGACTTTTACTTGAGCCTGTCCTGCAGGCGACCTGAGGCGCGAGCATCTCCATGAGCTACCTTGCATTGGCCCGCAAATGGCGGCCCAAGACATTTGCCGATACCGTTGGCCAGGAACACGTGCTCAAAGCGCTGGTCAACGCACTGGACTCCGGCCGTTTGCACCATGCCTATCTGTTCACCGGCACCCGCGGTGTTGGCAAGACCACGATCGCTCGCATCCTCGCAAAGTCGCTGAATTGCGAAGAGGGCGTCTCGTCGGAACCCTGCGGCGTCTGCAGCGCCTGCCTCGAGATCGATGAGGGCCGATTTGTCGATCTGATCGAGGTGGATGCCGCGTCCAAGACCAAGGTCGATGACACGCGCGAGCTGCTCGACAACGTCCAGTACGCGCCGACGCGAGGACGATACAAGGTGTACCTGATCGACGAGGTACACATGCTCTCGGCCAGTTCATTCAACGCGCTGTTGAAGACCCTCGAGGAGCCGCCGCCGCACGTCAAGTTCCTGCTGGCGACGACAGACCCACAGCGGGTTCCCGTGACCGTCCTGTCGCGATGCCTGCAGTTTAACCTGCAGCGACTGACCAGTGAGTTGATCGCCGCCCGGTTGAACTTCATTTGCGACGAGGAGTCGATCCAAGCGGAGGCGCCGGCGCTGACCCTGTTATCACGCGCTGCCGACGGCAGTCTGCGAGACGCCCTGAGCCTGCTCGACCAGGCGATTGCCTACTCTGCGGCGAACGTCGACGAGGCGTCCGTAGCGACGATGCTCGGCACGATCGACCGCAACTACGTCGTGAAAATACTGCGCGCACTGGCGGCTAATGATCCGAACGCGATGATGGACACGGTCGCCGACATCGATCAGCAGTTCCCGAATTACGCGAGGTTGCTCGAGGACCTCGCGAGGGCGTTGCAGCAGATCGCCGTTTTCCAGGCCGTCGGACGAGTGGACTCCGAGAGCAGCCTCGGTGACGATTTGCTCGGTGAGCTGTCGGGCCTTCTGAGTCCCGGCGACGTCCAGCTCTTCTACCAGGCAGCGTTGATGGGCCGTCGCGATATCGACCTGGCGCCCGACGGGCGTAGCGGCGCCGAGATGACGTTGCTGCGCATGCTCGCGTTTCGTCCTGCGTCAGAAGGCAGCAGTGTGCCGCCTCAGCCTAAGCCAAAATCCGCCGCAAAAGCAGCGCCGCAGCCAAAGCCGGTTGAAACGAAGGCCGAAGGCACTACAACTACGGAGAAACAGCCGGCCTCCGGGACGGCCGCGGCGTGGGGCGACCCGGACTGGAGCACACTGCATACGCAGATCGGCCTCACGGGCCTCGTCAGGATTCTTGCGAGCAACTGTGCGCTGCTGAAGCGCCAGGGCAGTACCGTCTTCCTGAGCCTTGACGCGAGATCCGAGTCCTATCTGACCGGTGAGCGCAAGAAAAAGATTGCTGAGGCGTTGTCGAAGCACTTCGGCGAAACGCTGACGGTCGACATCACCGTCGGTGTCGAAGCGGCGGAGACGCCGGTGCAGGCTGAGACTCGAATGCAGGACGAAAAGCTCGAGCAGGCAAGACAGTCACTCGAGTCTGACCCGAACGTGCAGTCGCTTAAAACCATGTTCAATGCGGAAATCAAAACTGAAACCATAACGCCAATTGGCGATTCTGAACGGAGCAAGTAATGAAAGGTGGCATAGGCCAGCTGATGAAACAGGCGCAGCAAATGCAGGAGAGCATGAAGCAGGCGCAACAGGAAATGGCGTCCATGACGGTGACCGGTGAGTCCGGCGCCGGCATGGTCAAGGTCGTCATGACCTGCCAGCACCAGGTCAAGTCGGTATCGATCGACGATTCCATGATCGGCGACGACAAGGAGATGCTCGAAGACCTGATCGTCGCGGCGATGAACGATGCACAGAAGAAAGTTGAGGCCACGGTGCAGGAGAAATTCTCCGGAATGGCCGCTGGCGCAGGTCTGCCTGGCGGGTTCAAGCTACCGTTCTAGATGTCCGCTTATTCACCTTTGCTGGTCCGGTTGATCGATTCGTTGAAGTGCATGCCGGGTATTGGTCAGAAGTCGGCGCAGCGCATCGCGTTTCACCTGCTGGAGCGGGATCGACAGGGTGCTGCCGCCATGTCCGCCGCGCTGGGCGACGCCGTCGAGGGAATCGGCCATTGCTCGCGTTGTCGCATGTTCAGTGAGGAGCCGGTATGCACCATCTGCTCCGACGCCGGTCGAGACCAGTCGCAGCTTTGTATCGTCGAGTCTCCGGCCGACGTCATGGCGCTCGAGGAGGCGACCGGTTACCGCGGCCTGTATTTTGTGCTGATGGGGCACCTGTCGCCGCTGGACGGTATCGGGCCGACTGAACTGGGGCTGGAGCTGCTCGAGCAACGCCTGTCGGAGGACGGTATCAAGGAAGTCATCATCGCGACCAACCCGACCGTCGAAGGCGATGCGACCGCCCACTACCTGGCGGACCTGGCGCACCGGCATCAGTGCGAAGCCAGCCGCATCGCGCACGGCGTGCCGCTGGGCGGAGAGCTCGAGTATGTTGACGGCGGCACTTTATCCCATGCCTTTTACGGCCGCCGGGTCGTGGAGTAGCTTCAGCCTATGATTGACTGCCTTTTCTGCAAGATTGTCGCCGGGGAAATTCCGGCCGATATTGTCTATGAAAACGAAACCACACTGGCGTTTCGAGATATCAACCCGCACGCGCCGACGCACGTGCTGGTGATTCCCCGTCGTCACATTGCCACGATTAACGATCTCACCGAGGAGGAGAAGTCGCTGGTCGGCGACATGTTCCTGACGGCGAAGGAGGTGGCGCACATGGAAGGCATCGCCGACGAGGGCTACCGGACGGTCATGAACTGCAATCGGGCCGCCGGCCAGACCGTGTTTCATATCCACCTGCACGTTCTCGGCGGTCGCGACCTGAATTGGCCGCCTGGGTAGGTGACACCGCCTGGCAGCGTGTTGAAAAAGTCTCAGGCGAGTGCAAGGCAAGGCGGTTTTCGGCGAGAAAGCGCAGTGTACTGTTGAGTACATGAGCATTTTGAGCCGGAAACCAACGCCGGATCGGGCCGGCTGAGACTATTTCAACACCTTGCTCAGTAGCGATTCTCGCCCAGTCGCTCCGTCAGCCTCAGCAGCCGCCGGTAACTCTCCAGCCGCCGCGCCAGGATTTCCCCGTCTTCGACGCCTTGTTTGACAGCGCAGCCGGGCTCCTTGAGGTGCCGACAGTTGGCGAAGCGACAATGCGCCGCGGCCGCTCTGATTTCCCTGAAGCCATGGGCGACTTCGGACATATCCGAAATCGACGGAGCGTAGTCACGAACTCCGGGCGAGTCGATAACCTCTCCGCCACCGGCCAGCGGCAGCATTCTCGAGTTGACCGTCGTGTGTTTGCCCTCGTCGAGCTTTCGGGAAATCTCGGCAATCTTCTGGGCCTCTTCGCCGAGCAGAGCATTGATCAGGCTGGACTTTCCAACGCCGGACTGACCGACGAAAATGGACACCCGGTCTGCGAGCTGGGTAGCGAGGCGTTCAACGCCGTCGCCCTCTGACGCACTCGTGACGATAACGGGATAGCCGAGGTCGGCAAACGCTCGCAGTTCCTCGTTGTCATCCGGCGCTTTGATGTCCGATTTGTTGAATACGATCGCGGCGCTGGCGGGCATGTTCTCCGCGGCGGCGAGATAACGGTCGACGATAAACCAGTCCGGAGCGGGCACCGCAGCCACCGTTAACACCAGTTGATCGACGTTGGCTGCCAACACTTCGGCAGAGCCGCGAATATTGGGTCGGGTGAGTTCGTTGCTCCGCTGGTTGACCCGCGTGATCAGCCAGTCGGGCTCGCCCGGCAGCGGACCCAGCGTGACGGAGTCACCGCAGACCGGTTTGAGCTTCTTACCCTTGATGCGGGCACCAACGATCTCGCCGTCGGCCAGTCGAACGTCCATACGTCGACTGAAGGTGGCTATGACTGTGCCGCTGGATTCACTCATCGGGTCACGGATAAGGCGAAACGCCGAGTATGAACTTTCACGTCGAGCCTTGCATGTTCTCGCGGTAAACTACGCGGAACGATGAGACAGGACGGGCGCGAATGAGCGACTCCAGGAGTACAAACCTGATCTGGATCGACCTGGAGATGACCGGGCTCGATACGATAAACGATACGATCATCGAGATCGCCACGATCGTTACAGACAAGGATCTGAACGAACTGGCCGAGGGCCCGGTTATCGCAATCGGTCAGCCTCGCAGCGTCATGGACGCAATGGATGACTGGAACACCCGGCAACATTCGGAATCCGGTCTGACGGAACGCGTGCTGGCAAGCGCCGCCACGCTGGAATCTGCGCAGCTCAGAACGATCGAATTCCTCGAATTCTGGGTGGAGCGGGGCGCGTCACCGATGTGCGGCAACAGCATCTGCCAGGACCGGCGGTTCCTTGCGCGCGAGATGCCTGAGCTGGAACGGTATTTTCACTACCGCAACCTCGACGTCAGCACGCTGAAGATCCTGGCGCAAAACTGGGCCCCAGCCGTCGCCGCCGGATTCACGAAGGAGTCCTCGCATCGTGCGCTGTCCGACATTCGTGACTCGATAGACGAACTCGCCTGGTACCGGGACAATTTTCTCGACAAGGCAGCGATGTCTCAGGGCTGACGATGGTTACGTGCGCACCGGCAGCCGCAAGGAACGCGTCGCCCATTCTCGACGTGCTGAAACGAGAATTGCCGAATCCCTGCAAGCTCGCAGAGATCGGCAGCGGGACGGGTCTGCACGCTGCGAGAGCGAACACGGAGCTACCGTTGGTCGAGTGGCACCCCAGCGAGCTGCCGGGATTGGTGCCACGTCTCGTCGCTAGTCTGTCAGAGGCGGCACCAGAAGTCGCTGAGAGGGCGTTTGCGCTGGATGTCGATGAGCCCGCTGACTGCGATGGCGAGTTCGACGCGGCCTTTTCCTGTAACACGGCTCACATCATGTCCAGCGACTCTGTGGTCCGGATGTTCGACCGTGTCGACGAACTGACGCGCGATGGCGCGAAGTTCCTGCTCTACGGTCCGTTCATTCTGGAGGGAAGGTACACGTCGGAGGGCAACGAGCAATTCGACCGCCACCTTCGTGCCAAGGATCCGTCGATGGGACTCCGCAAGCTCGAAGATCTGGATCAACTCGCAGCATTGAAAGGATTCGCCAGATCAAGGCTTTACGGGATGCCGTCAAACAACCTTATGGCCGTCTGGCAACGGTAGTAAGATCGCCCGACATTGTCGCCGTTAAGCGACTGATTTAGAAGAAGATTGGCTGGTTAATCCGAAGTCCATACATTATAGTTCCCCGCATGAGATTCCTGATACTTACAGCATTACTCTTAGGCAGTGCCGCGTTGGCCGCACCCGCCTGGGTCAGCGACCAGTTTGAGATCACTTTGCGCACCGGTCCGAGCACGTCGAACGCGATTCAGCTCACCCTGAGAAGCGGCACGCAACTGGAGGTCCTCGAGCGGGATGCGGACAGTGGTTATTCTAGAGTTCGTACGGCGGGCGGCACCGAGGGCTGGGTGCTCTCTCGCTACCTGATGTCCGAGCCTTCGGCGCGGGAACAGCTCGTTGCGCTGACCTCGCAGCTGAGCGAGGCCGCGAGTGCGGGCGACTCGCTGGAGTCTCAGCTGGCCGGTCTGCGATCGCAGTTCGCTCAAGCGACCAACCAGATTCAGTCGCTGGAACGGGACAAGGCGCAACTGGAGCAGGACCTCGCCGATATCCGTCGAACCGCGGCGAATGCCCTGTCGCTCGATCGCCAGAATACCGAGCTTCGACAGAACCTGGCCGATGCCGAGATCCAGGTTGGAACGCTGGAACAGGAGAACAGGGCGCTGACCAGCCAGTCGACTCGCTACTGGTTCATGACCGGCGGTGGCCTCGTGGTGGTCGGGATAATCCTGGGTCTGTGGCTGCCGAGGGTCAGGATGCCTCGTAAGTCGCGATACGACCGCTTCTGAGCCAGAAAGCGCTCAGGCGGCGCACTTCCGCGTCAAAAGAACTCGCGCCGTCCTCACGTACCAATCTGTACGCTGCGGCGTCGCGAGTTCTTTTTCCTTGAATTGCATCCACCTGAGCGCTTTCTCGAATAGCGGTCTCAGGCGGCGCACTTC
>JAAUXY010061065.1_pt1 | contig 44286 bp, 29 predicted proteins | sample 7278121 | NCBI WGS metagenome assembly JAAUXY01 (sample SAMN14350117, study PRJNA611818) | marine sediment metagenome | isolation source: surface marine sediment (1.8m) | place: French Polynesia: Moorea | collected 2018-08
GCCGTCCGTAAAGCTGACGGTCTCGATCGCATTGTTGACCGAGGGTTCGTTGCTCATCACGAACGATGCCGTGTTGAACTGCTTGACGTCACCATCGAGTCGCTCGACACGTGCACCGACGTCGAACGACCAGCGGTCGAACTCCATCTGGTCGGCGACGTAAAACGCCGTGCGCCGCGCGCTGCGGTCGCGATAGCCAACGAGGCCGTTGGATGCCGCGAGGCCGTTGAGCGTCCAGTTGAACGTCGCATTCGGATCGGCCGCAGCCACCAGGTTGCCCGTATCGTCCTCTTGGACACCCGTCAGGGTCACGTCGACCAGCATCGGCGCATTGCGGAAGTCGCCGAGGTAGGTCGTGATGTAGTTCAGGTCATCGGCCTGCGAGTTCGAGAAGAACGCGCCGATTGTCAGCGTGTGCTCCGCGTTACCCGTCGAAAAGTTGCGGCCGACACTGATCTCCGAGGAGAAGTCGGTCGCATCACGCCAGCGGTCGAGCGTCCTGTTGCCGAACAGCAGGTCGCTGGCGGCAAGCGCCTGGCCTGACTGCACGTACGTGAACTGCGCGCCCGTCTGGAAGGCCGGGTCGATGCCGCGGTTGGTCAGGTACTCGGTCTGGGTCTCGGGCGTATTCGGCCCGAGTGCGTCACCGTCGAGGAACAGGTTGAACTGGTGGTCGTAGCGTGCATAGCGGACTTTCGCGTTCAACGTCCAGTCGTCGTTCAGGTCCTTGTCGAGAACCGCAGCGATCATCTGCCCCTTGGTGACGACACCGTCGCCGATCGGCGTCATGAAGCGGCCGTCCGGCGTATCGTAGGACAGTCCGATGGCATCGACCGTGTTCATCGTGAACACTTCCTCGCCGTTGTTGCCGTTGACGCGCTCACGAGAGTTGCCATCGACGGGCAGCGGCAGGAAGAACTGGACGCTGTCGTCGATCGCCTGGCCGTAGACCGTGACCGAGCCTGAGCCGTCGGAGAAGTTGTGCTTGATGTTGCCGCGTATCTGGAAACCCTGCGTGTCGAGGCCGGATTTCAGCGGGCCTTCGTCCTGCCGATAGTAGCCGGACAATGCGTAGTAGGTATCCGACATCTCGCCGCCCAGCGGGCCGCTGAAGAAGTAGTCACCGCGGAAGCGACCCTCTTCGGCCGCTTCGAATTGCAGCGTACCGGTGTTGTCGGGTCCGCCGGTCTTCGAGATGTAGTTGACGATACCCGCGACCGAGCCCGGTCCGAACAGGTTCGAGACACCGCCGGAAACGAATTCCGAACGCTCGATGCCGAGGTCGTTGCGGTAGTAGACGTCGAACGCGGACGAATTCAGGCCGAAGGTCGTGAACGACGGCATGCCGTCATACAGGAGCGGCGTGAACGAGAACTGGCCACCCGAGGGCAGCGCACGATGGAAGACGTTGGTTGCGACCTCACCGCCACCGCCTTCGGCGGAGATACCCGGGATCTGGGTCAGGATGTCGGCCTGGCTGGATGAGGTGAACGAACGAATGTCCTCTTCCGAATACTGGATGACCGACTGCGGCGTCTCGAATCCGGTACGAGCGATACCGGTACCGGTGACGACGATCTCCTCGATCGATTCTTCGTCGATGTCGTCCTGCGCCAACGCCGGCAACGCGAGGCAGGCGAACGGCACCAGCCACACTGATTTGCGAAAAGTCATGGATTTTCCCCCGTTTATACAGATTTCAGGACCCGCGGATGCGCGAATGCCCAAAGGCATTCCACGGGCGTCGCCTGGGAGGAAACGGGCATTCTGCGGCCGGCCCGATCCCCCGGCTTAACAGAATAATATACTCATCGTGCGTAAATAACTAGCGCTATCTGTATAGGTAAACGCCCTTATTTACGCATGATGGATGCATAAATGCAGGCCGCTTCAACGAGCGTTCAGCGGAAGAAATACTTGTTGAACGACAGCGCGGCGGCGCCCATCGCGGCCGCGTCACCCTCCACCTCCGCGACGACGATGCGCGGCAGCGGCCGCGCGAAGGACCGGCGCCGATGGTCATAAATCTCGACGTGCGGGATCATCCGTTCCGCCAGCGGCCGTGGAATTCGACCGCCGATCACGATGACTTCGGGGTCGAGCAGCGCGGCCGACGCGGACGCGATCAGGGTCATCGAGTCACGAACCCGGGCGATCCACTCGTCAACGCCCGGCCAGTTCTCGTCGAAGTTCAGCACCAGGTCGGTCACGCTCGGCACGTCGACGCCGTGCTTGCAGATGATCTTGCGCAGCAGTTCGAGGTTCGGGTGCGGATACATGTTCGGTGGCAGCAGCTGGCCGATCTCACCCGCGTTGCCGACCGCGCCGCGCACCAGCTCGCCGGCGTGGACAATGCCGCCGCCGACGCCGGTCGCGATATACACGTAGACGAAGTCGCTGGCCCAGCGACCGACGCCGAACAGGCTCTCGCCGATCGCGGCCGCATTGCCGTCGTTCTCCACCCAGACGGGAAGCTCGAGGTCGTTGGCGAGCACGGCCTCTACGTTGATGTTCGCCCACTCCTCGAGTGTCAATGGCGTATTGATCTGGCCGGTCGCGAGCATGAACGGACCCGGGATGCCAACACCGGCACCGAACACGTGAGTCTCGTCGATGCCCCACTGGCTTATGAGTTCGTCAATGATCCGACGAAGCTCGGCGACGACGTTGTCGTGCGTCATCGTCATCATTGGCGTCATGCGCCTGTCAATGATGCGCCCGGAGAAGTCCATCAACGTCACGGACAGCGCGTCCCACAGGATGCCGATGCCGAAGGTGTAAGCGTAGTCCGGAACGATCTCGACGTTGATGCTGAGCTGGCCGCGCTTGCCGCTCGACACACGCTCGCCCTGGCGCAAGGAACCGCGCTCGATCAGGCGCGACAGCAGCCGCGAGACCGTTTGCTGGGAACGGTCGATTTCACGCGCGATCTGGATCTGGGTCATCGGGCCGCGGCGCAGGATCAGGCCGAGCACTGCCCGTTCCGCCTCGGTATTCGGTGCGAACCGGTCGCTGCGGAAGTAGCGCGACGTCACGGGATCCCAGCTTTCGGGTGTCGTTTGGACGACGCTCTGGTTATTGCTTTGCGCCATTGCGACCCGCATGCTAGCAGCGGCGTCGCCGTCGCGACAAACGTGAACCATGCCGAAACCGCCCGACACAAGCACCGAAATCCCCGCAGAGGACCTCGAGGGATTCCTCGTAAGGCACCGGCTGCCCGAAGCATTCCGCGATACGGCAACCAGTTTCTACCTGCCGCTTGCGGCGCGGCTGCCATCGTTCCGAGAAGGTGACGAAACCCTGCTACTCGGTATCAACGGTGCGCAAGGAACCGGCAAATCGACGCTCGCGGATTTTCTCGATATCGCGGCCGCAAGCCTGTTCGGGTGGCGGTCGGCTGTGTTGTCGATCGATGATTTCTACCTGACCCTCGCCGAGCGCCGGTCACTCGCGACGTCTGTGCACCCGCTGCTCGAGACGCGCGGTGTTCCGGGTACGCACGACACGGGGATGCTCGACACGACGCTTGACGGCCTTGTCGCGCTCGCCACGGAAGAGCGCGCGCGACTGCCGCGCTTCGACAAGGCGAGCGACGACCGAGCACCCGAGCACGAGTGGCCTGTCGTCACCGGCCCGATCGACATGATCGTGCTCGAGGGCTGGTGCGTGGGCAGCGAGGCGGAGACAAACGACGCGCTAGCGCAGCCCGTCAACGGTCTCGAACGCGATGAAGACGCCGACGGTAACTGGCGCGGCTACGCCAACGAGAAGCTAAAAAGCGACTATGCGCCGATATTCGATCGCCTGGATGCGCTCGTGTTCCTTGCCGCACCGAGCTTCGAGGCCGTCTATCGCTGGCGCCTCGAGCAGGAGCAGAAACTTGCCAGCGCCTCGGGCGGCCGCGGCAAAGGCCTCATGGACGCCGACGGCGTCGCCCGCTTCATTCGCTTTTACGAACGCATCACCCGGCACAACCTCGCGGCCCTGCCGAAGAGGGCCGACGCCGTGCTGACGCTGGACGAAGAGCACGCCGTAACGGCGTGCCGCTACAAGTCCTGATTATTCGCCGACGGCCTGGAACTGGTACATCGCCTCGACGATGGGCGACAGCGGCTCGCCGTAGCGGCCGAACCAGTTCTGGTACAGGCGGCGAATTCGCGCTGTACGATACAGCGAGGCCAATGCGCGATCAGCGGCCAGCCTGAAGTTGGTGTCGCCGCGCGGAATCATCAATGCATACGGCTCAAACGACAACGCGGAGCGAGTCAGAGCGTACTGGTTGGCGGCATTGTCGTTGCGGAACACCTGGCCAATCAGCATCGCGCGATCGGACGCGTAGCCGATCACCTTGCGGTCATTCAGCAGCTGCATGCCCTCGTCGTGCGAGTCGATCATGACGAGATCGACGTTAAAACCGTTGACCTCGACGACGCGTCGCATGACGTCTTCCGTCGTCGTACCGCTCAGGACGGCGATCTTCGCACCTGCGATGTCGTCGACCGTGTTGATCGGGTTAGCTTTGCGCGACAGGACGGCGCTGCCCGTAATGAACGTCATCAGCGTGAAGTCCACGCGGTCGCGGCGCGACAGGGTTACCGTCGTCGCTCCGCATTCGATATCGACATCGCCGTTCTGGACCGCCGACAGGCGATCTTCGATTGTCACCAGCGGCGTGAAAGTTATGTCGATCTTCTCCAGACCGAGATCGTCGCGGATTGTCGAAGCGATATGCCGGCACAGATCGATCGAATAGCCGACCGCGTTGCCGTTGCGGTCATTGAACGACAGCGGCGGCGCGTCAGGGACGTAGCCAATGCGGAACTCGCCCGTCTCGGCAATACGCTTCAGCGTATCGGCATGGTTGTCCGCGTTGGCGGCTGCGAAAGCGAGCAACAACGCAGTGGCGATCAATACGCGCATCGGCGTTCTCCTGTTTTTCTAGTGGAAGGGCGCGAGTCTCTCAACTCGCCACGGCCCTGTCTAGCGCGCCGAATCCTGGATACGTCAGAGCGCCACGCTCAGGAACAAAACGGGCCCAAAGTGGCGTGTCTGAAAGTCGCCACGGAATGATTCGCGCGACGACGAGAGGCGGATATCATAGTAGTTGAACCCGAGCCCGAGCCGCAGCTTTTCCGAGAATTCCCGCGTGAGGTCCAGCGTCGCGAAGTACATATTGCCCTCGTAGCGGTTTACGTCTGCGCCGAATATCTGCAGGCGCGCCGCAAGCCGCATGCGCTCGCCGAGCGCCACCGAACCGTGCGCACCGATGACGGGCAGCGTCACTTCCTCGTCGATTTCTTCCCGGTCGCCGCCCACGATCTCGATGATGGTGTCGAATGACGTGAAGTGCAGCCCCGCGGTAACGCCGAACTCCTTCTGCGCATCCTTCATGAGCGAATAGGAATAGGCCGTCACGAGCGATGAAAAATCGGACCTGCTCGTCAGTTCGGTGCCGGCGGGTATTTCGAGCTCACCAAAATCGATGTCGCCGGACGCAATCAGTCGCGAGTCGCGGCCGAGCTCGAAATAGCTCAGCTCGAAGCGATGGAACTGGCCGATACGAAAAAACACATCGCCGTAGCCGACCCACTTGGCGTCGGCGCCGTCCAGCGTGTTCTCGAACTCGACGACGTCGCCTGGAATGCCATCGGTGTCGGTCCGGCGTGCCTCGGTCGAAACGTTATCCCAAAAGCCGCCAATTCGCAGGTCGATTGCGGGACTGCGGTAGTCGGGATACGGAAACTCGCGCGGGTTGAAGATGTCGGCGTTGTACGCGAGGCCCACGTCGATGGATGGCACGCGGTCGCGGTCGACGATGGGGCTCCTCGTTATTTCGTCCCCCAGCCATTCGGCCGACACGCTGCCGGATATCAGCCATTTCTCGCCGAGTCGGTAGCCATATTGGAGCTTCGCTCGCACGTTGGTGTCGGCGCCAGCGAAATACTCGGGGCGCCCGGGCCGAACTTCAGCCGGCGATACGCCAAAGTAGTAGTCGTTGAAGCTGTCGTTCGCGTAATCGAGTTCAACCGACGGTACGAGGTGCCCCCAGCGGTACTCACGCGGCAGCGAGAACCGGAGTTCCGCGCTGTAACCGTCATGCCGATTGGTGATCTCGTAGTAGGTGTCGAGATTGATGTGCACGGGCCAGCCACGCCAGCCGACGAACGGGCCCGCGTCGATCGCCCACTCGCGCTCGCGCAGTCCGCGAAGCTCCTCGGGATCGCCGTTGCCGAGCCCGCCCGTGTTGATACGCCCGAACAGGCCGAATTCCCAGCCGGCGCTGCTTATGCCCCTGAAGCCGATCCCGCCGCCACGGAACAGCAGCCAGTCGTCGGTCATTGAAGAGTGCCGGAAGCTGGTGAGGTAGGGGTACGCCCACACGGAGTTCTTTGCATTGGCGTACGGTGACTGCGACGTCAAAACCGAGACGCCGAGCGAGTAGTCGTTCAGGTCGTAGTCGCGGATCCACTCGAGCCACCGCGGCGTTTCGGCCGAGGCAGCGAACGGCATCAGCATCCCCGCCAAGGCAAACGCGAATCGGAGTCCCCTCATAGGTCAAGGATGGTAGCGCAAGCCGAATCGTTGCGGTAACAGCGCGCCCTCGGCACCTCGATTGCATCAGCGGCCGCCCCTGTCACCAACGCTTTGACATAAGCTGATGCGGGGTGCCGGAAGTCCCGCCTGCTGGTCTATACTGGGTTCTCGTAAGGCCCGCAAAAGAAGGCCTGCGCGCGCACCAAAAATAACAACAAGAACGCAGTGTGCTGCGTTCGTGCTCCGATCGGGGGACACGCGATGAAAACCAGGACGTCCATTGGCGGCTTCAGGCTAACCTTGGCGCTCGCCCTGTGCCTGTATGCCACGTCAGGCTCGGCGCAGAGCTTTGTCGAGCGCAACACGAACGCGCAGGGAACCACGCCTGAAGGCGAGTATCGCGGCATCCCCGCGATGCAGGACAACGAACCGAGCTGTGCAATAAACCCGCTCCTGACCCGCAACTTCGTCTGCGCATGGAACGCCAGTGGCGGTTCGGACGACCTGGTCGGCGATACCTGGATCCGGATCTCGGAAACCATCACGTCCGGCGAGGAGTTCGAGAACCGCTACATGAACGGTAGCCCGCTCGATCCTGCAACGAGCATCGGCCAGGAATTCGCCGCGGATCCGATCACGCTCTGCTGGCCCGGTGGTTGTGGCGTCGTCGCACTCGCGGCCAGGCGTGCCGAGGGTGGCGGCACCGGCGGCGATGGTGCCGGCATCTACATGCAGCTGATGGCCGACATGAACAGGGAGGTCGGCTTCCGGCATTCGCTCGCGACGAACCTCACGCCCGTCTATCTGAGCGAAACCGGCCTGTTCGCCGACAAGCCGCAGGCGATCTACATGGTCGACGAGCAAAACCCGGGCACCGTTCCGGTTTCAATCGTGGTCGACAAACCCGGTGGCGGCACCGAGATCGTCAACCGGGAATGGCCGAAGGCCCGGATCCTCGTCGCGTTCGCGCTCGGCGATCCACTCGGCGACGAGATCAGCATCCTGTCGACGTACTCGGATGACTACGGCGGTAGCTGGAGTACACCTCTCGTCCTGACCCGCCGTGAGTTCTTCAAACGTGTCTGCGACGACGATGACGACGACGATGACGACGGCGACGCCTACCGCGGCCACGACGACGACGACGACGACGACGATGACGATGATGACGACTGCCGCCGGATCAAGACGGACGAGCCGCAGGGCCTCAATCAGGGCGTCAACATGTCCGCAATTGGCAACAACCTGCTGTACGTCTATCGTGTGTTCGAGGATCTCGACAACCCGTCGGCGATTCGCGGCATCGCTTCCAGTGACGGTGGCGCGACGATTGGCGAGCCATTCGATATCGTCTCGCCGTACTGCGCGTACGACGTACCGACCCTGCCGAACACGGGCAACACTGCTGTCGCAGCCGCACGCACGAGCGCGTTTCCCTGGTCCAGCCACAATGGCCTGAAGCGTGTGCTCGTCTATGCCGAGCGTAAACCGAGCTCCGACGGCGGCTGCTTCACGACCTTCGACGCGCCCACAGACTCCCGGATAAAGGCCGTCGTCGGCTCGGCAGACGGCCTCACGTGGGGGCCACCGGTCGAGATTGCGCCGAACCCGGGCCACGGCTTCCAGTTCCAGCCGGTCGTCGACTGCTCGCTCGGAGACTGCCTCACGGCATGGTGGGACAGCCGCTTCGACACGGAACGGGTCACGGAATACCTGACCAGCGTCAGCACCAATCCGCAGGCTGGTGCGGCACTGGATGCGTTTTTCAACTTGCCGGTGCTCGGCGACTTTAACTTCCTGACCGACCCGGCCACGGGCCGCGTCATACAGTTCCGGCGTACGGCTCGCCTGCTCGCTGCCAAGCTCGACATCAGTGGCAATGCCGCAGTGCCTTTGGACACGCCACCGGCCGTCGTGTCCCGCTACCGTCGAGCCCTCGTCGAAGGCGTCGTCGAGGAGACCCAGCGAGACGGCTGGAACATCAAGGGCTACCGGACCAGTACGGTGCCCTTCATGGGCGACTACAGCTGGCTTACGTCCGTACTGTTGCGGCCGGTGATCGACCCGGCCAGCACGTCGCCCGTAACCACCTGGGAAAGCAACCGATCGGCTGACGCGGCGAACCCGGAAAAGGAACCCCTGTTCTGGCTGTCGTTCGTGACGTCGCGAAACGTTGTTGGCGACATCTATACAGCAAGGATCACCGACCCGGTCCCCTACGCGCGCACACCGGAAGCCATGGCCATGGTCGATGCCGAGCCGGATAGCGATACTGGAGACGACGAAACCGTCGCCAGGAAGAACGACTTCGTCGACCGGCTCGACGACCAGACGAAAAAGCGCAACGCAAAAGCACTGGAAGACTTCAATCCGGGGGCCGGGTTCTGCGCGCCGACGGGCAACCCGGGACCCGGCGTCGTGTTCGACTCACCCAACAACCGCACGAAAGATTTCGACATTTATGGCGCGATCGTCGAAGACCGTGTATCGGCCTTTTCGCTGAACCCGACGAAGACCTTCAATATCCTGCGCGCGTTCACGATCGTGGTCGAAAACGAGACGACCGTGTCCAAGAACTTCCGGCTCGTCATTGCCGACCAGCCGGTCGGAGCGCCAGCCGAGGCACGCGCCTCATTCGACCAACTGCCTTTCGACCCGGCCGACCCTGCTTTCGCGACGACGCCGCCTTCGACGGAAGAACTCGTTTTCGTTGACCAGTTGTCCAGCGAGTCGCGGCCGGTGTTCGTCATTTCGGCGGAGGTCGTCAATCCCGTTGACGTCCAGGTATTCGAGCAGCTTGAGACCGGCGGCGAACGGCTCATTGATACGATCACGGTTAACGGGGCGGTCGAAGCGGGCGAATTCCTGAACGAAGACGGCTCCGTGAATGCGTTCGAGATCCACAACCCGCGGGTCTTCTTCCCCGATGAATTCGCACCCGACGAGTTCGCACCCGACGAATACGCACCAGACGAGTTCGCGCCCGACCTGTATGCACCCGACGAATTCGCGGCTGCGCAGTTCAATCCCGACGAGTTTGCGCCCGATGAATTCGCACCGGACGAGTTCGCGCCCGATGAGTTCGCGCCCGATGAGTTCGCACCCGACGAGTTCGCACCGGACGAGTTCGCGCCCGACGAATTCGCCGGACCGCTGCGAGACGAGGCAACGCTCGACAACCCGGAAATCCCGAAGCCGGACCTGGGCTCCATCACGGGACTGGTTGCCAAGAAGGACATCAACTACGGCATCCAGAACATCGGCAACACGATTACCCCGTACACCTTTGATTTCGCCGTTACGGATCCCGACGTGCTGGCACTGATCGAGGCAGGCGATTTGGTCGTCCAGGTGATCGCCTGGCAGGACAAGAAGATCAACGATGTGCAGTTCTGTGAGCCGCGCCTGATCAGCGAAAATCGCATCCTGTCCGCCACGACGGATCTCGACCTGACGACCCTGCAGATTCCCGACATTGCGAATAACAGCATCGGCGCACTGACGGTGACGATCGCACCGTGGGACGTCGCCCAGGTAACGCTGCGGTTCATCGCCAACAGGCCGGTACTGCTGTCGGTTGCCGACCAGATAACGGCGGACAATATCTCGACCGTATTCGCATCGCAGGCCGCCAATACGGGCGCAACGGAACTGATCACCGACGAGACGATCATCGTTGACGACAGATCGCCGCCGGACTTCATCGGCTTCGGGCCGATAGACTCGACGGAGTTCGAGGCGGAAGGTCCGGATGGCGTGTTGATTCCCGCTGACTTCGTCAGCGCCGAAAGAAACGGCGAGCAGGTTCCCGTCGTCTGCGACCCCGCACTGCCGCTGCAGGCCGGTCTCGACATCTTCAATTCACCGCCCGGCCCGACGAACCTGAGCTGCACGGCGACTACCGACAACGGCGTGACGGCGAGCCTCGATCTCTCGGTCTTCGTGCTCGACCGGACCGCACCGACGATTACGGCGTCCTCCGTGCCGGCCGACCTGACGGTCGAAGCGGTGCCGGGTGGCACGATCGTGGACTATGTATTGCCAACCGCGACCGATTCCCAGGGCGTCGACCCTGACGTCGAGGTCACCTGCGATCCTTTGCCCGGCAGCATATTTGCTTTCGCGGCACCAGGGCCGACCACGACGACGGTCGAGTGCATCGCCGCTGACGACAGCATGAACGAGTCGCAGCCGGTCACTTTCAATGTAACCGTCCAGGACACATCGGCGCCGGTCATCCAGGACATCAACCCGCCCGCATTCACGCCGGATCTGCCGCGCTTCGTACTCGCTGACGACGCCGGCACGTTCGAGCTGTTCTGGGGGCCGTTCTCGGTATCGGACGCGGGCGCTGCCGTCGCGGTCGATTGCGTACCCGGCAATCTCGAGCAGATGCAGTCCGACCCGGCTAGCGGCCTGTACGTATTCAGCAACGAATTCCCGGTCGGCGCGACCGCGGTGACCTGTACGGCTACCGACGACCAGGCTCTGTCGAACTCGGCAACGTTCACGGTAACCATTTTCGACGAGACGCCGCCGGTCATCACCCTGCTCGGCGATCCTGAGGTCACCGTGGAACTCGGCGACCCGTATCATGATCCGGGCGTCAGCGTCACGGACAACTCGACGGCCGTTGCCGACATCGTTGTGGACATCGATACGTCCGGTGTCGACACATCCAACGAGGGTACGTACACGGTGGAAATATCCGCGACCGACGCCTCAGGCAACGTCGCAACCGAAACGCGTTCCGTGATCGTCGAACAGTCCGGCTACGCCGGCAGCACCGGGATTCACGTCTCGAAGCACTCGGTCAAGCGCGGTCGTACGGTTTACCTGTGGTGGGCGTGGACCGACGAGAACGGCCACCCGGTAGATAGCTCGGGCGACACGCAGCTCCTGAAGATCGAGAACTGCCACACCGGCGACGTTGTCGTCGATATCGCTGCCGACCCGGGGACGAAGAACGTCTACTACCTGCACTCCGATTACTGGAAGTACCGCTGGCGCACTCACGTGCCGAAAGGACGGTACTGCGCGACGGTGACGAGCAGTCTTACCGGGCAGACGCAAACGTCGAGAGAGGTGAGAGTCCGCTAGTCAGGGAAGACGTGCGCGCGCATCGACAGCAAGCGGGTCGTCCGCGGGGCGCAAGGCAAGATATGACGCGAAACTCTGCTCCGCGTCAGTCGTCATGCCGAGGCTTTCCTGGGCCCGGCCGATCCAGTACGGCAGGGTTGCCGTGTATCGCCAGGTCGGCAGATCGTTGAGAAACACGGCCGTGGCTTCACCGAGCCTCTCGTTGCAGGCCTCGAACTCGTCCAGCGCCTCGGCATGAAAGCCGGCTTCGAGATAGGCCCGGCCGCGGTAGAAGCGCGCCAGCCAGAGGTCAGCAAGCTCGATCGCGGATGAGAAGGCATCGATGGCCTCGACATTGCCGCCCTCGGCGAGCGTGAGGAGTCCTTCGATGACGAGGCCGTGCGCGCGACTGGTCGGTTGCAGCTCGCCTGCAAGCTCTCGGGCGATCTCCCGCGCCCTGTCGACCTCGCCAAGCTGCACGAACATTACGGCGGCCGGGACACTCTGTGCCTCGCGGGAAGACGCGGCAAGCCCCTTCTCCAATGCATCCAGCGCGGCCGCGTCGTTCGCGGAAGCCAGCTCGGTCTCGGCCAGCGCAACGTACTTCGTCGCCGCGAAATACTGGCTGGAGGCAGCCTCGTCCGCAGCAATGCCATCGGTCAGTATCGTCCGGGCCCTGTCGTTGTTGCCGTAGTACAGGGCGATATCGGCGAGGCCGAGACTTGCCGTCGAGGCACCCCGAAAGCCGACTTCCGACATGCTCTCGTAGGCCGCCACTGCGGCAGCGTCGTCGCCGTCGGCGAGAGCCTTCATGGCCGGCGGCAGCCAGCCCTTGTGATAGTCGGCGTCCAGTTCCCGGACTTTCGCCGCTTCGGCCGCGGCGGTATCGAAGTCGCTCGCGTACATCGCGTACAGCGCGTAGTTCGACCGGCCCATGACGCTGTTCGGATAGATATCCAGCAGCTTGCCGCCCGCCTGCAAGGCAGCGTCGAAATCGAGCGTATAGAAGTACTGGATCGCCAGCCCGTTGTGAGCCGCGTCGTCCGACGGGTAGTTTTCCGCGAGCTCGGTGTAGGCTTCTATCGCCTTCTCGCGATTTCTCGTCACCCGTGAATAGTAGATCGCGCGCGTACGGAGGCGCTCTCTCGCGGTCATCGTGCCGAGATTCTGCATCGCCAGCTCCCAGTACCGGCCGGCTTCGTCGGTGCGTCCAAGGCTGCCAGCGGACAAAGCCAGCGTGGTGTACGCACGACCGAAGTCCGGGTCGTGCCCGAGGGCCTGCTTGAAGTACTCGATAGACTCTTCGTACTTGGCGTTGTAGGCGAGTCTCTGACCTTTCGCATACGCCGCCGCCGCCTCGAGGTTGCGAGCCGTGAAGGTCTCGGACGCCCGCAGCCGGTCCCGGTCCAGCGACTTGTCGCCGAGTTCTTCACGGAGGTCTCCGGCCAACGTCCCCACGGCCGTCAGGACGTCGAGCTTGTCCCGGGCATCAACCTCGACGGACGTCAGTATCTCGCCTCCTTTCGGGTCAACCGCACGCACATAAAGGGTATAGCTGCCGTTGTCCTCTTCGATTCCGCCGGCCATGACGAGCTTCACGCCCTCGCGTACGGCGACCAGGCGCGCGGCCGCCTCGTCGAGCGCCCCCTCCGGCTGCAACGATGCCGCAAGTCTCAGCGCGGCATCTCGGCGATAGCCTGTGATGAACGACGCGCTTTCGATTCCGATCTGCAGCGCCTGCTCGAGCGTGCCGTCAAACAGCTCGTCGCCGGTCTGGTTGTTGAAGTCTGCGATCAGAATAGAGATCGGGTCGGGCTCGACGATCTCCTCCGGACCGCCCGTCACGTTCAGGTAGATCGAGAAGATCAGCGCGACGGTCAAGACGCCGATGACGATGAAGTCCATGCGGCGGCTGCCGAGCGGCGCAACGATCGTGTCGGTCGGATCGGCCTGAACCTCGATGCCCCTGTCGGTGACGTCGAAGACCCATGACAGCACGACGGTCACCGGCAAGCCGATAACGGCCAGGATGATGAGCCCCCGGAAAACCCATTCGGGTGCGTCGAACGCCGGCAACAGGATGCTGGCGCCCTCGATGATGATCCACGAGATACCGATGTAGAGGCCCGCTGTGCGGAACACCTCTCGACGCCGTAACTCTCTGATCAGCTTGTGCATTTTCGGTTATTGTTGTTTGCGCAGGACAGCCATCGGCAGTCTAGCACGGGAGCCGACCGGCGCCGGCGCGCAGGATAACCGTATGTTAACCGTTTGCACTATACTCAGATAGCGTTCGACATCATGCCGATAACAACAATCAAGGAGGGACCTATGCGACGCATCGTCAGCCTGATCTCCGTTTCACTGCTTCTCGGCCTGTCCGGCCCCGCCTCTGCCGGCTGGGGTTGGTTCTCGCTGGGCCTCGACCGGGACGCGAAGAAAGAACTCGCCGATGCCGGCGTAAACAAGTACCTCGGCCGCTTTCATCCGCAGCCGGCCGAAGATGCAGGCGCTGGCTGGGAGCGCTTCCGCTTCACACAAAGCGTCGACGGTCCACTGTGCCTCGTCGGCGAGGAATACTCGGTGTTCGCGCGCCGGCGCGACCCGAACAAGCTCCTGATCTTCACGCAGGGCGGCGGCGCATGCTGGGAGAACTTCTACTTCTGCAGTTTCAACATCAATGGCCAGTTGCCGCCGCCGCCGCAGGCCGGCATCTGGAGCGACAACGGCGTCGATACGCCGCTAGGCAATATCCCCAATCCGCTGGCCGACTATTCCGTGCTGTACATGCCGTACTGCGACGGCTCCGTGTTCACGGGCGATAACGACGTCGTCGACGCGAACCTGGCTCCGTTCGGCGGCATTCGTTTCCATCGCGGCCTCAAGAACCTGTCGGCGGGCATGGACGTCGCGAAAGACCTGTTTCCGCACGCGAGGAAAATCGTCGTAGCCGGTTCCAGCGCCGGTGGCGTCGGCGCCGCCAGCTTCGCGCCATTCCTCGTCCGCTTCCTGTACGGCAATTACGTCGACCTCGCGGTCTACAACGATGCCGGGCCGAACGCGCTCAACCCCGTCGCGATGCAGATCCCGGGGCAGCTGGATACGCTTGCGCGCGCCAACGACTGGCAGTTCGGCCAGTTCTACCCGGCGAGCTGCACGGGCTGCGACGTCCTCGGTCAGGGCACGGAGATCGTGAAGTGGCGGCTTGCCAACGATTCGACCGTACGCGAGTCCTTCTACTCGACCGACGGCGACATAACCAACCGCTTCTTCCTGCAGGTGCCAACCCAGGAGCTGTACCGGGGACTGATCGTGCCCGAGCACGGCGCGATCAATGAGGCCCACCCGTTCCGTTACAAGCGCTTCATCCAGAGCGGCTCGGACATTCACACGTCGCTGCAGACGCCGCTTTTCTACCTCAATACGGCTGCCGGCATCCCGCAGACGCTGTGGACCACGGACTTCCTCGAACCGCCGTTCCTGCGCTGGTTGAAGGCGCTACGCGACGGCCGGGTGCCCGTCTGGCTCGACGCCGTCGACGATTTCGTGCCGCTGCCCTGACGAATCAGGAGGACGGATCGCTTGCCCACTCGGCGAGCGACCGTCCTTCACCAGCCAGCCGTTCCAGCAACGGCGCCGGCGCCCAGTTTTCCTCACCGAAGCGATCGCGGAACTCGCAGACGCGCTTGTAGACCTCGTCGAGGCCGACCGTGTCGGCATAGAACATCGGCCCGCCGCGCCAGGCGGGAAAGCCGTAGCCATAGACGTACACAACGTCGATGTCCGACGGTCGCTGAGCGATGCCCTCCTCCACGATGCGCATACCCTCGTTGATCAGCGAGAAGATCAGCCGGTCGACGATTTCGCTCGCGTCGATCTCGCGGCGCTCGATGCCGAGCTCCTTTGCCTGCGTCTCGATGACCTCGAGCGATTCCGCATCGAAACGATAGTCCCGCGTATCCGGGTCGTAGGTGTAGAGTCCGGCGCCGGTCTTCTGGCCGAGGCGCCCCATCTCGACAAGCGCGTCCGGGATGACGAAGGCGCGCGGGTCGCCGCGCTCTTCGGGCGGCAGGCCCTGTCGGGCTTTGTAGCCGACGTCGAGTCCAGCGAGGTCGAACACGCGCATGGGCCCCATCGCCATGCCCCACTGCTGCATCGCGGTATCGATCGTCTCCGGCGTAGCGCCCTCGATCAGGCAGAGGTTCGCCTCGCGGCCGTAGTGCTGCAGCATACGATTGCCGATGAAGCCGTAACAAACGCCCGAGACAACCGGGATCTTGCGGATCGCCTTGGCGAGCTTCATGCAAGTCGCCAGCACGTCGTCGGCCGTCGCGTCGCCGCGCACGACCTCGAGCAGCTTCATGATGTGTGCCGGACTGAAGAAATGCAGGCCGATCACATCAGCGGGCCGGCTGGTCGCGGCGGCGATCTTGTTGACGTCCTGGTAGGACGTGTTAGTTGCGAGTATAGCGCCCGGTTTGCAGACCTCGTCGAGGCGCTCGAAGATGTCCTGCTTGAGGCCGAGATCCTCGAACACGGCTTCGACGACGAGATCCGCATCCGCGAGATCAGCATAGTCGGTGGTACCCGTGATTCGCTCGCGAGTCGCCAGCGCCTGCTCCTCGCTCATCTTGCCGCGCTTGACGCCGCCCGCGTAGTTTTTTGCGATCGTCTCGAGTCCGCGGCCCAGGGCATCGTCGTTGACCTCGAGCAGGTAGACCTGCATGCCCGCGTTAGCGAAGTTCATTGCGATACCGCTGCCCATCGTGCCAGCGCCGATAACACCGACCTTCGCTACCTCGCGAAGTGGCGTCGACTTGTCGAGCCCGTTGATTTTGGCTGCCTCGCGCTCGGCGAAGAACATATGGCGCAATCCAGCTGACTGCGGACTCGCCATGCACGCCATGAAGGCCTCGCGCTCGACGATCGAACCTTCGGGAAACGGCAGGCGACTCGCAGCTTCCACGCAGTCCACGATCTTCTGCGGTGCGAGTTGGCCGTGTGCTCGCCTCTCGAGCTGGCGCTTGTACTCGGCGAAGATGCTCGGGTCGGCCGATGACGGTGGTAGTTCGCTCGTGCGGCGGCAGGCAGCGCCCTCGTCCACGAGTTCCCTCGCGTAGGCCAGCGCTGCTGCATCGAGTCCGTCGTCCACCACACGGTCGACCAGGCCGGCGGCTTCCGCGGAGCTTGCCGGAATCGGCGCCCCGCTGGTCATCAGGTCGAGTGCCGCCTGCACGCCGGCGAGCCTGGGGGTCCGCTGGGTGCCGCCGGCGCCGGGAAGCAGCCCGAGCTTGACCTCCGGCAGCCCGACCTTGGCGGACTTGAGCGCAATGCGGTAGTGGCTGCCGAGCGCAACTTCGAAACCACCGCCCAGTGCCGTGCCGTGAATCGCGGCAACGACCGGCTTGTCCAGGGCCTCGATCGCGTCGACCACTTCCGGCAGCCATGGGTCCTTCGGGGGCTTGCCGAACTCGGTGATGTCCGCGCCCGCAATGAACGTCCGTCCCTCGCAGCGGATGACGACCGCCGCTGAGGCATCGTCGGCGGCGGTCCGGATGCCGTCGAGAATGCCGGAGCGCACGGCATGCGAGAGTGCGTTGACGGGCGGATTGTCGATTGAGATGACGCCCATTCCGTCGACGACGTCGTAGCTGACTGGGGCTCCCATGGTGGTCCTTATGTCGAGTGCGGTGCTGTACCGCGGGGCCCGAGATGATAGTCTATGTGCGCGTCGGGTTTCACGACGCTAACGCGCGTCGCCATCCCATCCAGGCAGACCATGTACCGGCAACTCACTGAACAGGCAGAGAAATACATCAAGTCGCTGAATACAGGCGACAATCTCGCTGCCCAGCTGAAACGCGGCCTCGCCGACCTGCTCGCCCACGGCGAGGCGAACGCCGACGCCGCATGCCGCCTGCTCAAGATCAGCCGGCGCACCCTGCAGCGGCGCCTGAAGGCTGAAAAAACCAGCTTCCAGAAGGTCCTGAACGAGCTCAGGGCCGAGCTTGCGGTCCGTTACCTGAGCGACCGGCGCCTGAAGGCCCTCGAAGTCGCGATGCTGCTCGGCTACTCGAACATCAGCTCGTTCACGACGGCGTTCAAGTCCTGGTACGACATGCCGCCGATCGAATACCGCCAGAAGTTCCTGACCTTCGGCTGACCGCCCCCGCGGTACCCATTTGCGATATCATGCGCGGCTTCTCCGCGGAGACCAGAATGCTCGAAAAACTCCAGTTCTACATCGACGGCCAGTGGGTCGATCCGGTGACTCCCCGCGTGCACGACGTCGTCAACCCGGCGACGGAGGAAGTCTACGGCCGCATCAGCCTCGGCAGCGAAGCCGACGTCGACAAGGCGGTCGCCGCGGCGTCTCGCGCCTTCGAGACTTTCTCGCAGACCAGCCGCGAAGAGCGAGTCGAACTGTTGCGCTCGATTCTCGACGTCTTTGCGACCCGCTACGAGGACATGGCGCGAGCGATCATGCACGAGATGGGCGCTCCGTGGCGCCTCGCGAAGGGCGCGCAGACCGGCAGCGGCGTCCAGCACATGAAAGCAATCATGCGCGTGCTCGACAACTTCGAGTTCGAGGAGCACAGCCGCACCACGCTCATCATCAAGGAACCGATCGGCGTCTGTGCGCTCATCACGCCGTGGAACTGGCCGATGAACCAGGTTGCCGTCAAGGTTGCGCCGGCGCTTGCAGCCGGCTGCACGATGGTCTTGAAGCCGAGTGAGATTGCGCCCTTTGATGCGATGATCTTTACGGAAGTACTGCACGAAGCCGGCGTTCCGGCCGGCGTGTTCAACCTCGTGAACGGGGACGGTCCGGGCGTCGGTACGGCGCTCAGTCAGCATCCGGATGTCGCGATGGTGTCGTTCACCGGCTCGACGCGCGCCGGCGTGCTGGTGGCGCAAAACGCGGCACCGAGCGTCAAGCGCGTCGCCCAGGAGCTTGGCGGCAAGTCGGCCAACATCCTGCTCGACGACGCGGACTTCGACAAAGCGGTGTCCGGCGGCGCGAAGGAGTGCTTCGACAACACGGGCCAGTCATGCAACGCACCGACGCGCATGCTCGTGCCGAAGTCGCGCATGGCCGAAGCAACGGGCATTGCGAAGAAAGTCGCGGAATCGGTTCGCGTCGGCGACCCCGAAGACGATGCGACCGAAATCGGGCCGCTGGTCTCGGAGGCGCAGTGGAGCAAGGTCCAGGGACTGATCCAGGCCGGCATCGACGATGGAGCGACGCTGGCCGCCGGCGGTCTCGGCCGCCCCGAAGGGCTCGACAAGGGCTACTTCGTGAAACCTACCGTGTTTGCGGATGTCAGCAATGACATGACGATCGCGCGTGAAGAGATATTTGGTCCGGTGCTCTCGATCATCGGCTACGACGACGAGGACGACGCCGTCCGCATCGCCAACGACACTCCCTACGGGCTGTCGGGCTACGTCTCGTCGGGCGATCTCGACCGCGCGCGGCGGGTTGCCGCGAAGCTCCGCACCGGCATGGTCCACATCAACGGCGCACACCTGGATTCGTTTGCCCCGTTCGGCGGCTACAAGCAGTCGGGCAATGGCCGCGAGTGGGGCGCTCACGGAATCGAGGAGTTCCTGGAAGTGAAATCGATATACGGCTACGAGGAACGCAAGCAATGAGACAGGGCCTGCTACTCGTCCTTGCCGGGCTGCTGTCGGCCTGTGGGGGATCCACGAACTTCCCGACACCGACCGGCAAGGGCACGGTACGCGCAATCAACGCGATCACGGATGGGCCGGAGATTGCCTTCTACATCGAAGAGCGCTTCCAGGAGTCCATCAACTTCAAGTCCGGCGGTGGCTCCACGCAATGGGACGACTTCGAGTACACCTTCAACTTCGAAGCCAACTTCTTCGACCAGGCAGAATCGGTGCGCATTGCGAGCCCGCTCCTGAAGATCGACGCCGAGCGTGACTACACACTGGTCGTGACCGGCGACGTTGCCAACCCGTCCGTAACGATCTGGGAGCAGGCGGAACGCGTATTCGACGGCACGGAGACGGTATTCGAGCTGCGCTTCGCAAACCTGTCACCGTCGGCAGGCTCGGTCGACGTCTACTTCGCCGCGCCCGGCACCCCGCCTGTGCTCGGCGAACAGCAGGGCACGATCAGCTTCGGCGAGATCATCGATGCCGCCGACTTCGCAGAGGGCGAGTACGTGCTGACCGTTACGGCGGCGGGCAATCCGGCCGACGTACTTTTCCAGTCGACGGATTCGACCTTCGTTCCGGGCAACGCGTCGATCGCGATATTGTTCGACGGCGACGCGCTGGATACTTCTCCCTTTGACGTTCGGGTCCTGAACACGCTGGGTGGCGGTGGTCAACTCGCCGATGCACGTTTTGGTCCGACCGTTCGCTTCATCCAGGCATCGATCACTCTGCCGGCCGCCGACATCTATAACGACGACACGCTGACGAACGTCCTGCTCGCCAATCACCAGTTCGGCGACGTGTCGGACAACTTCGAGTTTGTAATCGGCACAACGCCGCTCAACTACACCCCGGCCGGCAACCCGGGGGCGATCCTCGAGGAATCCGGCATCACGGCGGCCGCGGGCACGCGCTACAACTTCGTGATGGTGGGCAACGACGACGATCGCATCGGCGCGGAGTACGTCCCCAACCTGCGCTCTGTCAGCACCGAAGCCCGGGTCGAGGTCTATCACGCCGCGGACAATCACCCGGCGGTCGACATCTACCTGGTTCCGCGCGGCGATACGTTTACGATCGACGACCGTATCGTCAACGGCCTGGACTTCGCCTTCCGCACCGTGCTGCGGCGCGACGCAGGCAGCTTCGATATCTACCTGACGCCCGAGGACGAAGACACGATCATTGCAGGACCGCTCGAACTCGACGCTGTACTCGGCGATGTCTTCGAAGTATTTGTCTTCGATACGGTCGACCCGGCGACCGCCGAGCTCCGGGTGCTGCCGAGTCTCTAGGCGCCGGCTCGTCAGCCACCCGCACGCTCCAGCGCGGCGACGTTATCGTGAATCCGCTGCAGCGCGTCGCGACGCGCCCGCGGTTCCGTGGACTCCAACGGCAGTTCGAGCATGAGCTCAATGCGCTGCCGTAGTTGCGCGTAGGCCTTGTCGAACGCGGCGTCGACGTCGGGCTGGCCCGCGGGATCAGGAAGGCCCCAGTGCACACGCACCGGGCTGCCATGCCAAACCGGACAGCTCTCGCCGGCGGCCGAATCGCAAACGGTGATGACGATGTCCATGGCGGGCGCACCCGGCTCGCTGAATCGATCCCAGGACTTCGACTCGAGCCCCTCGGTCGAGAGCCCCTCGCGCTCGAGTTTCGCGAGCGCGCCCGGGTTCACGTGGCCGGCCGGGCGACTACCAGCGCTGAACGCGGCGAAGCGATCACCGCCCAGTGAATTGATCAGCACCTCGCCGAGAATACTTCGAGCGGAGTTGCCGGTGCAGAGGACAAGTATGTTCATGGCGGCGGAGCCTACCACTGAACGGGTTACCCGAGTAATCGTCAGGAGGCGATTGCGGCCTCGACGTAGGCGGCGCGATCATTTGCCGCCTGTTCGTCATCGATCGACTTCGCGTTGTACATCGCCTGATCCGCCACGCTGATCAGGTGCCAGAGCTCCTCGCCGTGCTGCGGCATCAGCGAGATGCCGACGCTGGCAGTGCATTTGATCTCCTGCCCCTGAATGATGTACGCCTCGGACGCGGTGCCGACGAGGCGCTCGGCAATGCGGCGCACGTCCTCCACGGAGACGCCGGGCAGGATGATCGCGAACTCGTCGCCGCCGAGACGGCCAAGAATGTCTTCCGGACGCAGGCAGAATTCCAGCCGATGGCCGAAAGCCTTCAGCAACGCGTCGCCGGCCTGGTGGCCGAAGCGGTCGTTGATGCTCTTGAACTGGTTGAGGTCGAGATAGAGCACTGCGCCGAGCTCGTTCGAGTGAATCGCTGCGGAACCCTCCTTCTCGAAGCCGCGCCGATTGAGGACCCCGGTCAGCGGGTCGCGCAGTGCGTCCGCCAGCATCTTGTGTTCGTTGCGTTTGCGCTGGGTAATGTCGATCAGCGTTACCGAGAAATCATCGCCGACCGGTTCGACAACGATGCGCAGCCAGCCCTCGCCGTCATCAGAATCGTTCGCAACCTCGAAACTCATGACCGACTGGGACGCTTCGGCATCCTCGAAATGCGCGAGCAGGCGTTCGGGCTCCAGCTGCGCCAGTTTTTCGAGCGGCATGCCGACGAGTGTTCCCTTGCCGTCACCCAGGTGCGCTTCGGCAGCTCGGTTGGCGAATACGCAGCGGAAAGGTCGCCGCTCCTCACCGTCATCGCGGCGCAGTCGCAGGATGCCGTTCGACGACGTTTCGATCAGCGTGCGTATCAGGTGCTCGCTGTCGGCGAGCTGCGCCAGGGCGCGGCGGCGCTCGGTAACGTCGCGGCAGACGACGACGGTACCCTGGGTCCGGCCGTCCTTGCCGAGCAGCGGTGCAACGGAAACCTCATAGGTGTAGTTGGTATCCATGCGCAGCGTCTGCGTCAGGTCGAGCTCCTGTGCCTGCTGCAGGATCTTGCGTGCCTCGGGGAAATCGTCCCACAGCTTGCGCCCGAGCAGATCGCGCTCTGTACCGCCCAGCATGTCGGCGGCCTGGAGATTCGCACAAACGATCTTGCCGTCGTTGTCGAGGACGATGATCGGATCGCGCACGTGATCGAACAGGGTCTGGTACTCGACCGGGCTGAAATCGAACACGCGCAGCTTGAGGCTAGCGTAAGCATAGACCGGCAGCAGCAGCGTGAGCGTTCCGGAGAGGAACGGGAAGCGCTTCGGCCCGACGTCGAAGAACGTGTTCGCTACAGACATAGCAAACGGCAGCACCGCGCAGGCAATCAGAAGCAGCACCGTGCGACGGTGAGCGGGCGTGATGATTGGTAGTCGCCCGGTCATCGCAATGACCGTGAATCCGAACAGGCCGTACACGAACGGCGCGTGCACGCGCCGGAACCAGTCGAGATCGGTCTTTTCGAGTATCTCGATGCCGGTCGGCGTGTAGACCGGCTGCCAGATCATGAAGTGGATGGAATTTGTCAGCGCCAGCACCGTCGTTGCGATCGGGATGATCGACAGGATCATGTACATCAGTGGCGACGGCGGACCTTCCGTGAACTGCCTGTAGATGGCGTAGAAGGCAACCGGCAGGAAGCTCGCCGAGAAATAGGCAAGGACCCGGCCGATGGCGAACAGGTTGAGGTCGCTGGTGTCGTAAGAGAACGCCGTACCGGCAACCATCATGCCGATCAGGAACAGGAAGAACGCGACAATGCTCTGTGGCGACGAGCGCGCGACGTATACGGCGAGTCCCAGGTAAACGATCGCGGACAGCGCGAAAATCGGCGGCAGCACAATGTCGAGCGTCGCGCTCATACGCGAGCTCCGGACAGTATTATGTCATTGTGACAGAGCATGGCGCCCATGGTAGACAGGGCACCCCGGGGCCGCTGCGACCTGTGCCGCATTCCGGCGGCGCAAACCCGCGCCAGATCACAGTTTTAGAGTTTTTGGCGGGCGCTCAAAGACCTTCGCGGGTGTCCGCAATCAACGTGTCGACCACGGCTTTCAGGCTGTCCTCGACGCTCTTGCCAGCGGCCTGCTCGAGTTCGAAATCCTTGAGCTGGCGATGCGCGCTCGTGCCCCGGGTCAGGATGTCCTGAATGTGCGAGACCTCGTCCATGCAGCCCAGCGCCTCCGCGTCTTCGGCGACGAGCGAGAGGATCTCGTCAACGAGATCCGGGAACGGCACGACAACGCCGCGCGCCAGGTCGATAAGCCCCTCGTCGAAGCTATAGCGCATCGCCCGCCAGCGATTTTCGTGGATCAGCATCGGCGTGTATATACGCCAGCGCTGGTTATTGCAGCGCAGCCGGTAAAGCATGCGCAGTATGCAGACCAGCAGCGCTGCCAATGCGATTGCGTCATCGATGCGCGTGCAAACGTCCATGACGCGCGTTTCCAGCGTCGGAAACTTCGCGCTTGGCCGCAGATCCCACCAGATGCGCGTCGTATCCTCGATCAGTCCGGCGTCGATCAGGATGCCGACGTGACGCTCGTACTCGGCCCAGCTCGCGAAGCGCTCGGGCAGCCCGGTGCGTGGCAGTGCGTCGAAAATCGTCAGCCGGTAGCTTTTCAGGCCCGTGTCGCGGCCGCCCCAGAACGGCGACGAGCACGATAGTGCCAGGAGGTGCGGCAGGAAGTACGACATCTGGTTCATCAGGTCGATGCGCAGCTCGTCGTCGTTGATGCCGACATGCACGTGCATGCCGCAAATCACCAGCCGTCGTGCCGCGCCTTGCATCTCGGCGGTCAGCGCGTTGTAACGGTCTTTCTGCGTGTGCTTCTGCTCGGTCCATGAGCTGAACGGGTGCGTCGATGCCGCAATTGGCGCGAGGTTGTATTTATCGGCAGTGTCGACAATGATCTTGCGCAGCCGGCCGAGGTCCTCGCGAGCTTCCTTTACGTTACGGCAGACCTTCGTGCCGATCTCGATCTGCGAGCGCAGCAGTTCGCCGGTTACCTGTCCCTCCGCGAGGCTCTCACATTCAGCCTGCAGCTCCTTCGGCGGGTCGATGACCAGGCTGCGCGTGTCCTTGTCGACGAGCAGGTATTCTTCTTCGACGCCGATGGTGAACTCCGGCACCCCTTCGCAGGTCTTGTTCATCTGGCTGCTCTCCCCCTTACCGTGCTGGCCCTCGTCGTGGCCTAGGCCGAAACGCGTTGCCGCGGCATGCCGATCCTCTCCGGGATCGATTCGATGATGCGGTGCATGATGTTGCCGATTTTGGTGACCCCGGCAGGGTCATTGATCAGGTCCTGGCGAATCTCCAGCCCGAGGCAAGGCAGGTCGTTGGCCTCGGCGTGATTGTCGATCGTGTAGTCGGCCGGCGCCTTGCCCGAGTACGGCTCGTTGTCGCCGACGAGGTAGCCCTCGTCCGTGAAGTCCTTCAGGAAGATCTCGCGCAGGCTCTCGTCCTTGTCCCAGAGCACGCCAATCTCCCACGGCCGGACTTCGCCGTTCAGTACCGGGGTGAAGCTGTGGATAGAGATGAACGCGGGCTTGATGCCGGTCTCGATGAGCCGATTGACCTGCTCGCTGACCGCCGCATGATAGGGCCAGTAGATCGCATCCGCGCGCTGGTCGCGAAACTTCTGTTTGAGGTTCGTGTTGCCGGGCACGAGTATGCCGTCGCCGTAAGGGAGAAACGCGCTCGGGTCCATGAGGTCCCGATTGCAGTCGACGACGAGCCGGGAGTATTGCGCCAGCACGGCAGTAACGCCGAGCCGGTCGGCCAGGTACTCGGTCAGGGAGCCGGCGCCGATATCGATCGCGAGATGACAACGGCGTGCGAACGGATCCAGACCCATGTCTCCAAGTACCGCCGGGAACGCGCAGCTCGCGTGGTCGCAGACCAAAAGGATGGGCTGCTCCGACTCGGCGTGCATGACATAAAACGGCGGTGGCTCGTCTGGAGACAGCAGGGGCTCTAGACCGTTGTTTTTGTTGCTGTCGGGCATTCAGTAGCCGCTAAACCAATCGTGGCCACAGTTTACCCCGCTATCCGGGGACTCGCTATGCGGCGAACACCTATATTTGACGCCCGCTCAGGCGAGCAGCTTGCCTGAGCGGGCGTCTGCCCACGGCTCGAACGAAGCTACCGACGCTGGGCGAGCGATGTAGTAGCCCTGGGCGAACTCGACGCCGAGCGAGCCCAGTTTTTCGAGTACTTGCTTGGTTTCGACGCGTTCCGCGATCGTCTCGATGCCCATCGCATGGCCGACCTCGCTGATGGCCTTGACCATGCTCTCGTCGACCGAATCCTCGGCGACATTGGACACGAACTGGCCGTCGATCTTCAGGTAATCGACGGGCAGGTTTTTCAGGTACGTGAACGACGACAGGCCGCTGCCGAAGTCGTCGAGCGAGAAGCGGCAGCCGAGCTTCTTCAGCGTCTGCATGAAGTGAATAACGCGAGAAAGGTTGGAAATCGCCGCAGTTTCCGTAATTTCGAAGCAGATAGCGCCATTTGGCAGCTTTTGGCTCTTGAGCTCCTTGATCACGAAGTCGAGGAAGCGATCCTCGGACAGCGAGGTGCCGGACAAGTTGATCGCGATCGTGTAGCGCGCGTCGCCGTCCTTGTTGCGATCCGCCAGCTCCGAGAGCGACTTGTGGATAACCCACCGGTCGAGTGTCGACATCAGGTTGTAGCGCTCGGCGGCGGGTATGAACTGGTCCGGGCTGACGAGCTCACCGTTCTCGTCGCGCATGCGCAGCAGCAGTTCATAGTGACCGCGACGATCGCCGCTGTCCTTGTCGCCGATGCTGATGATCGGCTGGAAGAACAGCTCGAGTCGGTCATCCTCGACCGCGCTGGTAATCCTGGACACCCACTTCATCTCCTCGTGCCTGAGCGAAGCGTCGGAGTCCTTGTAGAGATGTACCTGGTTGCGGCCCATGTCCTTGGCCGAATAGCAGGCGACGTCGGCCGAGCTCATTACGCTGGCGACGCTTTCGGCCTCGGCGGTCACCATGACCACGCCGATCGAGACGCGAATCGTCGTGAACGAGTCCTGCCATTCGAAGCGGTAGCCTTCGACCTCGTCGCGAATGGCCTCGGCTACTTCCATCGCGCGCTTCTCGTCGCAGCGTTCGAGAAGAATGCCGAATTCGTCTCCGCCCAGGCGCGCGAACACGTCGGTCGAGCGAATGTTCGTCTGCACGATCTCGGAGAGCTGGCGCAGCAGTTCGTCGCCGGCCGTGTGACCGAAGGTGTCATTGACGACCTTGAACTGGTCGAGATCGAGGTACAGCATCGCGTGCGTCAGCTCGGTATTGCCGCGCAGCTCGTCGAGACCCTGCACGACCCGGTTCTCGAACTCCCGTCGATTGATCAGGCCGGTCAGTGCATCGTGCGACGCCTGGTAGGAGAGCTGGCGGAAAAGCCGCGATTCCTTGCTGGTGTCATGGAACACCATGACGGAGCCAATGATGTTGCCTATGCGGTCGCGAATCGGCGCAGCCGAATCCTGGATCGGGATCTCGTCGCTCTGCTTCGTAATCAGTACCGAGTTTTCGGCCAGGGTGATCACGCGGCCGTCCTTGAGGCAGCGAACGACGGGGTTCTCGACCGTCGCCCGCGTGTGTTCGTTGATGAGCGTCATGATTTCGGTGACGGGCCGGCCGCGCGCGCTGCGCATGTCCCAGCCAGTCAGGTCCTGTGCCACCGGATTGATGTAGTCGACGTTGCCATCCGCGTCGGTCGTTATGACGCCGTCGCCGATCGACTGCAGTGTGACCTGCGCGCGCTCCTTTTCTTCGAAGACCCGTGTCTCCGCGCGCTTGCGCTCGGTGATATCGGTAATCGTACCCTCGTGCGCAACGATGTGGCCGTCGTCGTCGTAAACGGCGCGGGCATTCTCCAGCACGACGATCTCCTCGCCGTCCTTGCGCCTTAGCCGGTACTCGAAGTTCTTGACGATACCGTCGGCCTCGAGACGCGCGAAGACGCGCTCCCGGTCGACAGGATTCACGTACAGCATGGTCGTGAGCCCGACGCTCTTGAGTTCTTCCACACTGTCATAGCCGAGCATCTCGACGAGCGCCGGATTGGCCGCGACGAGTTCGCCGTCGCGTGAGGCGATGTAGACGCCGTCCACGACATTCTCAAAAAGGCCTCGATAGCGGGCCTCGCTACTGCGCAGACGATCTTCGTCCTGCTGGCGCTTGATGGCGATACCAGCAAGGCGCGCCATCCGGCTGAGCTTGTCGAGTTCGTCGGTCGTCGGCTCGCGGGCCTCGTCGACGTAGGCGTCCAGCGACCCGATGATGCGCCCTGCCGAACCGAATACGAGTATCGACCAGACCGCGCCGATGCCCGCCTCCTCGACGACGCCCAGGTGCTTGTCCCAACCGGACTCGAGCGCGATATCGGCGACGATACGGTCCTGGCGATGGAAGACGGCGGAGCCGCAGGTGATGCTGTCGGCGGCAACCGCTACCCTGTCGACACAGAGTTTCATCGAATCCGGCAGGTTTGGCGCCTGCTCGAGGTGCAGCCGCTTGCGTTTCGGGTCCTGCACCATGATCGCGGCGCGCAGGCCGTCGTTGATACGTTCGACGAAGCGGCAGATCGCCCGCAGCGTGCGGTCGTAGGGCGTACTCGCCGCAACCATTTCGAGGATCTTGTTTTCCGCGTAGGCCAGCGCCTCGTTGCGCTTGCGCTCGGAGATATCGGTGATGCTGGCGCGGATGAGCTTACGACCGCCGGCACCCATCCGGCTGAAGCGCACCTCGGTCGGGAACTCGCGGCCGTCGGAATCCATGTGCAGCCACTCGAAGGTCGGGTGCTCGCCAGCAAGCGCGCGGTCCACATAACCGCGGCGAATTCCGAACGACGGCGTGCCGTCCGGCTGGGTCTTCGGCGTGATCGCTTCCGGTCCGACGGACAGGATGCGCTTGCGCGACAGGTTGAAGAGCTCGCAGGCCTTGTCGTTGACGTCGATAAAGCGATTCGACTCGGTATCGAACACGATAATCGCTTCGGGCGCGTTCTCTACCAGCGCGCGGTAGCGCTCTTCGTTCTCGCGAAGCGCGTTCTCGGCCTCGCGACGTCCCGTGACGTCGCGAAGACTGACGACGTAGATATTGCCACCCGCGGTCTCGAGTCGGCTCGCGCTCAGTTCGACGAGAAACGTCTCGCCGCTGTTGCGCCGGGCCTCGACCTCGGCGCGTGAGTAATCGATATGGGTACCTTCGATATCCGCCGTGTACGGCTCCAGGAATTCGGCCATCGACAGTCCGGCCGCCTGGGGCAGCACGTCTTCGAGGTGCGAACCGATGAGCTGGTCTTTCGTCAGCCCGAAGTAGCGGGCACAGACCTGGTTGCAGATTCGAACGTTGCCGGCCTCGCTGACCGACATGAGCGCTTCGGTGACGCTGTCGAATACGACATCGATGGGAGTCGCGTCGGCATTCGACTGGGCAGCGACCGACTGGGTGATGGTCGCCTCCATTTTGTCGTAATGCTCGTCGATCAGGCGCAGCAGGTCGACAAAGTCGGACTGGGTTGTGCCCGATTCATCCGTCGCTCTCTTGATCTTGTCCCTGAGCTTCTCGTCCATGCGCTTGTCGTCCATGCGCCCGCCGCCGTTGGCGGAATCCTTGCTCACCGGGTACGCAGCAGACACGCATACCCGTCCGAGCCTGTAACCAGATTACGGACAAGACCACGAAACGTCTGTGAAACAGCGCAGATTCTAGAAAAAAATCTGGGAAAAAATTCCCGAAAGGGGGAGGGGCGTAACGATGAAACAATCACTTACGCAAAGGGCGCCCCGTTGGACGCCGTCGAACTTTACATAAACTGATTGTGTGCGTCGAGTGCTAGTCGCTGCCCGGCAGCGTGCGGATGGCCTCGCCGTTTTCGTCGGTGCCGACTTCCCCGTTCTCCTCGAGCTGGCGAGCGCCCTCGCCCACCTGGATCGGAATCGCCGTCACGGTCGACATCGAGCCGGTCTCGGTCTCGATGCTCGCCGACACGTTGAGGTACAGGCGACCTTCGCGCATCGGCACGATCGTGACCTGCCGCGGTGCGTAGTCGTTCGATGCGTCGGGCGAATACACGATGGTCTCGGGCTGAGACTTCGCGAGCTGCATCGCAGACGCGTCGTTGATCTGGTAACGGACGTTGATCGGCTGCGGACCGAGCGACGAGTCGACCTTGATGTCCACGGCGACCGGCTGGCCGACGATCGGCGAACCGATGATGCGGTACGCCACCGAGATCGGCGACATCGGCTTGCCTTCCACCGTAATCATGTCGCTCTCGGGTACGAATTTGACGGCCGGTGCGTCCTTGTTGAGCGCTACCGGCTCGCCACCTTCGGCCGCGGGCTCGCCGCCGCCACCGCAGCCCGCGAGCGTTGCTGCGAACAGGGAAAAGGCGAAGGCGCTGGATGTCTTGAAACGCATGGCGTGTGTCCTGTCAGGTAGCCGGATCAGGGCGTAGGCGTGAATGATACGTCGAAGCAGACCTGGGTTGGGAATGTATCCGGCGTGCCGAAGGTCGGGTCCGCATCCTCGAAGCGGAACTCGTGCACGTCGGCGATGTAGGGCTGCCCTGCCGTCAGCGTCGGCGTCGTGAAAGACTCGGAGTTCGCTACGGGGCTCAGACCCGCCGTCACGACCTGGCCGTTCAACTGGATGAACATGTCCGGGTCGCTCTGGTCGCGCGTGTTCGGGTCTGCGTCAGGCGGCGTCGGCGTCGTCGTTGTCATGACAACGTCGTAGTTATCCGTGGTCGGGACCGTCAGGCGAATGTAGCGGTACTCGGCGAGATTGTTGCCATGCCGATCGAGACCGTCGAAGTCGCTGTTGGTGCAGATATTCGTGACCGAGCCATCGGCAACCATGTCGATGTACAGCGGCAGGACGTCGCGGCCGCTGTTGGCGTCGTTCGTCGCCGTGGAACCCCAGATATCCAGCGTCGCGCCGTTGACCACGTTCTCGCGAGCGAGCTGCGAGTCGAGGAATGCCTGGTCGCCGCTGGTGGGCAGGTTGGCGCGAAGTTCGGCGGCGAACGAGAACAGCGTCGTCCACGCCGGCGTCGTCGCCTGGTTGTTGGTCATCGTGTCGTAGATCGGCTGGAAACCGATCGAGCCGGTATCCGTACCATCGACGTTCGTGTCCCACAGGTCATAAACAAAGGTCGCGACCGAGATCTCGTTGAACCAGCCCTGGGGGCCGAAGCCATCGAACTCCGTGTCGATGCCGAAACCGCCGGTCGTGCCGGCGGCGCCGGTATCGCAGTACTGCGGCTCGTCCAGTGACATGGCGGCGAACGCCGTCGCCCAGCCTTCGCCCCACGCAAGTCGCGCATCGATCGTTTCACCCAGGAAATGCGGGCCGCCCGTGGAATCGGAACGCGAGAACGTGTCCTCGAAGTAATGACCGAACTCGTGAATCGTCACGTGGTCGTCGAACTCCTCGGTATCAACGGCTGCGTTGCCGAGCAGGAACAGCGACGGGTTTGCCGGACCGCCGTCCGGATTGCCCGTGTAGAACGACGCGGGCAGCTCACCTGCATCGATGTTGGTCGGGCTGGTCAGCGTGTTGTTGACGCTCCAGAAGCCGTCGAGCGCTGCGAAGTTGCGCGTCGGATCGACGGTCAGGATGAACTGCACGGCCGAATAAAACGCATCGAGGATCGCGAACGGCGCTGCCGCGCGCGGGCCGGTGTAGGCGACTCCATCCCAGCCCGTCGTGGCCGTCAGGTTGCGACCCGTGATGTCGGCGCCGCCGGAATTGAACACCGAGCCCTCGACGACGTAGAGCGGCCGCTGTTGGAGCGGCGTCGTGCCCCCCGGATCGACGTTGTCGCGAATCTCGAAGTCCCAGCTCGGGCTGCCGCTCCGCTTGAGCTCCGCGCGAATGCGTAGCCTTACGTCGGTCAGCGATGGCACGTTCGTGAAGGTGTAGTCACCGAAGCCGTCGGCGGTGGTCGACTGCAGGACGTTGTTCGTCAATGCATCGATGAGCTGTACCGTCGCACCGCGGATTGGCCGGGTTTCGATCGCGTTGAAGTTGAGGCCGTTGCACGCCGGGTTCGGCGGCACGAATTCATAGCTGACGCGGCCCGATATCGCCACCTCGGTCTGCCCCTCGATGACCGTGATGCTGACCGTATCGGTCGCGTTCAGTTCGCCGTCATCGACCGTCACCTGGAAGTCGAGCGTAATCGTCTGGCCGGGGGCTACGTCCGGCGCCGTAAAGCTAGCGCGAACCGTGTTTGCGCCGCTCAGCGTAACGGCCGGGCCGCCAACCTGCGACCAGCTGTAGCTCAGGGTGCCGATCGAGTTCGCATCGGTCGACGCCGAGGCATCGAGATCCACGACGGTGCTCTCGATCTCGTTGCGATCGATTCCGGCGTTGGCGACCGGGGGTTCATTCTCTTCAACCGTGATGTCGACGGTGGCATTCGTGCTCAGCTCGCCGTCGCTGACGGTGAGCCGGAAGCGCAGCGTTTCAGGCGTACCGGCGGTGACGTCCGGCGCGGAGAAACTCGCGGCCGCCGCGTTCGCGTTGTTGATCGTAACCGTGGAACCGGACAACTGTGACCAGGTGTAAATCAGCGTATCGCCGTCCGGATCGCTGCCCGATCCGGACAGGTTCACCGTGGTCATTTCGAAGACGGTTTGCGCCCCGCCGGCGTTTGCGCTCGGCGCGCTGTTGCCGCCCGTGAGCGCACCGTCGCTGCCACCACCGCCGCCGCCACAGGCGGCTAGCGACGCGACCACGAGGGTCGCCATTGAAATCCGAACGAGCGTGAAGTCTCGCGCTTGCTTATGAAGCAATGCCCTGTCTCCTGCCGTTATTTGAGCTGCGGCCAGCCGCAACTCGTGCCCGAAGCGATGCCGGCGCGAATACCGGCAGCCTCTCGATACTTATAGTAGCGCCACTAGCTGAACGCGGACAGAACCTGAAGCGTCCGAATTTGGCGACAATTCGACCTCGAAACTCACATAATATTGTGCGATCCAGGTCCGAAAACCATTACGGAGTATTGATAAAATCGCGGTCCGTCACGTGCTATTGGTTCACAATTTCGTCCCAAACCGCTCCGGACCGCTAGAAGTTCATGAAAACCAAGAAGATTTTGGTAACCGGTGGTGCCGGCTACATCGGCAGCCACGTCGTCCGCCAGCTCGGTCTTGCCGGCGAGCAGGTCGTGACCCTGGACAACCTGTCCACGGGCTTCGAGGAGGCCGTCACCAGCGGCGAATTCGTCGTTGGCGATACGGGCGATGCGGGCCTGCTGGGGCGCCTGTTCGCCGAGCACGACATAGACACGGTCATGCACTTCGCGGCGCACACGATCGTGCCTGAATCCGTCGCGGATCCGCTCAAGTACTACAAGAACAACACGGCCAGCAGTCGCACGCTGCTGGAAGTGGCACATCGGCACGGCGTTCGTCATTTCGTCTTCTCATCCACGGCGGCCGTCTACGGCATACCCGACGGCGGCCGGGCGTCGGAGACGACGCCGACGCAGCCGATCAATCCATACGGTTCCTCCAAGCTCATGACCGAGTGGATGCTGCGCGATCTCGCCGCGGCCGGTGGTCCGAGCTACGTGGCCCTGCGCTATTTCAACGTGGCCGGCTGCGAGCCAACCGGCACGATCGGCCAGTCAACGCCGAAAGCCACCCTGCTCGTCAAGGTCGCTTGCGAGGCGGCGGTCGGCCGGCGCCCGGGCGTCTCGATCTTCGGCACCGACTACCCGACGCCGGACGGCACCGGGATACGCGACTACATCCACGTCGAGGATCTCGCCGCCGCGCATCTCGATGCGCTCGGCTATCTCCGTGGCGGCGGCGACTCCACGACGCTCAATTGCGGCTACGGCCACGGCTACAGCGTCCGGGACGTGCTCAAGGCTGTAGAGGTCGCGAGCGGCGCACCGCTCAGCATCGTGGAAGAAACACGCCGTGCCGGCGATCCTGCCGAGCTCGTTGCAGTCGCGGACAGGATCCGCACGACGCTGGGCTGGAAACCCCGTTACGACGACCTCGACACGATCGTCACGACCGCCCTCGAGTGGGAACGCAAGATCGCTGCCGGGGACCCGAGCGCCTACTGGGCGGCCTGACCCCCGGTGCTACACTGACTTGCCATGAAGTTTCCTCGCCCACGATCGCTCAACGGCCTGATCCTGGTTGGATTCGGGTTGGTCGCATTGCCGCTGCTCGTGGCTGTGCTGTGGGCGCTTTTCAGCCTCGACCGCCTCGCGACGCAAAGTGAGGCGCTCGTTTCCACGGGCGTTGCGGCCACCGAGAACGTGCGCCTGCTGTCGGAGGACGTCGGCAAGCTGCAGCGTTCGGCGGGCCAGTTCATGGTATTGGAAAGCGAGGACAGCCTCCGGCTGATGCAGCAGGACCTGCGCTCGATCGAGCTCAGGATCGCGCAGATGCGGCCGGTGACCGAGCAGGCCGGCATCACCCAGCAGCTCGAGGGCATCGGCACCCTTGCCGCCAAGATCGTCGAGGACCTCTCGCAAGCCGACCGCTCCGACGGCGATACGCAGGTCGCGATGGCACAGTTCGCCCCATTACGGCAAAACGTGTCGCGGCTGACCCGCATTCTCTCGACCTACGTCGAACTGCAGCTGCGCGAACTGCAGGAAAGCACACGTAACGCCCAGGAAATATCGGCATGGCAGGTCGCGGCGCTCGTACCCGGCACGCTTGTGCTGGTGCTGTTCTTTACTCTGCTGGTTGCCCGTCCCATTCGGCAGATCGACCAGGCGATTCACCAGCTCGGCCAGAGCGGCTTCGCGCGACCGATCGATATCAAGGGTCCGTCCGACCTCGAGCGTCTCGGCCGCCAGCTCGAGTGGCTGCGGCAGCGGCTGCTCGAACTCGCGCAGGAAAAGAACCGCTTCCTGAGGCACATGTCGCACGAACTCAAAACCCCGCTCGCCAGTCTGCGTGAGGGCACGGAACTCCTGCTCGACGGAACCGTCGGAGAACTCGATAACCCGCAGCGCGAGGTCGCCGACATTCTGCGAATGAACGGCTTGAAGCTGCAACAGCTCATCGAGAACCTGCTGAGCTTCAGCGCCTGGCAGACCAAGAACGAGGTTCTGACGCTCACGGATTTCCCGATCCGGGCGCTGGTCATATCGGTCGCGAAGGAACAGCGGCTCGCGCTGAAGGCCGCGCACATCCAGCTCAGGCTCGATGTGGAGGACATAATTGTGAACGCGGATCGCGACAAACTGCGGACCGTGCTTGATAATCTGCTGTCAAATGCGATCAAGTTCACACCGCGCGGCGGCTACGTGACGATCCGCGCGGCCTCGTTGCCGAACGGTTTCGTCATCGAATTTGCAGATACCGGGCCGGGCGTGCCCGAAGAGGAACAGCCGAAAATATTCGAGGCGTTCTTCCAGGGCCGCCGCGAACAGGGTGGCCATGTCGCAGGGACGGGCATCGGGCTGTCGGTGGTTATGGAGTGTATCCAGGCGCACGAAGGCTCGGTCGAACTGGTCAACAGCGAAGAATTCCCGGGGGCGCACTTCCGGCTTTTTGTACCGCAGAAGCGGATGCCGGAAACGGTGAAGATAGCGGCAAATGCATAACGGCAAAGCACAACTCGCGGCACTGGTAGTCGCGCTGTCCCTGGTAACGGGCTGCGCGCAGACCAAGAGCTGGATCGACAAGGTGACGCCCGGCAGCGAGACGGCCGATCGCCCTGGCGGCGAGTCCGTTGTGCCCGGAGCCCCCGGCGCCGACGACTACCTGCGAGACCTGGAGCGGCTGTCGACAGGGGACCCGGCCACACAGGTCGAGATTTTCCTCGACGCCGAATCTCGCTCGACGCTGACGCCCGACCCGTCTACCAACCTGCGGTTCGCACTGGTGCTCGCAACGCCCGGGCACGCGGAGTCGGACCCGGTGCGTGCACAGAGTATGCTCCGCGAGCTGCTCACGCAGACTCCGCTCATGACGCAAGCCGAGATCTACCTGACACAGATCTACCTGAGCTCGGTCGAGGAGCGCATCGTTCTCGAAGCCGAGGCGCGCCGCCTGCGGCAGTCGAGTTCGCGTGCAGCGCGCACCGAGGAACGGGCGATCAACCAGCGCCTCGCCAACGTCGAGGCCGAGAACCGGCGGCTGCGCCTGGAGCTCGCCGAGGCCGAAAACAAGCTCGAGGCAATCACCTCCATCGAGCAGGCGATCCGAGAGCAGGAACAGTCTCCGAACTAGCGATTCAGATCGCACAGCCAGAACCCGATTGGCTTCGGAATGCTCTCGCCAGGACGCGGTTAAGGCCCCGCTCGATGTCACAGTGTCCCCAAACACCGACAAGTGCTTATTTCTGAACGCATTACCTTGCCGACCGGGTACGGACGCACTACCCTTAGCCGGCATTCATTATTGTTAACTAGCCATGCCGACTCCGAACGCTAATCCGAAAGGCAAAATCCTGCTCGTCGACGACGATCCTGGCCTCCTCCGCCTGCTGTCCATTCGACTGCGCGCCGAAGGCTACGAGGTCGAGGCCGTCGAGAGTGCCCAGCTCGCGCTGACGACGCTGAACCGTTTCGCCCCTGATCTCGTCATCACGGACCTCCGGATGGACAAGATGGACGGCATCGGTCTGCTGAAGGAACTGCAGACGCGTTCGCCCGGCCTTCGCGTCGTGATCATTACGGCGCACGGCACGATTCCCGACGCGGTCGTCGCAACGCAGAGCGGCGCGTTCGGATTTCTGACCAAGCCGATCGACAAGGACGAGCTCATGGCGACGGTCGAGCGGGCACTGAAGGTCTCGGGCTCGGTCGGCGTCGACGAAGACTGGGCCGCCGGCATCATCACGCGCAACCAGGGCATGAAGGAGGTCCTCAACCAGGCGAAGATGGTTGCCGCGACGGATGCTCGCGTCCTGATCACGGGCGAGTCCGGCACCGGTAAGGAACTGCTGGCTCGGGCCATTCACAACGCGAGCCCGCGTGCGAACAAACCGTTTGTCGGCATAAACTGCAGCGCGATGGCAGAGAACCTGCTCGAGTCCGAGCTTTTCGGCCACGAGAAAGGCGCATTCACGGGCGCTACGCGCGCGCACCAGGGCCTGTTCCAGGCGGCCGAAGGCGGCAGCCTGCTGCTCGACGAGATCGGCGACATGCCGATGCGCCTGCAGGTGAAGCTGTTGCGGGTCCTGCAGGAAAGCCAGGTCCGCCCGGTTGGCAGCACGGACGCAATCGATGTCGACGTGCGCGTCATTTCGGCAACGCACCGCGATCTGCAGGAACTGATGGGCCAGGGTCGCTTCCGCGAGGACCTGTTCTATCGGCTCAACGTCGTCAACATCAAGCTGCCAACACTCGACGAACGCCGCGAGGACATCCCGCTCTTGGTCGCGCACTTCCTGAGCATCATCGCTCGCGAAGCCGAACAGGAGCGCAAGGTGTACGCACCCGAAGCCGTCGAAATGCTGGTCACGGCCGAGTGGCCCGGCAACATTCGCCAGCTCTACAACGTCGTGCGCCAGAACGTCGCGCTGTCACGCTCGCCGGTTATCAGTGCCGAACTCGTACAGCAGTCGCTCGGCGAACACAGCGGCAAGCTCCTGTCTTTCAGCGACGCACGCGACGAGTTCACGCGCAACTACCTGTCGCAGATCCTGCAGATCACGATGGGCAACGTCAGCCAGGCCGCACGCCTCGCCAAACGCAACCGCACCGACTTCTACAAGCTGCTCGCGCGTCACGACCTGAACCCGGACCAGTTCAAATCACGGTAGGCAGATACCGACGGAACAGGCGACGATTTTGCGAATATGGGTTAGCCGGTCATGAACGAATTCAAAAACTGGCCACTTTCGGCGAGAGTCATGCGTCAACGATGCCTTTCGAGTCGTCCGGTGATAGAGCCAACCGTCGAGTAAAACTGGCTGTTTGCGCTTTCCGGTGTCGCGGTAGAGCTGAGCCGGAACTTGCCACCAGTGACATTGGCAAACCGGCGAGTACCGCTGGACCAATGCCCTTCTCCGCGAATTCCCTGTGTGCCGTCTGGCCCAACGCACACGAATGTCTGACCATTGCCCACAAGCTGCGACAGGTCGTGGAACGTAAGGACAACGGTGTCTTCCGTAATAGCGACGGGGGTTGGGAATCCATCAGGGCAGTGTTCAGGCGAGAAGCCGAATTGGATGACTCTTGCAAGAGTCTTCAGGTCTGCGCGTCCGAGTGTACCGAGAGACCTTTCCTCGATAATCGAGATTGGCTCGGGTACGTTTGTTGCGAACTGAAGCTGCATTATGCCGACGTTGAGAGTACCTGCGTTGAGCATCACGAAGCTATTTGATCGCGGGTGATCGCCACCGAGTGCCGAGAGCGAGAACAGCACCAGGCAGGTCGCTACGAGGGATTTGAGGATGATCTTCATTTATGTGCCTCTCTTTGGATTGACCAGGCACGCCAAGCGTTAACTCCAGGCTTCGGCCGCTAAAGAAAAGGCCGAGCGCTCGCTCGATACGCTCTCTGGTCGTCTTAACGAGTTATCGATATGTCCAATCTATTCCCGGCGGCAGTCAATTTCGTCAAATTTTTGTTAAATTTTGGTCAAAAGACCTACCAGTACCTTGGCAGCGGTGATCGAAACGCGGTCCAGGGCGCATACTCTCGACCTACTACACAATGATCTACAGGTTTGGCGATACATCCGTGGACACGCTTCGCGCCGAGATCCGCCGAGCGGGAGAGACCTTTCCTCTGCGCCGGAAGTCCTTCGATGTCCTCGTCTACCTCCTGCGGAGACCACGTCGCATCGTCACAAAGACCGAGATTCTGGATGCGGTATGGGGTAACAGGATTGTTACGGAAGGGTCGCTCAAGAGCTGCCTCACGGAGATCCGGGCCGCAATCGGCGATCCTGAGCGAAAGCTCATTCGCACTGTTCCGGGCCGCGGCTATATGCTCGAAGCACCTTTTGAAAGGGAGGCGCCCTCGATTCTCGTGGCGCCAATCGACGATCAGACTACTGATGGAGACAGTGCCTACATCGCTGACGGGCTAACAGAAGAGATCATCATCGAGCTCTCGAAGATTGAATCCTTCCGCGTGATCTCTCACGCATCCGCCATGCGACTGAAGGGCATGGGTGAAGCGCTGCAGGAAACTGCTCGTGAGCTCGGTGTCGACTACGTCCTCGGCGGGTCGATTCGTAGAAGGGGCGACAAGCTTCGTGTCACTCTCCGACTGAGCGATCTGGACACCAGCAATGCTCTGTGGATAGAGCGCTACGATGGCAGTCTTGTGGATCTCTTCGATATGCATGACGAGATTGCGCAGGCGGTCGCCGAAGAACTCGCTCAGCAGGTTCCGCGACCCAAGCCCGTAATCACGGAAAAGCTAGAGGACCCCCGAGCTGTGGAATCCTACCTTCGGGCACGATATCAGATGTGGCGGTTCTCCGAGGCTGGCCTTCAGCAAGCCGAGCAACACTTGAGGAACGGACTGGATCTCGTAGGGCCAAACACCCGCCTACTGGAAACACTCGGACACGTGTATGCGAGGTATAGCGAAATCGGTCTTGACTCGAACGCCGAGTTTCTCAAGAAAGCGCGGAGGTGCGCGGAACAAATCTTCGAATTGGACCCGGACTCGTCTCGTGGTTATGCGCTACTGGGCATAGTGCAGCTCCACTCCGGCGCGCTTCGCGCGGCAAAAGAACCGCTCGAGCGATCACTCCGCGCAAACCCAACTGACCCTGATGCGCTGGTTACATTGGGGTACCTTTACGCGCTAATCGGTCGTAACGAACACGCATTACGTCTGTTCGCTGAGGCGTTGGCCATTGACCCACTCACGCCGATCAATCATTGCATGCCAGGCTTCGTCGCTCTAATGGAAGGCCGTAACTCCGATGCGCTTACGCATTATCGCAAATTCTTCAAAATGGACCCTTACAACGCATTTGCTGCGTGGTCGTTGGGCTATGTCCTGCTTAGGAATGGCAAGGTCGATGAGGCGTCAGAAGTTATCGACGAACTGAAGCGAAATCACCCAGACTCGATAATGGCGCAACTCGCAGATGCAATTCTCAGCGGAGTCTGCGGCAAGCAGGCATGCGACGTTATAACCGACGGCCTTCGCGCGGCCGCCAGAAACAGTGAATTGCTTTCCCGCGAAATCACTCATAGCCTCGCCCTTGCAGGTGAAACCGATGAGGCGCTCGATTGGCTCGAGAACACCGTTCGAATCGGAAATATCAACTATCCGTTCTGGGCCCAACACAACGAGTGGGTGGACTCCATCCGAAGCAACAGTCGCTTTGACGCGATCATGCGCGACGTTGAGCGAGAGTGGTTGTCGGTAACGTCCATTGGTTGATCTGGAGGGGAAAGGGTTCCGTTTCCAGCCCGTCGGCCTGAATAAGCTAAAATGCTGGTTATCGGAAGCGGTCATCCACTTGATGTCTCCGTGACAGTCCGATGGGACATACCTAATGCCATTCGAAGTCGTTTACTTGTGGATGAGAATTATGTCTCGGGCAGGCTGACGGGCGATGTTTCGGAAATTGATCTCAAGGCCGCGCGTATCGAGATGAACGCGCAACTGGCGGCGAATGACTGCAGGCGGCTCCTCGTCGATGCGACGGACGTGTCACAATTGCAGTCCGCGACATCCGATTTCGCATTCACATCGTAGCATCAGACGAATCTGCCGCTCGGCACGAGCCATGCCGTGGTAGTTCCCCTGATCACAAGGGGCATATGCAGTTCGTCGAGGACGTCGCCCAAACCTTCGGCTGTTCACAAACACGACTGAGGCGATTGACTGGCTGCTGACCACGGACAACGCGACGGAAGATCAAAGTACGGCGTGACCTGACGGATACCCGAGGTCATGCCTGAGTATTTTCGCCCGCTCGGATCAGCCCGAGCGTAAGTCCCATCATCCAGGTAACGTAGACAAAGCCGACGATACGCTCGTACGCACCGATCCAGCTTTCGTCGACCAGCAGGATCAGGGGCACGAGCCACAACCAGACTCCGAGGCAGAACGCGCTGAAAATCCCCAGCTGTCGCGACAGGCGAGACAGGCCGGGCTGCAACGCACCCATTGCGATGCCGGTCAGCGTAGCAACGATCCACAGTGGGTCGTTTGCCTCGGGGCCACTCAGCCTGTCGGCGTCGGCTGTCGAAAAGAAATAGGCGATGTAGACCAGTACGAAACCGCTGGCGACCAGCAGTGACCTTCCGTATGGCCAAAGCCGCCCGCGGTCCAGACCGCCGAGAGCGGCCGCCAGTGCCAGGTGGGCAGCGCCGAACAGGACCAGTTCGAGTGTGTGTAGCACACCCCACCGCTCCCGGCTCAGCGCGCTTACCGGCGTCGAAATGACGTCCTGACCGCTGGCCAGAAGCACAACGACATGCAGGAAGGGCGTTAGCAAAGATGCAATGAAGGCGAATCGCAGCCACATGGTAGCAGGCACCTGTCCGATTAATTATCGGCCGTGGCGGCCGTGCTCCTAGCTTACTGCTTTCTTGCTATAGCCTTCGGCCGATAGCCCGTACTTGTTCAGAAGGTCGTAGAGCGTCGGTCGTGTGATGCCGAGCATCTCCGCTGCCTTCGATATGTTGCCGTAGCTCTTGGTCAGCGCGACGCGGATGGCTTTGGACTCGGCGCGCTGGCGTACCTCGCGGAGGTTCAGCGATTCGGGTTCCGAGTCGCTGTCGGTCAGGCCCATATCCATGGCCGTGACCAGCTTGCCGTCCGCCATGATGACGGCACCTTTGATCTTGTTCTCGAGTTCGCGAACGTTGCCGGGCCACGAGTACTTCTCGATGGCCTGCATCGCGTCTTCGCTGAAGCCAGACAGTGCGCGCTTCTGCTTCTTGCAGTACTTCGCCAGCAATGTGCGGGCAAGGATCAACCTGCCCTCCTCGCGCTCGCGGTACGGCGGGATGTTGATCGTGATCTCGGATATCCGGTAGTAGAGATCCTCGCGGAACAGTCCGTCGCGGATCAGGTTCTCCGGGTTCTGGTTGGTCGCGCAGACGACGCGGACGTCGACCGGGATTTCCTGGCGGCCGCCGACGCGCTCGATTACGCGCTCCTGCAGGAACCTGAGCAGCTTCGCCTGCAGCGGCATCGGCATGTCGCCGATCTCGTCGAGAAACAGGGTACCGCCGCTCGCCACCTCGACCTTGCCGATCGTCTGCTTGTGCGCGCCGGTAAACGCGCCCTTCTCATGACCGAACAGCTCGGATTCGAGCAGGTTCTCGGGAATGGCGGCGCAGTTGATCGCGACGAAGTTGCCTTCCGTACGAGGGCTCAGCCGGTGCAGAGCCCGCGCGAGCAATTCCTTGCCCGTACCGGATTCGCCGAGCAAGAGTGTCGTCACGTCGGTCGGTGCCACCTTCTCGATCATCCGACACACCGCAAGCATCGCCTCGCTGGCCGCGACGATGCCGTCGAGCGGCGATTCGTTGACTTTGAACTGCAGCCGGCGGTTCTCGGACTCGAGCTCGGAAATGTTGAATGCGCGGTCGACAAGCAGCTTCAGCGTATCGGTGTCGACCGGCTTCTCGTAGAAGTCGTACGCACCCTGCGCGACGGCCGTCAGCGCGTTTTCCTGGTCGCCGTTGCCGGTAACGACGATTACCTTCGTGTGCGGCGCCAGCTTCAGCGTCTCCGCGAGCGTGGCGAGACCCTCCTCGACGCCCTCGGGGTTCGGCGGCAGGCCGAGGTCCTGCAGGACGACCATCGGCTCGTGACGGCGCAACTCTGCGATCGCCGCCTCGCGGTCTTCGGCCGTGAAGACCTCGTAGTCCTCGAAACACCATTTGAGTTGGCTGAGGAGCCCCGGGTCATCCTCGACGATGAGCAATTTTCGACTCGATTCGGTCATTTGTTATCCGCCCACGTATGGTCAGGACAATGGTGCCACGAAGCCGCATGCGAGTGCAGCCGCGAGATCACAACCCGTTTTGTGACGTGCGTCCCGTTATAGCGTGCCGGCACAACCCGTGAGGCCGCCATCGACGGGAATTACGATGCCGGTGACATAATTTGACGCCCGCGATGCGAGGTAAACCGCGGCACCGGCCATGTCGGTCGCCTCGCCGATGCGGCCCATCGGCACGCCCTTGCGGATCTCGTCGCCGAACTGGTCGAGCGTCGCCGCCATCATCTTGCTCGGAAACGGCCCCGGTGCTATCGCATTGACCGTGATGTGCCGCGCCGCAAGGTGCTTCGCGAGCACGCGCGTCAGGTGGTGCAGCGCAGCCTTGCTGGGACCGTAGGAAAACGTCGGCAGGCGATTGACGTTGATACCGTCGATGGAACCGACGTTGATGATCCGTGCCGGATCAGACGCCTCCGCGGATTGTTCGAGCAGCGGCAGCAGCGCCTGGGTCAGAAAGAATGGGCTCTTCAGGTTGATATCCATGATCTTGTCCCAGCCGCCCTCGGGAAACTCCTCGAGCGGCGCGCCCCAGGTCGCGCCTGCGTTATTTACCAGTATATCCAGCCGCTGCTCACGGCTCTTGAGCTGGTTGACCAGAGACTGCACGCCGTCCAGCGTGGACAGGTCGGCTGGTATCGAGATGCACTCGCCGAGGCTCGACAGCCGCTCGGCCGTCCCATCACAGGCCTCGGCCTTTCGCGACGAAATATAGGTCTTGACGCCGTTGGCCACGAAGCCGTCGGCAATCATCTCGCCGATTCCCCGCGAACCGCCCGTTACGAGGGCGACTTTGCCCGTGACGTTGAAAAGTTCCTGCATTGAGTCCCCCGCTGGAAGCTACGTACCCGTGTCTCGGTTTTTACGTAATGCTATTGACAATCATTCTCATTTGCAGTGAAATGAGGTCAAGTTCGATCAGCGATTGAATCCTATGTACGTCTGTATTTGCAACGCCATTACCGAAACCGACATCCGCGAAGCGGCGGAGTCCGGTGTGGACAATTTCTGGGCGTTGCAATCGGAACTGGGCGTCGCCACGGGCTGCGGCACGTGCGCCGAGACGGCCACCGAGATCCTCACGGAGGTCCGCGAGAGCGAGACAGACGACGGGTTTGCGCAACCCGTGATTTACGAGCCCGCCCTCGCCTGACGAAGACCCCGAATTCTTGCTCCAAGGCCCTGATTTTCAGGGCCTTTTTTGTATGCGAGTGATAATGATTGTCAGTCCGCAAATAGTGCTTGTGTAGGTAGAAACCCCTATTACACTGGACGCCGTCTAAACCACCGTGCCATCCCCACAACCATTTGCAGGAGCAACAATGAAAGGCGACAAGACGGTCATCAAGCACTTGAACACGGTCCTGAAGAACGAACTGACGGCCATCAACCAGTATTTTCTGCATTCGCGCATGTTCAAGGACTGGGGCTTGGACAAGCTCGGCGACTACGAATACGAGGAGTCGATCGATGAGATGAAGCACGCGGACACGCTTATTGAACGCATCCTGTTCCTCGAGGGCCTGCCGAACCTGCAGGACCTGGGCAAGCTCAGGATCGGTGAGGACGTGCCCGAGGCGCTGCGCGCCGATCTCGCGATGGAGATGGACGCGCTTCCGGACCTGCGCGAGGCGATCGCTCACTGCGAGGAGATCAAGGACTACGTCAGCCGCGAGATCTTCGACAAGATTCTCGAGAGCGAGGAAGAACACGTCGACTGGCTGGAAACCCAGCTCGCCCTGATCGAAAAAATCGGCGTGCAGAACTACCTGCAGTCACAGACCTAGAGGCCGAACGACAGGCACAAAAAAGCCCCGCAATGCGGGGCTTTTTTTATGTGCTTGTGTGCGCTTTGCTTAGCGGATCCGCACCCGCTTCGTCCTGCGCGAACGCATAAAGGCAAGGCCAAGCAGGCCAAGGCCCATCAGTGCGAGCGTGGTTGGCTCCGGCACGGAGTACTCGATCACGAAGCTGTCCATGACGTCGCGATTCTCCATGTCGTCCCACATGCCCGGCGTACGCCAGAAGTGCAGGTAGTGCTGGGTACCATTGACGCCGTTGTTCGGCTCGTCAACCTCCCAGTTCTCGTACACCCACTCCTCGCCCGTGACCCAGGCCCAACAGGAGGCA
>JAAUXY010041584.1_pt1 | contig 43966 bp, 79 predicted proteins | sample 7278121 | NCBI WGS metagenome assembly JAAUXY01 (sample SAMN14350117, study PRJNA611818) | marine sediment metagenome | isolation source: surface marine sediment (1.8m) | place: French Polynesia: Moorea | collected 2018-08
CCCGAAACCATCGTCGTAAATCGTGATCGGCGTACCGTACTCGTTCCAAGGATGCATTTGGCGAGCACCTATTAACGTTTGTTCGTCGTTGATCATTTCTCTATCCCGTTTCTGTGGTTACCAGACTGCCTTTCGGCAGTTTCGCCCACCTCCCGGTGGGCTCATCAGTGGCTTAAGAAGTCAGTAGCCGGTTAATGCGGTGCGCTGTGGAAGCGGTTATGCCGCTGATATGAAGTGACCGGCTTTGCTCCTCCCCAGTTTCGTAATAGTGCGGCGATCCTTCAGTGACATTGTAAGCGGTCCACCAATCGCTGGGTTGGAAGGGGTAGCCAGACGGCTCAACGTGATAAAAGCGGAAATCTTTAAGGATTTCGCGCAGCATTCCCGGCTTCCATGGCTGTGTTTCGAGTTCCCATCCGCTTTCCGCAAAGTCACCATGCTCGGCTGATTCTGGGGTTACTACGTCGTATGTAATGCCAATCTGTATCATCTTTCTATCCCGTTTCGTGTGACTGTAAGCCAAGTATAGAGGAAACTATTTCCTCTAGTCAAGGAAAAGTATCCCGACGTCGGGACACTCTGCCAGGCAGTTCGGAACTGTGCTAGACTCAGTCTAGGCATTTCTGAGGAGAAATCCCTTGCCCGCCAGTAACATACAGATATCGCCGCTTCTTACCAAAGCTAGCCAGAACTTGCGGCAGCAAATCCAGAACAAGATCCCAAGTTACATCGAGATCCTGGATAAGAATATACATGGCAAGCTGACCATTCCCGATCCGCACGACATTAAGGACAAGAAAGGCAACTACAAGCCGTTCTCGGCCCGGAGACAGATAGTCACTGAGCTAAGCCAGAGCAAGCTTAAGAGCATCGAGATACTCATGTCCCGAGCCTTGCCGATCCTGCAGAGCACCGAGCACAGGGATATCAGTCCAATAGAGCAGATGAGCGAGGACGATCTGCTCGGTCGGCTCAAGTTGATTCTTGCCCAACGACCAGAGCTAGCGGAAAGGCTCTTCAATGACAACACAATCGACGCCACGCCAGCTGAGAATCCCGAGTCCACTCGAGCCGAGAAAGCTCCTGAGAGCCTTGAAAGCGAAGGGGATACCAGTGAGAGGCAAGAAGCAATACAAGGGGTTGCGTAAAGGGCGACTGGTGGCTCAAGTGAGCACAGTCAGCGGCGAGTATCTGTATACGTGGTATCCCGACGACTCCAGCTGCTAAACCCTCCCTTTAACACAGATGAAACCAAAGACCGGTATTAAAGGCAGCAATCCCGTCGCAGACAGCCCTGAAGACCCTGCTTACTGGTTCCTATGCCCCGTATGTAGTCGTAAATGTCATCAGCCTGTCTGGAGCAGCAATGGCGTGTTCTGTGGGTTTGAGCACGCCTCTGTAGCCGCATCCCGTCGCCGTCAGCACCTTGCAAACCCTCTCCCAATACCATCCCGTCCAGTTCACCCCCATACCCAATCCCCAAAGACAATAAAACCCCCAGACGCCTCTGAGTCTGAGAGCCGTAGGCGAACTCACAAACGAATAGAATCGCTAAGTGGTTGAATGAAGAGTGAGTGGCCGAAAACAGGATTTGGACCTAGAGATCCTGTCGGGATACGCCGATCCAGCCCCTAAACAGTGTCCCGACATCGGGATTTCAGCCCCTTGGACAGCGCTTAGACAGATAGCTTGGGTGCCAAGTGTGCACGATTCATAATCTCCCCTAAAGTAGACGCTCACCCCGCAGGCCGCGCCATTGCTAGGTTTCAGCAGTACCTGAGTGCTCTGCTAAATTACGCATGTTACCCATTATGTTAAATCAGTGGTCACTAACCTTGGATTTAGACGCAGTCCAGTCCAGTAACTGCCTGCATGGTCCCCCGGGGAGCCCCCTGTGCCTGGGAGCGTGTACCTCCCCTAGTCCCCTCTCCCTTTTCTGCCGCAATTTCCGTCTTTGTTAACAACGCCTGTTAGCATTGTTAACAACGCTTGACGCCCTGATGCTAACGCACTATGTTGTTAACACGGTGGTGCTAACAGGCTAATGAAGAAGGACAAGAGACGCCCGATTTGCGATTTGTGTGGCAAGGCGCATTGGAGTTACGAGGATCATGATTTCGATGAGGAGCCGGAATGGTCATTGAGCGAGCAAGGGTCAAATACGCCGAATGGGGGCTCTACATCCTCGAATACCAAAAGCTCCAGATCGAAGCCGAAGTGCTCGACGAGGAGCAAGCCAAAGACTTCTGCGACAGAAACGGAGTTGAATTCCAATACGGAGCGGTCACGACATTGGAGGAGCGCGAATGCGGAGAAGTACCGGGCGCGGATGCGGGAGTACATGAGGGAGTATCGGGCTCGGAAGGCACGGGAAAGAGGAGAGAGAGACGGTGAATAAGCGAGAGGCAAGAAGGCAGGCGTATGCGCGCAGTTACACAGCGCGGGAGTTGCATGAGTTGTTGGGTCGGGTGTTTATGGAGAGAGAGCGATGAAGATCAAGTTGGCGGAGGCGTTGCTGCGGCGCAAGGAGCTGCAGGAGAAGGTGGATGGGTTGCGCAAGCTGAACGTGGAGAATCTGTTTGAGATTCGGGTTCAGCGTAAGCAGGTCACGGAGGGGGTGGATGACGTGGTGGCCAAGGTGCCGAAGATCTCCATGAATCAGGTGACCCATGCCTTTGACTGGCATGCGAAGCAGTTGAGGTTCATTGACGCGGCGATCCAGCAGGCGAACTGGAACACTGAGATCGACGTGGATCAGGTGACCATGGGGGACTATACGGACCCCTATGTGAAAGAGTAACAGGGGGTGCCGGGCGTGGCGCGAGGGTTGGCCGCGTACCCTGAACGCGAGTCTTTACCGGTGAAGACGATTGCACTTTTAGTTGTAGCTCAATTGGTAGAGCATCTGACTTTGAATCAGAGTTGTGACGGTTCAAGTCCGTCCCACTAAGCATGAAAGGAACTTCGACTACCCGATGCGCGAACAACTGACATCCGAATGGCCGAATAGCCCGAATCGCGAAATCCGATGAAGAGAAGCCCGAATAACCAAGTGCCGACGGCATGCCCTTTTTGATTTCGGGCCACTCCCCCAGGCCGGGAACGGGGGTCAATAACAGAGGAGGAGGCTAGGGACTCGAGAGTTTTCGTAAGACGGCCTTGCCCCGCCGCCTGAGGGCGGGGCAATTAACTGGAGAGAAGAAATGCGCAGAGGGGATTTTGACACATGGGAGACCTTGCTTTGGATCGGGATATGGATTGCGTTGATATTCGTGCTGGCGGTTTTGTTTATTGGTTGCACGCCCCTGACGGAAAAGGCTGAGCGCTACGGGGAAGTGGGGGAGCGTTTTCTGAATCCGGACGAGGTGCAGATAAAGTACCATCGGGAGGGCAACACGGTGTCTGGGTATGAGATGCGGTGTTTTGGGGCAGCGTGTGAGGAGTTCGGTAGTGAGTAACATGTTTGATGAGCTTCCGGCCGTGCGGTTTACCATAGAAGGGCTGAAAACCAAAGTTTTGCATGCCGTTAGCATGCTGACCGACGAAATGGATTTTGCTATTCAGGCCCAGGTAGAGAAGGCCATTGCGGAGTTTAATTGGGAGCGGGAGGTTAGGCAGCTTACTGTTACATGTATTCGCTCGCAGCTTGAGCATTATTTCAAATATGGAGAGGGCTACACGCAAATTAAATCTGCCATAGAGTCTGGCTTCGCTGACAAATCTGACAAAAAAGGCTGACAGTCAATGATCCCCGTCAACGTAGAAATCCGCTACATTCGTGAAAAGTTCCGTGAAACTTCCGCTGAGAGGCGAGATCATGACTGTAGTGGAGATGGTATCGATCATCATTGGCGTGATGTCTGGAGCACTGGGAGCAGGGATTGCGCTGGGGGTGATGCGGGGCACAGTGACGGCGCTCCGCACCGATGTCGACCACTTGCAGACCCTCTGCCGGACGCAATCCAAAAGAATAGACGAGCTTTACCAGACGATTCTGGAGGGCTCTCGCTAAAGATTTCCGGAAACCTGGCTCACAGTGGGTGGGAGTCCCTGACTGAGCGGCTTTCGGCCTGTGGTCGTGGTAGGACACGCGAAAGCGACGAGCCCACATCAGGTCGACCCTTAGCCTTCATCTGCCTGCCTGCTGGCAGCCACTCTCCTTCGCAGGGAACCTCCGCTTTTGCTGCTAGTTGGCAGGACAGATGATGGCTTCTACGGATTTAGTTCACGAACAACTGAACGACAATGTTTTGGCTATAGCCAGCGCTGTGGCTGCTGTCATGGCATGCGCTCAGGGGCAACGCATCGTTGAGCCCGAGAACTGCGCCCACCAATTGACTGTTGGCTGGAAGCCCGGCAAGGCTATTTGTGTATTGTGCCGCGAAGCTGTTGCCAATCCTGACGGGGCAGGCATTCGAATAACAAGGTTGCCGTCAGACCCTATTACTTAGACAGCGCATGAAAACCCAGCCTCTTAACCACACCTGGACGGCCGAAGAAGTCCGCCAGTGCATGTCCCTGATTGCCGATGAGGTGACGCCCAAGGTTCGGGATCGCAACCGGCTCAAGAAGAAGCTGCACAAGAATGAAAAGCATCTGCTGCAGGAATTTGACCCGGCCGACTGGGACACCGCGCAGCGGCTTTGCATGGCAAGCCTTAAGCTGCACCGATACCACTGGACCGGCTGGGAGCATCGGAACTCCTGGGCTCGGGACATCATTACCAAGCCTTGGGTTTACCCAAAATGGGACGGCAAGCCCCGGCGCGTGTTGGTCCTTGCCGAGCAGGGGCTTGGGGATGAGATTCTTTGGGCATCCTGCTACAACGAGTTGTCTGAGGATGTAGAGGAGGCGTGGATTGAGGCAGATCCGCGGTTAATCCCAATCTTCGAAAGGTCGTTCCCGGACAACCTGCACTTCATATCCCGCTTTCTCGATGACGAGAAACGGGTGCTACCCAAGATGCTGGACTACCCAGCCAAGACGGAGGCGTACCCTGTTGACTGCTTTATCCCGGCGGGAAACGTCCCACCGCTTTATCGCCGGATGCCTGGCGACTTTGTTGGTGGTCCCTATCTGGTGCCTGATGCTGACCTTTTTGATTATTGGAGTAGTTGGCTCAACGATAGGTTTGATCTGGAGGCTGCTATATCGTGGCGTGGTCGACAGGGGGAGATTGAGCCGCCGGTCGGACCTTACCTCAGCGTTCAGTATGGGGGAGGCGACAGCCCCTACCCGGAACCCCCCATCGACCTCAAGTGGGACGTCGAGGACGTCTTCGCCATCCTTCAGGCCATCGGCAGAGTTGTAACGGTCCCGAATACGGTGGCCCACATGGCGGGGGCGTTGTGGATAGACACAGAAGTCATCCTGCCCCCGGCGATCCATCCCAAGATGGAAGCCGGGTTCAATAACCGAGTGAATTACCAGTGGCCGAATGACTACTCGGACTGGTATCACTCCATCAAGATCTACCGGAACCTGAACGAATGGCTGATGACGCAGCGCTAGAAGAAGCGGCAAAACACTCAAATGAGTGGTTTCTGAAACGGGACCGGACAGCATATGATTTGCTGGTCAATGCACGCCCTGCTGACTTTTTAGAGGACGACATGCAGCACGCCTGGTGGCGGAAGCGCAAGGAATGGATGGCCGCATACGAACCTCCAGACAAAGATGCTTGACTGGAAAGACGTCGAAGAAGACGGCGAGCCAGAAGTAGAGGGGCAATATGCCGTCTACTGCTACAACTACCAGATCAGCTCGGACCTGATTGACATTGCCAGATTTGAGGGAGGTTCCTGGGGGATGTTTAGAAGCTGTCTAAATTACGGGATGAGGGTCCGGGCCTGGGCTGAGTTGAACTGGCCGGAGAAGCGGCTCTTTCTGAGGGAAATGGAGTTATGAAGTTTCTGAAGCAGCTGGCCAACCGGATCCAGCGCGGGGAGCCCATCGTCAAGGCGCTGAATCAGCTGTCGACCCAGGATTGCCGGCTTCACACGATTCGGCCGGCCTACGAGGACCTCAGGTTCCCTGCGACGGCTATTAATCCTCCGGGCCAAGTGTCCGATCCAGATTTCGATACAACTGGCAACGGATGGCTTTTTGCTGCGAGCGGTACGGAAACGCTTTACATGGTTGGGCAGCTCCCCCACGCCTGGAAAGAGGCGACAGCCCTTCGCCCCCACGTCCACTGGGAGAAGACGACCTCAGCGGCCGGCTCGGTGGTCTGGGAGCTTGTCTACTCCTGGTCGGCTTACTACGAGGCGCGGACAGGGGATACGACGCTGACAGCTTCTTCCCCTGTTGCAGACTCGGACACGGCCGATACCCAACTGATTACGGCCTTCTCCAATATCTCGGCCACGGGTCGGCAAATCTCCGACATGCTGTGTATGAAGCTGAGTCGGCTGGGCAGCGACGGGAGCGACGACTATGGGGCTGATGCGCGTCTTCTGGAGTTTGATATTCACTATGAGGTCGACAGCTTCGGCAGCAGCCAGGAGTATTCCAAGTGACCGAGATGGTTGTTCTTCATCTTGGTGTAGACAAAAGGGGCATCAGTGTTGACCTGATTACTACGGAGCATGGGAGTTTCGGGATAAAACATGGCACAAGCATCACCGTGACCGATTGCAACACAGCCATCCGTTACGGGGCTTATTTGCTGGATCCTGAGCATAACCCTTATCCATGGGGGAAAGGCGATTGACAGACGTAACTATAATCATCCCTATCGGGCCGGGTCACGAGGAGATCGTTTCCAAGGCCTATGAGTCCATACTCATTGCCTCGGAGAAGCCCGGCCCGTTCAAGGACGTCAAGATCGGGGTGATCGATGACACGAAAGGGGAGATGGGCCGGAGCAAGGCTCGCAACACTGCTGTTGCTCGGAGTTCCAGCGAGTGGCTTTTCTTTCTGGATGCCGATGACCTACTGCTCGGCGATGCATTTGTTAACGTGGAACCTTACCTTGAACACGACGCTGTCTGGGGGCTTATCTGCGAGCTGCGTCCTGATGGACAGCTCTTATATCGCTCGCAGGTCTTGGAACTCAACAACTACAACGACGACGAGCAAGGCTACTTGAGGCACGACCCATTTCTGAGCTGCCAGATGGGGCATTTCGTCAAACGGAGCGCCTTTGAGGCCTTTGATGAAGCCCTGGATATTGGAGAGGACGTGGACTACTACCTTCGCATGTGGAAGAACCACGATTGCGTGAAGGTCAAGAAACCGTTCTTTGTGAACCGGCGCGGACTGCACTCCAAGGGGCCGAAGTCCGGCACCGGACGGGATTGGAACAACGCTGTACGGAAGCTGTTCGATGACGCGCGAGCAAACGCCTGAAACATTGCTCCAGGCATTGAAGGACAGCATGCCACCCCAAGAGCCAGGTGTTAACTGGGAGGCAACCACGTTTCTTTCGCCTTTGCCAGGCGCTCCCGTCATGGGAACCGTTGCTTGGCATGCGGCGATAGACGGCGAGATGTATGGTCGGTTTTGGTTTGTGTCAGGCGAAGATGTAGGTAAGGCTTGGCATATGGTCGTATCGGATTACTTGGAGTTTTTGGCCGAATATGAGCAGGGAACAGACTCTTAAGGAAGTCCTCGGCGACTCCCCCTGCGTCTTCGTAGCCCACCCGGACGATGAGACGCTCTGGGCTGGCGGCCTGATTGCCGCTACTAGCTACCTGAACTGGTCTGCCGTCTGCTGCTCCATTCCCCGTCTGGACTCTGTCAGGGCGTGGTTCTGGAACCATGCCTGCTCGGTGCTCGGGATACAGCACCGCTGGCTCTGGCCCGTCATCGAGAGCCCGCCATCCCACGACCTCATGTCGCTCCCCCCTGTGATGACAGACGCCTCCTGCATTGTCACCCACGGGGAGAAAGGCGAGTACGGGCACCGGCATCACAAGCAGGTCAACAAGTGGATCAAGGAAATCTGGGCCGGCCCGACCATGACCTTCGGTGGTAAGGACGGGGCAAACGCTTTCAACCTGAGTGACGACCTGACGGAGCAAAAGCTGAGTGCGCTGAAGTGCTACTGCCACAACACGCCATACAACAATACCATCATGCCGAAATGGCAGGCCCTTCTGGATTGCTACGTCGACAAAGCGGGCTATAAGCTAAACCAAGAAACTTTCGATATTTGGGAGAGAAACCATGAAGACCGAGTATCACTGGTTAGGGAACACGGTGACTGAGAAATTTCACTGGCACGTCCTTGAGGACATGATTAAGGAGCACGGCTGGACACGGGGAGCTGAGCTCGGGGTACGGTGGGGGCAAACCTCGCTGTACCTGCTGGAGAACTGTCCCCGGCTGACCATGATTGGGGTGGACCTGATGAAGCGTCAGCCCCAGAACCTCGGGCCCGGGAAAGAGACCTACCAGCAGTGGCCTTGGGATGTGTATGAGTCCGCTGTCTGCAAGATCGAGGACGACTTCGGCAAGCGCTTCAAGATGTACCGCATGCGGATGTCTCAAGCCGCGCAACTGGTGGCCGACGAGTCCCTGGACTTTGTGTTCATCGACGGTGACCACTCCACGGATGGGGTGTCCTGCGATATCCGGTGCTGGGCTCCGAAGGTTAAGCCTGACGGGATGATTACCGGCCATGACATCAATTTAGACTCAGTCAAAGCCGCCGTCGACTGGTTCTTTGTGGACAAGTGGGAGACAGAGGGCGAGCGATGGAACTGGATCTGGTGGGGGAAGAAGGCAGACATGATTGAAGCGGGGCCGTGCGATGCTTGCTGATTATCAAGACTACGAGATGGACAACGACGGCTGCATCTCAAGCTACGGCCAGCGCATGGGGGATAAGCTGAATGCAATTGGGCGGATTTGGTCGCCGTATGGCAAGTCGGTTCTTGACGTTGGCACGGACTTCGGGTTTTGGTCCTTTTACGCCTCCCAGGAGGGCGCTACAGACATACTTGGTCTTGACCGCAATCGCACGGTCAAGGCGGTGGGCTGGGTCGACCTCATCCAGCGCAACCGTGGCGTCTCCCGGGCTTACCCCATGCACAACCGGGTTCGGTTCGCGGAGGTCAACCTCGGGCGACAGTGGCATGAGTTCGGGGAGTTCGACATCGTCTTGTGTCTGAGCCTCTACCATCACATCTTCGAGAACTGCGGCGAGCACGAGCCGATCTGGTACTGGCTCTGGCGGCACTGTAAGGAGACCTTGATATGGGAGAATCCGGTGGACACCCGGGACGTGGTGGTCCAGCACAATGTTCGGAAGGACTACCATCCTATATATATAAAGGAGTGCATACTCCATGCCAGCCGGCAGTTCTTCGATGTGGAGGTGCTTGGACCGGCCATCCACTCGCCTACGCGCGAGGTGTGGGTGTGCACCCCTCTGGACAAGGAGCCCCGTTCCATGTGTGGTGATGCCATTCCGGGTGCTGGTGGCGCGACGAAAGCCTTTAAGTACGCCAAGAACCGGCGAGCCAAGGAGATCGAGACGATCCTGGGGATAGAGCCGTACCCGGGTTCCCTGAACGTCCGCCTGGACGACCCGTTCAACTGGGACACCATGTACTATCCCGGGGAGATGCTGGACGTGAAGGATCGGAAGGCCGGGCTGGAGTCGCCGTGGCATGGGCGGAAGGTGCGGTTTTATCCTATTCGCTTTTGCCGGTTCCAGGAAGTAATAGGCGTTACTAATAACCCAGAATACGACACTTGCCCGAAAGCCTACGGCATGCGCTTCGTCGGCGAGCACTACCCAGAGGACTTCCTGGAGCTGGTCAGCCCGATACGACTCCGGGGCAAGCTTTCTACGCCCCACGAGGAGGTATTCCCCGTGGAGGTTTACCGATGATGCTAGACGACTGGCTAACTCAGGAATGGCCCTGTGAGCTTTGCGTCACAGGTGTATGTGACGATCCTAAATGCCGGAAAGGCACTCAATGCCAAGCTTGGTTGTGCACGCCGACTGATTGGCCTGAAGACTTGCTTGGGTGTGACCCTCCAATGTCCCGACGTCGGGACACGGAGGAATAAGAAGGAGACGTTATGCTGAATAAAAAACCCATCCTGTTGGTTGATTTTGACGGGGTCATCCACTCATACACAAGCGGATGGCAGGGCGCGGATGTGGTTGCCGATCCTCCTGTTCCGGGGGCTTTTGAGTTTCTTTACTCCGCGATGGCTTTTTTCCATGTCAATATCTATAGCAGTCGAACTAGGCAACCTGGGGGTATATTGGCCATGCAAAATTGGTTTGCCCGGCATGAACACCCGGACGCCGATCTTGTGCCTTCAGATTGGTGGAAAGAATTGTACTTTCCAGAACACAAACCAGCAGCTTTTTTAACCATCGATGATCGATGCGTTTGCTTTGAAGGAGTGTTTCCAGAACCCGAAGCACTTCTTTTGTTCAAACCCTGGAATAAAAGAGGCGTGTAAGTGAAGACAATCTATGTAACAGACGACGGCAAGGAATTTGCCGATCAGGACGAGGCGAAGCGCTGGGAATCGGCGCTCGGGATGGAGGGTGCAGTTCGGATGTACCTGAATCAGCAGAACCCGGAACTGACGCCCAAGGCAATCACCCAGCGCGCGAACATCATTTTGGCGTGGGAGAGAGACCGAGAAGACGTACTGATGGCTGAGGGGCCGGTGAAATCGGTTGCCTGAGTAGAAAAAATGCTTGAAACCACCTACCATCTGGGGTTAGTAAGTCCTTACTTAGCCCCAGACGGTGGATGTCCTCGCCAAAGAATTCGATGCCATTGTCGCTGAACTGGTAAACCGCCAGAACACCGACAAGCTGGCAAGCTACAAGCCTTACGCCTTTCAGCGCGAGTTCCACAACGCTCGCGGCGAAGACACGACCCTCCCTGCTGTCCAGAAAGCCCTGATGGCGGCGAACAAGGTCGGTAAAACTTTTTGCGGCTGCTTCGAGGATGCCTGCCACCTGACGGGCCGATACCCGGACTGGTGGACGGGATTCCGTTTCGGGGGGCCGATTCAACTGCTCTGCGCTACCCATTCCAACGAGATGACGCGGGACAACCTGCAGGCGGAGCTTCTTGGCGATCCGCTGGATGAGGAAGCCTTCGGGACAGGCACTATCCCCAAGAACTGTCTTGGCCGGCCACTCAACAAAGCCGGCGTGCCTGCTGCTTTGGACTCAGTCTTAGTCCGCCACGAGACAGATGGGAAGTTCGACGGCTGGTCCCGCTGCGTCCTTAGGGCTTATGAGCAGGGCGAGAAGAAGTTTCAGGCCAAGGGTTACCACGTCATCCACTTCGACGAAGAGCCCCCGGAAGGCATCTTTTCCCAAGCCAAACGGGCCATGACCGTCACTCGCGGACTTATCATGCTCACCTTCACGGCCGAGTACGGTGTGACGGAAATCGTGGATGGGTTCATGAACGAGCGCCGCAGGGGCCAGGCGCTGGTCACAGCGACTCAGTTTGATGCTGAGCACATCATGGAGGACGATGAGTACCGGGAGCTGCTCCAGGGCAGTTACAAGGAGCAGGAGTACGACAAGCGCGTCCTTGGCAAGCCCGAGATGGGCTCCGGCGTCATCTTCCCCATCCCGGACAAACGGGTGTCCTATGAGGTCGGCGAGCTCGGGGATATCCCGCCCTACTGGCCGCGCATCGCCGCTATCGACCTTGGCTACGACCACCCCTTTGCCGCCGTCTGGATGGCGTGGGACCGGGACACGGATACGGTCTATCTGTATGACGCCTTCAAAGAGCGGGGCATGCTGCTGCCGGTGATGGCGGACATCATGAAACGGCATGCCGCCTGGATACCGGTGGCTTGGCCGCATGACGTGGCCGAACATGACCGGCAGTCCGGCAAGCGCATCGCGGATACCTTCCGGGAAGATTACGGCATCAACATGCTTCCCGACCCGTTCACCAACCCCCCGGGTCCGGGTGAGGACGAGGGAGAAGGCGGGAGAGGCGTGGAAACGGGTCTATGGAATATGCATGCCGCCATGACCGAAGGCAGATTCAAAGTCGCCAAGCACCTCAAGGAATGGTTTCGGGAAAAGGGGTTGTATCACCGCAAGGATGGGAAGGTCATCCGCAAGTTCGACGACCTGATGTCTGCCTCACGATACGCCTATCAATCTCTACGCTTTGCTGACGTCCAGCCGGTGACGACCACGAGACGGGTCCGCCGGGCTGTTGGAATGAGAAACTGGTGATGGCCGAAGTCAAGAAACGCCGAGTTCTGAAACGCGATCAAGATGAGATTGCGTCTTATATCCAAGACGAGTGGACAACTCGCCATAACTGCAAGAAGCGAGAAGGACACAAACGGATATGGGATGAGGTAGATCGGCAAATCCGCATGGAAGCGCCGACCGTGATGAACAAAAGCGGCAATCCTGCCGAAGACTGGATGAATGCCATTCAGTTAGGGGCGCTGGCTAATGCTTCTGAGGTGTCGGTATCGGATGCCAAGCGACTAGCTTTTCCAATCGATAGGCGCTGGTTTACCCCTCATACATTGGCGGAAGGCGCGATAGAGCGGAGCGAGCAGCGCACGGCGGACAATCTGTTGCGAAATTTGATGGTGCAACAGATGAAAGATTTTGGTTTCAAGGGCCGTATAAAGCTTGCTCTCAAGGAGATCTACCACCATGGGGGGGTGGTCGCCACGGTTGAGAAGCAGTGCATGCTGCATCATCACAACGGGTCTCGCCGCGAGAAGCTGACGGCTCCAGTCTGGATAACGCACAGCATGCGCCGGTCTTACCCCGATCCTTCCCCGGCCATCCAGGGGACGGAAATGTATTATCAAGGCTCCATGATTATCGAGTCGTGGATGCCAATGTCGAAAGCCAAGAGAGTCAAGGGTTGGTCGAACCGCGACAAGCTGCGAGAAAGCAAGAAGTTCAAAGACCATATCCACCTGCTGACCTATTACGGCGACTTAACCATTTCCCGGCAGGACGGCGATATCTGGACGCCAAACCGCAAAACGCTGGTTAGCGATGGCTTGTTTCTGTTCAGCGAAGTCAACGAAACGCCTTATTCGCCCGTTATCTATACCGGCTATGAGCGGGACGATGTTACCGATCCGTACTACACCTCACCGCTGATTCGCATTGCGCCTACGGGCAAGTTCACCACGGAAATGGCGAATCGCACCATGGATGCGGTGCAGCTAAAGGTCAATCCGCCTGACCAGTATGATGCGTTGGACTCTCATTTAGCCGCCAATGGCGGGCCGGATTTGAGCCCAGGAGCGCACAACAAGACCAGAGGCGGCAAGGGCATCGCCATCATTGATATCGGGTCGGAGACGGCAACGACGGGCCTTGCGGCGACGCAATGGGGCATGTCTGAGATCGAGAAAGCCACCAAGACAAATGCCCCTCGCGGAGCCGTGGCACCTGGGACAGAGGTGACGGCAACGGAAGCCGTAAAGGAAGAGCAGCGCTCAGAAGCCCCCAAGGTGGAGTTCGTTTCCACGTTTGAGGATCAGGCGTTATTGCCCTATCTCTACATGCATCACGACCTGAACAAGCTGCACTTGGAGAGCTACGAGTTCTATAACGACGACCCAAGAACGGCGGATTTCTTGAGAGCTTCCAAGAGTGATTTACCCAAGAAAACCAAGTTTGAGATTGTTGGCTCCAGAGAACTTTTGGGCGAAGAGCAGCGCACAGCCCGAGTTATTAACACAGCCCAGATTGCAGCCGGCATTCCTCAGATTGCCGCCCAAACGGACTGGGCAGAAGTGTCAATGATGCTATGGGAGAGTACGCGGGTTAAGGATCCAGGTCGATTCGTCATTGAGCAAGAAGACGACAAGCTTCCACGCGAAGCATTTGAGCAGGCGGCTCAGCAAGCCCAGCAGATTGTTCAGGAACTGCAACAGCAGCTTCAGGAAGTTGGCCAGAAGCTGGCGCAGGCAGAGGCACAAGTGCAGGCGGACAAGGCAGAGAAAGCCAAGCTGAGGACCGATATTAACTCGCTCGAGGAGCAGGCCAAGATTCAGCGCCAGTTGGAGCAGGCCAAGGACGAGCTGGAGGCGCTACAGCGCGAGATCGAGGCACAGCAAGGCCAAGGGGTCGAAGTCGCAAGGCAACAGACTCAGGCTCAGGTTGGAGCCCTTGAGCAGGCTACCCGGACGGCTCAGCAGGCCATCGACCAAGTAGCCGGTGACATGGACGAAGAGCGCAAGGACCGCGAGGAGCGCAACAAGAAAATTCTGGACTTCATTGAGAAGAATGGCTCGGAGCCCATGAAGAAGCTAGCGAGGGATCTCAAGTGAGGATGCGCCTCAACGTGCCTGATGGTGAGCTGCTCTGGAACGTCCAGCAGAATTGCCAGCGCGGCTGTAAACAGGTTTTCACCCATCTTCCAAATCAGCAAGACATTGCCATTGTGACCGGAGGGCCATCTCTTGAGGCGACTTTTGAAGAACTTCAACAACTGGTTTCTCAGGGTGTTAAAACGGTGGCAGTCAACGGGACACACGACTGGCTCATCAAACGAGGGATCCGGCCTTCAGCCATGGTGATGTGCGATGCACGTGAGTTTAATAAGCGGTTCGTCGCGCACCCTGAAGAAGAGATCAAATACTTTATTGCTTCGCAGTGCCATCCAGCCGTCTATGACGCATTGGAGGGATACGACGTCTATCAGTATCACCTCTATCTGGGGCTTGGCGAGCGGGGGATTGTCGACAAGGTGCTGGGCAATGTGCCGTGGATCGTCGGCGGCAGCACGGTTGGCCTGCGCGCAATCCATCTGATGCGTGTCTTGGGCTTCCAGCGCATGCACATTTTCGGCATGGATTCCTGTCGCATGGATGGCCGGCATCATTGCTATGAACAGAAGGAAAATGATTTTGAACAGGTCCAGGAGTTCACTATCGGAGACAGAACCTTCGTTTGTGACTTCTGGCATCTGTCCCAAATGGACGGTTTTGTAAGGCTGGCTAAGGCTCTTGGCGACCTCTTCCAGCTTCAAATTCACGGAGACGGGGCGATTGCCCATCTCGTTAATGTCATCGCCGAGACTGGCATAAACCCGTTAGAGGAGATAGAGCATGGCCGCGAGTGCGTGGGTCATTTTTGATACGTTCAAGGGCTACATGGCCGACGGCACCCTCGATCTGGATGCCGATGTCTTTTACCTGAAGCTGATGAAAAACATCGCCGATTTGTCGGCTGGCAAAGCAACGGCGTGGAGTCAGCTGACAGCCAGCGAGGTGACGTCACTGAATGGTTATTCTGCTGGCGTCACACAGCTAACAGGCGTGACTTGGGGTCAGGGTGCTTCTGCAGGCGAACAGCGGTTTGACTGCACGGCCCTGATTTTGTCGGCATCTGGGGGCGCGATTAACTCAGCGCGTAACGCCATCATAGCCGCTTCGACTGGCGAGTTGGTCTGTTATTCACAGCTATCTACGGCGGACTTTTCGATTGCGGATGGCTCAAGTCTGACGTTGACTCCAGCAGGGACCGGCATATTCGAGCTCAACTGATGTGGAGTTTGAAGTCGCCAATTGGATTCGCGCTCTCGGTTCATTCGGTTTTGAAGACTGGGCTGGGGTTGGCTTTGTTGGCGCACTATGGGCTCTTTTCTGGCGTAACCCTCAGTTGGCTCAAGAGCTCTATCGAGATAGTAAATGGCTTTTGAGGTCGCTAAGAAACGGATTCGCTGGGGTGTGGCACTGGTTGTTGCGGCTGGCGTCGCGTTAGGCGTTGTATTGGCTGACATCATCTATGAAATGAGGACAGATGAGCGAACCGGTATTCGCATCGGTTTGCATGCTTCTGAAAAAGCAGAGGTTCAGCCGCCCAGTGATTCGTCGTGCACAGACGGCATTGATTGTTACTGCGACTGCATCGAGAACGACTGGTCTGGGGGGACGGTGAATACGGCCAATGACATTGTTAGCGGCCAAAACACCTATGCCAATTCTGCATGTCAGACGCGAGGCGTGCCCATTGATTCCGCGGTATTGTATTGCTCGGATTATGAGCAGCAGACCTTCCACGACGATCTAGTCACTGACCAGGTGTATACCAATACAGGTGGGCAGAGTATCGGTCGCCCGGTTTGGTCAGACAACGGTTGGTCGAACTGGCGGGGTTACGGCGGTGCATGGTCTACGTTTCTAAACGATGTCACAGTGGCCGGTCAGTGCGCATGGCACGATCAAGAGCCGTCTGGGACCGTCCTTAGGGGGAATCGGTGCAATGTCGGAGGCAATTGTTCGGGCGTGGTCCACTCTCTAGATCCAGCCATTGCAGCGGCTTGGCAAACCGATCAAAGGGCGCATGCCAATACCTGCATTGCCTTCGTGCAATCCGATGAGATTGACAATGAGATAACGGATATCCAGCCATTAACCAACGGGCGGGGCTCGGTTTCCGTGTTCGATGGCATCCAAATGATGGCGCATCGGATTGCGGCGGGGCACGTCGCTGGTTTCGCGGGTGACGTAGCGCTGAATGGGGCGGACGAGATTGGCGTGGCTTGGGCCATGGCATATCCCTCAAATCTTGATCGGTCTGGCATTTTGAGGCGACCTTGGAAGCCTAATGAGTGGCGAGGTGAGAGTGGCGGCAGCCGAGCTAATAATCTGTTTACGGGCTGCGGTAGCGGATGCCCCACCAATGGAGTGGCCGAGGGCATTTTCCCGATGGTCAACTACATTTGGTATGCGGATGGCTGTGCCGGCAAGCTTTTGACCTGCCCGACCGGAAATTGCTATTGCGGAAACAGAGCCATGGTTTTGCGGGCTGAATATGCGCAATACGATTTTGATCGGGACTGGGGGTTGTCAACATGGGGTTGCATCAGAGGCCATGTTGATGGGTTAAACACCAGTTCTTCTCACTATCGGATGTGGTTTAACAATACGCTGGTTGTCGAGGCAACCTTCAATCCAGTTGGCTCTGATCAGCAAAATGGCGTTTATCAAATGAAGTACGGTGCCTATTCAAACGCCAATCAGGATCCCCCAGGGTCGGAGACCACTGAGGTCACGTATCGGTATGAGGACAACCTGCACATTCGGGCGGGGGAACCCTACACCTGCTCTCAAATAGGGTTTAACTGATGGCTGCATCAATTCGGTCAAAAACAACCAGTCAGCAGTCGTCCAATAGCACAAGCCATACAGTGGCGTTGCCGGCCACGGTTGAGAGCGGTGATACGCTGTTGGTCATTGCCGGGTTTGACTATAACGCTGGAGTGATATCGTGGCCCAATGAAGGCACCGATTGGATCCAGCTGACAGAAACCCTTGAGACGAATGTTCACCTGTCCATTGCCTGGAAAAAGGCGGATGGAACGGAAGATGGCACGAATATAACCGTCACGACGGTCAACTCGCAGTCCAGTGCCCATGCCTCATATGCTATCCAGAATGCTGCAGATCCAACGGTTAGCGCGCCAGAGCTTGGCGGCTCGTTAGTGACGAATAGCAATAACCCGAACCCAAACCCCGGCACTTGCACGCCGACGGGTGGCTCTGGTGACTACCTGTGGATGCCGTGCTTCACGTTTGGCCGGTCTTCCACTATCAACTCATGGCCCGCTGTTTACGGGACAGGGGATGAATCAATTGAGCTCACAGTGGCTGGCACGCATGTCGGAGTAGTGAACAGGACCAACGAGGCGGCTTCTGAGGATTGTGGTAGTTGGACTATGGCGCACTCAAACGCATGGCTGGCTGCAACGGTTGCCATCTATCCTGCGACGGGTGCCGGCCAAAGCCCCGTGCCGATTTTGGTACATCATTATGAAAGTTAGGAAAGTCCGATGTTAATCGACATTGTTACGCAGGGAACCACGGATTACTCATGCATGCTCAGAGTCGTGGATTCTACTGATGGCACGCCAGAAACGGCAGTGGCTTATAACACGGCAGGGGTCGATTTGTGGTATCGCCGGCCAGACGCCGCCCATACGTCTATCACAGAGGCGACGCAAACAGAGGCCGGTGCTCACAGTGATGGCGGGTTTGTCCACATAAGTGATGGCTATTGCCGGCTAGATTTGCCCGATGCCGCAGTCGCCGCGGGTGCCGATTATGTCGATGTTGGCGGCACGTTTACGGACATGATCGTCATCGGTGGTCGGATCAAATTGATACCAGCCATTCGAGGGTTAGCCGGTACGGCCGTGCCTAATGTTGTTGCAGGGGCTGCAGGGGGATTGGCTACGGATACCGATGCTAACGGTCGCGTCAGAATTGTGGATGGCACGGCGGCTGGTGAGCTGGACACGGTTTCTGGTGGCGTGATCCTGGCAGACAGTGCAAGTCACGGTGGCTCAGCGACTGTCTTTACGTTTGACCGGTTAACGGGAACCAGTACCAGCGGGAGCTGCATGTCGTTGACAGGGCAGGGAGCGGGTGCCGGTCTCGAGCTGACGGGCGGAGGATCGGCTGGTAATGGGCTGAAGTCCAGCGCAGGCGGGGGGATTGCCAGTGGCATCTACTCCATTGGCACCAGTATCGGCAACGGCTGTCACTTTGTTGGCGGCTCAGGCGGAGGCGGGCTACGCTGTGATGCCAGTGGGAGTGCCGCTGGGATCTACGCGACTGGCGGGGCGTCGGATGGTCCTGGGGTACGGTTTGAGGGCGATGGAAATGGCCATGGCATGATGCTTTATGAAGCCGGCACCGGAAAGTCTTTAGCGGATGCCGGTGGCGGCTATGTTGGCATGGACGTGCTGGCCATCAGCGAAGATGAGACGGCAGCGGTTAATGCCGAATCCGCTTTTGACGGCAATGGCTACAACGTAGGCAACGGCAGTATCGTGGCCGCAAGTGTTACTGGCAATGTTGGCGGATCCGTCAATTCCCTCAACACGCAGGCTAAGGCAGACGTCAATGCCGAGCTAAAGGACGTTCTGGATACGGATACGTATACCGAGCGTGCCATTGCCGCAGGACCACCGGCAGCCAATGCCCCACTCTCAGACAAAATCGTGTGGTTGGCCATGTTGGCTCGGAACAAGCTGACCAGTGACGGGTCGACCCAAACGCTGTTTGACGATGCGGGCACCGGAACGGTGTCTACGAGCTCAATCTCGGATGCGGCGGGCACGACAACTCGCGGGGAGTGGTCCTGATGCCTGACTTGAATTATTGGGGCAATCGAGACCCATTTCCGTTTCGTATTTTGCTGGATGGCGTACCGGTCGACTTGACTATCGACACACAGCTGGTCGATGGGGATATTTATGCGGTGTCTCAAACGGAAGCACAGATAGAGATTCCCACGTATACGACACGCCAAGTCGATGTCTCGGCAGAAATTACGAAGTTAACGGCAGGCAGCCACGTTGCTTATTATTGGCGTCCCCCTAATGCCACAGAAATGCAGAACAACTGGCTAATGTTGTTAATAGAGGATGTCAGCGGGGGAGGGCTTTTTGATTCAAACGCTATTTTGGTGTACTCGGGTGGAAACGTAAGCGCCAGGTATTCAGGAAGTGGCTCTTGATACCAAAGACAAACGGCTTGCGCTTATTTCCTATGTTCAAGCTCAGAACCCATCCCTTCCCGATCCAGACGGGCAGCTAGGCGCACAAGACCGCGCACAGCTTCTTCAGCTTGCACGCAATATCCAAGAAGAGGTTTTAACCAAGGCCAAGCGCCTTGCGTTTCTGCAGTTTGGTCAGCTGCCAATCCTGACCTATCCCGATCCGGATGGCATCTTCGATGTGAATGACAGGCGGCACATCCTGTCTAGCACTCGGTTTGAAGGCGTTATCATCGCGCCACAGTCGACCAACCTTACTCTGACGACAGCTGCCCCGACCTTAAGCCGGTTGACCCGAGAGATTTTTATCCCCACGGGTCAACTCTCGGTTTCTAGCCAAGCACCCACACTAACGCCTGATTGGGTCGCCAATGACTGGTTTAATCCATTCTGGGTCTTGCCGCTGGCTGACTTTTCATCGCGACAAGGCGCTTGGTGGGGTCCGGCCGATGTCGCCGAAGAGATTGCGATCCCGTCTGGCGATGCCGCTTTCTCATCACAAGCACCTTCTCTGCTTTTGCAGACCGGTTCTGAAATCGTCATTCCTTCTGGTGACCTTGCCTTATCTACGCCCTCTCCAGGCTTGTTCCTTGGCATCAGAACACGGATTACGCCCTCCAATGGCATCATGTCGATCTCGTCGGAAGCGCCGGTTCTGTATCTGGAGTCGGCCGATGAGATTGTTATCCCCTCTGCGGATTTGGCAACGACTGCCGAAGCGCTAACCGTTGAGTATTTCCCGGATCATCGCTTTTCACCGCCGAGCAGAAACCTCACGTTATCGACTGAGACGCCGACTGTTGTTAGCCGCCAGTCAATTATTACCATCCCCTCTGCCGATCTGAGCATTGACCCACAGCTCTTCATTGCCTATTCGCCTGGCCCTGGTGTCGGGATTAGTCCGATATTCCCGGGTGCTGGAACCGGGGGGAATTACGGCCGGCCTTATGTGGTGCCGCCGAAGAAGAAAAAACAGAAGCCATTGCCGGAAGGCCCGGGCATTGCAGCGGTTCGGCTAGGCGATAATGTGCTGGTTTCAAGGGCACCCAATGTCCGCGTCTTCTCTCCGCCCGTCACGCTAACTGACACGCTGTCCATGATTAAGCGGATGGACTCGGAGCTAAGCCGAACTAAGAGCTCATTGACGGCTGAAATCAAGTCCTTCCGCGAAGCGTTTGAGGCCCGCGAAGAGCGCAAGGCTCAAGAAGAAAAAGAGGCTGAGATTCGGCAGCTGGAGACGAAGAAATCCGAGTTAGAGCAGCAGATCGCCGAAAATCAAGAGATGTTGACCTCTTTGTTGCTGCTCATGGTTGAATAAGGATCGGCTTATCGTCTACCCTTCTGGATTAGTAAGTACTCACTTTTGCTAATCCAGTGTCAACTTATATAGCTGAGCTACGCCAAGATCCGCGATACCAGAATGAGATTCTGAGAGCCAAGCGCGAGACTCCCCAAGCTCCTGAGTTCGTTCCCGGCCACAACCATACCCTTGAATCTTGGGCATATGAATGCGGCCGCCGAGCTGGCTGGATGGCCTGTGCTCAGACGTTCGGAGTAGATTATGAGTGATTCCCAGGAGAAAACTTCTGAGGCGACTATCGACGAGCTGTATCAGACGGCGATGAATAGCCTGCCTGCGCAGCAACCTGCCAATATCACAGAGCCAGTTAAGTCCGAGATCCTACCGGACCCCGTAACCGACCCTGATGCCCATGTGAAGGCTGTAGATCAGCGTCTGCAGACCCTCCAGCAGGAAATCGCGCAAGACCGTCAAGAGCGCCAATCTGAGCGGCAGAGGCTGCAGGCGCAGACGGACGATCGCGACTTTCGGGACGCTGTTTCACGACTTGCCGAGAAAGCAGGGGTCTCTGAGACTCAGCGCGAGCTGGCCGAAGGCTTCCTGCTTAGCAAAGCTTCCAAATCGGAGGCTTTGCAGGGGCTGTGGAAAGGCCGGGGGCAAAACCCCGAGGCCTTCAACAAAGCCCTGGACGCTTTGGTCAGTCCCCTTCGGGATGCGCTGGCCATCAAGGAAGATTCGCAAGTGGCTGAAAATCAGCGTGCATTAGATGACGCAATGAAGTCACAGACCAACTCTGAGCCCACAGAAGAGAAGCCGGAAGATCGCCTGATGAAATTGAGCGATTCCGAATTCGAAGCTGAATGGAACAAGATTCAGGGGCGAGTCTGGTAGGAGTTAACTCATGGCCACTGCGGTCGAAACCAGCACTTATGTATCATTACCGATTAACAATGTCCTCTACCGAGGACTTCTGAGCGCGGCTCGACGTGTCTTGCCGTTCTTTCATGGCACCCTCCCAGGGACCATCGAAGAGCAGTCCGGCACCAAGACCATCAAGTGGCAGCGGCTGGATAATCTGTCGCCGCGAACCAGCACTTTGCCTGAGATTACCTCGGTCATCTTCGGCATGGGGCGCACCCCGGTCACCCCCACTGAGACCAACATCACCAAGGCGCTGAGCCATTACGGCTCATTCATGTACCTGAGTGAGCAGGTCGACCTCTTCAACATTAACGTGAGGGCCGCTCAGTTATTGGACAACTTGGGCGAAAACGCGGGCGTCAGCCTGAATATTCTGGCGGCCACTGAATTCCAGAATATGACGGCGATCTACGCCAATGGCGTCAGCACGACGAGCTCGGTCATCACGTATATCAAGCCGGCCGATATCCGGGTCGTGGTCAACACCCTGAATCGCAACTCGGCCATGAAGTTCTACCTGCAAAGCACGGGTTCGACGAATATCGATACCAAGACGGTTCGCAGCAGCTACTTTGGCATCTGCCACAGCGACACCGAGGAAGACATTCGGTCGGCAACGGGCTTTATTCCGGTCGAGCAGTACGGTGGATACACCTCCACGCGCATGAACGAGTTTGGCGCATTGGGCGGGGTCCGCTGGGTATCCACGGAGATTGCCCCCATCAACACGGGCGGGTCGGTGAATACCGCTTCCGATGCCACGCTGGGCCGAGTGTTTCGGGCCGGCGACGGGACCACGGAAGGCTCTGCCATCAACAACTCGGTCTATAGCTCGTTCATCTACGGACGCGAGGCGATTGGCACGGTGGCCCTTGGCGATGAGTACCATCAAGACATCACCATGGGTGGGGATGTCATCCCGGCCATTGAGGTGGTTTCTTCGCCGAAGCAGGTGAGCGTAGCCGATCCCTACGGGGAAATCTCGGTGCTGACCTGGAAGGCGTGGTTTGCCGCGAAGGTGCTGAATGCCGGCTGGGGTCGGGAGGTTGAGCATCTCGTTCGCAACGCCAGATCTGCCAGCTAAGGAGTGAGGGCACTGGGGGCTTAGTCCCCCAGTGTCCCGACGTCGGGACATGAGTTTTACCTTCTTACAAGCGGTTAACGAGTGCCTGATTCTCGAGGGCATCATCTCCGGGGACGATGACGAGCTCAGTAGTTTTACGGATGCCCAGCACGTTATCTCTTCCAAGCTGGCTCAGAAGGCGATCCAGCAAGAGTTAGCCTCTCTGGTCTCCGAGCAGGTCATTGATTATGAGCGGACCAGTGCTCTATTAACGACCACAGCCGGGACGCGCACCTACACGCTTGCAACTGGCTTTATCCGCTTCAGGACGACAGACAGAAATCCAAAGGTCATTCTGTGGGAGTCGGACTCAGCCGGCATCACAGACGGCCAGTTCGTTCAGGAGTGGCCAGGGGGAGAAGAGTCTATCATTGCCACCTACCCCCGCTATCGAGACCAGCAGGGGAAGCCGATTTACTGGTATTGGGTGGGCGGATCTACCCAAGACATCGGGCTCTATAACGTGCCTGATGCCACGCGCTATTACCGCTATTTCTACGAGAAGGACGTGACGGTGACCAGCGCCACCGATACTTTGCCGTTTGCCGTCGACACGCAAGCCCGGACGTTTATTCGAAGCGCTGCCCGCCGATTTAAGTTTTTGCGGTCTAGCCCTGTGGAGCGCGAGACATTTTTCCCGAAAGGACTGGAGGACGACGAGCAGCTCAAGTCTAATCGAGCGGTGCTGATGTCTCTGTTGAGGCATAAGCAGCCGCCAGATCATTACGGGAGACGTTACGCATGAGCTCCAGCATTGACGCCACTAAGCCGCAGCAGGGCTCTGCAAGCACGGCGAATGTTCGCAGCAACTTCGCGGCGGCTGTCAGTGAGATTGAGGCTCTGCAGAATGCGACTGGGGTTGGAGGCGGCTCAGGCGGGTCGGTCGCGATTACCGCAGGCTCTTTGATAGGGGTCACCTTGGATAACTCGGTTATCGGAGGGTCAACCGCCGCAGCGGGCACGTTCACGACTTTGACCGGCACCACCATTGATGGAGTGATTGGCTCGGTGACACCAGCCGCAGCAACCGTGACCACGTTGGCAACTTCAGGTGCTGTGACGTTCAATGATGCGGGAGCCGATGTCGATTTCCGCGTAGAAAGCACCGGCAGCGCTAACATGCTGACGGTGGATGCTGGCAACGATCGGCTTCTAATAGGTGGTAACGTCGGCATCGGCGTGACGCCTGAGGCCTGGCAAAGCGGTCAAACCTCTTTACAGGTTGGTGGGCTAGGGTCTTTATGGGCAACGACCAGCGCGGGGGCAGGAAGCACAACCACCTTGTCAAACAACTTGTATTATGATGGGGCATATAAAGCGATTGTCACAGATGAGATATGCCGAGTTGAGATGAAAAATGGCGAGTTCAAAATCTACACCGCTACCTCGACAACGCAAGACACAACGCCAGCGGCTTGGGTAGTTGGCATGACCGTTAAGACAAGTGGTTATGTTGATTTCAATTTCGTGGATCTTGAGCTTCAAGCGGCGCAATCGACAGGAACTGTTAATACAGCTGCGGGCTATATTACTGTTGAAGTCGGCGGGGCAACTCGATACATCCCGCTTTATTCAGCAGTCACTTAAAGGAGCGAGAAGTGGCGAACAAAAATGATTTTGTGTTTGATGTGATTCTGAGAATGCGCAGGCTTGCCGAGGTGGCTGACGTCGGAGATTCTTTGGCGAAAGAGTGGTCGGATAGCGGTTTCGGATCCGGTGGTGGGAACGAGATTGTCGACGGCGACCTCACTGATTTCCAAATCACAGCAGCCGATCTGACAGCGGCTATCACACTGCTGCAGCAGTACAACAACTTCGTTGGCAACTCGGCAGTCACGCAGGGTGACTACATGTCAACGCTGAACAAGGTACGCAGGGGTCACAGTGGATAAAGACACGGCCAAATTGACCTTTGAGCTTCTTAATACCGCCACTGGTACGGGTTGGGATTTCGTCAAGAAGATGAGTCACGTCGCGGACAGGCTGACCCAGATTTTGTCTGAACCCGAGAAGCCGGAAAAGCCGCTGAAGGCTGTGAAGGATGGCAACTCTTAGGTTCTTCGGCGGGATCAACGAACGCGACGATTTTAACGTCTCTTCCCAGGAAGCCACGGAAGGTTATAACTTTCAGCTGGACTTTCATCGCGGCACGCTAAAGCCCCGGCTGCCCCAGCAACTCGTTACCACCGTCCCGAATGCCAGTGAGGTGACTGGCATTATGCAGATGATCAAGCGGGACGACTCCCAGACCATCCTGATTGCCGCAGGGTCGGACGTGTATTCGTACACAGGTGCCTTACACCAAGACGTTGGGAACATTACGGCAGACGGTCGCCTGCGCGCGTCTTATTGGTCCTTGGATGACATCTTGGTCATTACCGACCTGCAGAAGAACAACGTCTGCAAGAAATGGACTGGCAGCGCCTTCAGCAACCTGACTCACGGGATCGGTGGGGTCACAAACCTCTATGCCAAATACTCGGTTGTCCATAACGGGCGGGTCTGGTTGGCTAATATCACGACCGACACGACCGAGCTGCCTCATATGCTGCTGGCTAGTGCGTTCGAGAATGCAGAGTCTTACGACTCAACGACCCGGTCTCAGGACGGGGCGTTTACGGGCAATGAGGCGTTCTATCTGTTGTCACCGGATCTCAGGCCCATCAACGGGATCCACGTCTTTTTCGACACCATTGTTGGCTCGACGGAAGACGGCAAGCTGTTTCGGCTGACTGGGTCCGACAGTACGGACTATGACTTTATCGAGTTTTACCCCGGCTCAGCTGCCCATGGCGAAGAGGCCATGGTGAATATCGGCAACGATATTCTCTATTTCCGGCAAGGGCATGTGATTGAGTCGTTCACGAGCACCGAGAAATTTGGAGACGTCCGAGCTGATGACATCTCTTGGTGGATTGCCAACACACTGAAAGGCACATGCGATGTAAGGGCGGTGTACGACCGGGAAAATCAGAAAGTCTTGTTTTTCTGTGACACTTTAGATCACGTCTATGTGCTGGATAAGCAGGCGCTTTTGTCTCCCAGAGTCGGTGAGCACGGTTTGCCGATATCGCCATGGACGTTCTACCGGACAAACATGAGCAATAACTTCAACAGCAAGGCTATTGCTCCGATTCGGGTGCCTTTCTCGGTAGTTAACAAGCGTACCATTTGGTGGGGCGACTCAGCCGGCCAGATCTTCGATTTCAACGGTGATGCAGAACCTTTGGCGGGGGATGCGGATACGACCAACATCGATGTCTATCGCAAGAGCAAGTACGTAGAGTCAAGCAACGATTTGAACTTAGATAGCGAGATGTTCACTGGTGGTGTCAATTACCGGCGCAAGGCTGCGGTCGATGTGGAGCTCACGGGTGATTGGTCAGAAGAGTACAACCGGGAAACGGTGACCGTCCCGCTCAAATCGCCGGCCGTGCTTGACCCAGGGTCTTTTTGGGGTGGCGATTCATATTGGGGTATCACGACACAGGTCACGGAATGGGATGGCGGGGGAACCATCTGGGACAGCAATGCCACGATTTGGGATGAGCGATGATTATCCCTAGCGCCGATTTGACGCTTTCCACCGCTGTCCCCAGCCTCGTGTTCTCGGACACGCTGATTGTGCTATCCAGTGCTGATCTGGTGTTGTCCACGGTCGTGCCTGTTGTCAACTTTGAATCGTCTTACTGGAATTCTGGGGTAGTCGTCTCCGACCAAATATCGAGTATGGGTTTCAGCATGCCAGGGCATGGCCCTGGGATGTTTCTGGAGATCCGCGCATCGGATCCCGAGGCATGGGAAGTCATCAGCATCGAAGTGCCACGGCGCTGAGCCGCAAGGACCGTCGCCAGCGGCTGTTCCGCTTTGGGAAGCCCAAGGTGCGGGATGTCATTTATGAGGACTTGGCTTGGTTTTGGACCGCTGCCCGGAAGAATGGAAGCGACCTGACGCCAGAGGAGTTTACAGAGGCTTATGAGCCCTGGCTGGCTTCCTTTGAGAAGATGGCCATGCTGGAAGACTTCAATACGGAGTTTCAAGACAGGACAGGGCCTGTCGGGTTAGTGGCCGCTCACTTTGACGGGTGGGTGCTGGAGCCTCATGTTCACTGGTTTCCATGGGTCACCAAGCGAAATATCCTCCGGTGTTCAGTGGCATATCTTTCTTTGATGACCTATTCTCGGAAAATAGGGTGTATTCGAATACACTCAGATACTGAAACCAGCGGTTATTTTGACCGACTGAGTAAGTACCTGCCGATAGCCCGCTGCGGTCAGATCCCTCATGGCCGACCCGATGGCGAGGAACACATCTTTGCCATGAAGGGTAAGAAAGTTGGGAAAGACGTTCAAATCGATCTTCGGGGGCGGCGAGAGCGAAGCAAAGCGCGTCGACATCCCCAGATTTCCACCAGTCCAGCCGCGAGTTGAGCTTCCGTTCGGAGCAGGTCTTGAGGTCACTGGCGGGGCGTTAAGCCCCACTCTCCGTTTCACTGGCTTTGAGGCTCCTGCAGCATTGGGCAAGGAAGTCCTTGGGCTGACGCGGGGGCAGCTGGAGCAGGTCCAGCAGGACATCGCCACCACCAGAGGCCTTGAGAATCCGTTTATCCAGGCGATCCGCGTGCCCTTTCAGCGGGAGCGTCAAAGGCTTGCAGGGGAGGAGGCAGGGATAACCCGGAACTTCGGCAGGCGTGGCGTCTTTGGCACGCTCAGGGAGCAGGCGACGGCTCCTGTGAGGCTTGCCCGGGAGCAGCTGGCGGAACGGGAAGCCGGGGCGGTGACGACAGGTCAGTTGCAGGTGCAAGAGTTGGTAGACCGTCAAAGGAATTTGGCAAGGTCGCTGACCAGCGATATTTCAGGCCAACAGCAATTGCAACTTCAGACTGCCTTATCGGCGTTGGGTCTCAGCAATGAGGCTGTCCTGAATATCATTCGTAGCCAATTCCCAACAGGACAAGCTGCCTCCGAGTCGGAGCGGTTTACGGGTGTTATCCCAGCAATAGGCTCATTGTTCTCATAGGTTCGTCATGGCTCTTGGAAACATCTTGTTTGGCATCCCCACCAGCGCGGAGCGTGCTGCGACGATTCGGACTGAGGCAGCTACTGCCAAAGAAAAGCGCGAAACCGCGATGAATCTGCTAAGTGCATTGGGGCCTGAATTGGCGGCTGCTCAGGCGAGAATGCGCGAGGGGAAGCCGGGCCCGACCGACAACGAACTGCTTAATGTGGTCAAGCCTCAGTTTCGCGAGCTTGCCGATGCCGCAGGGTTTCAAGATCTGGACGAGCGCACCTTGATTACTGCCTTTGGCCAGTCGGAGCAATTCACCTTAAGTCCAGGTGGCAGGCGGTTTACAGAGTCCGGGCAACTGGTAGCCGAGGCTCCTTTTAGGCCGACCGAGTTCCAGCAGAACCTGGACGCGATTCAGAAGCTACGCGCAATTCCTGAGCGCAATGAGGCTCAAGAGCAACGTCTCAGTTCTTTGTTAAGCCGACAGGAAAAGATGACAGCTGTCACAGGGCGGACCCCTGAAGACATTGCGATTTCCGACCCGGTTCGCAGGCGTAGGGCTGAGGCGACGATTCAGGGCAACGCCAACATCATGAGCGAGATAACCGATCTGATGGGGGGCATTGCTGAGGAGCCTACGGCTGTTGGCGGTGTTGGCGCAACGAGAGAGATTGTCGGTGGGTTGGTTGGACAGGTCGCGGATCTGTTCGACAGCGAGAAATTAGCTAACTTGGCCAGCTTCATTTCGCCTGATCAGCTGACGGTTATCAGGACCAAGGCAGCAACACTGAGAGCGCTTTTGCTGCCCGTCATGTCTGGAGAAGACAGCCGATACTCAGATCGGGATATGAAAAACGTGGAACAGGCATTGCGAGTCATGGAGACCACGGCGGACTCACGGCAGGCCTTGTCGTCCTTGGCGACTATTGCCGGAACTGTCATGGCGCGAGATCGGCTTGTCAGGCAGGAAATGCGCGAAGGTTTTGGGACCACGTTTATGGATGAGGTTGATGTCGGACAACCTGCGCTAGAAGTGGGGCGCGTCTATACAGATGCGGAAGGCAATCAGGCTGAATACCTCGGGGTCAATCCCGAGAATCCTTCGGCTCCAGAAAACTGGAGAGAGGTTAAGTAGTGGCTTTTGACCCGACTACCGCTAAACGAGGTTTCAACCCAGAAACTGTTCAGCCTTTCCCGGTCCTTCCTGGGTCAAGCGGCTACTACGGAACCAATCCGCCACGCACTCCGGCTCAGAAGAACCAGAGCGAGACGTTTGCCATCTCGGAAGCTCTGAGCGGGGACGGCATTACCTACATCCCCTCGGAGATCGACGTCGAGACGGGCATGTCGTTTCTGGCCCGTGCCGATATCAGCCTTGCTGATTCTTTCCCGGAGAAGCAACGCAAGTTTAAAAAGCACTTTCCCGAGGGGGGGCTGTTCAAGATCGTGTTGCCGGGTGACAACGGTGTCCGGCTTGTGTTTAAGGAGAACGTAAAGAACCCCGATGAGGCCATCAAGACTATTGAGGAGAGCGGTTTGGCTCCTGGTGATCTGGCTGATGTTGCTGGTGATGTCCCAGCTGCTCTTGGAAGCGCCCTCGCTACTAGAGGCACCTCTGCCTTAGGCGCGGCGGTCAAGGGAGCGCTGGGGGCAACGGCAGGCGAATCGACCAAGCAAGCCGTCGAGCAGCTTCGAGGGGAGCAGATGCAGTCTTTCACGGAGTCTGCCTTGCAGTCTGCCAGGGTTGGCGGAGAGGCGCTCCTCGGTGGCGCGCTGGCTGCACCTGCAGAGAAGTTCTTTCGAGGGTTAGCGGGCGAGGGCATTATCAGGACGACCCCCGAATCCAGAGCCCTGACGGTAGCCGAACGCACCCTGGAATCAGGCGGCAGACGGGCAAGGCCTTTGATGGCTCATCAGATAAGCCCCGAGCACAAGATTTTGAATCGCCTTGCCAGGCAGGCTTTCTCCACCAGCACGATAGGCGAGCGGGAGCTCAGACGGCAGGCCAAGGAGTTGGGCGAAGTTGCCGGAGCGATGGCCGAAGAGGTCATTCGTGACCCGTTCCGAGTAGGCGAGCGGACCCGCGTGATGGGCAAGAAGCTCTTGGATGAGGGTGAGAAGGTTATCCGATCGGGGTTGGGCCGTAAGGTAACCATGCGCCAAGCAGAGCGAGCCTTATTCAAGGGAGCGGATGACTGGGTAGCTGCGTCTCGGAACCACGGCAAGGGGCTTTATGAGAATGTCGATGAAGCTGCGAATTTAGAAACCCCGCGCTTTGACCTGACAGCAGCACAGGAGACTGCGTCAAACGTTCAACGCGGGATCGCTGGTGTATCGCCCGATATGCGGCAAGCGGAGCAGCTCGGCATAGTTCAACAGGCCCGCGCCGATATGCCTGTGTCGGAGTCTTTAGGGGCTTTACAGGGCATCGTCAGCGACTTACGAAAGCTTGACCCGATCCAGACAGATTACAACGTCATCAAGACACTGAGAACGCGACTGTTCGACCTGATCGACAACCAGCCTTGGCAGTGGGACTACGGTAAGCGGCAGGCTATGGACCTTTGGGGAGCCTTGACCGATACCATGCTTAACCCACAGACGCCGGCACCTCAGTTCGTTAACGCGCTCAAGCAGGCCTCTTCCTATTGGTGGCAGCGGGCAAACCTGCTGCAAGTGCCAGCAATCCAGGAACTGATAAAGCAGAACCGACAGAACACAGGTCTTTTGGCCAACCGCTTTGCTGCTCCGAATGGTCTGGTGCCAGAGATTCGTCAGATTATGCTGGAGCAGGGCAACCGGGGGGCGGCGCAGTGGAACAAGTTCCGCACGGCGGCTCAGATGCGTTTGCTGCAGGGCGAGGGGGCGGTGTCCCGATATCGGGATTGGCAGAGGGCCGACCCTGAAAGCCTGGACATGATTGTGCCGAAGGGCGAGCGCAATGCGTTTCTGAGGCTTGCAGAAATCAACGATGATTTCACGCGCCAGCGGGTTGCGAAGGTTGTCGGCGAGACTGAGCAAGCCAGTCAGGTTGTGACCGAGTTGCTAAAGGATCAGGATGCAGCAGGCATCGGCAACCTTCTGAGGTTCTACGGAGGGCCCGGGTCAGAGGGTCACAAAGTGCTGCGCTCAGGCGTGTTCCATCACTTCATCACGGAGAGCTTGGAGGAGGACGCCAAAGGCACCGTGTCTGTCAATTTTGGCAAGGTCCGACAGCTTTGGAATGAGTACAACCGCAATGGCGTCCTAGACAGGCTGCTGACGTCCGGTGATAAGGCGAAGCTGTTTAACCTGAAAGAATACTCCCGGTTCTTCCAGATAGCGGGTGACCCGGGCGTATCCCTTGAAGCGGCTCAGGCGATTACTGACCTCAAGCATCCCAACTCATTCTTCAGGGGGATCCACAAGCTGGCCGTTAATACCATGATGTCTCGGGTGCTGATTTCCCCGTTTGCTAACCGCTTGTTGGTTGGGAAGGGGCGGCAGTTTGGCCGTTACTGGCCTGGCATTGCGGCAGGCGAGATGATGGCCATCGTCATGGACGACCTGGGTGATGATGACTTGCGGTCGGTTTCTTCATCTGAGAAGCCCGTGGGCAAGCTACCCAGTTTCCTGGAGGAAGGGCGGGGAGTGCCTTAATGCCGTTCCTTGAAGAAGAACAGCTGCCCGTCATTGGTCAGGTAGCCTTTCCCAGACCTTCTGAAAATGTTGTAGCCGCTGTTGTCGTAGTTGAGAATGCCACCTGCCCTTGCGTCTGGATTGAAGCGAACCATCTCTCCAGACTTGCGAGAATCAAGATTCAGCCAGGTGTTGCCGGAGCGTGTCAGAATTTCGACTTCTCCGGTCGTTGCATTAAGCATGGCTGCTGCTCCGGCAGCGATTATCAGGTTCATTTTTCCTCTCCAGGGTTTAACCGTCTACATTTTAGACAAGATCCAGGGGTGAGCGTCCACTAACCCCGGAAGAGACACATGGGAACACGTTACAGTTCAACAGTTACCTCCGACCTCGCTGCGTACAATTCCGATCCGCCCCCGGATGACGGCTCACAGACTGAGGCGAACAAGACCAAGTGGAGTACAGTCAAGAACAAGCTGGGTGACCCGACCAAAGGAGCACTCGAGAACCTCGATACGTCCATTGTTGAGCATTTCGCGGAGGGACCGGACACCAAGTCAGCGGCCTATACGACTTCGGCCTCCGACTACAACACAGTCCTGGAGGTCTCTGGGAGCCCCACGATATCCCTTGGCGACCCGACCTCCGTAGGAGCCGGCTATCGGACGACCGTGGCCAATGCCGGTTCAGGGACGGTCACGGTGGACGTGGACGGGGGCTCCACAATCAACGGAGCCTCCAGCATTACCCTGAACCCCGGGGAAAGCCTGGAGGTCATCGTCAATGCGGCCGGCACGGCGTACATCACCAAGAGCCAAAGCTACAACGAATTTGCCGCTGGGACCAAGATGGGGTTTTTCCAGGACACGGCTCCGACCTATTGGACGATTGACGCCACCGTCGATGAGCATGCCGTCAGGCTAACCAAGGGCAGTGCTGCCGGTGGACAGGCAGGCGGAGCGACGGGCGGAAACTATAACTTCAGCACACAGTTCGATAATTTGGCAAAGAGCGGCACTCCTGGCATCGGCGACCATGTGCTTTCAGAGGCACAGTTGCCTACTGTGCAACTTGGGGGCTCGTGGCTTAAAAGCACCGCATCTGGATCTGTCGCTTTCACCGGTGGCGGGCAATACGGATTTGATTCTCTTGACGCTTTCGGCAGTGGTAATGGCCACAGCCATACTGTTGACCTGCGCGTCAAGTGGGCGTCCTGGATCGTCTGCACTAAGGACTGATGGAAACGGTCCTGACTTGCCCACTTGGGCATATCTGTGAGGAGGCTCGAGACGGCAAGGTCTATCGGTGTCACTGGTACGTCTCCACCTATCGGGTTGACCAACAGGGGCAAAAGGTGCCAGAGTCTGAGCAGGACATCTGTGCAATCTCTTCCTTGCCGCTGCACCTGACCGAACTCAAGAAAGCTTCCCGGGGCGTGCAGGGGTCGGTCGAGAGCTTCCGCAATGAGGTGTCTTCCCGGCAGGACCAGTTGACTGCCCCCACTTACAAACGCATCACGGGATAAGCCATGTATAACCCTTACCGCCCTTATGGGATGGTGCCGAAGGGCACCTCAGTGACCGTTCATCTGGATCGGGAGTTGCCCGAAGCTCCCGCTGAGATGGAGAAGGCACAAGAGGTCAAGGAGGAGAAGCCCAGGCGGCGGAGGGGGCGGCCACCCAAACATCGGAAGCCTTTGCGAAGGCGTTCGCAGTGAAGCTCCGCGACGAGGAGCGCCAGCGCTGCGAGCGTTGGACGCGCGTCATGGGATACCATAGACCCATAGACCACTTTAACCCAGGCAAGCAGCAGGAGGCTGAGGACCGCAAATACTTTAGAGAGCCTCCTAATGACCGAAGAGCAACCGCAAAGACGAGCAGCCGACCATCAAATCCCGCTCCTAAGCGCGAAAGTGGGTCACTTGGAGGCTACCGTCGAGTCTCAGGGGCGCTGGTTACAGGACGTCGATCACAAAATAGATGACATTCGGCGCGAACTCGGCGACAAGCTAGACCAGATTTCCTCCAACTTTGACCAGAAAACCCGCACCCCCATGCTGCCCCTGGTGGCCTTGCTGGTCAGCGGAGCGGCTGTACTGATTACCTTGGGCGTGCAAGCTATCAGCGGTCTCCATACCCTTCACGAGACATCCTTTGCTCATCTCCAAAACCAGCATGAAACGCATGAGCAGCTTGGTGTTCGCCACAAACATGAGTTCCGGCAGCACATCAAAGACGGGCACAGTGCCAGTGTCCGAAAAGAGGTAGCCCGGATTGAGCATCGTTTGGACGAGCGCATTGGCACCGTGGACGCCCAGCATGCTCTTGAAAATATCGAGCAGGAAGAAGACATCGAGGCGCTACGGGAGAATAATAAGAAGGTAGAGGAGCGCTTGGATGACTATCTGCAGCGGATAGCCGTTCTCGAGACGCGATTTGACCGAGTTGTCGGGCATTCCTCTGAGGGCTTTCATCAGAAGGATGCGCGCCAAGTCATCGGCCCGCTGATTGAACGGATGAAACGACTAGAGCAGGAGAAACGAGATGCCCGGTGAAACCGCCAAGCAACGCCGATACATGGGCATGTGCACTACGGCAAAAGGAAGACGGAGGGCTAAGAAGAAGTGCCCTCCGAAGAAGGTTGCGCGGAAATTTGCGCGGAAACCTAGGCGTTAGCACAGCTATGTCTGTCTCTCTCTTGTTCACAACCCCCTCATCGGACTCTCAATCACCAGCACCCGGACCTCTTCCTTAAGGGCATATTTCTTGAGCACCAGCAGCCGGGTTATCTGAGAGTCCCGCCTGTAGACGACCCCCTCCATCCCGTCCAAGATGCTCTTTGCCACATTGTCCACGTCCGGCGTCTTGGCGGGCTCGATATGGCCGCTGAGAGCCTCCGCACGGCGCTTCTTGCTGAAGGCCTTGGGCACGGGCAGGGTGATGACGATTTCGACGCTTACGGGCGACTCCAGGGGCTCCCCATGCCATCTTGCCGCCGCTGCCATGGTTACCAGATTCTGGTACACCTCCGTCTTCGTGTCGGTGTAGGTCTTGCCAGCTAGTGGGCCTTTGCGGATAAAGCGGGGTCTCCCTTTTCCATGGGCTTTGCCCGGGATTGTGAACTGGATCCGGGCCAGGGCATTGGCTGGGTTGTGCAGGGCTAGGATGTCTTCTGTCATTTAGGTGCTCTAGCCACATGATATAAAGCAAACCCTAAGGCTATTGAAAAGACAGCTAGGATGGAGATCCAGATGGGCGACAACACCCACCACCATGACCAATCAATGTAGCCAGTCAATTTAAGCGCAATGAATAAGATTGTTAGCGCTCCTGGGAAACCTAACCCGGCAGATGATGAGCTAGATGACTTGCTCATTCCTTTCTCTCCTTTTGCATTTTTGACAGGTGTTCTCATGCCCGTCCAGGCTATGGTTGTGTTTCAGAAACTTGCCCACAGGCAGGAATAGGCCGCACCTGTCGCAGTTCTTGTGCGTGGCGTGAGGCTGATTCATTGCCTTGCGCTCAGATGACATCGTCCTGGTCATAATCCAAGTAGCCACTGGAGTTCATTCGCAACCTGTCGGCAACGGCGTCCTTGGTCAGCTGAGCCACCTCATAGGGTTGAACCGGAGCCACAGAGATCTTTTCGGCCAAGGCTCTGCAGACATCCTCGTCGATAAATGAGATTGCATAGATGGACTGCGGACCAAAAAGCTTGGTAAAGCCTTGCCGGCCTTTGACTGGCGGAACATCGACCCGAATGAATGTCCCGCCCAGGTTGTATTCGCTCACTTTGCCGGCGATCCTTTGGTGCCCCATGATTTCAACAAGCGCCCAAACCTCGCCAGAGTCTTGCTCTGCCGGTTGTGATATCCTCTCTTTATGCTCCATTCAATCCTCCGCAGCTTCGAAGTCTACTGCGCTACCTGCCGCTGGCAGGGCAAGGTCAGCGCCGGCAAGCGTCCCGAGATTGAGATAGCCAAGGAAGATACGCTGGACTTCCCCGACCCGTGTCCCGTGTGTGGTCATCTGTCCCTCCAATATCTCAGTGTGAGGAACCAACGAAATGCCGAAAAAAGGCTCTAGGCACAAGCTAACTCGTGGCCCCAATTCAGGCGACACCATAAGGCGCGTTCGGACAAAACGCGGTCCTAAGCAACAAGGAACCCCTTGGTATCCTGCGGCTGTCGTCAAGGACACTGGACGCAAAAACCGCTCCAAGGTGGCAAGACGCAGGAAAACTACATAGTACAGAAGCGGCATTTGTTCGGGTTCTTTTGTCTGGTTAGCCTTGGCTTTGGAATCCGTCCTCTCCGAAATTCCTCTCTTAGTTCCGCTAGGCTGGCTGGCCAAGTGTCACGCATGGGAGAGCGGAATGTATGGCCGATAGACTTTTCCTGCTCTACCGCTTCTTGATATATCTCAGGATGCTCCTTGTCTAGCAAGTACCATTCATGCAGGGTGTTCCAAAAGCACCGTGCGCAATCTGTCCGTCGAGGAACCTTCATGTCGCAGCATTCCAGAAAGCGAATTACATCGCTTTCCACCCAACCCCAGTCTTGCATAGGGCATTTGACTACAAACTGAGCGTCTGGCTGGACTAACCCAAGCCTGCCTGCTTCATCTGCCCTTAGCCCGACATACATGATAGAGCCGGGCTCTAACGTTTCCATATAGTCAATAAACGGTTCAATCTTGATAACCCTGGTGCACCACCTAGCGCGATGGTTTGGGAGCATCTGCCATCTCGCTATCAAGCTGCATAGTGAGTCATTGGCAAGGTTTTTCAGCTTTTTCCCCAGCCTCTTCCCCAGCTTCTGGAAATGCGCCTGCATTTCCGGCAACTCATCGCCTGTCGGCGTACAAACGAACTCGAAATCTATTTCAGGATGAAGCTGCCTCAATCGCAGGGACATTGCGGTGGAGTCTTTACCTCCGCTCAAAGCGACTACATGTTTCATCATCTCCCCGAAAGCTCGCGAACGAGCCGTTGCAGGGTCTCGTTAAACAGAACCACCTCCGATCCATACCACCGTTTGAATTCTTCCGGGGTCGCATGGATCGAGCACTTGCCCTGATGGTGGTAGTGGCAGAGCGGTATCACCAGAAACTCTCCGTGTCCCCGGTTTGAGAGGCCCGCAGGCTCTCCCTCCCAGGAGCGAATATGGTGGATGCCGGCTGGAGTCTCCGTGCCCTCCCGATAGCACGCCGCGCATCCAAGGGAGGCAATGCGGTCAAGCCACCAGCGCTCACAGGCTTTCATGGCGATGGCCGAGGCTGGCATCCTCGTGGAGCAGGGCGGAGAAAGGGCTAAAGGCTTGGTCTACTACCCCTTTCCAGTAATCGCGCCTCTGCGCGGCTTCTCCTGCCCCGGTGGCGGTTGAAATGCGCCATTGTCTAGCCGCGAAATAGTCCCCAGCATCAGAAAGCGTTCGATGCCAGGTCTGAGCCTCCCATTTATACCCTCCGTCGCAGTCTTTCTTTTCTGGATTGCACTTCTTGCGCTTCGCTAAAGCCCAGGCGTAGGGGTCGGACTGGATCCGCCAGTCCTCAGTGAGGTCGATCACGATCATTTATCTCTCCCGCACACCAGATGAAAAGCCAAGTGCAGAACAGGCCGAAGAAGAAGAGGGCTAGCCACATGGATTATTCTCCGTGAGGTGAAGCAAAACCAACATGACAATCGCTTCGGGGACGTCTTTTTTAGATAGACGGCCTAGTTCCCAGTCTGTAATCAAGACCTCCAAGCGATCATGTAGCAAAGCTTGCTCAGGAATCTCAAACTTCTCAGCCATTTCTAGATGGGTTGTATTTCCTCAGATGATTCTCAACAGCTTCCAAGATGTGCTCAGCAACAGCCTCTCTGCCGCCAGCTAAATCGTAGTCTCGGAGACATTCTTCGATGATGTAAATGAGTATCGACCGTTCAGGAATCTCAAACTTCTCAGCCATCACGCACCTCAAAACGGTATATCGTCGTTCAAATCGCTTGCCGGCACGCCCCGCTGCCCCCCGTCATCCTTGGGCTTTACGGACATCGAGAAGAACTTCTTCCCGCTCTTGGCCTGTTTGATCCAGGCACTCAGGTAGAAGTCCCGCCCGCCGACATTGATGCTGCCGGTGTAGTCCGGGTGGTTGTCGGCCTGCTTTCGGTCGTTCTTGAACAGAACGCCCCGGTTGGTGTTGTCGTATTCAGGCATCAGAGTTCTCCCGTGCTTTTAGCATGGCATCGGCGATCCTGTAGGCTGATCGCGCTCTTAAAATCGCATCGTCATCAGATATATGCCAACTCTCCGTATCAGCAGCATACATCCCGGCCACAATGTGTCCTGCAAACCAGTCACGCAAGGACATGCCTTTGCTTGTGGTCCCTGCATCAGGGAACCCCTTAGGAAACGCCCGCCCACCATCATTTGGCATCTTGCTTCTCCTGCAGCTTGGCTAGAACCTGCTCCTGTCGGGCATCCCGCAGGGCTTTCTTCTGGTGACTGTTGAGCCAGCCGTTGAGCTTTATTTTCTCGCCAATGGTCAGATCGCCCTGGTCGATAACGGCAAGGGCTTCCAGGGGCTTATCAGCTTTGAGGTTGCCCGCGATCTGGGCCAAGGCCATTTCAAGCTTGACCTCGTCCACCTCAGCGGCTCGGGACTCCTCTTCCTCGCCTGTCTCCAGTAGGAAAAGGTGAAGCAAGGCGTACTTCTTGGCGTAGCTCATCGCCTTCCCGGGAGCCATGCCCCCGAAGTCGATGGCATGGGCCGGCACGTCCAGAATGATGACGTCCTCTGGGCTGTCGGCATTGATGAAGGTGGCGACAAAGATGCAGCGCATGAACACGCGGAGCCGGGAGCGATCGCCCTCTTTCCATTGGTCGATGTCGACCTCGGAGCGCTCCTTGTCGTACTCGACCTTGAGCACCACGCCTTCCTCGTCCATGGCCTTACGGACAGCGGCCACGACAGCGTCATGGGAAACGGCTTTATAGGAGCCGCCTGAGGTGACGGTTACGTCCTTCTGGACATAGCGGACCTTCTCTCTGATCGAGATTATCCGCTGGTGGATGTTTTTGGCTTCCGCCATGCGCTTCCTCTCCTGTAGTTTGCGTAGGCACAGCGGATTGCGTACTCCGCCAGGCCTTCGATAGGTGTAACGCCGGTCTCGTAGTTGCGGACATGTCGGGTAGTAATCCCGAGGATCTCGCTCAGTCTCTTTTGAGTCCAGCCGGTCTCCTCTCTGATATTCCGTAGTTCTTGTGGTGACATGGAGAGAGTGTAGAGGAAATATTTGCCTTTCGTCAAGCGGTATGCTTGAATAGAAGTGGCAGCGGAGATTGAACAGGCGCACTCCAGCCATGAGTCTGCATCAGCCCGGGCGAATAACCCCCGCGTTTTGATGGACAAGCAACAGTGGCGAACAATGCCTGTTACTGAAATGCCGGGTATATCGGGGTATTGACGGCTCGGAGAGACGAGCACCGATGTCCCGACGTCGGGATAAACCTAAAGTAGATTGTTAACTGGAGAGAAATATGGAGATCGGAGCGTTTGTTGTTGTGACGACTAACAAAGACCAAAGAGGGGTTTTTGGTGGTTATTTGGCGAAGCAGGACGGGGACAAGGTGACGTTGACGCAAGCTCAGAACTGTATTTACTGGAGTGCCGAAACCCGGGGCGTGTTCGGGTTGGCGGTCACAGGGCCAGCGGATGGCAGCAAAATCGGTCCCGCTGTGCCTGAGCTTGAGCTTGTTGGCGTGACCAGCGTATCTCGCGCAACAGAGGAGGCTGAGAAACGATGGAAAGGCCTAGCGTAAAAGTCACCAAGCAGAATTTGGACGCTGCGCGATCTGCTGGTGCTTGCGACGTTTTACCAAAAGAAGGGATCGATTGTGCCTACGTCTCTCAGAGAGATTTAGTTTGGTTTGAGGAAAATGTTGGGCACGAACTGCCGTTGTGGACTTTTAGTAATTCCGGCTCCGGCGCCGGCTACGGCTACGGCTTCGGCTCTGGCTCCGGCTCCGGCTTCGGCTTCGGCTCTGGCTCCTGCGACGGCTCTGGCTCTGGCTTCGGCGACGGCTTCGGCTTCGGCTTCGGCTCTGGCTCCGGCTCCGGCTACGGCTCTGGCTTCGGCCACGGCTACGGCTACGGCTTCGGCTCCGGCTCCGGCTCTGGCTCCGGCTCCGGCTTCGGCTCCGGCTTCGGCTACGGCTCCGGCGACGGCTACGGCTAGCAAAATGGCATATACTGGAGATGCGCCCGCTCCCACCTCTATCCCGTTTGCGGGCGTTTTCTCTCCATGTAGTGGCCCCGTCGCGAGGCGGGGCATTTTTTCAGTGTCTATCCCAGGAAGCAGGGTGCTCTACTTGATCGAGGGTATCGAAGGAGCACTATGGTCGAATCGGTCAAGTCCTGCTTCCCGTGATGGGCATTGGCAGTGTCTATCTGTCTGCCTGCTGCTGCATTGCAGCCGGTGAAGTGGCGAGGGACGACGAGGAGGCATCTTCTATATGTCCGGCTTCGCCGCCGGAAAGCCCGCATTAAGCTGGGTCAGCAGGCAGACAGATGGGTGTCGAGGAGATCCGGCGCGTAAGCGCAAGGGTGGAGGCGAAGGCCGTATGGTAAGGCAAGGCGTGTAGGCACCTATCGCAATGCTCGGCCCCTGCTGACGGATGTAGCCGAAAGGTGAGTATATGGAGGCAGGTGCGCCGAGCACCCCTTTAACTGGAGAGAGAAAATGGGAATACCAGAGAACACACAAAAAGACATTGCGTACTCCATCATCTGGCAGGGAATCTGCCGGGAGTGCGAGGGCGGAAGCTTCCAGGAAGACTTCCGCGAGGGCCGGCAGAAGCTCTACGACTACGACATCATCTGCCAGGGGTTACAGCGCTATGGTCACATGCTGTGGGCGATAGAGCTCGCCTGCGGCTGGGACTGGCATGGAGATGCCATGAGTCGACTCGTGCAGGCAGCTATCGACGACTGTAACGCCATGCGGAGTGAGTTCCAGTGGGCAAGCTTACCAAAGTAGGCGAGACGGCCCGCAAGTGGGGTCCTGAGATTGCTGCAGACTATGCCAGTATCAAGTGGGCGGAGATTTTGCGAGACGGTCGCCGGCTGCTGGTTGAGATGCAGTGGGGCCGGGGCGTGAAGGTGGACTGGAGACGGGGGAGGAAGAGGAGATGAAAACCAACCGAGGAGAGGCTTGGATCATTCCTCTCATGCCGCAAGGAACCAACAGCACCCTATTCACTGAGTGTTGCCACGTTGCGATTACTGATGCTGAGCCAAATTGCCCTGATTGCTTACGACCAGTCATAGGGCACGACGCCGCAACGGCACATGAGAGAGGAGTCATTCGATGGAAGAACGCAACGAGGAATTGGAAAAGGTAAGCCAGTTACCAACGCTGGCTGAGTACTACGACATGCTAGCGAAGCACGACTGGTATCACGCCATGAGTGATGACCATACAGTTTGGCAAGGTGGGCGACGGCGGGAAATCGATCTCCGGGAGATCGCCGTAGCTGGCGGGCACTGCTACGCGGACCTCCTTGCCGACTGGGAGGATTTTGTCAGCGGGTACATGAAGGGGAGCAAGCCGAGAAGGCCTGCAGAAAGGAAAAACCCCCAGACAGGTTGACTATCTGAGGGGCTGTGTTTTAACGAAACTGGAGAGAGAAAATGCCATTAGATTTGACATGTGAAGACTTCGGGCTGACCCAGGAAGAGATGCTCAACCGGCTACTTGGTCGCATGGCCGATAAGCTGCTTGGCATGGACTCTGAAGGGATGATGCTTCCCGAGGATTGCAGTGAGATGGATGAGGAGGAGTATCGCTACGTCAAAAGGAACACGCTTGAGAAAAAGTTACAGACCATGATGCAGGTTCGGGTCGACCAACAGGTGGCAAAGATAGCGGAAGAACATGTGCTGCCCCACATCGACAAGCTAATTGATGGGCTGAAATTTCAAAAAACCAACAGTTGGGGCGAGCCAAAGTCACCACCTGAGACGGTACGTGAGTATATTACTCGGATTGCAAATGACTACCTCAGCGCGGAGGTGGACAACTACGGAAAAACCAAGGCACAGGGCGATTACAACTGGAGAAAGCACAACACCATGCTGGTGTGGGCTATTGAGAAGCATGTTAAATGGCATTTAGATTCGGCCACGGAGCAGGCTACCAAAGACATACAGGGCACGTTTGCTGATCAAGTGAGCAAGTTGGTCAATGAGGTCATCCGCAATATGAAGGTGACCATGAGCACCACGGTTCAGAAATCGAAATAAGAGAGACGCCAGAAAGACAAAACCCCCAAGAACTTGCATTCTTGAGGGTTCTGCCTAGTATTCAAGATGTCAAGCCCGAACACTCTGGTGACCTTCAATTTAGACACAGTCCAGAGTTTAGTCAAGGCGAGACCTCTGGATCGGTGTCACTCCTTGAGTAGTAGGCAGGCACCCTTAGCCATCGCGGCGCGTTAGGCAGCGCCAAGAATGCAGGTTCGCGGCGGATGGACTGCCGGTCTCCTCCAGCACAGGGGGATTGGAAAAACAGCCATCCGGCCAACAGGGGAAGAGATTGGGGCCCTTAAGGCTCACCTGGCAATAGCGATGGTCAGACAGTGCTACCCCGGAGAGGGTCGGATCGCCACTCTACCCTGTGGCCCGCCGCCTAGGGGAGGTGTGTCTTTTGAAAATTGGAGGGAGACTTGCGCCATTATTGTTATGTCATGTCAGCTGGGCCATTTGTGAAAATTGGCTACACAGCGAATCTAGAGAATTTGTGCGTTTAAAAACTGGAGAGAGAAATGGGAATCCATGGAAAGAAAGTAGTTACTCATCGTGTTCATTATGAGGACGCAGGTATACCGGATATTGTGTTTCGCCGGTTCCGAGGTATACCGGACGAGCAAATTTGCATAGTCGGTTCTATTTGCAGCGCCGAAGAGGCCACGGCGGTTGCCGAGGTCCTGTTCGAGTGGGCTCGGTCGCCTAAAGAATTTTGGGTTTATGAGAAAACTGGAGAGAGAAGTCGAAGATGATCGAGTCCAGTGTTGCGACTGCCGGCACTATACTAGAATAGAACGAATAACAAAGCCTTACCTCAGGGAGGATGGGGCAAGGGTTACCCTGGAAGTCCAGTTTATATCCTGCCCCATTCACCATTGTTGCGATCCACTGATAAAACGGAGATGCGAGTCTTATGCACCACATCCAGACGGCCGAGAGCACGCTAGAAGGTTATGGCGTCGATTTCGACGAGCGCGAATTACGAATAAAAGATTCTTTGGATTTTGATCGGTGGGACGAGCTGGGGGTATACTTGGCGCGCTTTCGGTCGAGCTCAGAGTGGTGGGTAATTGACTGGATCTTGTACGGGCTGGACCGATTCGGAGAGGCGGCCCCATCGGCCCGGGCTTTTGCGTCAGCAGTTGAGCGGGAGGGATGGCAGTTGGCCCCCAAGACGGTCCAGAACTACATCTCAATCGGCCGGAAATTCCCGCCAGAACGTAGAACTGTAGACCTCCCTCCGGGGCACTATGAGACGGTCTGTGTGCTGCCGGCTGCCCGTCAGGATGCCCTTCTAGAACAAGCCGCGAGAGAGAATCTGAATGTCGTGGAGTTCCGAAAGGTCGCCCGCCGGTTTAAGCAGCACATACCCAAAAGCCCAAGCGATCCGCATACCCAGAGCGATAGGCTAGAGCAGACCATCGAGGAGAACTACGCCCTCTATTCGGCCCTAAGAAACCTCATAGCGGAGGTTGAGGACAAGACTGGGCTGAATGCCATGGTCATGCTGGAGGAGAAAACCCCCGAGTGGCCCGCTCTCGTGGCCGCTCAGGGGCTTGTGGAGGATATCCCGGGGTATGGTAGCGATGAGTAGAGATCGGGGCTTGTGGCGGTAATATACGCCCTAATGCCTAGCCATCCACTCCTTGCATTCTTCACGTGTTTCAGCCCAAAACTGGGTGATCCAATAACCGCAATAGGGCGAGTAGCACTCTACGGCGTAATATCCCGGGCCACATTTAACGATTCTGCGTTGTCCGCCTCTCATTTTCTCTCTCCAGTTATATCCCGACGTCGGGATTTTAGTCGCGGAGGTCGCTTAAAGCCTCTTTGACGCAAGTTAGGTTGTAGTTTGCCCCGTCTGGCGTCTTGTCTGGCAGAAGTTCCAGCATGCGTCTGGCGGCGCGTGGGATTGTCTTGTAAACGCGCAAGCATTCCAGAGCTTGCCTATATAAGTACTCCTCATTCGCGATCCAGAGCGACACATTCCAGGAATTCCAACTTCTGTGACCTTGATACTCAGCCATTTCTCTATCCCTTTGTTAGTGGTTACCAGACTCCCGGGAGGGAGTTTCGCCCCACTCCCGTGGGGCTCGTCAGTGGCTTAGTCTTCAGATATCTGAATCCTAATCTCTAGCCGTTCGGCCAACTCTGGTGTCAACTGCACCAAGTCTTGCCCGTTAAGGTCAAACGAGACGATA
>JAAUXY010029686.1_pt1 | contig 43476 bp, 52 predicted proteins | sample 7278121 | NCBI WGS metagenome assembly JAAUXY01 (sample SAMN14350117, study PRJNA611818) | marine sediment metagenome | isolation source: surface marine sediment (1.8m) | place: French Polynesia: Moorea | collected 2018-08
ACCCACCACTAGAAACCCCAGAAGCCCTCGACCAAGCCGTAGTCCCAAGAAACCGAGAATCGGCTAGCGACCGTGCCGGCACCCCCATCAGCGCCGGCACCTCACTACGAAGCTCGACCACCTACTTGGAGAGGAACGACATGCCTTCTTCGAGGCCTTTCAGGGTGAGGGGGTACATCTTGCCGTCGACCAGTTGGCGCGTCATCGAGACGGACTGGGTGTATTCCCACTCGTCTTCAGGAACAGGGTTGAGCCAGATGACCTTGTCATAGACGTCAGTGAGGCGTCGCATCCAGACCTCGCCGGCTTCCTCGTTCCAGTGTTCCACGCTGCCGCCCGGCTGGGCGATTTCGTAGGGTGACATGGAGGCGTCGCCAACGAAGATCACCTTGTAGTCGTGGCTGTACTTGTGGAGTACGTCCAGCATCGGGGTGCGCTCGGTATGGCGACGGATGTTGTTCTTCCAGACAGACTCGTAGATGAAGTTGTGGAAGTAGAAGTACTCCAGGTGCTTGAACTCCGTGCGCGAGGCCGAGAACAGCTCCTCGCAGACCTTGATGTGTGGGTCCATGGAGCCGCCCACGTCGAGGAACAGGAGTACTTTCACCGCGTTGTGGCGCTCCGGCACCATCTTGATATCCAGCAGCCCGGCGTTGCGGGCCGTGGAACTGATGGTGTCGTCGAGGTCCAGCTCTTCGGTGGCGCCGGTGCGGGCGAACTTGCGCAGTCGCCGCAGGGCGACCTTGATGTTGCGGGTGCCCAGTTCGACGGAGTCGTCGAGGTTGGCGAAGTCGCGCTTCTCCCAGACTTTCACCGCCTTCTTGTTCTTGCCGTTGGCGCCGACCCTGATGCCCTCGGGGTGGTAACCCTCCTGGCCGAAGGGTGAGGTACCGCCGGTGCCGACCCACTTGTTGCCGCCCTCGTGGCGTTTCTTCTGCTCCTCGAGGCGCTTCTTGAACTCCTCGATCAGCTTCTCGAGGCCGCCCAGGGTTTCGATCTTGGCCTTTTCTTCGTCGGTGAGGTTCTTCATGAACTCACTGCGCAGCCAGTCGTCGGGGATCAGCGCCTCGATGATGTCGTCGAGGGCCTCCAGCTCCTGGAAATGCAGGCCGAAGGCGCGGTCGAAGCGATCGAAGTACTTTTCGTCCTTCACCATGCAGGTGCGGGAGAAGTAGTAGAAGTCGTCGATGTCGGCGAAGGCCACCCGCTGCTTCAGTCCCTCCAGCAGGACCAATAGCTCGGTGGTGGTTACCGGTACACCGGCGTCACGCAGGCCGTGGAAAAAATTGATCAGCATGGATCAGGAACGCATTTCCCGGCGGTGCATGAAGGCCAGTCGCTCCAGCAGGTGTACGTCCTGCTCGTTCTTGAGCAGCGCGCCATACAGCGGCGGGATGGCCTTGGTGGGGTCGCGATCCTTGAGGATCTCGTCGGGAATATCGTCCGCCATCAGCAGCTTGAGCCAGTCGATCAGCTCTGAGGTGGAGGGCTTCTTCTTGAGGCCGGGAATGCTGCGCACGTCGAAAAACACTTCCATCGCCTCCTGCACCAGCTCCTGGACGATGCCCGGGTAGTGCACTTCGACGATCTCGCGCATGGTCTCGCGATCCGGGAAGTTGATGAAGTGGAAGAAGCAGCGGCGCAGGAAGGCGTCCGGCAGTTCCTTTTCGTTGTTACTGGTAATGATGATGATCGGGCGATGCTTGGCCTTGATGGTCTCGCCGGTCTCGTACACGAAGAACTCCATGCGATCCAGTTCCACCAGCAGGTCGTTGGGGAACTCGATGTCGGCCTTGTCGACCTCGTCGATCAGCAGCACCACCTGCTCGTCGGACTCGAAGGCGTCCCAGAGCTTGCCGCGCTTGATGTAGTTGGCAATATCCTGGACCTTCTCGTCACCGAGCTGCGAATCCCGCAGGCGCGATACCGCGTCGTATTCGTACAGGCCCTGCTGGGCCTTGGTGGTGGACTTGATGTGCCACTGGATAAGTTTCATGCCCAGCGCGTCTGCCACCTCCTCTGCCAGCATGGTCTTGCCGGTGCCCGGCTCGCCCTTGATCAGCAGCGGCCGCTGCAGCTCGACGGCAGCGTTTACAGCCATGCGCAGGTCTTCAGTCGCGACGTATCGCTCGGTCCCTTCAAACTTCATGTGGTTTACTCTCTCAAAATGAACGTGCCAGCCTACTCACTGGTACGGGTTGAATCAAGAAACAGCCTACTGGCCACCCAGCCCAGCAGGCACAGGGCCAGGGCCATGCCCACGGCAATCAGCAGCGAGCGCAGCGGTCGCGCTGCCGCCTCGGCACCGCTGGTGAGCAGCTCGAAAAAGGTCACGAAGATGGCCGGCGCCCAGGTGTCGACGTCCGGCGCGGGATGCGCCGGCGTCAGCGCCAGCGCCGCCAGCAGCAGGCCCAGCGCCAGGCGCCAGCCCCGGGACATCCGCGGTCCGACCCACAGGTAGAGAATCACCAGTGCGGCCAATGTCGCCAGGCCATAAGCCAGCCAGGCAGTGTGATAACTGTCGGGAGATAACATCTACTCTACCCAGTGAATAATGTGTTCTTCATAACCGTCGGGGTGAACGAATTCGTCTGACACCGCGCGGCCGCGGATGCTGATACCCGCCTCGTGCACCGACTCGGGCCGACCGCTGACCAGCGGGTGCCAATCGTAGAGCGGCTTCCCTTCCGAGAGCAAGCGGTAGGCACAGGTCGCCGGCAGCCAGTGCAGGGCCGCCACGTCGTGGCGCTTGAGGTCGATACAGTTCGACATAAGCTCGCTGCGGCGCGGGTAGTCGCTGCAGCGACAGCTCTCTTCCACCAGGTAGCGACAGCGCACGCCGGTGTAGTACACCTCGCCGGTATCGGCGTCTTCCAGCTTGTGCAGGCAGCAACGGGCGCAGCCATCGCAGAGTGATTCCCACTCCGCGTCGCTCATCTCGGCAAGAGACTTCTGTTCCCAGAATCGCTCCATGACTTCAGGCACCGCGCCGCAGCTCTTCCTCGGTGGGCGGCATCTGCAGGTAAAAACCCTTTTCCTCGATCTGCGCAACCACCTGGTCGGCGTCGGCACGGGCCAGCTTGCGGGTGCCATCGAGGTTCAGCAGCATGATGGGCTCCGGCTCTCCGAACCGGCCGAGCAGCGCCTCGGGCACACGTGCCAGGCCCTCCGCCTTGCTGACATAGAGATACATCTGTTCCTTGCGCGGGCTGCGATAGACCTGGCACAGCATCGTTCAGGCCTCAACGCCGACTAGAGCCAACAGCGGCACCACCAGCGCCTGCTGCCGCCAGCCGGACCAGCGCACGGGCCGTTCCAGCGCCTCGCCATGGGCCAGCCTGACCATGAGTTCGTAATCCTTGGCCGGCAGCAGCGCCTCGGGCTCCACCTGCCAGTCACGGGCCAGGTCGGCGGCCGCCTGCTTGAGTTTCTTGAGCTCGTCGCGCTGGCTACCGTCCAGCGGCTTGCCGAGGCCCGCAGGCAGCTCATCGTCGGCCAGCATGCGCGCCTCGTCGATCAGTTCCAGCAACACTTCGCCCTGCTTGCGAACCACCGCCTGGGGCATCTCCGGCACGCTCTTCAGCTCCCCGATACTGGTGGGCAGGCGCTGGGCCATGGCCAGGCAGACCTTGTCGGCAAGAATCCAGCTCTTTGGCTTGTCCAGCCGCCGGGCGCGCTCGTCGCGCCAGTCGCAGACCAGCGCCAGGGCCGCCAGCTGCCGGGGCTTGAGCTTCCAGGCTGACTTGACCCGGGTGAATGACGGCGCCGGTGGCGCCGACGCTTCTGCCACGGCCATGGCCCCGTCTTCCAGCACCCAGTCACTGCGGCCGCTGGCATCGAGCTTGTCGCGCAGGTGCCGGTACACCGGCAGCAGGGGAATGACATCGGCGGCCGCATAGTCGAGCTGTGAATCGCTCAGCGGTCGCTTGAGCCAGTCAGATCGGGTTTCCCCCTTGGCCAGCTCCAGGCCGCTGACGAGTTCCACCAGCCCCCGGTAACCGAGGCTGAATCCCAGGCCGGCAAAGGCGGCAGCGCGTTGGGTATCGAACAGGGGCAGCGGCTGGGTGCCGAGGTAAACCTGGAACACTTCCAGGTCCTCGCTGGCGGAATGCAGCACCTTGATGATGTCGGGGTTGTCGAACAGTGCACGCAGCGGCGACACGTCGTCTATTTCCAGCGGGTCTATCAGCCAGGCCTTGTCCGGCTCGCCCGGGAAACACAGCTGCACGAGGGCCGGCTGCGGGTAGTAGGTATCGCGGCGCATGAACTCGGTATCGACGATGACCGCGTCATCGCCGGCGAAGCGCTCGATCACTGCCGACAGTGCGGCGCTGTCTGTTATCAGCTCGTAATTCATCCTATTCCATCGGTTTGCGGCCGCTGAAGGCATGGGCCAGGGTGCTGCCGTCGACGTATTCCAGCTCGCCACCCAGGGGAACGCCGTGGGCGATGCGGCTTATCTTGATGCCCTCGCCACGCACGAGCTCCGACAGGTAGTAGGCAGTGGCCTCGCCCTCGACCGTGGGGTTGGTGGCGAGGATAAGTTCGCTGACGCCGTCGCGCTGGATACGTTGCTGGAGAAGATCCAGGCCAATGTCCTCCGGGCCGATGCCATCGATCGGCGACAGGTGACCCATCAGCACGAAGTAGAGGCCGCGGTAGCTGCCACTCTGTTCCACCGCCACCACGTCCGCCGGCGATTCGACAACACAGACGGTGGTGCGGTCGCGGCGGGTATCCGCGCACACGCTGCACAGCTCTTCCTCGGTGAAGTTGCGACACAATCGGCAGTGGCTAACCCCTTCCATGGCCTCGGCCAGCGCGCTGGACAGGTGCACGCCGCCTTCCCGGTCGCGTTCCAGCAGGTGCAGGGCCATGCGCTGGGCGGTCTTGCGGCCTACCCCGGGCAGGCAGCGCAGGCTTTCGACCAGCTGCTCGATCAGTGGGCTGAAACTCACAGGTGGCAGTCCGGCGCTAGAACGGCATCTTGAAGCCGGGCGGCAGCATGCTGCCCAGCATGTCCTGGTTGCTGGCCTCGACTTTCTTCACAGCATCGTTGACCGCCGCAGCCAGCAGGTCTTCCAGCATTTCCTTGCCCTCACCCAGCACGCTGTCGTCGATGTGCACGCGCCGCACGTCGTAGCGCCCGGTCATGATCACTCGCACCAGGCCGGCACCGGCCTGGCCTTCGAACTCGCGATTGGCGACTTCTTCCTTGGCCTCCAGCATCTTCTGCTGCATTTCCTGGGCCTGCTTCATCAGGTCGTTGAGACTGCCTTTCACTTGTCACCTCAGTGTTTGATCGGCGTGACCGAGTCCCGGTCGATGCTGCCTTCAAAGCGATCCAGCAGCAGCTTGACCCCGGGGTCGGACTCAATGGATTCCAGTGCCTGGGCCTGGCGCTCCTCCAGTAGACGGTGAGCGCGCTGGGCCGGCGTTTCGTAGCGTGGAGAGCCCGGTTCGATCTCTACCGCTATCTCCCTGCCGAAATATTTTCCCAGGGCAGCGGCGATGCGCTTGCCATGGGCCTCGTTGTAGAGCGAGGCATTGCCCTCGTCGAGGGTGAACCAGGCCCGGTCGCCCTCGACCTGCCTGAGCTCGCAATGGGACGCAACATTATAAACAAGCCCGGAGAGTTCCAGGCGGTCCAGCAGGTCAGGCCAGCGTGCCGGTTCCAGCGCGATGCGTTCGGCGGGCGCCGGCTCTGCGGCGACCGGCTCTGGCGACGGCGAGGCTGCGGGCTGCGCGGATGACGGCGCCGGTTCCGGGACGGCAGCTACAACAGGTTTGGGCGCTGCCGGCTCAGGTGCTTCCGGCTGAGGTGCGGCCGGTTCGGGTGCAGCCGGCTCAGCCGCAACTGGCTGAGGTTCTACCCGTTGCTGGACTGTCGGCTGAGTTGCCTTCGCTGCGGGCGTCTCAGCCGGTTCAGGATTTTTTGCCGCGGCGGCCACCTCGGGGCCGCGCGCTTCGAGCTCTCCGGCATCGACACTGTCATCGATCACCGCCGCCGGCCGGAACGCCACCATGCGCAACAGGGCCATTTCCATGCCGCTGCGGGCATCCGGGGCCAGCGCCAGGTCGCGCTTGCCGGTGACTGCGAACTGGTAGTACAGCTGTACATCCTCCGCCGTCATCTGGCCGGCAAACTGCTGCACCTGCTCGGCGTCGCCAAAGCTGTTGTCCACCGCATCCGGCACCGCCTGTGCCACCGCCACCCGGTGCAACAGGGACGCCAGCTCATCGAGGGTGCCGGCGTAGTCGGGCGCGTGCTCCGACATGGCCTCTACCGCCGCCAGCGCCGCAGCGGCATCCTGGCCGGCAACCGCTTCCAGCACCTTGTAGACAAAGCTCAGGTCGACGGTCCCCAGCATGCTGCGAACATCGGCCTCCGCCAGTTTGCCGTTGCCGAAGGCCACCGCCTGGTCGGTCAGGCTGAGGGCATCGCGCATGCTGCCCTCAGCGGCGCGCGCCAGCAGCCACAGGGCCGGCTCTTCAAAGCCGACCATTTCCTGCTCGAGCACGCTCTTCAGGTGACCTACGATCAACTCCGGCGACATGTTCTTCAGGTTGAACTGCAGGCAGCGCGACAGCACCGTGGCCGGCAGTTTCTGCGGATCGGTGGTCGCCAGCAGGAACACCACATGGGGCGGCGGCTCTTCCAGGGTCTTCAGCAGCGCATTGAAACTGCTGGTAGAGAGCATGTGCACCTCGTCGATGAGATACACCTTGTAGCGGCAGCGGGTGGGGGCGTACTGCACGTTCTCAAGCAGCTCGCGGGTATCTTCCACCTTGGTGCGAGAGGCGGCATCCACTTCGATCAGGTCGACACTGCGCCCCTCGGCAATCTCCAGACAGGAACCACAGACGCCGCAGGGTTCGGAGCTGACGCCCACTTCGCAGTTCAGGCACTTGGCGAGAATCCGCGCCACGGTGGTCTTGCCCACCCCGCGGGTGCCGGTAAACAGGTAGGCATGATGGAGCCGATCGTGATCCAGGGCGTTGATCAGCGCCTGCAACACGTGCTCCTGGCCGACCATCTCGCGGAAGACCTTCGGGCGCCATTTCCTGGCCAGAACCTGATGCGACATAAAGCCTGAACGTACCAATTTCGAAACCGCCAAGGATACACCAATGGCCCCATCCCTCACACCAAACCGGTTTGCTTTGGAGCTTCGAAGCGAGGCATCGGCGTTGACACCACAGCCAGCACGGTCGCTAGCCAAGTCCAGGGCTTGGGGGGATTGAAACGGAGTCGAGGGCTTCTGGGGTTTCTCGTGATGTATCCGGCGCGCCCTGAAGGTGCTGGCTATGGTGTCAACACCGCTGCCTCTCGAATCACGGTACTGCCAGCCGCATTGGTGCGAGGTCTCGCGGGAAGAGAAGCAGATCGCAGTATTTGTGACAACTCAAGGTTTTCAGAGCACTACGAGCGGTTCGGCACCCCACTCAAGGCGAAGGGTCGCGTCCTTCTCACCGTATGTGGAGGTACTCCGATACTGAGGTGACGGTGTGAATGCCCTTGCCTGCACCTTCAGGGCGCGCCTAGTAAACCGTGCGAAACCACAGAAGCCCTCGACACGGGTGCATTTCGAGAACCCCAGACTTGGCTAGCGACCGTGCAGGCAATGGCCTTCGCGCCGGCACCGCCACTACGGAGCACCTTGCTTCAAAAAAAGGGGGCAAGCAGGATGGAAGCGATCCACGCTCCACCACCCAGCGCAGGTCGCCTCCTTCCAGCCTTGTCTGGGAGTACTACGTCAGGCGGTGACGGTGTGAATGCCATTGCCTGCACCTTCAGGGCGCGCCTAGTAAACCGCGCGAAACCACAGAAGCCCTCGACACAGGTGCAGTTCCGAGAACCTCAGACTCGGCTAGCGACCGTGCAGGCAATGGCATTCACGCCGGCACCGCCGCTACGGAGCACATTGTTTCAAGTGGGGGGAAGGAAGGAGGCGACCCAAGCAGCCACACCTCGGCACACGAGTCAGTAACTACCGTTGCTCCCTTCCGGGCCTGGCGGGTTTCACTACCTATCGTTGCGAGGGGACCGCAAGGGTCGCCATAAAATGGCGGAGAGGGAGGGATTCGAACCCTCGATACGTTTCCGTATACACACTTTCCAGGCGTGCGCCTTCGACCGCTCGGCCACCTCTCCGGATTGTAGCAGAGGCTCTCAAGGGGCCCAGCGACAAGGGCGCGAATCATACCACAACATACGCAAGTTACCAGCGCGACAGGGCCCGGTTTCACTGGCGTGCGCGGCAATGCGGCTGTCGCGGCCTGCCATCCTTCCGGAGCGCCAACAGGCGTCTAATAAGTGTCATCAACGCAGGGCGATAACAACTGCAACGGTGGTGACATGAAGGAGAATAGCGAGATGCAAGCGATCGAATTCTACGAACAGTCCAGGCCCTTGAGCCTCAAGCAACAGCTGGTGGCTGCCGTGGCGCGCGGGGATGAACTGGCAGCCGAAGAAATCCGCATGCTGCTGAAGATCAGCAAGCCGGAGAAGTGGGGCAAGCTTAAGGTGAAGCACAGCTGAGCACGTCGGTATGTGCCCGGATGAGTGCTACTGACGCATACTCCGCAGCCGCGGCGCCCGCCCCGGCGCAGTGCTGCGCCAGGGGCTGATATCGAGCCCCCCGCGGCGGGTATAGAGCGCCTGGATAGTGAAATTCTCAAGGCCCGCTTCCAGCAGGTCCCTGAACATCCGCTCCACGCACTGTTCGTGGAATTCCTGGTGGTGCCGAAAGCTGGCGATGTAGCTGAGCAGGCTGGCAGGCGCTACCTGCACGCCCTCGCAGTCCAGCACCACGGTGGCCCAGTCCGGCTGGGCAGTCACCGGGCACAGGGAGCGCAGGCCGTGACTGTAGAGCTGCTGCCTCTCACCCGTCGCCTCACTCACCTCGAGCAGGCTGGCATCGGGGTCGGCCGCCTGGCCTGAGAGTGGCTCGCCATCGATGCACACCCCGGGTAGCGGTGTCGGTGCCAGCGCCGGGTCATCGACCTCCAGCAGTTCCACTTCGATCTCGCCCTCCGCCACCGCCGACAGGTCCTCAACCAGCGTTGCCGCCAGTGCCTGCGGACTCTCGTAGGTCTCGCCATTCAGGGAATTGAGATACAGTTTGAAAGACTTCGACTCCACCAGGTTTTCCGAGGTGGCCGGGATCGCAAAGCGCGCCACGGCACTGACGGGCGCGCCGCCAGGGGACAGCCACGACAGCTCCCAGGCGTGCCAGATATCCTCGCCGTGAAACGGCAGCTCCGCCGACAGGCCCAGCTCGTCCCGGGCCAAGCGGCGGGGGATCGGGTAGAGAATCTCCGGGGCGTAGCGCTCGGGGGCGGGACTGTCCTTGCCGAGCAACACTACTGGCGCAGCCTCTTGCCAGTGTTGAGCAGGTGCATGCAGTAAATAAAGGCCACCGCGGTGAACAGGGCCAGCATGGTGAAGGCAAAGCCCACGTCCACGTCAGACACGCCCAGTACGCCGTAGCGAAAGCCGTTGACCACGTACACCAGCGGATTGAGGCGCGACACGTTTTCCCAGAACTCCGGCAGCAGGTCCAGGGAGTAGAACACGCCGCCCAGGTAAGTCAGCGGCGTCAGCACAAAGGTCGGCACGATGGAGATATCGTCGAAGTTGTTGGCGAACACGGCGTTGATAAAGCCGAACAGTGCGAACAGCACCGAGGTGAACAACACAATAGCAACCGTCATCGGCAGGTTGTGGATCGACAGGTTGGAGAAGAACAGCGACAGGCAGGTAACGATCACCGCCACCGCCAGCCCGCGGCTGACCCCACCGGTGATATAGCCCGCCAGGATCACCCAGTTCGGCACCGGCGATACCAGCAGCTCTTCCACGCTGTGATTGAACTTGGCACCGAAGAAAGACGACACCACGTTGGAGTAGGAGTTGGTCACCACCGCCATCATGATCAAGCCCGGCACCACAAACTGCATGTAACTGAAACCGCCCATCTCACCGATGCGCGAGCCGATCAGCGCGCCAAAGATCACGAAGTACAGGGTCATGGTAATGGCCGGCGGCAGTAGGGTCTGGGGCCAGATTCTCAGGTAGCGGCGCACCTCTTTTACCAGGATGGTCTGGAAAGCGACCCACTTCTCATAGCTATTCATGACTTGTCGTATTCCTTATGACAGCAGGCTGACGAACATTTCTTCCAGCCGGTTGGCCTTGTTGCGCATGCTGGAAATGTCGATGCCCTGCGCGCTGAGCGCTGCGAACAGTTCGTTCACATCCTGGTCCTTGTCCTTCACTACTTCGAGGGTGTGGGCGTCCACTCTCTTGCAGGGGAAACCGGGGATTTCCACTGCCTCGTTGATTTCCTGGCGAGTGTCGAGGATGAACATCTCGGTGTGCAGCTGGCGCAGCAGCTCACGCATGCTCGAGTGATGAACAATGTTGCCCTGGTCGATGATGGCGATGTTGCGACACAGGCTCTCTGCCTCTTCCAGGTAGTGGGTGGTGAGAATAATGGTGGTGCCGGAGGCATTGAGCTCCTGAAGGAATTCCCACATCGAGCGGCGCATTTCGATATCCACCCCGGCCGTAGGCTCATCGAGGATCAGCAGGCGCGGTTCGTGCACCAGGGCGCGGGCTATCATCAGCCGGCGCTTCATTCCGCCGGACAGTTCCCGGGCGCGATCGTTGCGCTTTTCCCACAGGCCCAGCTTGCGCAGGTACTTCTCGGCGCGTTCTTTTGCCAGGTCGGCCGGCAACCCGTAGTAGCCGCCCTGGGTGACCACAATGTGCTCGACCTTCTCGAAAAGGTTGAAGTTGAATTCCTGGGGCACGATGCCAATGTGCTTCTTGGCGCCAGGGAAGTCGGCGTCGGTGTCGATGCCGAACACCTCGATCTTGCCGCCGCTCTTGTTGATCAACGAGAACAGGATGCCGATAGTGGTGGACTTGCCGGCGCCGTTGGGACCCAGCAGGGCAAAGAAGTCGCCTTCCTGCACATCCAGGCTGATGCCGCGCAGGGCGTGTACGTTGTTGCTGTAGACCTTGCTCAGGTCGCGAATGGACAGCGCTGCCGTCATGGAGAGCGGGTTCCTTTGTGGTTGTGGCGGGTGGTTGCCGTCGGCAAAAAGGCCGGTATTGTATATCCCTAGTACGTACAGGTGCGACTGCAGGATGAATGACAGCGAATACCGGGATTTCTGCCTGGAACTGGCAACCAGCTTTGCCGAGCGGCTGGCCCGGGAAGCCGACAGGACCTCCGAGGACGATCCCCTCCGGGCCCTGGCCGAGGGCTTCGCCGGGCTGGCGCGGGGAGAAGAGATCTACGAAAAGGGGCCCGAGCTGGTAACCACCCTGTTTACCCACGTCCCGGAACTTGCCCCTCTGTTCCCCCGCGACCTGTTGTGGTTTATGGGCGGCGACTGCCTGCACTTCATGCCCGATGAGGAGCTGGATAAGTACCAGCAACTGGAAGAAATGCGGATCGAAGCCCTCGTCAGCGGAGACCCCTTCGACTATCGCGCAGAGCGGGCCAAGCTGTTGAATTTGCAATAGATTGCCCGCATGTTGAATTCCTGGCCCAAGGCTTGACGTTTGCCAAACGGGACCATAGAATGCGCGCCTCTCTGACAGGGAGATGACCTTTTGGGTCTGCCAACCAAACCCCTGTTAGAGTGACGAAGACACAAGCTCTGGAAGAAAAATTTCCCAAAGTCTTGTAACATGTCCCCTTCGTCTAGTGGCCTAGGACACCGCCCTTTCACGGCGGGAACAGGGGTTCGAACCCCCTAGGGGACGCCATTGCGGGAATAGCTCAGCTGGTAGAGCGCAACCTTGCCAAGGTTGAGGTCGCGAGTTCGAACCTCGTTTCCCGCTCCAAATTCCGAAAAAGGGAGTCCAACCGGACTCCCTTTTTTTTGTTCCAGGCGGCCTGTGCGGCCCAGTCTGTGCGGCCCAGTCTGTGCGGCCCAGCCTGCGCGGCCCAGCCTGCGCGGCTCGCTCCAAATTCCGAAAAGGGAGCCCGTTCAGACTCCCTTTTTTTGTTGTTCGCTGTTTTCTTCGCGCCGCCGGATACGCTCCTGGATCCGGTCCAGCTTGTCCTGGTGCTGGCGCCGGTCCCAGCGCCTCGCCACGACCAGGAGGACGAGGGCAACAACGACTCCGACGATGATGCCCGCCTCTGCGGTCACCGGGCTGCCTCGAGGCTCTCGGCCGCCAGGCGCTCGAGGATGGGGTCAGCGGGATCCGAGGTGTGGGTAGCGCCAATCACAGTGCCATCAGCGCTGAGGAATATCGTGGTTGGCGTGCCGCGCACGTCGTACATATCGGCCACCTCGTCCCCGTCCAGCAGCGTGGTAAAGCGATGGCCGCGCTCGTCCAGCACCGCCTGCGGCGTGGCGCCTTCGTCTTCGCGAAAGCTGATGCCAATCAGCACCAGGCCCTGGTCGGCGTGCTTGTCTGCCAGCGCCTGCAGGCCTGGCTGTACCTTCCTGCAGTAGGGGCACCAGGTTGCCCAGAAATGAATCACCAGCGGCCGGCCGCGAAAGTCCTTGAGGCTCACCAGGGTGCCGTCGGCAGCGGGCAAGACAAAATCCGGGGCCTTGCCGCCCTTGGGAGCGCCGGCGTACGACGCGGTGGACAGGAATACCGCAGCTACTGCAAAAAGCAGCGCGGGGATGAATGTGCGAAGAGGGTGCATGCCTGAGCCCTGTACCTGAATGACTTAACAGACCCCGGGAACGGGCCCGAGTTCCGGCGTCAGACGTCGCCTTCGGTGAGGGATGCGATGCGCGCCTGCTCGGTTTCTACGAAGCGCATCCACTGGCGGGCCCATTTTTCGCTGCTGTCGTACTCCGCCGCCTGCACAAAGGCTGTACGAGCGGCCTCGAGCTTGTCGCCGCGGGCCAGTGCCATACCCACCAGCAGCCAGGCGTCACCCGGCTCCTCCAGGTTCTCCGTGGCCAGCGCCTGGCGCGCGACCTTCTCCGCGTCGCGCCACTGGTAGAGATCCATGTGCAGGCGCGCCACCCGCAGGTACAGCTTGCCGTCATTTTCCATCTCGGCCGCCACCAGCAGCGGCGGAATAGCCCGGGCCTCATCCCCGGCCAGGTACCAGGCCTGTGAGGTCAGCTCCAGGTTCTGGCGCGTCTCCGGCACCCGGCCGGAGGCGATTTCACGTTCCAGCAGCTGCGCCGCCTTGTGGGGCACGCCCTGGGACAGGAACAGGTTGGCCAGCGTGACAAAGTGGAATCCCTTGTTGAGTCGCTCGTCGTCTTCCAGGGATTCGATCAGCGCCAGCTGCTTCTCGGGTTCACCGAGCTGGCCGTTGAGGGCCGCCAGGTTGAGGATGTAGCGCTCGCGCGGGTAAAGCTTCACCACCTTGTAGAGCAGGTCGCGCATCTCCACGTACTTTTCCTGGGCGTGGTAGATCGAGCTCAGCATCACCATCCAGTTCTCACGGGGCGTGGCGCCGCTTGCCTCCAGCATGGCCAGGGCCTTTTTCAGGGGGCCCTCGGCGTCTGCCCAGCGTTCCTGGCCGACATAGGCCTGGGCCAGCAGCACCTGGCTCAGCGGCTGCGGGGCCTCCGTCTCGGCCTCGAGCAGGCGCTTGGCATAGGCCTCCGCCGCCGGGAAGTCGCCAATCGACAGCGATACCTGGGTCGCGGAATTGAGCAGGCCGCGCACCTGGGAGTTGGGCAGGCCCTCCTGTTCCAGCGCCTTGCCGAAGTTCTCCAGGGCTCTGTCGTTGTCGCCCATGGAGTAATAGATGAAGCCATACATGTTGAGCATATGGGCGGTCTCGTAGCCGCTCAGCTTGCGCTTGCCCATCTGCTGCAGCGACGCTATCGCTTCATCCCACTGCTCCGCCTCCATGAAGATCTGCACTTCGTTGAGCGTGTCGTAGGTGCGCTTGTTCATGCCCACCACCGTTTCCTTGGCAGATAGCGGCGCAGCCAGTAGCAGGACGATCAGCAGTACACCGGTTCTCACTGGGCTTCCTCCTCCTGGTAATAGAACATGTTGAGCACGCCCTGCACTTCCACCGCCACACCGTCGATGATGCGCGGCTTGTACTTGAAGCGCTTGGCAGCCTCGACGGAAGGCCGGTAGAACACCGAGTGGGTGCAGCGTTCCTCGATGACCTTGATGTCCTTGGTGGTGCCGGCGGTGGTTACCGTGTACTCCACCAGGCACTCACCGAAAATCCCCTGGACCGCGGCGCGCTGCGGATAGATTGGCGCGACCTTGACGATGGGCAGGTAATCACCCTCGCCGGCACCGAAGCCGATGCTGCCGCGCTGCAGGTTTAGCCCGGCGTCCGCCGGCAGCGACGATACCGCCAGCTGGGTGCTGGAGGCGTCCATGGAATCCTGGGGCATGGGCGGTACGTCTGGCGTCTCCTGCAGTTGCGGCTTGGGCGGCGTGCGATCCTTGCGCTGGGCGCTCTCTTCACGCTTCACCCGCACGAATTCCAGCACATGCACACGCGCCGACTCGTCCAGGCGCAGGTCCGAGAAGCGAATCAGGTAATCCATAAACCAGCCCAGCGCCAGGGCACAGAAACCCCCGGCGGCGAGTGCGGCCAGCACGTTCAGCCAGTGCCGCAGGCCGCGCGGCGTGGCCAGCGCCTTGTCGATTGCATTGATGCTGCTGGGTTCCAACATGATCAGGGCTCTGTAGCGGCGATCGCCACGTCAGCGACGCCGGCCCGGGTGGCGGCGTCCAGCACTTCTACCAGTATCTCGTTCTTCGACGCCTTGTCTGCCTGTACCACAATCGAGCCGCGGGGGTTCTCCGCGTGCAGGCGCTCGATTATGGCACGCAGGCCACGGGGATCGACATTGCGACGATCAATCCACACCCGGTTCTCTGCGTCGATCGCAATCAGGATGCTGGCCTTGTCCTGCAGCCCCGCGGTGAAGGCCAATGGACGGCTGACCTCAGTCCCGGATTCCTTGATAAATGTGGCGGTCACAATGAAAAAGATCAGCATGATGAACACCACGTCGAGCATCGGCGTGATGTCGATAGTAGATTCTTCGCTCTTGGGTATCAGTCGCCTAAGCACTGGGCTGCTCCGTGATGAATGAGAACCGCGCCTCGAGGCGGTCACGCTCGGAGATCGCGCGGCGCTCGGCAAACTTGCCGATCAGCAGGCCAAAAATCGCCACCACCATACCCGCCAGGGTCGACACGGTGGCCTTGGAGACACCCGATGCCATGGAGCGCGGGTTGTTGGACCCGGTCGCCGCCAGCGCATCAAAAATCTCCAGCATGCCCGCCACCGTACCCAGCAGGCCCAGCAGGGGGCACACCTTGATGATAGTACCGATCATCGAGTAGTGCTTGTTGAGTTCGGCACTGATGCGGTGGCGCAGGTGGTCCCGATATTGGTGGGCAAACCAGGAGGTCTTGTCCTTGCGTTCGTTCCACAGCCTGACCGCGTTGCGGGCATGCTCGGGGTAAACGAAATAGAGAAAGTAGAGACGCTCACACAGCAAGGTCCACAGCATGAAAGCCATGAACAGGATCAGGGCCAGAATGTTGCCGCCCAGCGACAACAGGTCCCCGAGCCAGGGCAGGTAGACGTCAATCAGCGCCATCATGCGGGCTGGTCTCTCTCCGCGCGCTCGGCCACCACAGCGACCGCCTCATGTTGCAGGATATCGGTGATGGTCTGGGCCCGGCCCTGTACTACGTTGTGCAGCAACAGAGTCGGGATCGCCACCGTCAGGCCCAGTACCGTGGTAATCAGCGCCTGGGAAATACCGCCGGCCATAAGCCGCGGGTCACCCGCACCAAACAGGGTGATGGCCTGGAAGGTGATAATCATGCCGGTTACCGTACCCAGCAGCCCCATCAGCGGCGCCACCGCGGCGATAATCTTCAGCAGCGGCAGGTGGCGGTTGATGTGCGGCACCTCGCGCAGCACCGACTCGCCCATCTTCAGCTCCAGTGCTTCCACGTCCAGCTCGCGGTCCTCGCGGTAGGCCTTGAGGATGCGGCCCAGGGAATTGTCGTCCCGCGGGTGCTCCAGGTCAGCCAGCTGCGTGCGGATGCGGCGAGATTCCAGCGACAGCGTCACAAAGCGCCAGATAGCCAACAGTACACCGCAGATGCCGATGGTGATAATGATGTAGCCGATCACCCCACCCTGTCCGACACGCTCGCGGAGGTTGGGTGCCTGGGTGAGAATGGTCAGCAGCTGGCCGCGCACCGGGTCGATGGCGAACGGGAAATACTCGCTCTCACCGTCGGCAAAGGACCGCGGGCCCTGCATGAAACGGCCGTCGGGTTGGCGAGAGAATTCCAGCAGCCGGCCGGTCTCCGGCACGTACTGCAGGAACTTGCCGTCAGCCACCACGTTGAACAGGCCCACTCGGGTCACCGGGCGCTGTTCTTCCACCCCGTCTGCCGTCACCACCGGCAGGGTCTGGGTGACAATGCGGCCAGACTCCACCATCTCCCGCTGCAGCTCGAACCAGAGCTGCTCGATTTCCCGCAGCTCCGGCAGGCGGTTGGCCTTGCCCATGCGGCCGGCAAAGTCGATCAGGAAGTCGTTGCGGTCACCGAACTCCAGCTGGGTCAGCGACACGTAGAACTGGGCCTGGGCATCACTGGAGACCTGCTGCAGCACACCGAACAGTTCCTTGAGGGAGCCCATGCGTTCCTTGAGGCGCTCTTCCAGTTCGCCGATCTGCGCCTCGTTTTGCTCGAAGCGGGCTTCGCGCTCCTTACTGATGGCTTCCTGGCGACGTTCCTCGGCAATGATGTCTGTCAGCATCTGCTGGCGACGATTGCGCTCGCGACGGAAGTCCTGCAGACGCTGTTCGTTGCTGCGGCTCTCGGCCAGGCGACCGCTGCGCACCGCTTCCAGCAGCCCGTCGAGGGTGACCGGGTTTTCAGCCTGTTCCTCGGCGGCAGCCGCCTCCGTGGATTCAGCCTCCGTGGCCTCCTCCTGTGCAGTCGCCGGCAATGCCAGGCAGCTCAGCACCAGGCCCGCGGCCAGTAGTTTTTCCCAGAGTCGTGCGTTCATCGCTGCACCTCCTGTGCGGGATCAATCGCCACCGAAATCAGCTCCGGGGCGACCTCCTGGCGTGCCACTTTCAGGCCCTGGTCCACATAGCGGCGCCAGCGGCCGGAGGACAGGGGTACCCAGTTCTTGTCGTTCTGGTCCCAGAAGCCGATGTCGTCGCTGCCGACCACCCGGTACATCAGGGCCACCCGGCCCACCCGCAGGAAGTCGGCATCAAAGCTCGCGGTGCCCAGGTCCAGCTTGCCGCGATAGGCCTCGATGGTGCGGCCGTAGTCGTTCTCGATCTGGTATGCCTCCATCACCCGGCGGGTCTTCTCCGCCACGGTGACATCGGCTCGCGGCAGCAGGGAGCGCAGGTCCGCCACCCGGTCCTGCCGCTCTTCCATGAGGAAGGGCACGTCGAAGCCGATGAACTGCTCGAGGCCGTCGATCATGCGCGACATGATCGGCAGGATCTGCCGCTCCACGGTCGCCACTTCGGCGATGGAAGTCTGCAGGATGTCGATCTCCTCGAGCTGGTTGTTGAGCTGGCGCGCCAACATGGCGTTATAGAGCTTGAGGCCGTCCACCAGCTTGAGATGGGCGTAGTACTCGTCCACCAGGTCCCGGGACTCCCCGTGCAGCTTGTCTACCTGCTGCTGGACCTGGCGACCCTCAGCAGTGCGCTCAATGCCCTGCTGCTCGATTTCACCGATGGTTTCTGCGGACGAGGTGTCCTGTGATGGATTGTCCTGGGAAAATGTCGGGCTAGCCGCCAGACAGGCCAGGATGAGAAGAGAATGCCAGGTTCGCGACATACGATGCCCCCTTCTTAGTGGTGGCGCAGATAACCTGTCACCACGCTTTATTGGTAGGCCTCAAGCATACGCAGGTATCGACGCCAACCACCTTGATACAAGTCAAGGCCGAGCCGTGAATGCCGAGCCGTGAATGCCGAGCCGCGCAGGCCGGGCCGCGCAGGCTAGCGCCCGGCCAGTGGAGGGAGCCGCTTCAACTGCAACAAAGGTCGGCTAGTCGGCCGCGAGTACCTGCCGATAACCTGACAAAGGGAAGGGGTATAGACGCCGCGGCGGATGCCGCGACGCCTGCATGAAGGATCAGGCGAGGAATTCAGCCCGGGTGCTGGGATCGGCCTTGAAGGCACCGCCCAGTGAGGTGGTCTGGGTGCGGGAGTTCACATCCATCACCCCGCGCGACTTCACGCAGTAGTGGGTGGCGTCGATGGTAACTGCCACGTTGTCAGTCTCCAGCAACGTTTGCAGTGCCACCAGCACCTGCTGGGTCAGGCGCTCCTGCACCTGGGGCCGCTGGGCAAAGAACCGCACGATACGGTTGATCTTGGAGAGACCAATGATCTTGTCGCCGGGGATGTAGGCCACCCGCGCCATGCCGTCGATGGTGACGAAGTGGTGCTCGCAGGTGCTGGTGATGGAGATTTCGTCCACCTTCACCATCTCTTCCACCCCCATCTTGTTGTCGATCACGGAGATCTTCGGGAAGTGGCTGTAGTCGAGGCCGGAGAAGATCTCGTCAACATACATCTTGGCGATGCGATGCGGAGTCTCCTGCAGGCTGTCGTCGCTGAGGTCGAGACCCAGGGTCTCGGCCACGTCGGTGAAGGATTCACACAGACGCTGGTACTTCTCATCCCGCGACAGGCCGTTATAGACCATCGGTGTTTCCAGTCCGCGCTCGACCAGGGCATCGCGCACACGGCGCGCCTCGGTGCTGATCGCGAGCTCAACGTTCGCGTTCAAATTAGCTTCGGTTTTGGCAATAGCTTCCATTTGCTTGTCCTGTTTGCAAAGCTCTGGGGGGATGTACGTGGACCCCGGGGCCTTGGATTGCCTGGCCTGCAGTCGACGAACCGACACTATTTGTCGTGCAGATGGCACCCGAAACCGGCATATTGGGCGCTTTTACCGTCAGGAGAGACCATGTCGGAACGTAATTCCAGGCCGCCCTTTATCGAGCGACGCCGCGTCCTTAAAGGCCTGGCGGCCGGCAGCCTGCTGCCGCTGCTCGGCGGCAACCTGCTGGGCTGCTCAGACAGCGATGACACCTTCCTGGCAGACCCCGGCGTCAGCGCCAGTTTCCAGCATGGCGTGGCCTCCGGCGATGCCAACGATAACTCGGTCATAATCTGGACAAGAGCCACCCCGGACGCCGCAGGCCTGGTGAGAATCCGCTGGGAGGTCGCCGCAGACGAGGCCTTCGACAGCGTGGTGGCCAGCGGCGAGGGCACGACCACGGCAGACGTGGACTACACCGCCAAGGTCGATGTGAGCGGCCTGGATGCGGGCACCACCTACTTCTATCGCTTTGTCGTGCAGGACGTGGTCTCCCCGGTGGGCCGCACCCGCACGCTACCCGTCGGCGCCGTGGCCGCCACCAGCTTCGCGGTGGTGTCCTGCTCCAACTACCCGGCCGGCTTTTTCAACGTCTACCGGGAAATCGCCAACCGCGACGTCGACGCGGTGTTGCACCTGGGTGACTACATCTATGAGTACGGCGTCGATGGCTACGCCAGCGAACGCGCCGAGGAATTCGGCCGCCTGTCACAGCCGGAAGACGAGATTCTCAGCCTGTCCGACTACCGCACCCGCTACGCCCAGTACCGCAGCGACCCCGACCTGCAGGCCTGCCATGCGGCCCACCCCTTCTACGTGGTCTGGGACGATCACGAGATCAGCAACGACGCCTGGCGCGAGGGCGCGGAAAACCACCAACCCGAGACCGAGGGCGATTTCGAGGACCGCGTGACCGCGGCACTGCAGGCCTGGTATGAGTGGGAGCCGATCCGTCCACCCTCGTCCAACCGCGAGGTAATCTACCGGCAGTTCCGCTTCGGCGACCTGGTCGACCTGCTGATGCTGGACACCCGCCTTATCGGCCGCGACTTGCAGCTCAGCTACCTCGACTACACGAACGGCGACATGATCGACCTTGACGCTGCGCGGGCCGCCATCGACGACCCGAACCGGCAGCTGTTGGGTGAAGACCAGAACGCCTGGCTAAAGGACCGCCTGACCAACAGCACCGCCACCTGGCAAGCAGTGGCACAGCAGGTGCTGGTGGGGCGCTACAACCTGCCGGCGCCGATCCTGCTGGCACTGGACCCGGCCTTTGGCGGCAACCTCCAGGACGGGATTGCCGCGGTGCTCGCGTCCGTGGCCGCAAAGAATACGCCGGAAGACCAGCGCACGCCGGAGCAACAGGCGCTGCTGGATTCAGCAATTCCCTACAACCTCGATGCCTGGGATGGCTATGGCTTCAACCGCGACGACGTACTGATACACGCCGCCTCAGTAAATTCGCGGCTGGTGACCCTGGCGGGCGATACCCACAATGCCTGGGCCTCGCAGCTGACAGACCAGGACGGCACCCCCGTCGGTGTGGAGTTTGCAACCGCGAGCGTGACCTCGCCGGGTCTGGAAGGTGTGCTGGGTGTAGAAGCGGCGGCCCTGTTCGAGGGCCCGATTGTGACCCTGGTCGATGACCTGCAATACGCCAACCTCAGCGACCGGGGCTGGATGGAGGTGACCTTTACCGAGACCGCGACCACCGCGGACTGGTACTTCGTCTCCAATATCGACAGCACCAGCTACACATTAATGGAGAACCGCGCCAACAGCCTCAGCGTCAGCGCGGACGACCTGCTGCTCGGCTAGGCCTGGCTCTCGGCCTTGTCGAGCTTGATCGAGGCCGAGTTGATGCAGTAGCGCAGTCCGGTCTCGTCCTGGGGGCCGTCTTCAAACACGTGCCCCAGGTGCGCGCCGCAGTTGTCGCACATGACCTCGGTGCGAATCATGCCGTGGGAAGTGTCCCGGGCCTCGCGGATAGTGTCGCCGTCGGCGGGTTGGAAGAAGCTGGGCCAGCCACAGCCGGAATCGTACTTGCTGTCTGACAGGAACAGGGTCGTACCGCAGCAGCGGCACTTGTAGGCACCGACGTCCTTGGTGTTCCAGTACTCGCCACTGAAGGCGCGCTCGGTGCCCTTCTCGCGGGTAATATGAAATTCCTCCGGTGTCAGCTTGTCGCGCCAGTACTCGTTATCTTCAAGATCTTTACTCATGTGCTGTACACTCCTCGCCTTGGAAACAAAAACAAACCAAAAAACAGAATAAGCTTACCCAGCAAGCGCCCCACGGACCATGGCCGACCTGCATATCGATGATTTCTACCGCGACTGCGCAATGATCTTCCTGCGCCTGTACGCGACCTTCCCACGCAAGACCGTGCTCTACGTGGACGACATCTGTGGCCCGGATACACCGGACGAATTCGGCCTGCACTCAGAGCGCCACCAGGCCTGCTTCAGCGCCATGACCTGGATGGCAGAAGCCGGTTACATCAACTTTGCCGAGACCATTCGCGAGGAGGCCCTCGACCAGGCGGTACTGACCCAGCGCGGCTTCCTGCTGATGTCCTCCCGCTCCGAGCTGGAGCTGGGCATTCCCGAGGATGAGGTCGACGATGGCCTGCCGCCCTCGGTCATGGAACGCTCCCAGACCAACGTCACCCAGGTGCGTCGCGCCCTGCGCGAGGGCTCTTCCATCATTATCCAGCAGGTGATGCACTACCTGCTGGACAAGTAACCCACCCTACTCCAGGCCGATCGGCGAGCCGGGCGGCGGTGTCGGCGCCTTCCACTCTTCCGGCAGCGGTGCCTCCAGGGCCTGCTCCACCAGCCGCTTCGCCGCGAGATAATGGGCACGGCTATTGAGATCACCCGTGGGAGCCCGCGCTCCCGCAATTCGCTCCAGGGCCCAATAGGTCTGGGCGCGAACATGCATGCTGGCATCGGCGTTCTGCGCCAGCGCCAGAAGACCGGCCAGCACCTGGTCATTCACCGTCAACCGCAATGGGCTCAGCTTGCTCATTCCTTCCACCGTCTGATCCAGCCAGGTACGCGCCAGCAGGGCCTCCAGTACCCCCAGGAAATCGGGTCTCTGCTGGCTCGCCATCCTGTTCATGCGGGCAGCCCGCTGCGGATTCAAGAGCACGTCCAGGGTAAGTCGGGCTGAGGCCTCCGCCGCCGCGAGTGGATCGAACACCGAACCGGTATTGCGATCGAAAAGTTCACGGGTGGCCTGGAAGCCGGGAGGGCGCGCCGGGATCATGGCAACCAGCTCGGGATCCAGGGCCAGGAAATCCTCTGACAGGGTGCCGAGCAGTTGTTCGAGGGCGCGCTGCTGCTGGGCCGGCGGCACCGGCCGCGTGCCCGTCTGGCCATCGCCGCGCAAGGCGTAATCAAAGTACTGGCCACCCAGGTACTTGCCCGCCGCCTGCACCTGGTAGCGATGCAGCAGGTACATGGGCACCAGCGCCTCTTCGATCTGTGCCAGCGGCCGGCCCTCGCGGACCACCGCAGCGGAGAAGTTATCAAGCACCTTGCGGCGCACCGCAGAGAGATTGTCTAGCTCGTCCATGGCGTTGGCGCCGTTGTCCCAGAGGCTGCCGTAGGGGTGGGCGGAACCGACGCTGCGAGAGTCAACGTCTGCAACATAGTGCAGGCCTGAGGCCAGCGTCGCCGCCATAATCTCGGCGCGGCCGGCATCGGCATCGACGCCTTCCGGGAAATCCTGGTAACCGTAGATGATCACACGCTTGTCCCACTCGCCCATACCCACGCCGTAGGCGTCGCTGATATCTACCTCACCATCTGCATCGAGCTTCAGCAGCGGATGGGGATAGTCCATCACCGAGGCGCGGTCATTCACACTGGCGGCGAAGTTGTGGGCAATACCCAGGGTATGCCCAACCTCGTGGGCGGAGAGCTGCCGCAGCCGGGCCAGGGCGAAGGCCTCGACCTCGCCACTGCGATCGTCATCGCCATAGGGCTGCAACAAGCCCTCGCCCAGCAGGTAGTCCTGGCGCACCCGCAGGGACCCCAGGGTCACGTGGCCCTTGATGATCTCGCCGGTACGCGGGTCGCGCACCGAGGCACCGTAGGACCAGCCGCGCGTGGCGCGGTGCACCCACTGGATTATGTTGTAGCGCACATCCATCGGGTCAGCGCCCTCGGGTAACACTTCCACCCGGAAGGCATCCTTGTAGCCCGCCGCCTCAAAGGCCTGGTTCCACCAGCGCGCCCCGTCCATCAGCGCCGAGCGCACCGGTTCCGGGGCACCGCGGTCCAGGTAGTAGACAATCGGCTCCACCGCCTCGCTCATGTCAGCTTCGGGGTTTTTCTTCTCCAGCCGGTGGCGCGGCAGCCAGGCCCGGTGCAAACGTTCATGAATCGGCGTCGCATAGTCGGCAAACTGGCCATAAAAGGCCGGATCGAAATAGCCTGAGCGCGGCTCATAGGGCACCGGCGTGTAGTTGTCATCCGGCAGTCGCACCAGCGAGTGGCGCACGTGTACCGACACGTGGGTCGGGTCCGGTACTACCGTGGGCAGGTACTGACCCTTGGGCTTGCCGGTCAGCGTGACGATGGCTTCCACCTCGGTGTTGTCCGGGAAGGCCCTGGTATTGGCCAGGTAAATGCTCGACAGATCCGCTGCCGCCTTGTAGTCGCCCTCGTTGCGAGCCTTCAGGCGATCGGCGACGCCATGGGCGTCGCGCAGGAAAAAGTCGGTAGCGTCTACCAGCACCCGGCCGTCAGAGGCCTCGGCGGCAACGTCAAAACCGCCGAGCACGGAAAACGCGAAGGACTGCTGCACCGCCGCGCGCTCATCCGGGTCCTCGGACTCGGCCCGGTAGTCGAGATTGTCCTGGGTAAGCAGTACCCGCGGGCCGATGCGCTGGAAACGCGCCACCCGGGTGTCGCCGAGCTGCCCGCGGTCCAGGCCCAGGTCATTGGAGCCCACACCCCGGGCCAGCCAGGAAACATACAACAGCGGGCTGTCGAACTCGCTGATTTCCAGGTACAGCTTGCCGTCACCGCCATGCCAGTACAGGTTGTAGAAACCCTCGCGCGCCTCGGCGGCGGCAACAATGCTGTTGAAGCTGTTGCCAGGCGCAGGTTCGGCCGCCTCCTGCGCGCAGGCGCCCAGCAGGGCCGAGAGCGCTATCAGCGTCAGTAACCTGGTGATGGTATGCATGGTGTCCCTCCCAGCTTCAGTCGTCTAGGCCCGGCAGCGTTGCCACCGGGTAGAGAATGGCGTCATGGTAGCCGGTTACCACCTTGCGGTAACCGCAGAGCTCGGCGTCCAGCGCCGGATCGTTGGTGTCCACCAGCAGCGGCTCGCCGTTGAGGCCCTTGATCTTGCCCTTGCCCGCCACGATGGTGATGTTGTCGAGGCCCACCATGCGCAACACCGCCGGGCTGAACTGCTGGTTGCCGCGCCCGAACACATGGCCCTGGCCGCCGATGGCCGTAACGATGATCTCGGCGGGTTTGTTCTCACGCGCCAGCAGTTCCAGCAGCTCGGGCTCACCGGCATCATTCAGCAACACCTCACCGTCACAGATCGCGTCCACCCCCAGCAGGGTATTGGCAAGCCCCAGCTCCGTCATGATTGCAGCCGTCGTGCTGCCCGGCCCGATCAGGTAGATGGTTCCCGGCGCCAGCGATTCGACAATATCGGCAGCGATGTCCTCGGCCACCAGCGCTTCGGACTCGACCCCGGCCACCTTGGTGCGCTGCAGGAAATGGCCCTCCTCCGGGGTCAGCAGTTCGCCGTAGTAGCGCGCCTTGACCACGCCCTCGCGGAATGCGTCTTCATCGATATCGCGGACTTCGCGCAATTCGACGTTGACCAGGCCAGCCTGCGCCAGTCGCTTGAGCAATTCCCCCGCCGCCTCCGGAGACACCGCGTACACCGCCGAGTGCATCTTCACGCCGCTGGGAATGCCCAGCGCCGCCACCCGGTCACCCACCGCGTCGAGTATGTCCCGCGCGGTGCCGTCACCGCCGGCAAACACCAGCACGTCGGGTTCCTCCGCTGCAATGGCCTGGGCGGCCCGCGCGGTGTCCTCGGCGCTGGTAGGCTCAGCGGCCGGCTTGCCGCAGGACTGCCAGGGCAGCTCCAGCCCTTCCAGCGCATCGCTGCCCATGGCGCCTTCCCAGCAGACAATTTCGATATCGACATCTACATCGGGATGGGCCAGCACCGCCAGGGCCCGGTGGGCGCGCTCAACGGCGCGGGGTTTGGCGCCGCGCTTCAGTGCCTCGTCGCGTATGTCCGCCCCATCACTGCCCTTGAGCCCAACCGGGCCACCGAGTCCCGCATAGGGATTTACCAGCAGGCCAAGCTTCAGCATTCGATGTGCACTCCCTCAGTCCAGGGGCTCATAGCCGACCAGAGCCTCACACAGCGCGCGGGCCTCGCAGTCCAGGTCGGCGAGGTTGGATATCGATATCAGTCCCAGCTCCCGGCGCAGTCGATAGCTCTTGCGCAAGCGATCAAAACCCGCGGCGTCAGAGCGCAACAGGGCGTCATCTTCCCCGATGTCATACACCTGGCCTACCAGCCAGCCGAGCAGTTCCTGCCCGGCAAGTGCTGCCGGTACCTCCAGCTTGACCGGCGGTAAACCCAGGGCAGTCACTGCGCCACCGTCCAGCGCCAGCGCCTGGCACAGCGCCTTGGCCAACATGCGCGTGGCCCGCAGTTTGCCATCGGTGCTGTAACCGGCGATATGTGCGGTTCCGAACCGGCTCGTGGCCAGGAGTTGTCTGTTTACGAACGGCTCGCCTTCCCAGACGTCCAGCACCAGGCTGATATCGGGTCGTCTGTCGGCCAGCGCCAGCAAGGTATTGGTAGCGATGAGTTCACCGCGGCCGGCATTCACCAGCAGCGCCTGTTGCGGCAGCTGCGAGAGCTGGTCGACAGAGAGCATATGCTCGCTCGGCCAGGGTGCTTCCCGGGTCAGGGCCGCATGCAGGCACAGCACCGGGCAGGCCAACACCTCATCGAGACCGGTGAGCGCCTCCAGTCCGTCCAGCCAGGGATCGTAGGCGCGGCAGTCAATACCCAGTCGCGCCAGGCGCTGGTGCAGGCGCCTGCCGATATGGCCATAGCCGACAATGCCCAGCGGTTCGCCGGCCAGCAGGCGTGCCAACTGCTCGGGATGGTGGCACAGGGCGCTCATGACGTAGTCGACCACGGAATCAGCGTTAGAGCCCGGCGCGTAAGCGAAAGGAATGCCGCGAGCCTCCAGGGCGGTACGATCGACGTGGTCGATCCCGCTGGTGGCCGAGCCTACAAAGCGCAGTGCGCTGCCCTCCAGCAGCGCATCGTCAATCCGGGTGACCGAACGTACCAGCAGCGCATCGGCAGTGCGCAACTGCTCGCGATCCAGCGCGCGGCCATCAAACAGGTCAACTTCACCGAGGATTTCCAGAGCATCGACCCCGGCCATATTGCGATCCACCAGGATCTTCACAGCACCGCCTGCAGTCGCTTGAGGCGGCCAAGCACCGCGCCGCCGAGTTCAATCTGCTCGAGGTAGTCGAGCGTTTCCTCAATCGGGTCGGCACTGGCAGTATAGGGCCCGGGCAGCTCGACCTCCGGCACCGAGTCATCGAGGCGTGCCAGTTCTCGAGACAGCAGGGCCTGCTCCCAGTGCTCTTCCAGCGCCTGGCTGATTCGGGCGGCACCGCGCAGGCCGAGCCCATCGAGATCGTTCCGCCTGGTCTCGAGGGTTTCCAGGTCGCCGAAGGCGCCGATCAGTTTTGCCCCTGATTTGGCACCGATCGACGGCACCCCGGGAATATCATCGATGGCATCACCTACCAGACCCTGGTAATCGGGAAACTGAGACGGCGTCACGCCAAAGCGTTCCTCGAAGCCCTCGGCATCCAGCTGAGAGCCCGCAGCGAAATCCCACAGCCGATCCTCCGTCGACAGCAACAGCTGGCCCAGGTCCTTGTCGCGGGTGACCACGCTGACCGACCTGCCCGCGTCACGCGCCTGAGACGCCAGGGTGGCGATGTAGTCATCGGCCTCGTAGCGCACGCCGCCGAGGCAGGGAATGCCAAGAGTCTCCGTGACTGTGCGGCAGGCATTGAGCTGGTAGGCCAGGGCCTCGTCGGGCAGCTCGCGGCTGGCCTTGTAGCCGGGATAGAGATCATTGCGAAAGCAGGTACCGAGGCTCTCATCGAAGGCGGCCGCCAGCACCACGTTGTCGGGCAGCTGCTCCAGCAACTCCACCAGGAAGCTGGTGTAGCCGTACACCGCGTTGAGGGGATAGCCCTCGGGGCTATGCCAGCGCTCCGGCAGGGAAAAATAGGCGCGGAAAATATAGATGCTGGCGTCCACCAGCAGGGCGGTGCCATTCACGCGCGAGCGACCTCGTCGCCGGGCAGCTGGAACTCGTCGGGGCCTGGCACGGCAGGTCCCTGGAAACGCCGCGCCAGGGCCGCCCTGAACACCGCGGCACGTGGCGGCAGGGGCGCTCGGCAAAACAGCCGCGCCTGGGCCAGCACCGAGTGGGCAAATTCCTCGCAGGAAGTGGCGGGTGCATCGAGATTGTCGACACTCACCCGGAACGGCACACCGGCCGCCAGCGCCAGGTGCCACTCCACGGCCTGGGGCCTGACCTCGACGGTTTCAAAGGCACGCTGCTGTTCCTCGTCGCGGCCGTCCGCAGCGTACCAGTAACCGTAGTCCTCGAGCTGGCGACGACCCTCGCCGGCGATGCACCAGTGCGCGACCTCGTGCAGGGCACTGGCGGCGAAGTCTTCCCGGTAGTAGATCATCGCCTCGCCATCACCGGCGGGCGTATACAGGGGCTCGGCGGCGCCGCCCTGCAGGCGGGTCCGGTAGCGTTCGTAGAAACAGTCTGCGAACAGCTGTTCAATGGCGGCCGCGCGATTCACTGCTTGCGTATCAGGTAGTGGAATTCGTCGCCCTCTTCCCGCTCCTCCACCAGCTCATGACCGAGGAAGGTGCAGAAGCGCGGGATATCGCGCTGGGTTGAGGGGTCGGTGGCCTGCACGGCGAGCAGCTCGCCGCTCTGCATTTCGCGCACTGCCTTGTGCAGCAGCATCACCGGCTCCGGGCAGTAGAGGCCGCGCGCATCGAGCTGGTGCTCGGCCTGCCTGTTGTCAGCAGCGCTCACAGGTCCAGCTCCGCCAGGCGCTCGCGGTTGCAGAGGTCGTATTGCTCGCTGTCTAGATCGTAGACCAGCGCCAGCTCACCGTTATCGAGCTGGCGCCGCAGGGAGCCGGCCTTTTCTTCCAGGCTGCGCTCGCGCAGGCCGTAGTCGGTGCCATCGCGGCTGGCGAACTCTTCCAGCAACGCGGTCAGCGTTTCCGGCTCCAGGCGAGCGGTGGGAATTTGTACAAGTTGCGCCATGAAGTCCTGTAAAGGTGCCCTATCTCTGCGAGCCCGCTAATATACGTGCTGACCCGCCAATTGTGGAGTATGCGCCGTGCCAAGCACGTTCATTATTACCTTCATCGGAGACGACCGGCCCGGCCTGGTCGAGGCCCTGTCCACTGTGGTGGCCGACCACGGTGGCAACTGGCTGGAAAGCCGGCTGTCGCAGCTGGCGGGCAAGTTCGCCGGCCTCATCAGCGTCTCACTGCCCAGCGAATCCGGGCCCGCCCTGGAGGCGGCCCTGGATGCACTGCACGCCGAGGGTATCAGTGTGCGGGTGACTCCCTGCGACTCGTCAATTGCCCAGGATGACCACCAGCGCATTGTGACCCTGACGGTACTGGGACCGGACCGGCCCGGCGTGGTGCGGGAAGTCTCCGCCGCCCTCAGCAAGCTCAAGATCAACGTGGTGGACATGGAGAGTTTTGTCAGCCCGGCGCCGATGAGTTCCGAGCCGCTTTTTCAGGCGCAGGTTGAGGCGGTACTGCCCACTGGCTGCGAACTCGAGGCACTGGAAGAGAGCCTCGACCAGATTGCCGACGAGATGCACATGGACATTACTCTGGAGGCGCCTGCTTCCTGAGCAGCGCCTTCACCCCCACTACCAGGCCCACGCAGATAGCCGCCAGCGCCATGGTGGTAAACACCCCCAGGAAGCAGTAGAGCAGCAACCAGGCCATCTCCTCTGCGGGCACGTCGAAGCGGTCGATGGCCGCCCAGATAAAGACCACGGTGGCCAGCACGCCGAGAAACACCGTGCGCCGGCCGCGATTGCGACTGCCGAACATCATTCCTGCGCACTCTCTCCGGAAATGTGCCCAGGAATATTGGGGGTAGGCGATTCCACCCCGGCATTCTGGCCGCGATGACGCAGGAGGTGATCCATCAGTACGATGGCCAGCATGGCCTCGGCGATGGGCGTGGCGCGAATACCGACACAGGGGTCGTGGCGGCCGGTGGTGATGACTTCCACGGCGTTGCCGTCCACATCGATACTGTCGCCGGGCAGGCGGATACTCGAGGTGGGCTTGAGCGCCATGCTGACGGTAATGTCCTGGCCCGAAGAGATGCCACCGAGCACGCCGCCGGCGTTGTTGGAGCGAAAGCCACCCGGCGTCAATTCGTCGCGGTGCTCGCTGCCGAGGGCCTCCACCGAATCAAAGCCGGCGCCGATTTCCACGCCCTTGACCGCGTTGATACTCATCATGGCGTGGGCAATATCCGCATCGAGGCGATCGAAGACCGGCTCGCCCAAACCCGGCATCACTCCCTCGGCCACCACGTTGATGCGGGCGCCGATAGAATCGCCGGACTTGTTGAGCGCCGCCATGTACTCCTCCATCTCCGGCACTTTGGCCGGGTCCGGACAGAAGAACGGGTTCTGCTCGACCTGCGACCAGTCCAGCGCCTCGGCCTTGATCGGGCCCAGCTGCGACAGGTAACCGCGCACAGTGATGCCCTGGGTGGCCAGGTACTTCTTGGCGATGGCGCCTGCCGCCACCCGCATGGCGGTTTCCCGCGCCGAGGAACGGCCGCCACCGCGGTAGTCGCGGCCACCGTATTTCTGCTGGTAGGTGTAGTCCGCGTGCATGGGGCGGAAGCGGTCGGCGATCTTCGAGTAGTCCTTGGAACGCTGGTCCTCGTTCTCGATCAGCAGGCCGATCGAGGTGCCGGTGGTCTTGCCCTCGAATACGCCGGAGAGGATTTTCACGGTGTCGGATTCGCGGCGCTGGGTGGTGAAGCGCGACTGGCCGGGCTTGCGTCGGTCGAGGTCGACCTGCATGTCTTCCTCGGTCAGTTCGAGGCCGGGCGGGCAACCGTCGACAATGCAGCCAATCGCCAGGCCGTGGCTTTCGCCAAAGCTGGTGACGGTGAAGAGTTTGCCTATGCTGTTGCCTGACATGAATCTGCGGCCCTTGAAAAAAGCGCGATTATAGCGCCTTCAGGCCTCCTGTGTTGGCGCCCGCCGCGGGTGGTGCTCGGCCAGCTCGCGGGCGGTCAGCACGAACACACCGTGGCCGCCACGCTCGAGCTCGATCCAGGTAAAGGGAATATTTGGGAAGGCCTCCTGCAGCGCTACCCAGCTATTGCCCACCTCGCCCACCAGCAGCCCGTCGGGGGCCAGGAAGTGTACAGCGGTTTCGAGAATACAGCGGGTAATGTCGAGGCCGTCGGCACCGGAGCCCAGCGCCAGGGCCGGCTCGTGGCGGTACTCCGGCGGCATGGTAGCGAGGTCTTCCTCGTCCACGTAGGGCGGGTTGGTCACGATCAGGTCATACTGGCGGCCACGCAAGCTTTCGAACAGGTCTGAGCGGATAATCTCCACCCGCTCCTGCAGATTGAGCAGCTCGCGGTTTTCCTGCGCCAGTGCCAGCGCGTCCTCGTCGATGTCCACCAGGTCGACGCGCGCCTCCGGGTTCCAGGCCGCCACCGCCAGGCCAATACAGCCGCTGCCACAGCACAGGTCCAGCACCCGCCGGATCGACGGGCCCGCGTACCAGGGGGCGAAGTCGCGCTCGATCAGCTCGGCAATCGGCGAGCGCGGGATCAGCGCGCGGCGATCGATCTTGAACTCCAGGTCGGCAAACCAGGCGCGCCCGGTGATGTAGGGCACCGGCACGCGCTCATCCACCCGCCGCCGCACGTTGCGAATCAGCTGTTCTTTCTCGCTGTCGTTGATGCGCACATCGAGTACCGCCGGGTCGCTTTCCATCGGCAGCTGCAGGCTGCCCAGCACCAGGTGCAGGGCTTCATCCCAGGCGTTGTCGGTACCGTGGCCGAAGTAGAGCTCCGCTTCCTCGAAGCAGGCTTCCACCCAGCGCAGGCCATCGCCCACCGTGTCGAGCTCGGCCTTGATCTGTTCCTCGAGTTCCATGGCGCCAGTGTACCCCGCAATTGCGGGGCCGACAGCCGGTTGCTAGTATCGCCAGCTCACTCGCGCCACGAGAGCAGCGCATGGAAGACGCATTCAAGAGCATTATCGAGGCCTGCGGCGAAGACCTGACGCGCCCGGGCCTGGCAGAAACCCCCGGACGCGCTGCCAAGGCCTTCGAGTTCCTGACCCAGGGCTATCACCAGCGCATCGACGACGTGGTCAATGAAGCGCTGTTCCCGTCGGACTCCAGCGAGATGGTCATCGTGCAGGACATCGAGCTGTACTCCATGTGCGAGCACCACCTGCTGCCCTTTATCGGCAAGTGCCACGCCGCCTACGTGCCGACCGGCAAGGTGCTGGGGCTCTCGAAAGTGGCGCGCATTGTCGATGTCTTCGCCAGGCGCCTGCAAATCCAGGAACAGCTCACCATGCAGATTGCCGAAACCATCCAGGAAGTCACCGAGGCGGAAGGCGTGGGAGTGATTATCGAAGCGCAGCACATGTGCATGATGATGCGCGGCGTGCAGAAGCAGAACTCGGTAATGAAGACCTCGGCGATGCTCGGCAGCTTCCGCGACAACCCGACCACCCGCTCCGAGTTCCTGTCGCTAGTCAACCTCCACAGATAGCTATCCAACCGATACAGCCCCACGTTGTACTTCGGCGGAGATGTTGCTTCGTAGCACGGGCGCGAACTGGATCTACCCCATCCCAGGACGCGCTAAAAGCATGACATCCCTGTCTCGCTCGGCGCAGGCCGTCCTGGCCTGCGACGGTCCTGGGATGGGGTAGACCCAGCTCACGCCCTCATCCAAGACCAGGCCCAGACGCTTACGCCCGTCATCCCCGCGAAGGCGAGGATCCAGTTGAGACTCTGACCAGCGGCTGGATTCCCGCCTTCGCGGGAATGACGGTGGGATGTTAATTGGGCTTGGCTCGGGAGGAGCGCGTGCGGTGCGCGGGGGCTGGCCGGGACCGTCTGCGGCCATGGAGGGCCGCAGTCGAGCGAGCCATGGACGGCATGCTTTCAGCGCGTCCCGGCCAGCCCCCGGGTGCCGCACGCGCGGCTTTCAGTCGAGAGCGGCTTGACTCAGTCCGGGATGTGCCTGAGCCGATCGAGGTGGATGAAATGACGACGGTTGGCGCGGTCCACGCCGTAGAGTACCAGCGTCCAGGTGCTGCCCTCCGACTCGACGCGCCACACGCTGTAACGCTGGCGGTCGTCATGGCCGTAGAGAATGCGCTGCTCGAAGCTGCGATTGGCCCACTGGGCGCTGGAACCGCAGGCACGGCCGCGACACTCAAACAGCATTTCAGCACCCTCCGGTAGCTGCTCCAGGTACCACTCGTAGCCCTCGTCGGCGGTGAAGCCCTCCTGCACCTGCCAGGTAACGCGAGTCAGTTCACCGCGAACCACCTCGCTGTTGGCCAGTCGCCAGCGGCTGTGGATTTTCTGATAGGCACCCAGGCCGAGCAGGTAGTCGAGCGTATCTGGGCCGCTCTCGCTGAAGACTTCGGCGTAGCGCCAGGTGGCATCCAGCGGCGCCGCGCCCGCAGACATCGACAGTCCCATCGACAGCGAAAGCAACAGGCAACAGACCAGTCTCACGAGACGGGCTCCTGATCAGCGGCGAAGAATGCCTGCAAATGCTCAGCGGCGATTTCGACGGCGTCGTCCATATGGCAGTGATGGCCTCCTGGCACAATTTCTACCCGGATATCCGCGGGCAGGTCCGGGGTGTCAAAGCGGTCGCGCATCCCGGACTCCGCCAATAGTAGCAGCCCGGGCATCGAAAGCCCGGCGAGCACCGCGTCGATATGGTCGCGGGTCAGTTTCATCGCCGAGGCGCCCTGCAAACGGGCATCGTGGGACCAGCACCAACCGTTTTCGACCGGGCGCAGGTTGCGTTCGGCGATCAAGCGCGCCGCCGGCGGTGCCAGGCCCTTGCGCTCGCGCACCATGACTGCGTCTTCAATCTGCCGAAAAGTACGGCCGGGCCTGTCCAGCAGGTTGTGCTTGTCGACCAGGAATTCCGCCAATTGCTGCGGATAGTCCGCCGCTTCCGCCGACGGCGGTACGATGCCGTCCAGCCAGGCGACGCGGGCGATACGTGCAGGCCGCGCCGAGCTATAGAGGGTGGATATCATGGCGCCGCGGGAGTGGCCCAATAGCGAGAAGCGCTGCCAGCCAAGCTGGTCCACAACCGCTTCCAGGTCAGGCAGGTCGCTCCAGGCGTTGTACTCGCCATCGGCAGCGCGGTGGTCGCTCTGGCCGTGGCCAGCGAGGTCGAGCGCGACGATATGCAGTGGCGCGCCCAGTGACATGAGTTTCTCGGCCAATGGCAGGAAGCTGGCGGCGTTGTCGAGCCAGCCGTGCAGCGCCAGCACCGGTATGCCCGTGGGCTCACCCCACTCCAGCGCGGCCAGTCGACGGCCGTAGACCTCGAAGTGACGTTCCCGCATCAACTACTGCTTGTCGAATTCCGGTGGGAAAGCATGCCAGGCCAGGGTCGCCATGCCCTGCCCCACCACGTCCATATCCAGCGCCACGATGCCCGCCGGGGGAAAGCCCATCAGCCGGTAGTCACGGGGATCGCCGGTGGTAAACCAGCCTACCAGTTCTGCCACCAGTGGCAGGTGGCTGACCAGCACCACGGACTGGCCACCGCAGGCCTGCACGGCATCGGCTACCGACTGTTCGGTGGAGGGTGGCAGCAGGCTCAGCTCCTCGCGGCTTTCCACGCTGCCAACAGCCGCAAGGATGCAGTCACGAGTCTGGCGCGTTCGCAGCTTCGGGCTGCACAGGAGATAATCAAAATCCTCCTCGGCCAGCAGGCGCCCGGCGTCATTGGCGTTCTGGGTGCCGTGATCGGTCAGGGCCCTCTCGCCGCCGCCGCGGGGCGGTGCCGCGTCGCCATGTCGCACCACATAAACGCGCATCAGTGTCCGGCCCCCAGGGAAAATTCCACATCCTGGGGCTGCTCTGCCAGCATCATGTTGCCAATCACTTCATCGAGGCTGCGACGTTCATAGAGAATGGCATAGAGGCCGCTGACCAGCGGCATGTAGATCTCGCGGCGATCCGCCTCGGCCTTTAGCAGCTTCAGGGTATTCACACCCTCGGCCACCTGCCCGAGGTTGGCAAGGATGTCGTCCAGGGCCTGGCCCTCGCCCAGCGCATAACCGACCCGGTAATTGCGGCTCAGCGGCGAGGCGCAGGTGACGATCAGGTCGCCGACCCCGGCCAGGCCCAGGAAGGTCAGCGGGTCGGCACCGAGGCTGACAGCGAAGCGGGACATCTCCGCAAGGCTGCGGGTCAGCAGCATGCCGATAGTGTTCTCACCCACCCCGAGTGCTGCGCCCATGCCCGCCATGATGGCGTAGACATTCTTGAGCGCGCCGCCCAGTTCCACGCCGTACATATCGCTGCTGGAATAGACACGGAACGTGCCGCTCTGCAGCAGGTCTTGGATGGTGTCGCACAGCGGCGTATGACTGCTGGCAATCACCGAGCCGGTAATCTGGCCGGCGGCAATCTCTCGCGCCAGGTTGGGGCCGCTGAGTACGCCAATGGGGTTTTCCGGCAGCTCTTCCTCCAGCACCTTGCTCATAAGTTTGAAACCGTCGGCCTCGATACCTTTGGTGGTGCTGATCACCAGCGTCGCAGGATCGATACAGGTGGCGAGGTCGCGGGCTACCGCCCGGCAGGATTTGCTCGGCACGGCAACAAAAACAATGTCGACGCCATCGACGGCGGCCGCGAGGTCGGTGGTGGCCTTGAGCGTTGGCTCAAGCTTGTATCCCGGCAGGTAGGTGGGGTTTTCCTGGCTCTCGTTGAGGATATCGGCGCGCTCGCCGCTGCGCATCCACAGCGTGGTGGTGTGGCCGTTTGCCGCGATGATGTTGCCGATAACCGTGCCGAAGCTGCCGCCACCGAGCACAGCGACGCAGTGTTTTGCAGGCATAAACTGCCCCATCTCCCCCGTGAGCGTGACAGTGTAACAGTAACCCGGCGCGGGGGTCCGCGCCGGGATTCACAGGATTATGATCAGCCCGCGAGTTCCAGCAGCAGCTTGTTGAGTCGCGCCACGTAGGCCGCCGGGTCTTCCAGGGTTCCGCCCTCAGCGAGGCTGGCCTGGTCGAAGATGATGCTGGCAAGGTCGGCGAAGCGGTCTTCGTCGGCCTCGGCGTCGAGCTTTTCCAGCAGCGGGTGGGTGGGGTTCACCTCGAGGATAGGCTTGGACTCAGGCACCTCCTGTCCGGCGGCTTCCAGCATGCGGCGCATCTGGGCGCCCATGTCGTAGTCGCCCACTACCAGGCAGGCCGGTGAATCGGTCAGGCGGGAGGTGGCGCGCACTTCCTGTACCTGGGCTTGCAGGGCGGACTGCAGCCGCTCTACCAGTGCCTCGCTTTCCTGCTTGAGCTTTTCCTGGGCTTCCTTCTCTTCCTCGCCGAGGTCGAGTTCGCCGCGGGCCACGTCCTGGAAGGACTTGCCATCAAACTCCTGCATCTGGTTCATGAACCAGTCATCGATGCGGTCAGACAGCAGCAGCACCTCGATGCCCTTTTTGCGGAACACTTCCAGGTGCGGGCTGGATTTAGCGGTCTTGAAGTTCTCGGCCACCACGTAGTAGATCTTGTCCTGGCCTTCCTGCATGCGCTCGACGTAGGCAGCCAGGCCCTGGTCCTGCGCCTCGCTGTCGGTGTGGGTGGTTGAGAAGCGCATCAGGCCGGCGATCTTCTCGCGGTTGGAGAAGTCTTCGGCGGGGCCTTCCTTCAGCACCTCACCGAACTGGTCCCAGAACGCCTGGTACTGCTCGGGTTCCTTCTTGGCCATTTTCTCGAGCATATCCAGCACGCGCTTGGTCAGCGCCGAACGCATGGCGTCAACCTGCGGGTCCTGCTGGAGAATCTCGCGGGACACGTTCAGCGACAGGTCGTTGGAATCCACCACACCCTTCACGAAGCGCAGGTACAGGGGCAGGAATTGCTCGGCGTCGTCCATGATAAAGGTGCGCTGCACATACAGCTTGAGGCCGCGCACCATCTCGCGGTTGTACAGGTCGAACGGCGCCCGGGCGGGAATATACAGTAGGCTGGTGTATTCCAGCTTGCCTTCGACCCGGTTGTGGCTCCAGGTCATCGGGTCGTCGAAATCGTGGGAGACGTGCTTGTAGAACTCACGGTACTCCTCGTCGCTGACCTCGCTGCGGGAGCGGGTCCACATGGCGGTGGCCTCGTTGACGGCCTCGAATTCGGGCGCCGCTTCCTCGGCTTTCTGTTCGCCCTCTTCGTCGCCTTCTTCACCCGCAACCGGCGCCGCCGGCTTCTCCATCATGACCGGCACGGAGATATGGTCGGAGTACTTCTTGATCACGCTGCGCACCCGCCAGTCGTCGGCGAACTCTTCGCAGTCGGACTTCAGGTGCAGGATGATGGTGGTGCCGCGGCCGGCCTTCTCGACGTCTTCCACCGAGAAGGCGTCTTCGCCGCTGGACTCCCAGTGCACGCCCGCTTCCACCGGCTCACCGGCCTTGCGGCTCAGCACCTCGACGCGCTCGGCGACGATGAAGCTGGAATAAAAGCCCACGCCAAACTGGCCGATCAGCTGGGAGTCCTTCTTCTGGTCGCCAGACAGCTGTTCCAGGAAGGCGGCAGTGCCGGACTTGGCAATGGTGCCCAGGTGCTCGATAACGTCCTGGCGGTTCATGCCGATGCCGTTGTCGGCGATGGTAATGGTCTTCGCTTCCTTGTCGACCTCGACCCGGATGGCGTAGTCACCCTCGCCCTCCAGCAGGGCTTCGTTGTTGAGGGATTCGAAGCGCAGCTTGTCGATGGCATCGCTGGCGTTACTGATCAGTTCACGCAGGAACACCTCCTGGTTGCTGTACAGGGAGTGAATCATCAGGTGCAACAGCTGTTTGGCTTCGGTCTGGAAGCCCAGGGTTTCCTTGTGCGCGTCTGCGGTCATGCCGTGTCTCCTCTGGCTTGCATGGCGTTATCAACGCCATATGGGGACGCGTGCCCCGATTTCAAGGGGAGATACACGACCACTTCGCCCCTGAACTACACTGCAGTACAGACAGCTGAGACAAGGACCGGGCATGACCTGGCTGCTCCTGGTGGCGGGACTGACCACCCTGCTGGCATCCGGCGCCCTGCTGGTCGACGGCGCCTCCAATATCGCCCTGCGCTTCAGGGTGCCGCCGGCGGTGATTGGCCTCACCCTGGTGGCCTTCGGCACCAGCCTGCCCGAGCTGGCAGTCAACATTTCGGCTACCCGGGCCGGCTCCGCCGAGCTGTCGCTGGGCAATATCTTCGGCTCCAATATCGCCAATATTGGCCTGGTGCTGGGTGCCACGGTGGCCGTGCGCGGCTTCCGGGTGGAGAGCCAGGTGATGCGCCGCGAGGTTCCCCTGCTGCTGCTGATCACCGCCATTGCCCTGGTAGTGGCGCTGGATGGGGTGCTGCGTGGCGTCGCCCCCCAGGTCGACCGCGGCGACGCGGTGGTCTTCCTGCTCCTGTTCCTGATGTTCATTTACATCAACCTCACTGACATTCTCGCCGGTCGCAGCGAAGACCCGCTGTTTGAGCAGGCCAGCGGCCGCGCGCCGACCGAGGTGCAGACCCGGCACTTGTTTTATGTGTTGGTCGGCATTCCCGGCCTGTGGCTGGGCGGCGACCTGGCGGTCGACAACGCCGAGAAGATTGCGCTGGGTTTCGGTATCTCCGAGGCGGTAGTGGGCCTGACGGTGCTGGCCATCGGCACCAGCCTGCCGGAGCTGGTGACGTCGATTACTGCTGCCCTGCGCGGTGAGTCCGACCTGGCGTTGGGTAACGTGATCGGCTCCAACCTGGTAAACACGCTGCTGATACTGCCCATCAGCGCCATGATCATGCCGCTGCCGATCGGCCCCGGGCCCCTGATCGATATCTGGACCTGCCTGCTGTTCACGGTGATCATGGGTGTGTTCGCGTTCTCCGCCAGCCAGCGCTTCAGCCGGGTGGAGGGCTGGCTGCTGGTACTCGGCTACGGGTTCTATATTTCCTGGCGCTACTCTGCCTTCTAGTCTCGGGACTCACAGAAAGGACTGATAATGGAATACCTGCTGGTCTGCGCCGCGGCCTGCCTCGCCTCCGGCCTGACCCTGTTCTCTGGCTTCGGCCTGGGCACCCTGCTGATGCCGGTAGTGGCGCTGTTCTTCCCGCTGGAGGTCGCGGTAGCCATTACTGCCGTGGTGCACCTGGCCAACAACCTGTTCAAGCTGGGCCTGGTCGGCCGCGAGGCCAACCCCGGCGTCATACTGCGCTTTGGCATACCGGCGGTGCTGGCGGCCCTGGTGGGAGCGGTATTGCTGGCGGGCCTGAGCGACGCGGCGCCACTGCATGAATACCAGGCGCTGGGCCGGGAACTGGTTATTACCCCAATCAAGCTGGTGGTGGGCCTGCTGATCATCGGCTTTGTGGCACTGGAGCTGTGGCCGCGTTTTGCGGCAATTGCCATCGACCCGAAATTCCTGCCCTTCGGCGGCCTGCTCAGCGGCTTCTTTGGTGGCCTGTCAGGCCACCAGGGCGCGTTTCGCAGCATGTTCCTGATCAAGGCCGGACTCACCAAGGAAGCCTTCGTCGCTACCGGCGTGGTCATCGCCGTGATGGTGGACTGTGCCCGCCTCGGCCTCTACGGCCTGCACCTGGGCGCACAGTCAGGCATCGACTGGTCACTGGTGGCCGCGGCCAGTCTGTCGGCCTTCCTCGGTGCCTACCTGGGCCGGAAATGGCTAGAGAAGATCACCCTGCAGACCGTACGCTACATCGTGTCCGCCCTGCTACTGGCGGTGGGACTGGGGCTGGTGACCGGCCTGATGTGACTGGCAAGCAAGGAGCGACTATGTATGCGGTGATATTTCGAGCGCGGGTGGGTGAGCAGGATGCGCACTACGACGAGATGGCCAGTCGCATGCGCGAGCTGGCCTTCGAACGCTATGGCTGCCGCGACTTTGTCGCCGTAACCGAGGGCGACACCGAAATCGCCATCTCTTACTGGGATGACGAGGAGTCCATTCGCCGCTGGAAGAACGACCCGGAGCACAGCGCGGGCCAGCAACTCGGCCGCGATGGTTGGTACCGCGGCTACCGGGTGCAGGTGGTGGAGATTCGCCGGGAGTACAGTTTTGGTGAGGATGCCTAAGCGTTCTCGTCTTTAACGGATTCCATGACCACGTGGGTGGTGATGGTGCTGACCTGGGGAAGAGTGCCCAGCACATCGGTGTGGAAGGTCTTGTAGGCGGCAAGGTCGGCGGTCTCCACCCGCAGCAGGTATTCGAAGGCGCCGGTGATGTTGTGGCACTCCCGCACCTCCGGTGACTTCACGATCGAGCGCTCGAAGGCGTGCTGGGATTCCGCCGTGTGGTTGGACAGGCCCACGGCGATATAGGCGGTAAAACCGATCCCCAGCGCCGCCCGATCCAGCACCGCCCGGTAGCCGGTAATTACGCCGCTGCGCTCCAGCTCCTGCACCCGCCGCAGGCAGGCCGAGGGCGACAAGCCGACCCGGTCTGCCAGCTCGGCATTGGTCATGCGGCCATCGGCCAGCAATTCATGCAATATTCTGTTATTAATCTTGTCTAAAATTTTCATATATTGCGTTTTTATCCGATATAGGCGCAATAAAGCAAGCACATTCGGCGAGTGTTCGCGGATACTGCTTCCCATGAATATCGAACTTCTTACAGGGCTGGCGGCCTTCTCCTTTGCCTCTTCCATCACCCCGGGGCCCAACAACCTGATGCTGATGGCGAGCGGCGCCAACTACGGCTTTCGCCGCACCGTGCCCCATATGCTGGGTGTGGGGCTGGGTTTTGTATTCATGGTGATAATGGTCGGCGTGGGCCTGGTGGGTGTCTTCAATGCAATACCCGCGAGCTACACCGCGCTCAAGGTGGTGAGCGTTGTGTACCTGCTGTACCTCGCCGCCAAGGTGGCCACCGCCGCGCCCCCCGCCAACGGTGAGCGCGCCCAGGGCAGGCCCTTCAGCTTCTGGCAGGCCGCCGCTTTCCAGTGGGTCAACCCCAAGGCCTGGACCATGGCACTGACCTCGGTGGCGATCTACGCCCCCAGCCAGAGCCTGCTGGCGGTGGCATTCGTGGCCCTGGTGTTCGGCGCGATCAACCTGCCCTGCGTCAGCGCCTGGGCGGTGCTGGGCGAGAAGCTGCGCAGTGTGATTGCCGAACCCGCCCGACTGCGAGTATTCAACGCTGTAATGGCGCTGTTGCTGGTGGGCTCGCTCTACCCGGTACTGTCTACCTAGAACGGATTCAGGGTGTAGCCCTGCTGTTGGAGCAGGGCGTGGGAAGTCATTGCCGAGAGTGACATCTCAACGCCGGGCAGCAGGTCTTGCACCTTCACGTCGTAGAACGCAGCCGTCTGGCCGCAGAGATGGATTTTCACACCGTGGGCGATGAGTTGCTCGATAAGTGCCGCGCTCGGGTTGGGCTCACTGCGGGCGCTGACCTTGAGCAGGTCGCGATGGGCAGGCCCGTGCACCACCACCGCCAATTCGATGTTCTGCACCGGCACGCCGGCACGGGCATGCATATTGAAAAAACGCGCCGCCGCCTCCAGGGTGCGATTGGGCTTGTCGCCCTCCCCGGCAACGCGCACATCGAAAGCGATCTTGAAGGTTGTACCCGTTGGAATCGGCATGGCGCCCGGTACCAGTGCAGCCGGGCCGTAGTCCTCAATGGCCGGCCCTGTACTGAAGGCTCTTATGTCGCCGAGAGCGGTGGTGGATACCAGCAGTGCGGCGAGCAGCAGCGCAAAACCTGATGCCTTCATAGCAAGGTGTCCTTTGGGGAAATGGGTTCAGCAGGGATTGTAACCGGGCGTCGGTGTGCGCCCTAGAAGCCCACGCTGGCATTGATGACCTTACCGCCGGCGTCGAAATCGACCACGCAGCGGTACAGACCGGCAGTGAGCAGGCTGTCGACGATGATACGGCTGCCTTCCGGCGAAGCGTAAATGCTGTAGCGCAGGAAGTCTCCAGTGCTCAGCTGGCTCAGCACGCTCTGATCCGATACCCCCAACACAAAGTTGCCGCACAGGTACTTAATTTCCTTGCGCGCTTCGTTTGCGAAAAAGCCACCTACTGCCAGAGCGACCAGCAGCACCAGGCCGATAAAGGATTTCAAGGAGTTACTCCCCTAGCTCGGTGAAACATTGGCATTGAGGCGGAAGATATTGTCCGGGTCATAGCGCCGCTTCACCTCCACCATGCGGGCAAAGTTGCCCTGGTAGTTGCGGTCCCACTCGCTGGCGTTATCGTCGTCGGCCTCGACCGTGTAAAAGCCCCTGGTGTGAGGCTGGAGCTGGCGCCAGTAGGACTTGATCCACTGCTTGTGCTCATCGCCGGGCTGGTCGGGCTTCCAGCCGATGGTTGCCATCATGTTGAACTCGGCATAGCGGTGCGGGAAAGCAGTGGCATCGGTAGGCACACGGGCGATCGCCCCGCCCGCCTGCTGGAAAATCATTTGCGTGGAGCGCCCGGCCCCGGGCTCCATTCCGTCGACGATGGCGTCGATCAGGGCCTGGGGCAGCTCGGAGATAAAGCCGCCCTTGAGGTAGGCGGCGGTGGAGCGCGGTGCATCCCAGTCACTGCTGCGTTGCAACACCTCATAGTCGGTCATCGCCAGGGTTTCCTTGATGGGCTTGCCGAGCTTTGCATACTGCTTCAGCACCTTGCGACCCTCGGATTCCTTGCCACAGTAGACGTTCTGGAAGAACACAAAGCCCTGGTCATTGCCGGGCGGGAAGCCATAAATCAGGTCGGTCTGCAGCTCGTCCGGCGCATTGGGGGCGAACTCGGCGTAGAACTCCAGCGCATCCTTGAGCCGTGCGTAGGGGTAGATGAAGTTGCCCAGCAGCACTTCCCGCTTCATGGGGTACAGCTGGAACTCAAAACCGGTGACCACGCCGAAGTTGCTGCCACCGCCGCGCACGCCCCAGTAAAGCTCTGGGTATTCCTCGGCGCTGGCACGACGCACGCGGCCGTCAGCACTGACCACCTCCACCGCCCTGATGTTGTCGAGCGTCAGGCCAAACTTGCGCCCCAGGCGACCGAAACCGCCGCCGGTGGCAAGCCCGCCCACCCCGGTATGGGATACCGTGCCGGCGGTCGTCACCAGGCCATGGGCCAGTGCCTCGTGATCCATGGCGCCCAACAGGCTGCCGCCGGAGACATAGGCAATGCGCTCACCGGGATCGACGCGCACATGCCGGAAACGGGACAGGTCGATCTGCAGGCCACCGTTGACCGTGCCCTTGCCCGAGGCGCTGTGACCGCCGCACTTGATGGCCGTGGACAGGCGATGGTCCTGGGCAAACTGCACCGCTCGCATCACATCGGCCACGCCCGAAGGCTGCACGATCAACGCTGGATGTTTGTCGATAGTGGGGTTGAGCACCTGGCGCGCCTCGTCGTAGGCGGCGTTGCCAGGCAACAGCAGCGGGCCGCGCAGGCCGGCGGCGAGATCATCGACCGCGCCGGCGGCGATATTCAGCTCCTTGCCGTCGATGGTGGTGGCGTGAACCTCGGCGCCCGCGGCTCGCAGCCAGGGTGACAGGGCCAGGGCGCCACCGGCGAGTAGCGTGGCCTGGCAAAACTTGCGTCTGTGCATGATCAACCCCGCTTATAGTCTGCAAACAGTGTAGACGCGATGGCGCCGCGCTGCCGAATCCGGGTCAGCCGGTAATCAGTGACACCACCACGGCGAGAATAGACAGGGTGACTATCCAGACGATCAGGTACAGGCGCGTGGACTGACGCGCCTGGCGGCGCTGGGAGCCAATTCGCGGCCGAATACCGCGCACCAGGAACACCAGCTTGGCGGCCAGGTTCACGGATACAATATTTACTACCAGCAGCAAGGCTGCGCGGCCCGCCAGTTCCGGAAAACCCGCTCCCAGCAACAACCCTACCGCGGCGGTGGGCGGCAACAATGCTACCGCCACCATCACACCTACCAGAACGCTGGACAGGCCGGTAGTCATGGACAAGGCCGCTGCCGCACCGGAAGCCAGTGCCAGGGCGATGGCATCGAGACCCACCACGGTGCGTTGCAATAACTCACCGCCGGGTGTTTCCAGCGGCAGGAAAAAACCTAGCGCCAGGGAAATCGCAAGCGCCAACAGCAGGCCGGAAAGGCTGCTTGCCAGAGCCTGCTGGATCAGCTGCCGGTCACCGAGGGCAGAACCCAGGCCCAGCGCCAGGTTGGGCCCCAGCAGCGGTGCAATCACCATGGCGCCGATGATCACT
>JAAUXY010174703.1_pt1 | contig 43454 bp, 42 predicted proteins | sample 7278121 | NCBI WGS metagenome assembly JAAUXY01 (sample SAMN14350117, study PRJNA611818) | marine sediment metagenome | isolation source: surface marine sediment (1.8m) | place: French Polynesia: Moorea | collected 2018-08
CGCCGAACATATCGTCGAGCGGCTGGCCGGTGAGCTGGGCGTGCCGATTCCCGAGCTGACGCCTGCGGCGCGTCGGAAACTCAGCGGCTACAGCTACCCGGGCAATGTCCGTGAGCTGGAAAACATCCTGGAGCGGGCCCTGGCACTCGCCGGTGACGCCGGCATCGGCGAAGAGGAGATCCAGCTGCAGGAAAGTCCCAGCGTCGACAGTACGGGAAACGAGGCGCTCGGTGACCAGCTGGAATCGGTGGAACGCGATGCGATTCAGGCAGCGCTGGAGGCGTGTCGCTACAACAAGACCCAGGCAGCCAAACAACTGGGCCTGACGCTCCGGGCCTTGCGCTACCGCATGGACAAACTGGGCTTGTCCTGAGGCAGCGCGGGAACATTCAGGAGTTGACGTGGAGCGTCACATTTTGACCCTCAGCGTCAATTCAGCCCCCCGCGGACTCGCTATTATGTTGCCCCACTGTGAAACATAATCCGCAAACGGAAAAAATTTCCATTTATAAACATAGGGTTATTCGCAAAGCTTCAAAAGCTGGCACGCCGGTTGCATCTTATAGGGCCATCGGCCTGTGTGCCGAAAATTCGCAGATGTTCGAATATCCTGACAGGAGAGATTGATGAAGAAGATGCAACAGGGCTTTACGCTCATCGAACTGATGATCGTGGTTGCGATTATCGGCATTCTGGCCGCTATCGCTATCCCGGCTTATCAGGACTACACCATTCGTGCCCAGGTTTCTGAAGGCCTGTCGCTGGCTTCCGCGGCCAAGTCCGCTGTCGCCGAGACGTGGCTGGCGCGCGGCGTTGCGCCGACAAACCGCGGCGAAGCCGGTATGGAAGACGTCCTTGGTGGCGGTGCCGACACCAGCGGTAAGTACGTGGTGAGCGTCAACGTCGATGCGAACGCCAACGTCGTGATCACCTACGGTAACGACGCCCACGGCAACGTGGCCGGCGCGACCCTGATCCTGACGCCGTACCTGGCAGCCGACAACAGTGTCGCCTGGCAGTGTGGTTACGCCAACCAGCCGGCTGGCACCGCCGCGATGAGCGGCAACACCGGCACCGGCGGTATTCCGGAGCAGTATCTGCCCGCGAACTGTCGTACGGGTGGCTAATAGCCGACCCAGGACTCAAGTCCGGGGAAAAGGGGCCGCAAGGCCCCTTTTCTTTTGCCCGTTTCAGGCCCACGCTGCCCTGCCGGGCCGGTCACGGGTGGCGCGATCAGCCGGCCGGGGACCGGAAAATCCAGTCTGCCGACGCCCGAAACCCGCGATTCCGGCCGGACCCGGCCCCGGGACGTGATATACGTCTAGAAACCGGCATTGGTTGGTTGCGTCCGGCGCCGAAGTACTGTCAGACTATGTCACATTCTTGCGCCTATGCGCCTGATTGACTGGGAATTTCTCTAGGGAACAGGGAGTTCATGGCTGTCTCTGCTACCGCAGCTCCGCTGACAGGTCTGCCGCGCCGACTGGTCCAGGACGGGATAATCGCCGAGGACGAATGTCTGCAGGCGATCAAGGACGCCCGTGCGGACAAGGTTGGCCTGGTGCAATTCCTGGTTACGAAGGAAATGGCCGATCCCCGCCTGATCGCCATTGCGGCATCGCATGAATTCGGCGTGCCGTTGATGGACCTGGCGGTCCTCGAACTCGATCTCGACGCCGTTCGCTCCGTCGATCAGAAACTGTTAACCAAACACCGGGTCATCCCGCTGGTGCGACGCGGCCAGCGCATGTTCCTCGGTGTGGCCGATCCGACGAACCTGCAGGCCGTCGACGAAATCAAATTCCAGACGGGCTTCCGCATCGACCCGGTCGTGGTCGAGATGGACAAGCTCGAGGACGTCGTCAATCGCGCCCTCGAAGCGGTCGACACGTCCATGGCGAGTTTCGACGACGAGGATTTCGATCTCGAGGGTCTCGAGGTCAGTGGCGGCGAGGAAGAACTGGACGATGGCGTATCGGCGAGCGAGGTCGACGATGCACCGGTGGTTCGGTTCGTCAACAAGATCATGCTGGACGCCATCAAGCGGGGTGCATCGGACATTCACTTCGAGCCGTATGAAAAGGCGTTTCGCGTTCGCACGCGACTGGACGGCGTGCTGAAGCAGGTCGCCGCCCCGCCCATTGCGCTGGCACCGAAAGTCTGCGCGCGCCTCAAGGTCATGGCGCGGCTGGATATCGCCGAACGCCGCGTGCCGCAGGACGGCCGCATCAAGATGAAGCTGTCGCGGAATCGCGCCATCGATTTTCGCGTGAACACCTGCCCGACGCTGTTCGGTGAGAAGATCGTGATGCGTATCCTCGACCCGAGCAGTGCAAAGCTCGGTATCGACGCGCTGGGTTACGAGGAACATCAGAAACAGATGTACCTGGACGCCCTGGCGAAACCCTACGGCATGATCCTGGTCACCGGCCCGACCGGTAGCGGTAAGACCGTGTCGTTGTATACCGGCCTGAATATCCTGAATACCGAAGACCGGAATATCTCGACAGCCGAGGACCCGGCGGAAATTAACCTGCAGGGCATCAACCAGGTCAATGTCAACCCGAAAGTCGGTTTGACGTTTGCCTCCGCGCTACGCGCCTTCCTGCGCCAGGATCCCGACATCATCATGGTCGGTGAGATTCGTGACCTCGAAACTGCCGAGATCGCGATCAAGGCGGCGCAAACCGGTCACTTGGTCCTGTCGACCCTGCACACCAATGACGCGCCGAAAACCCTGACCCGGATGGTCGACATGGGCGTGAAGCCCTACGCGATTGCCAGCTCGGTCAGCCTGATCATCGCGCAGCGGCTGGCACGGCGATTGTGCGAAAACTGTAAGGAGCTGAAAGACATTCCCGAGGAGGCGCTCCTGCAGGAAGGCTTCAGCAAAGAGGATGTTGGCTCCGGGCTGCGGATCTTCGGACCCGTGGGCTGTCGCCAGTGTTCCGATGGCTACAAGGGTCGCGTGGGTATCTACCAGGTCATGGAGATGACCGACAGCATTTCCCGGATCATCCTGGAGGGTGGTGACGCCGTCCAGATCGCTGACCAGGCACTGAAAGAGGGTGTCTGGGATCTGCGGCGCTCCGCGCTGCAAAAAGTCAAGGACGGGATTACAAGTCTTGAGGAGATCAATCGCGTTACGATTGATTGATGGCCCTGGGCGCGCGCGGCATGGATACCGCCGTGGCAGGCAGATTATTGATTGACGATAGCTAGACCAATGGCCGAAGCAATAGCAGTAAAGCAGAGCCCATTTAGCTGGGAAGGAACCGACAGCACCGGGAAACGGGTCAAAGGCAAGACGGTTGCCGCCGATGAAGCCGCCGTCCGCGCCGAACTTCGCCGGCAGGGCGTCGTGCCCACCAAGGTGCGGAAACAATCCGCGCTGTTCCAGTCCAAGGGCAAGGTCACCTCGGAAGATATCGCGGTGTTCAGTCGCCAGCTGGCGACTATGCTCACCGCCGGTATACCGCTGGTACAGGCTTTCGACATCGTGGGCTCCGGGCACGAGAACCCGGCCATGGCCGAACTGATTCTGGCGATCAAGGCCGACGTCGAGGGCGGCACCGCGCTTGCCGAAGCGCTGGCAAAACATCCGCTCTATTTCGACGACTTGTACGTCAACCTGGTGGAAGCCGGCGAACAGGCCGGTGCGCTGGAGACGCTGCTCGACAAGATCGCGACCTACAAGGAAAAGACCGAGGCGATCAAGAAAAAGATCAAGAAAGCCCTGTTTTATCCCGCCGCAGTACTGGTCGTGGCGTTCGTGGTCACCACCATTCTGCTGATTTTCGTGATTCCGGAATTCGAAAGCCTGTTCAAAGGCTTTGGCGCCGACCTGCCCGCGTTTACGCGCATGGTAATCGGCCTGTCCGAGTTCGTGCGCAGCCAGGGCTGGCTGCTGGCGATCCTGATCGGTGGCACGATCGGTGGCTACCTGTGGCTGAAGAAGCGCTCCAAACGCATGCGTGAAATCCAGGATCGCATCGTGCTGAAGCTGCCGGTGATCGGCGCCATCATGACCAAGGCCGCGATTGCCCGGTTTGCCCGCACTCTGTCGACCATGTTCGCGGCGGGTGTGCCGCTGGTCGAGGCGCTGGACTCCGTGGCCGGGGCGACCGGCAACATCGTCTATGAACTGGCCGTGCTCGACATGAAGGACGAAGTCGCAACCGGTCAGCGCCTGCAGCGGGCGATGTACAACACGGAATTGTTCCCGAACATGGTGATTCAGATGATCGCGGTCGGTGAGGAATCCGGTTCGCTGGACGAGATGTCCGGCAAGGTCGCGGATTTCTACGAGGAAGACGTCGACAACGCAGTCGATAGCATGAGCAGCCTGCTGGAGCCGATGATCATGGCGATCCTCGGCGTACTCGTAGGTGGCCTCGTGGTCGCCATGTACCTACCCATCTTCAAGATGGGCCAGGTTATCTGATCAACACGACCGTCTTCATCGCGCAGCCCGCCCTGTTCGTGGGCGCGGTTGCGCTGCTCGGACTGGTCGTCGGCAGTTTCCTGAACGTCGTCATTTACCGGTTGCCCATCATGCTGGACCGCGACTGGCGGCGCCAGGCGCGGGAGCATCTCAGTCTCCCGGAACCCGCGGACGCCGAGCAGGCGCGCTTCAATCTGGTTACACCACGCTCCAGCTGTCCAGGCTGCGGCACGCCGGTCAAGGCCTGGCAGAACATCCCCGTGGTGAGTTATCTGCTGCTGCGCGGCAGCTGCGCCGCCTGCGGCATGAGGATTTCCCCGCGCTATCCAATCATCGAGGCCCTGACGGGCCTGTTCTCGGCCCTGATCGCGTGGCAGTTCGGTTACGGGATGGCTTGTGCCGCGGCGCTGGTACTCACGTGGAGCCTGATCGCGTTGGCGGTCATCGACCTGGATCATCAGATTCTGCCGGACATCATCACCCTGCCCCTCCTATGGCTGGGGCTGTTTTTCGCCCTCTCGAGTGACGCCGCGTTCACCGATCTGCGCGGCGCGGTTATCGGCGCACTGGCCGGCTACCTGAGCCTGTGGAGCGTCTATCACTTGTTCCGCCTGGTCACGGGGAAGGAAGGCATGGGCTACGGTGATTTCAAGCTTTTCGCTGCGCTCGGCGCCTGGCTGGGTTGGCAAATGCTGCCAGTTATCATCCTGTTATCAGCCCTGGTCGGCGCGCTCACGGGCATTGCGCTGATCGTCATCCGCGGCCGCGACCGGCAGCTGCCGATTCCGTTCGGCCCGTTCCTGGCCGCGGCTGGTTTCGTTGCGCTGTTATGGGGCCCACAGATCGTCAGCGCCTATCTCGGCCGGGCGGGTATCTGATACGGTCAGCGCATGTCTCAAAAGACCCGCAGTGTGCCCCTGGCGGTCGGCCTGACCGGGGGCATCGCGACCGGCAAAAGCACCGTTGCCGACATGTTCGCCGAGCTGGGCGTACCAGTTATCGATACCGACGACATTGCCCGCGATGTCGTCGCACCCGGCGAACCCGGTCTGGCGGAAATTGCGGCCGAATTTGGTGCCGAAGTCCTGCAGCCCAATGGCGAACTCGACCGGGCCCGTCTGCGCCAGCTCGTGTTTGCCGATCCTGAACGACGCCATCGGCTGGAAGGCATCCTGCATCCGCGGATCCGGGCCGAGACCGTCGCGCGCGCAGCCGCCACGACGGGTCCCTACCTGATCATCGTCGTGCCATTGCTGGTCGAGTCGGGTTTCGACCAACTTGTCGATCGCGCGCTCGTCGTGGACTGTCCGGAAGCCGAGCAACGTCGCCGGTTATTGCGCCGGGATGCAGAATCAGAAAGCCAGGCCGAAAAAATGATGGCCGCGCAAACCAGCCGCGCGGCGCGTCTGGCGGCGGCCGACGACGTGATCGATAACAGCGGCTCGCTCGAGGACGCACGTGCGCAGGTCGAGCGACTGCATCAGCATTACCTGGCGCTCGCTCGGGACATGGCAAAAGCGCGATGATTGCGGCCGCGCAGGCGGTGACGCAGAATAGCGCGGTGAAGTATCCGGCCGACATCTGATGAGCGCGCTGGCCGAACACGCAACACGTTCGCAATCAGCCACCTCGCGTGCTTTCTTTGAGCAACCTCTCAACGAGCGTCTGCGCACTTTTCTGCGCCTGGAGTTCCTTTACCGGCAGTTGCGCCATCATCTGGACCTGGAATCACCCTGGGACAGTCGTGCAGTCCTGTCCACCATGCTCGATATCATCGCGATCCTGAGCCGCGGCGATGTGCGTAGCGACGTCCAGAAGGAACTCGAGCGCCAGGCGACCATTTACGACCAGCTGCGTCACCGACCCCAGGTCGATGAACGACGCCTGACGGGCATTCTGCGAAATCTGCAGCGGCACCGGGAATCGCTGGCCGGCCTCGGGCCGCAATACCTGTTCCCGTTGCGGGAGAACGAGTTTCTGAACGCGGTGAAGCATCGCAGCGCCATTCCAGGCGGGACCTGCGAATTTGATCTGCCCGACTACACTCACTGGTTGCGCGGACCGCACAAGCAGCGGCGCGCCGATATGGACGAATGGCTGACCGGCATCTGCACGCTCTGCGAGAGCGTCGCCGAACTGATGTGGATCATGCGCGCCGGTGGCGAAGCCAGCCCCATGGTCGCGGTCAACGGCGTTTTTCAACATAGCCTGTCGCGAACCGGGCCGAGCAACATGCTGCGGGTCGGGCTGGCCGACGCGCAGAACGTGTATCCGGAAATCAGCGCCAGCCATCACCGCTTCACGGTGCGCTTCATGACCTGGTCGGGCGTGGCGAGCCGGCCGGTGCAAGTCACCGACGACGTGGAATTCGATCTGCAGATTTGTTGACGCGCAGCGCGTCGACAACCGGCGCATCAGCGGGCAACAGGCCCGCGGCCAGCAAATCATCGACCGCTACCCACTTGAGTGCCTGTCGCTCCCGTGACCTGGGCTCACCGGTATACGCGGTGACGCAAAAAATATGCAAATGAACGCGACGGTCCGGGTAGTCGTGCTGGTAGTCGATCAATGTACGCGCCGAGCCAAGCTCGATACCCAGTTCTTCATGCAATTCGCGACGCAGCGCTTCGACTGGTAACTCGCCCGGTTGCAATTTCCCGCCGGGGAACTCCCAAAAGCCCGCGGCGTGTTTGCCGGGCTGGCGCTGCGCAATCAGTACTCGCCCGGCCGCATCTTCAATAACACCGGCCGCAACCTCGATCTGCGCGTTCACCAGCCCCGGTGTCTAATCGATGCGGCCGTGGCAGTGCTTGTATTTCTTGCCTGATCCGCAGGGGCAGGGTTCATTCCGTCCGACCTTGCGTTCACTGCGCACGAAAGGCGTTGCCGGAGCGGCGCTGGCCGGCGCCTGTGGCGGCAAGCCCACCGCGGGTGAGCCTGCTGGCGGCATCGCCCCACCGCCGGCGACCGCCGGCGCCGGTTGCGCCGCAATCGGCGACTGGGCCGCGGCATGCCGGTATTCCATCTGCGCGCGGGGACGCCGCTCTTCGACCGCGTTCACGTCCTCCTGGCTCTGCAGGCGGGCGCGCGACAGGATGCTGATGACGCCATGTTTTACTTCGTCGAGCATGTTGGCGAACATCTCGAACGCTTCCCGCTTGTATTCCTGCTTCGGATTCTTCTGCGCGTAACCGCGCAAATGAATGCCCTGGCGCAGGTAGTCCATGGCCGCGAGATGCTCCTTCCAGTGCGAATCGAGCTGGTTCAGCATCACCACCTTTTCGAACTGGCGCATGATTTCCGGTCCGATATCGCCAGACTTCCCCTCGTAGGCGTTCTCGATCTCCGTCACGATGCGTGCCCGCAGGGCCTCTTCATCCAGTGACGCGTCCACGTCCAGCCAGCGCTGCACGTCCAACTCGGCCGCGAACTCCTTGCGCAGGGCCTGTTCGAGTTCACCGATCGCCCATTCCTCGGGCAAGGTATCGGGACCGATATAATCGTCGATGACCCGGTTCACGACTTCTTCGCGAATCCCGGCCACCGGGTCGGCGACATCCTCGGCCTCCATCAACTCGTTACGCTGCTGATACACCACGCGGCGCTGATCGTTGGCCACGTCGTCGTACTCGAGCAGCGCCTTGCGCGCGTCGAAGTTGTGGGCCTCGACCTTGCGCTGCGCGCGCTCGATCTGGCGCGTGAGCAGATTGCTCTCGATGGCTTCGCCTTCCCGCATGCCCACGCGGGTCAGCAAGCCCTTGGTGCGTTCCGGATCACCAAAGATCCGCATCAGGTTGTCTTCCATCGCGAGGTAGAAGCGGCTCGATCCCGGGTCACCCTGCCGACCGGAACGACCGCGCAGCTGATTGTCGATTCGCCGCGACTCGTGGCGCTCGGTACCGACGATGTGCAGGCCGCCTGCGTCGATCACCTTGTCATGGCGCTGCCGCCACTCATCCCGCAGTGTGTTACGCGCCTCGTCATCGGCATCATCACCCAGGGCCTTGAGTTCGGCCTCGAGATTGCCGCCCAGGACGATGTCCGTGCCGCGGCCCGCCATATTGGTCGCAATCGTGACGGTGCCCGGTCGACCCGCGTCGACGATGATCTGGGCCTCTTTTTCGTGGTGCTTGGCATTGAGCACCTGGTGTTTGATCTTCTCCTTGCCCAGAATGCCGGCCAGCAGCTCCGACGTTTCGATTGATGTCGTGCCCACCAGGACCGGCTGCTCACGCGCCTGGCAATCCCGAATATCGTCGATAATCGCCGCGAACTTGTCAGCCTGCGTCAGATACACCAGATCCGGCTGGTCGTCCCGGACCATCGGCCGGTGCGTGGGTATCACGACCACTTCCAGGCCATAAATTTGTTGAAACTCGAAGGCTTCGGTGTCGGCCGTACCGGTCATGCCCGCGAGCTTGCCGTACATCCGGAAATAGTTCTGGAACGTGATCGAGGCCACCGTCTGATTCTCGGCCTTGATATCGACCCCTTCCTTGGCCTCGATTGCCTGGTGCAGGCCATCCGACCAGCGCCGCCCGGGCATGGTGCGGCCGGTGAATTCGTCGACGATGACGACTTCGCCGTCTTTCACCACGTAATCCACGTCGCGCTTGAACAGCGCGTGCGCGCGCAGCGCCGCCGTCAGATGATGGACGAGCCTGATATTGGCCGCATCGTAGAGCGTCGCGCCAGGCTCGATCAATCCATCGGCCGCGAGCAACTCCTCGACGTGCTGGTGCCCGTCTTCCGTCAGGTAGGCCTGCTTGCTTTTCTCGTCAATGCTGTAATCGCCGGCGCCATCCTCGCTCGCCTGCGGGCTGAGCTTGGGAATGAACTTGTTGATTCGTTGATAGAAGTCCGAGGTCTCATCAGCCGGACCGGAGATGATCAACGGCGTCCGGGCTTCATCGATCAGAATCGAATCGACCTCATCGACGATGGCGTAGTTCAACCGGCGTTGCATCTGGTCCTGGGGATGCAGCGCCAGGTTGTCCCGCAGGTAGTCGAAGCCGTATTCGTTGTTGGTGCCGTAAGTGACGTCGGCGCCGTAGGCCTCCCGCTTTTCAGCCGGCGTTTGCCCGCTGCGAATCACGCCGACCCGCAAGCCCAGAAACTCGTAGACGGGGCCCATCCAGGCCGCGTCGCGCTGGGCGAGGTATTCGTTGACCGTGACGACGTGCACGCCGTCGCCCGGCAGCGCGTTCAGGTAGGCCGGCAGGGTCGCGACCAGGGTCTTACCCTCGCCCGTCCGCATTTCCGAGATCTTGCCCTGATGGAGCGCGATGCCGCCGATCAACTGCACATCGAAATGGCGCAGCCCCAACGTGCGCACCGAGGCTTCCCGCACCACGGCGAAGGCCTCCGGCAGCAGGCTGTCGAGCGCAGCACCGTCGGCGAGTCGCTGGCGGAATTCATCGGTCTTGGCCCGCAGCCCGGCGTCGTCGAGGGCCTGGAGTTCTTCCTCCAGGGCGTTGGATTTGGCGACGAGCTTGCCGTATTGGCGCAGCAGCCGCTGATTGCGGCTGCCAAATATGGATGTCAGCAGGTTAGCCAAGCGCGAGGATCTCCGTTCCTTCCGGTCGTGTGATCGGCGGGGCGCTCCGGGGCACGAGCCGGTTCACAAAGCCCGCTATTGTACGGGGAAAGGTTGGAGTTTGGGTCGACCGCTTGGCATTTCAAGCGGCCAAACGGCTGGCATCACGTCGTCTGCTGAATGTGGCGCCAGGGGTTTACGGGGCGTCCGAGATGCCGCACTTCGAAATGCAGGTTCGGACCAGTCGCCCGACCGGAAGACCCCATGCGAGCGATTGTCTGTCCCTGCTTCACGTGGTCGCCCACGGCCACGAGGTTTTCCTCGTTGTGGGCGTAGCGGGTCACGTAGCCATTGCCGTGATTGATCTCGACCATCTTGCCGTAGCCGAAGCGATCGCCGGACCAGGTGACGACGCCGGCAGCGACCGCCACGATTTCCGCGCCACGCTTGCCAGCGAAATCAACGCCGCGGTGCCACGCGGACTTGCCCGTAAACGGATCCGTCCGCCGGCCGAAGGAGCTGGAAATATAGCCGGCTCGTACAGGTCGGCCTTTCGGGTAAACCCGCTGTCGCAGTTTGCGATTCAGCAGCAGATCTTCGAGCACATTCAGCTGTGCTTCCTGCACGAACAAACTGTCGTCGAGGGCCTCAATATCGGCCAGCAGGCTGGTGGCCCGTGCGCCGGCCGTGGCCACCGCCGGGATTTCCGGACCGCCGCCGAGGGCCGGCGGGTTGTCGAAATCGAATTCGCCGTCTTCGAGCCCGGCCATGCCGGTCAGCCGGCGACCCAGCGCGTTGAGACGAATCACGCTGGCATTCAGTTCACCGACCCGCAGAGCCAGCGCATCCAGGTTTTCGCGGGACTCGTTCCGCAACTCATCCACGGTGGACTGGTAAGCGGTCAGGGAATTCTTGACCTCGGCAAGTTCGGCGAGCGGGACAGCCCCGGCCTGGTCTCGCGCGAGCCAATAGCCGCCGACGAAACCACCTATTCCAACGAACAGTACGAAGCTGACAGCCAGCATCACAACGAATGACGACAGCGAATACTGCCGTGCTGCACCCGTTCGATGAAACAGGATTACCTTCATTAACTCTGTCCTGACCCCATATGCCTTGGTTTGTTGACCGCAGCCACTGACTCCGACGCGGGCGGTCTGGCATTTTCCCGGGATCCCGACCGGCTTTCACTCGCCGGCGGAGATGCTCCTCCGCGACTCATGCAACCCCGCTATCCTAGGTGTCCGTCCCGTAGACCGGTGGCTTTGCGTCCCTGTCTTTCGACAGGTTTGCCCTCGCGCGAATAGACTATGCCCAAGGGCCTGAGGCAACTCAAGGAACCGGGTTAACAACCGGTAAAATGGTTTAAAGCATTATGTCAAGTAAGGGTCCCAAGTCTCTGTCTGAGCTACTGGATAGAGAGGGCAGCGCCGTCCGGGAGCTGGCGTCGGAGGCCAGTCAGCGACTGGCTCTCGCCGATCGTTTGCGCAGCAGCATAGAACCCGATCTGGCCGTTCATTTGACCGGCGCGAATCTGCGCAAGGACGGTACCCTGGTCCTGCTGACAACGTCGCCGGAATGGGCGGCGAGATTACGTTATGAGGCGCCGCGCTTGCTGGCCGCGTGCCGCGAACAATGCCCCACACCCGCACGTGTCCGCGTGCGAGTCACGCAGCCTGATTAATAACTTGCTTAGCGCGCCAGGGCCGGCGTCGCGTACGAAATCGGCGCGTCGGCGTTAGCTTCGAAGCTGACCAGTTCGCAAGCCGACTCGTCGGCGCGCAGCGCACGCACGAGCTGGTTGTTCAAACCGTGGCCCGATTTGTAGCCCGTGAACTCGCCAATCAGGCTGTGACCGGCCAGGTACAGGTCGCCGATGGCGTCGAGTATTTTGTGTTTGACGAACTCGTCTTCGTAGCGCAGTCCATCTTCGTTCAGCACGCGGTAATCGTTCAGCACGATCGCGTTGTCCATGCTGCCACCCAGTGTCAGGTTGCGCGACCGCAGCGCTTCGATGTCACGCAGGAAACCAAAGGTGCGCGCACGGCTGACTTCTTTCAGGAACGACGTGGTCGAAAAATCGATGCTGTATTCCTGCAAATGTGTCTTGAAAACCGGGTGCTCGAAATCGATCCGGAAGCTGACCTTGAACCCCGCGAAAGGTTTGATCTCGGCCCACTTGTCACCGTCTTCGACGCGGAGCGGTTTCTTCACCCGCAGGAAGCGTTTTGGCGCAGCTTGTTCCTCGATACCGGCAGACTGCAGCAGAAATACGAACGGTGCAGCGCTACCGTCCATGATCGGGACCTCGGGCGCCGTCAGATCGACGTAGGCGTTGTCGATTCCGAGGCCGGCAAATGCGGCCATCAGATGCTCCACGGTCGCCACCTTGGCGTCACCCTGCACCAGGGTCGTGCCGAGCATGGTTTCACCCACAACCAGCGCATCGGCGGGCAAGTCCACCGGAGGATCCAGATCGACCCGGCGAAAGACGATACCGGTGTTCTCGGCGGCCGGGCGCAGCGTCATGTAGACCTTGGTGCCGGAATGCAAACCGATACCGGTGGCACGGATAACGCTCTTGAGAGTTCGCTGTTTTAGCATAGGCATTCTGGGTCCCGTGGTTACCATAATCTGGCGGGCGCGGCCACCATCCCGTCTCCTGTGACAGGACGATTTCCCGCACCAATTACGGTACGAACTTGCGGAGCCCTACTCCCTGGCTGGTGTTAAGTCCCTGAATGACAAGCATTCTTTACGGACTGTTACGCACATGCGACAAAGACTGTCGGGAAACCTACCACACCCGCCTGAGTACCCGCAAGCCAATAAAAATATTGACTTTTCTTAATCTGCCTGCCGTCTGAGGAAGGCCGGAATGTCCAGCAGATCGTAGGACGGTTCATCGACCGGCTCCACACCATCACCCGCGGCCCGGGCCAGCCGCTTACCGGTCGGCTGGTCATACTTGGCGTAGTCCGGGGCCTCACCCGGCGGGACCTGCTCGGTGGCGACGGCTTCGGTCACGACCTTGATCTCCGGGCCTTTCGCCAGCGCCAGTGGTTGCCCCAGACCGGTTGCGACCACGGTCACGCGGATCGTGTTACTCATGTCCGGGTCGATCACGGTACCGACCACTACGGTCGCATCGTCCGAGGCGCATTGCTTCACCGTGTCACCAACCTGCTGGAACTCGCCAATGGACAGATCCTGCCCGGCCGTGACATTCACCAGGATGCCGCGGGCACCGTCGAGATTGATGTCCTCGAGCAGTGGACTGGAAATCGCCGATTCGGCGGCTTCACGCGCCCGGTCTTCACCGGCGGCGCTGCCCGAGCCCATCATCGCCATCCCCATTTCCGCCATGACCGTGCGCACATCAGCGAAGTCCACATTGATAAGTCCTGGCCGGGTGATCAGCTCGGCAATGCCCTGGACCGCGCCCTGCAACACCTCGTTGGCAGACTTGAATGCGTCCAGCAGCGTTGTCTGCGCCCCGAGTACCGACAGCAACTTCTCATTCGGTATGGTAATCAGCGAGTCCACGTATTTGCCCAGGTCCTGAATACCCGTCTCCGCAATCTGCATGCGCTTGCCGCCTTCCATGCCGAAGGGCTTGGTCACGACCGCGACCGTCAGAATGCCCAATTCTCTCGCGACCTGGGCGACAACGGGCGCTGCGCCGGTGCCGGTGCCGCCACCAAGGCCCGCGGTGATGAACAACATGTCCGCGCCCTCGATGACCTCCAGGATGCGATCCCGGTCTTCCATGGCCGCGGCCCGACCCACATCCGGGTCGGCACCCGCGCCCAGACCCTTGGTGATGTTGCAGCCGATCTGCAGCCCGGTGCGCACGTTGGCACTCTTGAGCGCCTGCGCATCGGTATTGGCGCAAATGAAATCCACGCCCTCGATGCCGGTGGTCACCATGTGCTTGACGGCATTGCCGCCACCACCACCGACACCGAGCACCTTGATCACTGCGTTCTGACTATAGGCATCCATCAGTTCAAACATTGATATTTCCTCCTCGCAACAACATTGGTTCGCCCCTCGCGAGACTTCCCGTCAAAAATTTCCCTGAAACCAGGATTTCATTCGTTCCCAGACATCTTTCAGTCCATGCACCCGAACCTCGGAGCCCTGCTTTTCGGTCTGGCTCCGCGCATAGAGCAGCAGACCGACGCCAGTGGCATGAATCGGATTCCGGACGACTTCCAATAACCCGCGCACGTGCTGGGGCAAGCCCAGACGCACCGGCATGTGAAACACTTCCTCGGCGAGTTCCACGGCGCCTTCCATCTTGGCGCTGCCGCCGGTCATCACGACGCCGGCGGCGACCATGTCTTCGAAGCCGCTGCGACGCAGTTCGTCGCGAATCAGCGTGAACAGCTCCTCGTAGCGCGGCTCCACGACTTCGGCCAGCGTCTGGCGGGCAAGCCGCCGCGGCGGCCGGTCGCCGACGCTGGGCACTTCGATCGTCTCCTCGGGATTCGCCAGCTGCGACAACGCGCAGGCATACTTGATCTTGATTTCCTCGGCGTATTGGGTCGGCGTCCGCATCGAGATCGCGATGTCGTTCGTGACCTGGTCTCCGGCAATCGGAATCACTGCCGTGTGCTTGATCGCGCCGCCGTTGAACACGGCAATATCGGTCGTGCCACCGCCGATATCGACCAGGCACACGCCCAGCTCCATTTCATCCTCGGTCAACACGGCATAGCTGGAAGCCAGCTGCTCCAGCACGATGTCCTCGACCTGCAGGCCACAGCGCTCCACACACTTCACGATGTTCTGCGCGGCGCTCGCGGCGCCGGTAACCATGTGCACTCGCGCTTCGAGCCGCACACCGGCCATGCCAACCGGCTCGCGGATGCCTTCCTGACCGTCGATCACGAATTCCTGTGGCAACACATGCAGGATGCGCTGATCGGCGGGAATCGCGACGGCTCGCGCAGCATCGATCACCCGGTCGACATCGCTGCGGGTGACTTCCCGATCGCGGATCGCGACGATGCCGTGCGAGTTCAGGCTGCGCACATGACTGCCTGCAATCCCGGCGAATACCGTGTTGATCTCGCAGTTCGCCATTAGCTCGGCTTCCTCGACGGCCCGCTGGATTGAATTCACGGTCGATTCGATATTCACGACGACGCCGCGCTTGAGCCCGCGCGACGGGTGCGTGCCAAATCCGATAACCTCGAGTTCCCCGTCTTCCTGGACTTCGCCCACGATGGCGACGACCTTGGACGTGCCGATATCCAGACCGACAATCAGTGGCTTGTCTGGTTTCTTAGGCATGCGGCTCCGCCCCCGGCTGTGCATCGGTCTGCACCGCTCGACCCTGTTTCCAGCCAATCGCAAAACCGTTGGGGTAGCGCATGTCGATGTATTCGACCTGGTCAGGCTGATTGGCGAGCAAATGATCGAGCGCCGCCAGAAATCGCGTCAGGCGCTGCTCGACCGCATCGGCACCGAGTCTCACGAGCACACCGTTATTGAGCCGAAAACTCCATGCGCCCCGCGCATCGAGGTCCATTTCCACGGCGGCCAGGCCGCGCTGTTCCAGCTGCTCCTCGACGCGGAAATACAGACGGGCGACCCGGTTCTCGCTGCCGACAGGGCCACTCAGGCGCGGCAATTCCGCCGGTACGTGACTGCTCTCTGTCAGAAACAGTTCGCCGTCCGTGTTCAACAACCCGGTGTCACCCCAGCAAGCCGCGGGTTCCTGTTCGGCAACGACGACTTCGATCGTGCCGGGCCAGCGACGCCGGACATTGGCCGATGCGACCCACGGTATTTCGACCGCTTGTGCACGAATCGCGCCGAGATCCGCACTCAGAAAACCGTCACGCACATAACCGCCGAGCACTTCCTCGAGTTGCATGGCCGACACCCTTTCGAACCGGCCCTTGATGACGACGGCATCGATCGGGCGATTCATCAGCCACACGGTCGACACATAGACCGCCGCCACGACAGCCAGCGCTGCACAGCTCGTCACCACCCGCTGCCAGTTCACCTGCGGCAATTGCAGCCGGCGCTGCCGTTGCTTCAGGCGCTTGCGGTTACGCCGCGAGGCCATTGTCGTCCTCCGGAAAACTGGTCTCGAGGATGCGCCAGACCAGCTCGTCAAAATCGATGCCGCGCTCGGCGGCGGCCATTGGCACCAGGCTGTGACTCGTCATGCCAGGCACGGTGTTGACCTCCAGCACCAGTGGCTCGCCGCGTTCATCGAGCATGAAATCGACGCGGCCCCAGCCGGTCGCCCCGATGGCCTGAAAGGCCTGCGCCGCAACGTCGGCAAAATGACGCTCACGCGCAGCAGGCAGACCGCAGGGACACACGTAGCCGGTCTGCTCGCTGAAATATTTCGCCTCGTAGTCGTAGAACGTGTTGGCCGCATCGATGCGGATCAATGGCAGCACCTCACCGTGCAGCACGGCGGCGGTATATTCGTCACTGGTGATCCACTGTTCGGCAAACACTGCGCAGCGATAGCTCGCGGCCGCGGCGAATGCGGCCGGCAATTCGTCGGCGCTTTCGACTTTCGTCAGGCCAATACTGGAGCCTTCGTCCGACGGCTTGACCATCAGCGGCAGACCCAGTTGGTCGATCACCGCGTTGAAGTCCGCCGGTCCGCCGATCGCGGCATAGGCCGGCGTGGCGATACCACAGGCGCTCAACAACTGTTTGCTGCGCAATTTATCCATGGCGATCGCACAGCCGAGCACGCCGCTGCCGGTGAACGGGATACCCAGCAGGGACAGCAAACCCTGCATGCTGCCGTCTTCGCCGCCGCGGCCGTGCAGTGCGATCCAGGCCCGATCGTAATTCGCACCCTGCACCTGCTCGAGCAAGCCATCGGCCGGGTCTACTGCATGCGCGTCGACGCCACGGCGCAGCAGCGCTTCGAGCACGGCCCCACCGGACATCAGGGATATCTCGCGCTCGGCGGAATCCCCACCCATAAGCACGGCCACCTTGCCGAACGCCCCGGGGTCGTTCACGACGTGACGGTTCACGACACACCCCCCGCCTCGCCGACGATATGAACCTCGGCCACCAGGTTCACACCAAACCGCTGCGCTACCCGATCACGCGCGGCGTTGATGAGTGTTTCGATGTCGGTCGCGGACGCTTCGCCGGTATTGATGATGAAATTCGCGTGTTTCTCCGATACCTGCGCGCCCCCAATCTGGAAACCTTTCAGGCCCGCTGACTCGATCAGGCGCGCCGCATGGTCGCCCGGCGGATTGCGAAACACCGAACCACAGCTCGGCAACCCGAGGGGTTGTTTGTCCTGACGTTCGCGGAGCAGTGTCTTCACCCGATCGAGGCCGCCACCGGGCTGATCGTCGAATTCGAACTGCGCGGACAGAAACCACTCGCCCGCCGGCCCGCGTACCTCGCGGTAGCCAACGACGTAGTCCTGCGGGCCACGACACCTGACGGTGCCGGCGCGATCAACCGTCTCAACGCTCTTGAGGCGGTCCCAGGTTTCGCCGCCGAAGGCGCCGGCGTTCATCCGCAATGCGCCACCCACCGTGCCCGGAATGCCGGCGAAGAACTCCGCGGGCCCGAGGCCCCAGCGCGCGCAGCGGCGAGCGAGCGCAGTACACGGCACGCCCGCTTCTGCTTCAACCAACCCACCATCCAGCCGGTGCGCTGTCCCCAACGCGCGCGCGGTGGCGATTACAACGCCGCGAATGCCGCCATCGCGCACCAGCAGATTGCTGCCCAATCCCAGCCAGTAAACGGGTACATCCGGATCGAGCCCGGTAAGGAATTCCAGTAACGCGGCACGTGTTGCCGGACGGAAGTAGAGGTCCGCGGGCCCGCCAACGCGCCACGACGTGTGCTTTGCCATGGGCTCATCACGCCGCAATTCATCGCGGGTCGACATGGCTTCAGCGGCGCTCATTGCTTCACTCTCCGCGGCCCGACGGCCAGCGAATCCGGCAAAGCCACGGCCGCGCTGCCGATGTCACCGGCGCCGAGAGTCAGCACGAGATCACCGTCTTCCAGCACGCCGCGCAAGAGGTCCGGCAGCGCGGCAAGTTCCGGCACGAACACTGGCTCGACCAGGCCACGACTACGAATCGCGCGACAAATGGCGCGGCCATCCGCACCCGCAATCGGCTCCTCGCCAGCTGGATAGACTTCGCAGACGAACAGGCGTTCTACCCCCGACAGGACATCCGCAAAATCGTCGAGCAGATCCCGCGTGCGCGTGTAGCGGTGGGGTTGGAACACGATAACTAGGCGGCGACCGGGCCACGCGCTGCGAGTCGCCTGAATCGTCGCCGCGATTTCAGTCGGGTGGTGGCCATAGTCATCGACGAACAGCACCTGGCCATTGGCTGTTTTCACCTCCCCCGTGACCTGCAGGCGACGATCGATGCCCTGAAATTCGGCCAGGGCTTTTTGAACAGCGGCATCATCCAGTTCGAGTTCGTGCGCGATTGCGCAGGCCGCCAGTGCGTTCAAGACGTTGTGATGCCCGGGCAGGTTGAGGGTCACCGGCAACGCCGAATCACGGCCGGGCAGCCAGACGTCGAAAGACGTCCTGGGTCCGTGCGCCTCGATGTTGCTGACACGCAAGTCGGCATCGGGGTGTTCACCATAGGTCAGCGTCGCGCGCTTGATGTCGGGCAGCAGCGCGGCCACCCCGGGATCATCGAGGCACAATACGGCGAGACCGTAGAACGGCAGGTTGTGCAGAAACTCGAGAAAAGTCTGGCGCAAGCGGTCGAGGTCGCCACCGTAAGTCGACAAATGTTCCGCGTCGACGTTCGTGACGACGGCAATCATCGGCTGCAGATGGATGAACGACGCGTCACTTTCGTCGGCTTCGGCAACGAGGTACTGGCCCGCGCCCAGCCGTCCGTTCGTATCCGCACTTTTCAGCCGGCCGCCAATCACAAAGGTCGGGTCCTCACCCGCCTCGGCCAGTACGCTGGCAACCAGGCTGGTGGTCGTGGTCTTGCCATGCGTACCCGACACCGCAATCGCATGACGAAAGCGCATCAGCTCGGCGAGCATTTCGGCGCGCCGCACCACCGGCTTCCGGCCGTCGCGGGCCGCGGCGATTTCGGGATTCTCCGGATCAATTGCGCTGGACACGACCACGACATCGGCATCGCCGACATTGCTCGCGCGATGACCGATCTCGATAGCCACGCCGAGTGCCCGCAGCCGGCGCGTGACCGCGGATTCCTTCAGATCCGAACCCTGCACCTGGTAGCCGAGATTCACGAGCACTTCGGCGATACCGCCCATGCCGACGCCACCAATGCCGACCAGGTGAATGCGGTTAATCTTGCGCATGCGATCCTTCACCATGCGCCACCTCCGGCCTCTACACAGGCGCGTGCCACGGCTTCCGTCGCCGCCGGCTGCGCCAGGGCCCGAGCTCGCTCGGCGCGCTGCAACACGAGTTGCCGATCGCGCGCGCAGCGTTCGATTTCCGCGGCGAGCCCCGCGGGCGTGAGTTCGTCCTGCGGTATCAACACAGCGGCGTCTGCATCGATCAGGAAATGCGCGTTACGGGTCTGATGATCATCGACCGCGGACGGGTACGGCACGAGCACGGCAGCGAGCCCCGCGGCGGTCAGCTCGGAGATCGTCAGGGCACCGGCGCGACACAACACGAGGTCAGCCCAGGCATAGGCCTGCGCCATATCGTCGATGAACGCATCGATACGGACGTCGAGATTGGCGATCGCGTAAGCCGCCTCGGCCCGGTGTTTCGTGTGCTTGCCCGCCTGGTGCCAGATCTCCGGTCGGGCATCTTCCGGCAGCAGCACCACGGCTTTGGCGACAATCTCATTCAGTGCCAAAGCACCCTGGCTGCCGCCAAGCACCAGCAGTCGCAACGGACCATCGCGACCGGCCAGGCGGACTGCCGGCGCCGGCAACCCGAGGATGTCCGGGCGCACCGGGTTACCCACCGTGCGCGTCTTCACGTCGCCGGAAAAACTGCCCGGGAAGGCTTCGAGCACCTCCCGGGCGATTCCAGCCAGAAGACGGTTGGTTAAACCGGCGACAGAATTCTGTTCATGGATGACGAGTGGTCGGCGCGTGAGCCAGGCGGCCAGGCCACCAGGGCCGGACGCGAACCCACCCATGCCGAGGACGGCTTGCGGACGATGCCGCAGCAACACGCGAGCGGCGTCAAAAACGGCCACCAGCAGCCGGAACGGCGCCAGCAGCCAGGTAAAGATCCCCTTGCCGCGCAAGCCACTGACACGCACGAGTTCGAGATCGATGCCTTCGTCCGGCACCAGGTCGGCCTCGATGCCGCGTGCTGTGCCCAGCCAGACGACATCCGTATCGCGGCCGCGCAGGGCATCGGCGACGGCCAGCGCCGGGAACACGTGCCCCCCGGTACCACCGGCCATGATCAGGATCGGCCCGCTCATGATCGGCGCCTCCGGCGTCCGGTGCGCGCTGGCCGCAGGGCCGCCAAGCGGTTCTCGTGATCAACGCGCAAGAGCAGCGCCAACCCGATCAGGGTAATAATGAGGCTGCTGCGACCGTAACTGATGAGTGGCAGGGTCAGGCCCTTGGTTGGCAGCACGCCCATGTTCACGCCGATGTTGATGAACACCTGCATGCCCTGCCACACGGCAAACCCAAACGCGAGATTCGCCTGATAGAAGCGACCCAGCTGTGCCGCGGACTGCGCGATGCACAGCGCCCGCCACACGAGCAGACCAAACAACAGGATCAACAGCAGACTGCCGAGTAAACCGAATTCTTCGGCAAATACTGCGAAGACGAAATCGGTGTGCGCTTCCGGCAGGTAGAAGAGCTTTTGCACCCCTGCGCCCAGGCCGGCGCCGAGCCACTCGCCACTGCCAATCGCGATCAATGACTGAATTAACTGGAAGCCGCTGCCATAGGGATCGGCCCAGGGATCCATGAAGCCCGTGATGCGCGCCAACCGATAGGGTGACGCCAGCGCCAACCCGACGCCGGCGGCGACGAACAAGGCCGTGAATCCGAGCAGATCGCGCAGCCGGGCACCCCCCGCGAACAACAGCGCCAGCGAAATCCCGACGAGCACGACCGCGGAGCCAAAGTCGGGCTGGGCCAGCAACAGGGCACAGCAGACGGCCACCAAAACCATCGGTTTCAGGAAACCCGTCAGACTCCGCCGCAGCTCATCCCCGTGACGCACCGCGTAGCCTGCGAGGTACATCAGCAACAACAGCCGGGCGGGTTCCGCCACTTGCACCGTGACACCGGCGACGCGCAACCACCGCGTGCTGCCGTTGACCGTGTGCCCGAGCCCCGGCACCAGCACCGTTGCCATCAGCACGATGGCCAGGCATGGCAGCATGAGGCCGGCGCGTTCCCAGATGTCCGTTGGCAGGCGAAACACCCCCACGCCAATGGCGATACCGAACAGCGCCGCGACTGCCTGGCGTTCCAGGTAGAAGAGTGGTGCCCCGGTATTGCGATCCGCCAGCGCGATCGACGCGGACGCCAGCACGATCAAGCCGGCGCCCAACAGCAGGCCAATGATCACGACCAGACCCACATCCACCATGGGGGCGGCCGTGGCTTGTATCTGACTGCGGCGGCCGCTCATCGCGTGAACCTCCGCACGGCCGCCTGGAACGCCTCGCCGCGTGCGGCGTAGCTCGAATACATATCCAGACTGCTGCAGGCAGGCGCCAGCAGCGCCGTACCGCCATCGGGGAGGTGTGCCGCGGCCGCCTTGACCGCGGTATGCATATCGTCAGCCAGCTCCAACTCGGCGATACCATCGAGGGCAGTCGCCAGCAACTCACGATCGCGGCCCAGCAACACGATGGCCCGGGTATCGCTGTGTTTCAGTGCCGTCGCCAGGGCCGTGAAATCGCCGCCTTTGGCATCGCCGCCGGCAATGAGCACGAGCGGACCGGTGATCGCTCGCAAACTTGCCACGGCAGCCCCGACATTCGTCGCCTTCGAGTCATCGATCCAACTGATCCCGCGTGCTTCCGTCACCAGCTGATTGCGATGTGGCAGACCGGTGAATCGCCGCAAGCCATTCAGCATGCCCTGCGGATCGGCACCCAGTGCGGCACCCAAAGCGAGCGTCGCGAGCGCATTCGCCAGGTTGTGTTGCCCCTGCACCTGTAATTCGTCAACGCCGAGCAGCAACGCCTCACCGCAGGCGAGGTAGTCGCGATTGCCCTTGCGGCGCAAGCCGAAGTCATCCGATGCCGGTTCGCCGAGCGTGAACCCGGTCGTGGCCGTGTCCGCGGGAATCTTTTCCATCAGCTCGCATTGATCGCGATTCACCACTGCATGCCGACACGCGCTGTAGATCCGTTGCTTCGCGGCCAGGTAGTCGGCCAGGCTGGTATGGCTGTCGAGGTGATCGGGCGACAGGTTCAGCAGGACTGCCACGTCGAGTCGCAGTCTGCCGCTGCGCTCGAGCTGGAAGCTCGACAGCTCCAGCACATAGGCCTCGGCCAGCGGATCCAGTAAATCGAGGGCAGGCGTCCCGAGATTGCCGCCGCAGCGGGTATCCCAGCCCGCGGCGCGCAGCGCATCGCCCAGCATCGCCGTCACCGTACTCTTGCCGTTGGAGCCCGTGATGCCCGCGACCGGTGCGCTGGCCTCTTGCATGAACAGATCGATATCACTGACGACCCTCAGGCCGCGGTCGCGTGCTTTGGCCAACACAGGTAAGTCGACCGGCACGCCGGGTGAAACGACCAGTGTCTCGATGCTGTCTGCCAGCTCGTAGTCGCCGCCCGTGTGCAGCGTCGCTGCCGGCATGGCGGCGCGAATGGCATCGACTTCCGGTGGCGCTGCCCGCGTGTCGACGAAAACTGCCAGTTCACCGCGCGCGGAAAGATAGCGCGCGCAGGATGCACCGGTCGCTCCCATGCCCAGCACGAGTGTCGCGGGCAGACCGGAACCCGTGTTCCGGGGCCGGCGCGACTCTGCAGTATTCATCGTAGCTGCCAACATCACCGCAGTTTCAGACTCGACAAACCAACCAGCACCAGGATCACGGTGATGATCCAGAAACGCACGATCACCTTGGGTTCGGCCCAACCCTTCAGTTCATAGTGATGGTGGAGCGGCGCCATGCGAAACACGCGCCGGCCGGTCAATTTGAATGACGCTACCTGGATAATGACGGAGAGCGTCTCGATGACGAACAGACCGCCCATGATGACCAGCACCAGTTCCTGTCGAACGATGACCGCTACCGTGCCGAGCGCCGCGCCAAGTGCAAGCGCACCGATATCACCCATAAAGACCTGCGCGGGATAGGTGTTGAACCAGAGGAAACCGAGACCCGCTCCGGCCAGCGACGCGCAGAACACCATCATTTCGCCCGCGCCGGCAATGAACGGGATGCCGAGGTACTCGGAAAAAATCGTATTGCCAGCCGCATAACCGAAAATGCCGAGCGCGCCGCCGACGAGCACGGTCGGCATGATCGCGAGCCCGTCCAGGCCGTCGGTCAGATTCACCGCGTTGCTGGTGCCGACGATGACGAGAAACGTCAGCGGAATGAATAGCACGCCTAGCGGCAGCAACACATCCTTCAAATACGGAATCAGTAACGCCGTCTGATAGGGCGCCTCGGCGAGCCGATACAGGATGACGGCGACCGCGGCGGCACCGAGAGACTGCCAGAACAGCTTGGCTTTGGCGGACAGGCCCGCGGGATCCTTGAGGATCAGCTTGCGGTAATCGTCAACGTACCCGATGGCGCCGTACACCACGGTCACGCCCACGACAATCCAGACATAGGGATTGGTCAGGTCTGACCACAACACCGTGCTCAGCAGAATTGCGACGAGAATCAGCAGACCGCCCATGGTCGGCGTGCCGGACTTCAGCAGGTGGGTTTCCGGACCATAGTCGCGGACCGTCTGGCCAATCTGTCGAATGTGCAGGCGCCGGATCATCACCGGCCCGAACACCAGCGAAATCACGAGCGCGGTCAGCGCCCCCATGATCGCGCGCATGGTGATATAGGTGAAGACATTGAAGCCGCTGATGTATTGGGTCAGGACTTCGGACAGGTAGAGCAGCATGGCGTTATCCCGCTCCCTCCGTTGCGGTCAGCGCCGCGACGACGGCCTCGAGGCCCATGCAGCGCGACCCTTTGACAAGCACCGTCACACCGGCGCCCGGCAGCTCGTGCAGAGCCGCGAGCAAGGCTTCGCGATCGGCATGAGACTCGGCGCCGGGACCGAAGGCCGTGGCGGTCGCGCGACTTGCCACGCCCACGCAGCTCAGGCGGCCGATACCGGCGTCGCGTGCAGCCACGCCGATTTCCGCGTGTAACGCCTCGCTGTCGGGGCCGAGTTCCGCCATGTCTCCGAAAATGAACCAGGTCTCGCCGGGCTGGGACGCGAGAAAATCGATAGCGGCGCGAACCGAGGCCGGGTTGGCGTTGTAACTGTCGTCGAACACGACGGCACCGGAAGACGTGGTGAACCGTCGCAAGCGACCCGTCACGTTTTCTGCCCGCGCGAGCCCGTCAACAATCGCATCGACTCCTGCCCCCGCGGCCGTGGCCGCCGCCGCGGCCGCGAGTGAGTTACGCACATTGTGCTCACCCGCCATTGGCAGTTCGATCGCCAGCTCCCCGACGGGCGTGTGCATGGTGAAAGTCCAGATGGAGCTGCTGCCGGCGGTCACCAGGCGCAGATCATCGGCGCGGAAATCGGCGCGGGGGTGCAAACCAAAAGTCAGCAACGCGCGATTAGCCACAAGCTTGCGCCAGTAGTCGAAATACGCGTCGTCGCGATTGACGATCGCGATCCCGTCATCGGGCAGGCCGGCGAAAAGTTCGCCCTTGGCCTGCGCCACGCCGTCCAGACTCCCGAATCCCTCGAGATGTGCGGCGCCGGCGTTGGTGACGACGCCAATACCCGGCTGCGCAATGGTCGCGAGGTAGCCAATTTCGCCGGCGTGATTCGCACCCATTTCGAAGACGGCGGCACAGTGTTGCGCCGTCAGACGCAGCACCATCAATGGCAGACCAATGTCGTTGTTCAGGTTACCAGCCGTTACCAGCACCTGCTCCGCTGCCCCGGCATCGGCTTTCAGGATCGCGCCGATCATTTCGCGCACGGTGGTCTTGCCGTTGCTGCCGGTGACGGCAACGACAGGCAGGTGGTGCTGCTGGCGCCACTCCCGTGCAAAATCGCCGAGTGCCCGGCGGGTGTCGGCAACTTCGACCTGCGACAGCGTCGTGTCCTGGCGCGCTTCGACCACGGCACCAGCTGCGCCGCGACGAGCCGCTTCGTCGACGAACGCGGCCGCATCGAACCGCTCCCCGCGCAGGGCGAAGAACAGCTCGCCCTGCTGCAGTGTGCGAGTGTCCGTGCTGACGGCGTCGAAGGCGCAGTCCGATCCGATGAGTGTGCCGTCAATCGAGTCGGCGACCATGCTGAGCATGCCCATACTCATTCCACCCGGTCCAATGCAGCCCGCGCGGCATCGAGATCAGAAAACCGTCGCGAAGTTCCGGCCAGCACCTGACGTGTTTCGTGGCCCTTGCCGGCAATCAGCACGGCATCCTCGGGTGCGGCTGCGGCAATGGCGCGGTCGATCGCGATACCGCGCTCGTGCAGCACCTCGACAGTCGCGCCGCTGGAAAAACCCGCCAGGATATCGGCGACGATGCGCGCGGGATCTTCGTTACGCGGGTTGTCGTCCGTCACGATGAAGCGGTCGGCCAGCCGCTCGACGACCGCGGCCATGGGCGCCCGTTTGCTGCGGTCGCGATTGCCCCCACACCCAAACACGCACCAAACCTGGCCGTCGCAGTGTTGCCGAACTGCGTTTAGCGCATTTTCCAGCGCGTCGGGGGTGTGTGCGAAATCGATAATGACCGCGGGACCCGGGCCGCGCGTGGTCAGCGACTGCATGCGGCCGGGCGGTGCGGTCGCACGACCCAATGCGGCGGCCACCTGATCCAGCACGCAACCGTTGGCCAGCAATATGCCCGCGGCAACAACCAGGTTCTCCGCGTTGAAGCGGCCCCACAGGGAACTGTGAATCTCGGCCTCACCGAAATCACCGCTCAGTGACAATCCCAGGCCATCGCGGCGCGCCGCCGTAAGCCGGCCCATCAGTCGCACGCCGGGCGGAGCAGCGCCTGTCTCCACCAGCGCCACGGTGATGACCGTGGCACCCTCCGGCAAACGACCCACCAGGCGGCGACCGAATTCGTCACCGACATTCAGCACGACGCCGGCCGGTTCATGCTCGATGAACAGGCGCGCTTTCGCGGCCGCATAAGCTTCCAGGCTGCCGTGGTAGTCGAGATGATCCTGACTCAGGTTGGTCAATGCTGCGACGGCGAACCGCACGCCATCCACGCGCCCCTGATCGAGCGCATGGGATGAAACTTCCATCATCGCGTGGCTGACACCATCGTCCGCGCAGCCGTGCAGCCGCCGATGCACTTCGATACAGCCCGGCGTCGTCAGACGGCTGGCAGTCAGCTTCGGCAACACGCCGTGACCGAGCGTGCCCATGTAGGCTGTGCGATGCCCGAGCTCCTGCAACGCTTGAGCGGCGAGCCAGGCCGTGGTGGTTTTGCCGTTCGTCCCGGTGATGCCCGTTACGGCAATCTGGCTGGACGGGCTGCCGTAGAAACGATCACCGAGCATGCCCAGATGCCGGCGCAGCTCCGGAACCGCGAAACCAACGACATCGGCAGGCAACGCTGGCGCTGCCCGACCCGGCGTTGGCTCCCAGGCAACCGCGGCGACGCTCCGACCGGCGAGCTGGTCGATATAGTCCAGCCCGTGACTGCGCTCGCCACCGCAGGCCAGAAACAGCTCGCCGGCCTGCAAATGCCGGCTGTTACTGCTCATGCCCGCAATGAGCAGATCGGGGGCATTGTCGACGATGCCATCGAACAGGACGCGCAGGCTGACTGGTTTCACCCGCATCACCTCGCGTTCGCCGCGATGGTCGTTGATCGGGAGGGCGAACGCGCGGGCAGATCGTCCGGTGGCACCGCCATGATGCGCAACGCGCCCGCGGCGACTTCGGAAAACACCGGCGCCGCCACGGTGCCACCGTAGTACTCACCCGCAGACGGGTCATCGATGACGACGACGATGGCCAGCCGCGGATTGGTGACCGGGGCAACGCCCGCGAACACGGCCGTGTACCGATCTTCGGCATAACCGCCCGGGGCGAATTTGCGCGCGGTGCCCGTCTTGCCGCCGATACGGTAGCCGCTCACCGCGGCCTGCAAACCGGTCCCATTTGGCCCAACGACGTCCTCGAGCATCGCGAGCACAGCCGTCGACGTCGCAGCGGAGAGCACACGCCGCGGGATCGGCTCCTCATTGACACGAATCAGGGATACCGGCCGATGCAGCCCGCCCGTCCCGATAACGGCATAAGCCTGCGCGAGCTGCAGCGCGGTCATCGATAGTCCATAGCCATATGCCAGCGTGGCCTGGCTGATCGGACGCCAGTTCGAGTGATGACTCAGCAAGCCGCCGGATTCTCCGGGATAGCCGCTGGCACTGGGCCGTCCGAGACCGAAGCGTGACAGCACATCGAAAAGCTGTTGCGGCTCCAGCGACATGGCGATCTTGGTAGCGCCAACGTTGCTGGACCGCGCGAGCACGGTCGCCAGATCAATCCGGCCCAGGTTGTCCTTGTCTTCGATCATTTTCGCCCCGACCTGAATAAAGCCGGGGTTCGTATCGATGCGACTGTCGGCGCGGTATTTGCCGCTTTCGAGCGCCGCGGCAACGACCATGGGCTTCAGCGTCGAACCGGGTTCGAAGATGTCGGTGATGGCGCGATTTCGATACCGGTCGGCGACGAACTGGGCGCGGTCGTTCGGGTTATAGGCGGGCTGGTTGACCATTGCCAGCACTTCGCCGGTGGTGACATCCAGCACCACGAGCGAACCGGCCTGGGCGCCGTGTTGTTGCACCGCTGACTTGAGTTCCCGATAGGCCAGGTATTGGATCCGCAGATCGATCGAGGCGCCGAGAATGCGCCCCGGATTCGGGGTCTCGATCGACTCGAGATCTTCGACGACTCGCCCGAGACTGTCTTTCAGCACCTTCTTCCTGCCGGGCCGTCCAGCCAGCCAGTGATCGAACGCCAATTCGAGTCCTTCCTGCCCCTCATCATCGACGTTCGTAAAACCAACCAGGTGACCGACAACCTCGCCGGCCGGGTAATAGCGTCGGTACTCCCGCAGCAGCTCGACGCCCGGGATGTCGAGCGCGGCAATTTCTGCGGCGTCACCCGGATTCATATGGCGCCGCAGATACATGAACTCGCGATTGGCGTTGCGCGCCAGGCGGCGGGCCAGTTGCTCGGCATCGAGACCCAGCGCGCGCGCCAGCTCGGGAATACGATCCGGCGCCTGCACCAGTTCACGGGGATTCGCCCAGATGCTGTCAACCGGCGTGCTGACGGCAAGTGCTTCGCCATTGCGATCGGTAATCGGGCCGCGATGCGCGGAAACCCGGGCGATGCGCAAGTGCCGCGCGGCAGCTTGTTCGTTCAGAAAGTCTTTGTTGAAGACCTGCAGGTGCACGGCGCGACCCATCAGCACCAGGCCGGCGAAGGCAAGGCACAGGCCAACCAGGTGCAATCGCCAGGTGAAGCTACGCACGTTCAGGGCGGCGCCGGTCGGGGCCCGCTTCATTTCGTGAACACCCGCGTGCGTCCGGCCGCCGGTTCGATCATGCCCATTTCTTCACGCGCCAATCGCTCAACGCGCGCGTGGTTCGACCAGGTACTTTGCTCGATCAGCAAGCGCCCCCAGTCCACCTCCAGCCGATCACGGTCGGCCGTCAGCGTCTGCAGCTCGATAAACAATTTGCGCGTTTCGTGCTTCGCATAAACTGCGGCGATCGCCGACATGACGACGATTAGCGCCAACGCCAGCTCCGGCCAGTAACGCTGTCGCGACGCCTGCGTCACAGTTTTTCCCCCACGCGCAGCGTCGCGCTGCGGCTGCGCGGATTGGCGTCGACCTCAGCAGCACCGGGTCGAATTGCGCCGCCGGGCAGTCGCAGCGTGGGTTGCGCTGCCGATGGGACGACAGGCAACTGTGACAACGCCGGATCGACCCGCGCGTTGTCACGCAGGAAGCGCTTTATCAGCCGGTCCTCGAGCGAGTGAAAGCTGATCACGCACAACCGCCCGCCCGACGCCAGCAAGTCGAGCGTATCCGGCAAGACGCGCTCCAGTTCCTGCAGCTCCTGGTTGATGTGGATACGAATTGCCTGAAACGTCTTCGTTGCAGGATGTTTCTGACCCGGCCGCCGTGGCGACACCTGTTCGATGATCGCGACGAGCTGTCGCGTCGTCGTGATGGGCTGCACGGCGCGCTGGGCGCAGATCGCGCGGGCCAGTCGGCGCGCCAACCGTTCTTCGCCCAGGTGACGCAAGACGCGCGCGATTTCCGTTTCGTCGGCCGCGTTCAGCCAGTCAGCCGCGCTGGGCCCCGTGCGCGGATCCATGCGCATGTCCAGCGGGCCGTCGTGTGAAAAGCTGAAGCCCCGCTGTGCGTCGTCGAGTTGGGGGGAGGACACGCCGAGGTCGAGCAGTATCCCGTCGAGCTTTCCGGCCGCACCGCGTTGCGTGACGAATGCCTTCAATTCGCTAAAACGTCCGTGTCCCATCACAAATCTTGAATCCCTCGCGGCCAGTGCCTCGCCCGCTACTACCGCGGCCGGGTCGCGGTCCATGGCCAGCAACCTTCCGGCGGGGCCAAGTCGCTGCAGGATCGCGCGGCTGTGTCCACCGCGACCGAAGGTACCGTCGACGTAACAGCCATCCGGTCGGATGGCCAATTGCTCCAACACTTCCTCCCGTAAGACGGGAACATGCTCCTCCACCCCGGCACCCCTCGGTCCAAACGAGGATGCTTGTTCGTCAGTCCGCAAACGAGTTCTAGAGCGACAACGATTCGAGGTCAGCGGGCAAATCCTGCTCGCCCTTGGCTAACCATTCGTCACGCGTATCGTTCCAGCGTTTCTCGTCCCACAACTCAAACTTGTTGCCCTGCCCCAGGAGGATGGCCTGCCGATCGAGGCTCGCGAATTCGCGCAGCTCGCGAGGAATCAACACACGACCGTGGCCGTCCATGTCGAGTTCCGACGCGTACCCCACCATCAGTCGCTGCAGACGCCTGACGCGCGGCTGAAAACTCGACAGCCGCATGAGCTTGCGCTCGATCTCCTCCCACTCGGGCAGCGGGTACAGGAGCAGGCAGTAATCCTGGTCGACGGTGCAAACCAATTGGCCCTCGCAACGGGCGTTGATCCGTTCCCGGTATCGCACCGGGACGGCGACCCTGCCCTTCGCGTCGAGCGTGACTCTGGTTGCCCCACGAAACATGCCAACCTGGACAAACTAGCCCATTCCCTCCCACTTTTTGCCACTTCTTGACACTATAGGTAGCGCCCCGGATTACGTCAACTCGAATCGGCATTAAATTCTTTGCGCACAGCAACTTACCCCCAGCACTTGGACAATAATTAGCCAATTTCGGGGGGCCGGACTGACTTAAATCAGGGGCTTACTTCGCATACCTGAATTGACGCGGAGCAACAAGCGGACCGGCGCCCCCGGGGTACCGCGAGCTGCGTGTGGCGATCGATTGCGCAGCGCCCGCGCGCGGGTCGCATCAGCTGGCCGACAGCCGCCCCGACAGGGGCGGCCGTGGCCGTTATCGTGGTTGGAGCCGGCCGATAAGCCGGGTTCTGTCGAGGACAATCATTCATCTGGGGCAGCCGTCGCCGGCTGCCTCGAGCGACCTACCCGGGAGCCCGGGCCGACACCGGTGCGCGGACCCGCAGATCCGCGCTGCTCCCCTATTTGGTCTTGCTCCAGGTGGGGTTTGCCGTGCCGCGGTGTGTTGCCACCCGCGCGGTGCGCTCTTACCGCACCATTTCACCCTTACCGCAGCCGTTTCGGACCGTGGCGGTATATTTTCTGTGGCACTTTCCGTGAGCTCACGCCCCCCAGGAGTTACCTGGCACCCCGTCAGCAGGAGCCCGGACTTTCCTCCTTTGCGGACCAGCGGCCCGGAAAAGCGATTGCCTGGCCGACTCCACCCTCAACAGTAGGGAATCAATCCGCGTCCGGCAAGCTGGCCAGCCGATACGCATCGGCGCGTTTCGCGCCGGTTATCCGTGCGGCGAGACGGGCTGCCTTGCCGGGGGGCAGTTCCGCCGCCAGTAACGCATAAACCCGTTCGAGCTCGGCCGTCGACGGGCCGTCCGGAGCCGGACAGCCGGAAACGATCAGTGTCATTTCACCCTTGGTGCCGGCCGGATCCGCGGCCACCTGGGCGCGGACGGCCTCGAGACTGCCGCGGTAAAAGGTTTCATGCTGCTTGGTGAGCTCCCGCGCGAGGAATGCCCGGCGCTGCTCGCCGAGCACGTCGGCGAGATCCGCGAGGCTGCGGTCGATTCGGTGCACTGCCTCGTAAAAGATCAACGTTTCGCGCACCACGGCCAGCTCCGCCAGGCGCCGGCGCCGCGGGCCGGACCGGGCCGGTAAAAAGCCCTCGAAGAGGAACCGGTCGCTTGGCAGACCTGCGACCGACAACGCCGCGATCGCGGCACAGGGACCCGGTAGCGGCACGACCGGCAGGTCGCGATCCCGCGCTGCGGTGACCAGGCGAAAACCCGGATCACTGATCAACGGCGTGCCGGCATCACTGACCAGGGCACCGTCCTCACCACCACTCAAACGCCCGAGCAACTCGTGAACCCGTTCCGTCTCATTGTGTTCGTGCAACGAGATGAGTCGCTGACGTAATCCCAGGTGTGTTAGCAATTGCCGGGTCCGCCGAGTATCCTCCACGGCCACCCAGTCGACCTTCCCCAAGACGTCACGCGCCCGCTCGGTGATATCGCCCAGATTGCCGATCGGCGTAGCGATAACATAGAGGCAGCCGGAATTCTGAGGCATTGAGGTCGCAGGCGGGATTGATGCAAGCCAGACAGAGTTTATTTGCCGCTAGTGTACGCCGGGCCCGCAGCTGGAACGACCGGCGCTGGTCGGCAATCGCCCTGCTGCTTCTGCTGACCGCCTGTGAGCCGATGCAACGCGACGAGCCGCCGGTCGTGAGCGCTGCGGATGCCCGTGCCACGGCATTGGCGGACCAGGGACGCTATGACGACGCCGCTGAAGCTTACCTGCAGCTGGCCGGCAGCGCCGCGGGTCCGGCGCGCGAACGCTACCTGATTCAGGCGGCCCGCCAGCGCCGGCTGGCCGGCAAACTCGGCGGCGCCCAGGCCATTCTCGATAGCCTGTCGGATCCGGTCGACGACTCTAACCTGCTGGGCTGGGCGCAGGTTGCCGGCGATCTGGCGGTGGCCCGCGGGCAACCGCGGCGTGCGCTGGAAATCGTTGCCCGCGCGCCCGCGACATCAAAACCGGGCGCGGCTGCAGAACTCGAACGAATCCGCGGTGAGGCACTGTTCCGGCTCGGCGACCCGGTTGCTGCGACTCGCGCCTTTCAGGAACGTGAGATCTGGCTGCGCGATCCGGCTGAAATTGCCGCCAACCAGCGGATGCTGTGGATTGGTTACCAGCGCTGGGGCGACTCGCTGACCCCGGCCCTGGTGGAGGGGGTGGACGACGTAGTCACCGCCGGCTGGCTCGAGCTCGGCTATATTGCGGCGACCCGGCGTGACAGCCGCGCCGGCCTCGGACTCGCGTTGCAAAACTGGCAGACACGGTTCCCGACTCACCCGGCGAACGACGTGCTGTTGCCCGAATTGCTGAGCGACTTCCAGGGCATTGCCGCCATGCCCGAGCGGCTCGCATTGCTGCTGCCGCTGTCGGGTCGGCAGAAAGCAGCCGGCCAGGCGGTGCGTGACGGCTTTCTCGCGGCGCATTTCGCCAGCGCCGATATCACTGGCCAGGCACCCGTGATACGTATCTACGATATCGATGCGATGGGCGTCCTGCCGGCAACCCAGACCGCGGTGCTGGAAGGCGCGCAATTTGTCGTCGGTCCGTTGCTGAAGGAGTCCGTTCAGGAGCTGGCTGCAAGCGGAATCGCGGCGCCGACACTGGCGCTCAACTTTCTACCGGATGAACTGCCGGCCCCGGCCGGCATGGTGCAGTTCGCGCTGGCGCCCGAAGACGAAGCCGTGCAGGCGGCAGATCGCGCCATTGCCGAAGGGCATCGCCGAGCAGTCGTGCTGGTGCCAAGCAACGGCTTCGGTCGTCGCTTGCTGGACAGTTTTGTGGCGACTTATACGGGGCTGGGCGGACAGGTCATCGACTACCGGTTTTTCGATCCGCGTTCCCCGGATTTTTCCTACGGCATCCAGGACATGCTGTTGATCGGCGAGAGTCGTGATCGGCACGATCGTCTCAGTGCAAATCTGCGTATGGAGCTGGGTTTTGAACCTCGACGTCGCGATGACATCGACCTTATCTTTCTCGGCGCCAGACCCGAGGCGGGCAAACTGATTCGCCCCCAGTTGAAATTCTTCTATGCCGGCGGCGTCCCGACTTATTCGACTTCAGCCATCTACCAGGAAAACTCCAGGAACAACTCCGACCTCAACGGCATTATCTTCCCGGATATGCCCTGGCTGGTCGAACCTGACGCGGAAATTCAGGCCGTGCGGGACACCCTGGACGCGTTATGGCCGGGCGATGCGTCACGAAGAGCGCGGCTTTTTGCTATGGGTTTCGACGCCTATCGGCTGGTGCCAGAGCTGGCTGGCGGCACGACCAGCGGCGGTGGCGAAGTTGCCGGCGCCACCGGCCGCCTCTACCTGGATGGCGACGGCCGAATCCATCGACGGCTTGTCTGGGCACAAATGCGCGGGGGCCGCCCGGCGCGGCTGGAGCCGTTGATCGGTGCGTCGCCGGAAATCCTCGAGCCCATCCAGGCACCCGAAACGACGGGCCGCGCACCTGCGCCGCGGTGACCTGGCCGAGCAGGAGGCGCTGAAGTATCTGCGGCGACAGGGGTTCAGCCTGCTGGCCCGGAATTTTCGCTGTCGATCCGGCGAGCTCGACCTGGTGATGCAGCGGGACAACAAACTGGTCGTCGTCGAGATCCGGTATCGCCGTTATACGAGCCAGCTGACGCCCCTGGAAACCGTCACGCTGGCGAAGCGACGTCGGATCATCCAGGCCACGCGCTATTATTTGCGGCACAACCCGGAGTATTCCGAACACGAAATCCGTTTCGATGTCGTCGCCTTGTCAGGGCCATTGCCGCAGGCGAAACTAGTCTGGCGGCAGGCAGCGTTCGACTCCGACGACACATAGCGAACGAGGCAGGAACCATGCGAGCAAAGGAACGGGTGCGCGCGCATTTTGCGGAGAGCATCGAGGTCAAGCAAAAGGCGATGCTCGCGCTCGCGGAGCCAATATCGAACGCCATCACGATCCTCACCGATTGTCTGCGCGAGCAGGGCAAAGTGCTCAGCTGTGGCAATGGCGGCTCGGCGGGTGATGCGCAACACTTCTCCGCGGAGCTCCTGAACCGGTTCGAAATGGAGCGACCTGGTCTCGCCGCGGTGGCGCTGACGACTGACAGCTCCACGCTCACATCAATTGCCAACGACTACGCCTACGACCAGATTTTCTCAAAGCAGGTCAGCGCACTTGGCCGCCCCGGTGATTGTCTGTTGGCGATCTCGACGTCAGGCAATTCGCCGAATGTGCTAGCCGCGGTCGACGCGGCCCACGAAGCCAGCATGCATGTCATTGCCTTGACCGGGCGCGATGGTGGCAGCATCGGCGGCGCCCTGGATGCTGGTGATGTAGAAATCCGCGTTCCGGACGAACGCACCGCGCGAATCCAGGAAGTCCACCTGGTTGTGCTTCACTGTCTCTGCGACGGCATCGACCAGGCGCTGTTCGGCGGGAGCTGAGTCGTTACTTGATGACCTTGAGGTGCGCGCGCCCACCGCTCGGTGGCGAACCGTTGTTTCCCGGCTCCGGTGGCGTATCGGAATCATCCGCCGAGAAGATCATGCCGCTGCCGGACTCGCGGGCGTAGATACCGCGAATTGCCAACATGGGCAACGTGACGCGAAAAGGAGTGCCGGCAAACCGCGCTTCGAAATTCACGGCCTCGTTGCCGAGCTCGAGACCGCGCACCGCGGCGTAGCTGGCATTGAGCGTAATCTTGCCGTCCTGTACGTATTCCTCCGGCACCTCGACGCCCGACACTGTCGCGTCGACGATCAGATAAGGCGTGAAACCGCTGTCCGTGATCCACTCGTGCATGGCGCGCAGCAGGTAAGGCTGCTGAGGTATCGATTCGGAGCTCATTGCCGGGTACCGAGCCACCCTACTGGTTCATCTCGTGCTCGAGTTCGGTAAGGCTCTCCTGGAAGGACCGCCGGGAGAAAACGTCGTCCATGTACTTGTGTACCGCCGCCGCGCCGCTGCCAAGATCGATGCCGTAGGATGCCAGCCGCCAGAGAAGCGGCGCGATAGTGCAATCGACCAGCGAGAATTCATCACTCAGGAAGAATCGTTTGACGCTGAACACTTCGGCACTGGACAAGATGCTCTCTTTCAACATCTTGCGTAAACGGGTTGCCTGCTTGCTGTCCTGGGAGCTCTCGAGATCCTCGGCAACGCCGTACCAGTCACGCTCGATGCGGAACAAGGCCAGCCGGAATTGCGCCCGCGTGACCGGATCAACCGGCATGAGCGGCGGGTGCGGGAAGCGCTCGTCGAGATACTCGATAATGACGCGCGAATCGTAGAGCACCAAGTCACGGTCCACCAGCGTCGGCACGCTGTGATACGGATTCAGGTCCAGAAGATCCTCCGGCATGTCGGGACCCTGGACATTGACGATGTCCATATTGATGTTCTTTTCCGCTAACACCAATCGGGTGCGGTGACTCTGGAACCCCGTGGGACTGGAATACAAGGTCATAACTTCTTCTTGTTGAATGGACGGATCGCGCCTGCTCGACTACTTGACGTCTTTCCAGATTTCCGACTTCAAGAGGTAGGAGAACAAACCGAAAACGAGCAGGAAGGCCAATACCCAATAGCCCAGTCGCTGGCGTTCGAGCTGCATCGGCTCACCGGTGTAGTCCAGGAAATTGACGATGTCGCGCACGAATTGATCGTATTCGTCCGCACTCATGCTGCCCTCGGTAACCGTCTCCAGGCGGATGCTCTCATGACCCTCTTCGTCGGTCTCGACGACTTTGCGCTGCATACCCTGCAATTCCCAAAGCACATGCGGCATGCTCGCGCCCTCGAGCACGAGGTTGTTCACGCCGGTAGGTTTGCTGTCGTCAACGTAAAAAGTCCGCAGGAACGTGTACAGATAGTCCGTGCCACGCGATCGCGCAATCAACGTCAGATCTGGTGGCGCCTGCCCGAACCAGCGCGCCGAATCGTCCGCGGGCATCGCGACCTGCATCGTTTCGTGCGGCTTCTCGGCGGCAAACATCAGATTGTTGACCAGCTGATCTTCGGTGATCTGCAGATCGTTTGCGAGCCGGTTGAAGCGGACGTATTGGGCGGAATGGCAACCCATGCAGTAATTTACGAAGTTGCGCGCGCCGCGCTGGAGCGACGCGATATTGCCGACGTCATTTAACGCTGCATCGAGCGGATAGCCAGCGCCGGCGCCGTACGACAGCTGCGGCGTCAGGATCATGGCGGCCAGCAGGAACGATGCCGCCAATCTCGGAAACTTGTCAGGCATTGGCATCACTCCGAGTGGTAAACCACCCGATCGGGCACGGGTTTCGGTTTCTCGAGACTGGTGTAGACCGGCATGAAAAGGAAAAACGCGAAATACAGTACGGTGAAGATGCGCGTGATGGTAACGAAGGGTTCGACTGCCGGTTGCAGGCCCAGGTAACCGAGCGCCACGAAGCTGACGGCAAAAGTCGCCAGCGCCACTTTGAAAATCCAGCCGCGATAACGAATCGACTTGACCTTGCAGCGGTCGAGCCACGGCAGCAGGAACAGGACGACTATGGCCAGCAACATCAGCAAGGCGCCGCCGCCTTTGCTTGGGACCGCCCGCAGGATCGCGTAGAAGGGCGTGAAATACCAGACCGGGGCAATATGCTCAGGCGTCTTCAGATTATTCGCCGGTTCGAAGTTGGCATGCTCGAGGAAGTAGCCGCCCATCTCCGGGGCGAAGAAAACGACGCCGGAAAACGCGGCCAGGAACACGACAATCGCCACGAGGTCTTTCGCGGTCAAATAGGGATGGAACGCAACTCCGTCGACCGGGATGCCGTCCGGGCCCTTGTTTTCCTTGATTTCGATGCCGTCGGGGTTGTTCGATCCGACTTCGTGCAGGGCCAGGATATGCACGACGACCAACATGATGAGTGCCAACGGCACGGCGACCACGTGCAAGGCAAAGAACCGGTTCAGTGTGATATCGGAAATGAAGTAATCGCCGCGGATCCACTCGACGAGTCCCTCGCCGATGCCCGGCACCGCGCCGAACAGCGACACGATCACCTGCGCACCCCAGTACGACATCTGCCCCCACGGCAGCAGGTAGCCAAAGAACGCCTCGGCCATCAGGGCCAGGTAAATCAGCATGCCGATGATCCACAGCAGCTCGCGCGGTGGCTTGTAGGAGCCATACATCATGCCGCGGAACATGTGCAGATAGACGACGATGAAGAAGGCCGAAGCGCCAGTGGAATGCATATAGCGAATCAACCAGCCCCATTCGACGTCGCGCATGATGTACTCGACCGACGCGAACGCCTCGGTCGCGGACGGCTTGTAGTTCATGGTCAGCCAGATGCCGGTCAACAGCTGGATGATCAGTACCACAAATGCGAGCACGCCGAATACGTACCAGACATTGAAATTCTTGGCCGCGTAATACTCGGTGGCATGCTCCTTGAGCATCTTGGTGAGTGGAAATCGCGCATCGATCCAGTCGATAAACCGGGAGGCGCGACTCCGGCCGGTGACGGCGTCAGCCCGTGCGGAGTTCATGCGGCCACCCCCGTATCGTCACCAATCAGAATCAGGTTCTCGCCAATGTAGCGATGTGGCGGTACACGCAAATTGGTCGGCGCCGGCACCCCGGCGTAGACCCGTCCCGACAAATCGAACTTCGAGCCGTGGCAGGGGCAGTAGAACCCACCGACCCAGTCGGCCCCGAGATCGGCGGGCGCCACGTCGAAACGCTCGATAGGCGCGCAGCCCAGATGGGTGCAGGAGCCAATCACCACCAGGACCTCGGGCTTGATGGAACGGCCAGCGTTTTGGGCATATTCAGGCTGCTCTGACTCCTCGGAATTCGCATCGCTCAATTGTTCGACGACCGCGTCGATCTGTTTCACCATGTCCGGCGAGCGACGCAGGACCCACACCGGCTGACCCCGCCACTTGACGCGCACCAATTCGCCGTCATCGAGTTTGCTGATATCGATCTCGACAGGCGCACCGAGTGCCTGAGCTCGCGCACTCGGCTTCCACGAGGCGACGAACGGCACCGCTGCAAACACGGCACCTACGCCGGCGGTAACACCGGTCGCGACAGAGAGAAAATGGCGTCGGCTGAAGCCCGACTTTTCACTCATCGAGAATTTCCTCCAAAACTGACAACGGTGGTGCAACGGGCGGCCGCCATGGCCTGGGCCCGACCCGCATGTTCACCGGATACTCGCCCGCGCTGTGGTGCTATCGACTGGCTGGGGGCGCGTGACAAAACGGCGGAATTATACACGCGGGCCGGAGTTTTTGCCCACTCACGCTGGGCGCTGGGAGCTACACGAGACGCCGAATATCGGCGCCCAACTGCCGCAGTTTCTCCTCGATGCATTCGTAGCCGCGATCGATGTGATAGATGCGATCGACGATGGTTTCGCCGTCGGCAACCAGGCCCGCCAGGACGAGTCCGGCCGATGCCCGGAGGTCGGTTGCCATGACGGGCGCGGCGCGCAGCTGTTCCACGCCCCGCACGATGGCCGTATGCCCCTCGAGCTTGATGTCCGCCCCCATTCGCTGCAATTCCGGGACATGCATGAAGCGATTTTCGAAAACATTTTCCGACACCGCACCGACGCCGTCCGCCACGCTGTCGAGCGCCATGAACTGTGCCTGCATGTCGGTCGGAAAGGCCGGGAACGGGGCAGTGCTGACATCCACGGACCGCGGCCGACACCCTTGCATGTCCAGTTCCACCCAGTCCTTGCCGGCTCGAATGGTGGCGCCGGCTTCGCGCAGCTTTGCCAGCACTGCACCCAGGTCGTCAGGCTGCACATGACGCAGACGCACCCGGCCGCGGGTCATCGCGCCGGCGACCAGGAAGGTACCCGCCTCGATGCGATCCGGCAGCACTTCATATTCCGTACCGTTCAGCCGGGCCACACCCTGCACCACGATCCTGTTGGTGCCTGCACCGGTGATCCTGGCACCCATGCTGCTCAGGAAATCCGCGAGATCGCGCACTTCGGGCTCGCGCGCCGCGTTTTCGATCACGGTCTCACCGTCAGCGAGGCTCGCGGCCATCATCAGGTTCTCCGTGCCGGTGACCGTGACCTTGTCCAGCAGCAGATGAGCCCCGCGCAGGCGCCCGGCCTGTGCCCGGATATAGCCGTCCTCGATGTCGACCTCGGCCCCCAGCGCGCGCAGCCCCTCGACGTGCAGATCGACCGGGCGCGCGCCAATGGCGCAGCCACCGGGCAGGGATACCGTGGCCTCGCCATGGCGCGCCAGTAACGGCCCGAGCACCAGCACGGACGCGCGCATCGTCTTGACCAGTTCGTAGGGAGCGTGGCACTCGGTCAGGCTGCGGGGATCGACCTCAACGCGCATCCCCTCGTGCACGGTTACGGCGACACCCATGCGGCCCAGCAGACGAATCGTCGTCGTCACGTCGTTCAGGTGCGGCACATTACCCACAACGACCGGTGCGTCGCTGAGCAGGGACGCCGCCAGAATCGGCAGCGTCGCATTCTTGGCGCCGGAGACAGGGATCTCACCGTCCAACCGGGCACCACCGGTGATGGCGAGCTTGTCCATAGTCGTCGGGCGCGTCAGCCTTGCTGCGCGGCCCACTCCTCCGGCGTGTACGCCTGAATCGACAGGGCATGAATCTCGCGCCCCATGCGATCGCCGAGAGCGGCGTAGATCAACTGGTGACGTTGCAAGGGACGCTTGCCGTCAAATACGGGGCTGATTACCGTCGCCTCGTAGTGGGTCAGATCGTCCGATGCAATGCGGGCCGTGCATTCGGGCAGGTGAGCCTCGATCAGCTTCTGGATTGCGGCGGTTTCCATTCGGGGTGGGTCGTTGGCCTGGAACGCACATCATTATAATGCGCGCCATGCTGCTTTTTGCTGTTGCCATGTTGGTGGGCTTCGCGATGCTGATCTGGAGCGCGGATCAGATCGTGATTGGTTCCGGCGCCGCCGCGCGGAACCTCGGCATTTCGCCAATGCTGATTGGCCTGACCATCGTCGGGTTCGCCACCTCATTGCCCGAGGTTATCGTCTCCGCGACCGCGGCTTTGGCCGGCGTGCCGAATCTTGCGGTCGGCAACGCCCTGGGGTCGAACATTGCGAATATCGGCCTGGTCATCGGCGCGTCTGCTGCCGTCCGGCCGCTGGTCGTGAGCTCCGAAACGCTGCGCAAGGAGTTGCCGGTCATGCTCGCGATCTGCGTCGCGCCGGTGCTCCTGTTCGCCGATATGGAACTCGGCAGGCTGGACGGCATGCTGTTGCTCGCCGGGCTCGTGACGTTTATCTGGTGGGTCACTCGCCTGGGCCTGCAGACGCGCGGGCACGACGCGATCGAGGCCGAATATGCCGCCGAACTACCGTCCGGCATTTCCACACAACGGGCCGCACTGCTGATTCTCGTCGGACTTGTCGTGCTGACCGCGGGCTCCAATCTGCTGGTATGGGGGAGCGAGAACCTGGCGCGGGCGCTGGGCGTCAGCGACCTGATCATCGGCCTGACAGTCGTGGCGGTTGGCACCAGCCTGCCGGAACTTGCGGTCTCGGTCGCCAGTGCCCGCAAGGGTGAAGCGGGGCTGGCGCTCGGCAACATCATTGGCTCGAATGCATTCAATATGCTCGCAGTTGTCGGCGTGGCCGCGGCGCTCAAACCAGCGCCGCTCGAGGCCGACGCTGTCCGGCTGCACCTGCCGGCCATGCTGGGCTTTACCCTCGCGTTCTTTTTCATCGCGTACAATCGCACCGAGACTATGCGGGTTGGTCGAGGCGCCGGCGCCCTGCTGCTGGCGGCCTACCTGGCCTATCTCGGCGTCGTCTTCGTCTCTATCGTCTGAACCGGGAAAGCCGCAGGTCACCGATGACCGTCAAGCTGGACGACAAAGAACTGACCGCGCGGGCGCAGCGTGTACTGGACATCGAGGCGCGCGCCATCCAGGGACTGGTCGAGCACCTCAATAACGACTTTGCGCGCGCGTGCCGCCTCTGCCTGGACTGCGCCGGGCGCGTCACAGTGACCGGCATGGGGAAATCCGGGCATATCGGCGGCAAGCTCGCTGCCACCCTGGCGAGCACCGGCACGCCAGCGTTTTTCGTTCACCCGGGGGAAGCGAGCCACGGCGATCTCGGCATGATCACGCCGAAAGATCTGGTCATGGCGATTTCCAACTCCGGGGAAACCGCTGAAATTGTGACGATCCTGCCATTGCTGAAGCGGCTTGGCGTACCACTGATCACGATGACCGGTAATCCAGGCTCGACGCTTGGCGAAGCCGCCGACGTTGTCCTGAACACGGCCGTGGCGGAGGAAGCCTGTCCTCTGAACCTCGCGCCGACTGCGAGCACCACGGCTGCCCTGGCAATGGGTGACGCGCTCGCAGTTGCGCTCCTGGAGACTCGCGGATTTACCAAAGAGGATTTCGCCTTGTCGCACCCGGGCGGCACACTCGGCCGTCGACTGCTGCTGCGGGCCGCGGATCTGATGCATACGGGCGACGAAATTCCGACCGTGGCAGCAGATGCGCCGATGCGCGAGGGACTGCTGGAGATGAGCCGCAAGGGGCTCGGTATGACGGCGATTACCGGGGCCGACGGCAAAGTCGAGGGTATCTTCACCGATGGTGACTTGCGCCGCACCCTGGATCGCGGCGTCGATGTCCATCAGACAACGATGCGGGAAATCATGACCGCTAAGTGCCGAACGATTGGTCCCGACGAATTGGCAGCCGAGGCGGTCCGGGAGCTCGAACAGAACAAGATTACTTCGCTGCTGGTTGTCGGCGAGGAGCAAAAACTGCTGGGCGTGTTGCATATCCATGACTTGCTTCGCGCCGGCGTCATGTAACGATGTCGGACGCAACGCCTGCACTCGACGGCAAGAATTCGCAGCTGCTGCAACGCGCAGCGGACATCGCGTTGTTGGTGCTGGATGTCGACGGCGTGCTCACCGACGGCCGCCTGCTCTACAGCGATGATGGCTCAGAGACGAAAGCCTTTCACGTGCGAGACGGGCACGGCATGAAGGAAGTCATGGCGGCCGGTATCGAAATCGCGGTGATATCGGGACGCAGCTCCGGGGCCGTGGAAAGACGCCTGACGGAACTGGGCGTCAACCATATTTACCTGGGGCGGAATGACAAGCTGGCGGCGCTCGAGGAAGTGCTGCGCGCCGCCGGTCTGAGCGACATGAAGCAGATCGCCTGCGTCGGCGATGACGTGCCTGACCTGCAGATTCTCGTACCCGCCGGCCTCGGCATCGCGGTGGCCGAGGCCCATCCGTCGACACTGGCAGCTGCTGACTGGCAGACACGACTGCCGGGCGGTCGCGGCGCGGTCCGCGAGGTCTGTGACCTGCTGGTCGCGGCCCGTCGGGAGAATCCGAACTGAGCGCTGGTGTGTCTCCCCAGTACCTGCGGCTGTCGCTCCTGCTCGTTGCCGCCGCTGCCAGCGGCGCGCTCGTGTGGCAGCTCGGCGAAACGCCCCGCCCGCGGCTCAGCGCGCCCGTTATCGCGCCCGGCTTCTACATGCGCGATGCCGAGCTGGTGGCAACCGACGACGACGGCCGCACGCTCTACCGGGTGACGGCCGAGAGTGCGACGCAGCGGCTTGCCGATGGCGAAGTCGAACTCGATGAAGTCAAGTTGGTTTACAACCCGCGATTACAGGTGCCATGGCAAGTCACTGCGACCACGGGGCAAATGCCGCCAAGTGGTAAACTGCTGCGGTTAATCGGCGAGGTCGTGGCCGTTACGCAGGACAGTGACGGCATACCCGCGACGATTCGGACCGACTATCTCGAGGTCGATCCCGAAACCTATGTCGCGTTCACGGAACGGCCCGTCGACATCGAGTATGACGGTGCGCGGGTCACAGCGACCGGTATGCGGGCATTTCTCAAGGAAGACAGGCTGCAGCTGTTGTCGGACGTTAATGGCAAATTTATTCCCAATTAGCGCGGTTTTCGTCGCGCTCGTGCTCGGCGCCACGACGCTATCGGCCCAGGAGTCCGGCGGCAGTGTCTCCGACGACCTCGACCTGATGCGCGAGC
>JAAUXY010062026.1_pt1 | contig 43299 bp, 39 predicted proteins | sample 7278121 | NCBI WGS metagenome assembly JAAUXY01 (sample SAMN14350117, study PRJNA611818) | marine sediment metagenome | isolation source: surface marine sediment (1.8m) | place: French Polynesia: Moorea | collected 2018-08
ACGAGGTGAGTTTCACCGTGCCCAATGGCGCGATCGTCGGCATCATCGGCGCCAACGGCATGGGTAAATCTACCCTGTTCCGTATCCTCACCGGCGCTGAGGAACCCGACAGCGGGACCGTACGAATCGGCGACACCGTGCAAATCGCCTACGTGGACCAAAGCCGCGACGATCTCGATGGCGGCAAGACCGTGTGGGAGGAGATTTCCGACGGCCACGACAACCTGCATATCGGCAGCTACGAGATCAACTCCCGCTCCTACGTCGGCAAGTTCAACTTCAAGGGAACCGACCAGCAGAAATTCGTGAAAGACCTGTCCGGTGGTGAGCGCAACCGCCTGCACCTGGCCAAGCTGTTGAAACAGGGCGCCAACGTACTGCTGCTCGACGAGCCTACCAACGACCTTGATGTGGAGACCCTGCGCGCCCTGGAAGAGGCACTGCTCGCCTTCCCGGGCTCGGCCCTGGTGATTTCCCACGACCGCTGGTTCCTCGACCGGGTGGCCACCCACATCCTCGCCTACGAGGACGACGGCAATGTGGTCTTCCACGAGGGTAACTTCACCGACTACGAGGAAGACCACCGCGCTCGCGTCGGCGCCGAGGCCGATCAGCCGCACCGGGTGAAGTACAAGAAGCTCAAGTAAGCCCTGCTCCCTCGCCTCCGCGCAGGCGGGGGCCCAGCGACCGCACATGCACTGGATCCCCCTGCGCGGGCCGCCGCCTACGCGGGGATGACGGCGCGGGTTTGATTGCGCGGGGATGACGGTGCGGGGTTGACGCAGACGTAGTGCGAGCCTCAGTACACGAAGATACCGGGATTGTGCTTGCGCCAGATCGCCAGCTCAGTCTCGTGGGGCAAACTACCGTCTGGCGAATACTGCGGATGGGATACCCACTCGGTACAGGTAGCGATCATCTGCTCCAGCGAGTAATAGTACAGGTCGATACCCTCGAACACGGAGACAACCGGGCGCTGCAGTGACGCGTTGAACGGGTGGCCGCCAGCCGGCAGAACATACCAGGCGCCGTTGAAGGCGGCGAAGGGAAAGGCAGATTTGAGCAGACTGCGATCGCCGGGGAACAGCCCGTAAGAAGACAGGATGCTCTGGTAGTCATCCCGGGCCCTGACGATGGTAGAGAAGCTGACGTCGCGGAACCAGAACGGATGCTCGGACTCCCAGGCGTCTTTCTCCTGCCCGCCCCGCCAGCCATATAGGGCGACGATCTCCGGCGGCAGTTCCTGCGGAAACCAGTCACAGGCGGTTCTGAGCTGCGCCTCATCCAGGGGCGGCAGCAAGGTATCGCCGACGGGTATACCACGGTTTTCGTAGGCGGCCAGCAAACCATCGAGGGCGGTGTGCAGCCGCTCCGTTGAAAATTCCGGCACCTGGAGGATCGCCCCGTTGCGGTTGACGGCCTGCTCAGGCTCACAGCCGGCAAGCACGGCTCCGCCGGCCAGGGCTGCGAGGGACTTCAGGCAGTCCCGGCGTTTCAACTTTTCCCTTGTGCCATGCTTACGCCGCGATCCACTCGGGATAGGGCAGCTTGTGCTCCCACAGGAACTCGGCATTGAACAGCTTGCTGGCATAGCGGGCGCCGGAGTCGCAGAGAATGGTGACGATGGTGTGCCCCGGACCCAGCTCCTCGGCGAGACGCACCGCGCCGGCGATATTGACCGCCGCCGAGCCACCGACGCTGATACCCTCTTCCTTTAGCAGATCATAGAGGTAAGGCAGCGCTTCCTCGTCGCTGACCTGACAGGCGAAGTCCACCTCCAGGCCGGCCAGGTTGCCGGGCACGAAACTCACCCCAACGCCCTCGACGATGGAGGACCCCTCCTTGCGGGGTTCACCTTCCTTGAAGTAGTTGTAGACCCCGGAGCCCATGGGGTCTGCCACGCCGATCTTCACCTCAGGTTTTTTCTCGCGCAGCGCAGCCGCCACGCCGCTGAGGGTGCCGCCAGTCCCCACTGAGCAGATGAAGCCGTCAACCTTGCCATCGGTCTGGTTCCAGATTTCCTGGCCGGTGGTGTCGCAGTGAATCTGCGTGTTGGCGGGATTGTCGAACTGCCGCGCCCAAATGGCACCGTGTTCTTCCTGGTGAGCGCGACCGGCGGCTACCTGCTCTGCCGTGTGGATGTAATGGTGAGGATTGTCGTAGCCCACGGTGGGCACCAGGATCAGCTCCGCCCCCAGCATTTCCACCTGGTCGATCTTTTCCTTGCTGGCACCCTGGGGCATCACCACCACGCTCTCGAAGCCCATGGCGTTGGCGACGATGGTAAGCCCGATGCCGGTATTGCCGACCGTGCCCTCGACCACCACCCCGCCAGGGCGCAGGTCGCCCGCGGCCACCGCCGCCTGGATGATTCCCAGCGCGGTGCGGTCCTTGACCGAGCCGCCGGGATTCATGAATTCCGCCTTGCCGTAGATATGGCAGCCCGTGGCTTCCGACACCTTGCGCAGGTGCAGCAGTGGGGTATTGCCGATAATTTGGGGCAGGTGCTTGTCCATGGATGACCCTCGCAGTGGAATCGTCATCCCCGCGGAAGCGGGGATACAGTTCTCGCAGGGTAATGGATTCCCGCTTTCGCGGGAATGACAAAACTATGCGCTGAAACGGCAAGACTGCCCGCGGGGGTGATAAATCAGAAGCTGACCTCGAGCGGCGCCCGCCGCCCGCGCGGCAAAGGCCCGTAGTTGGCCTCCAGGTAGTCGAGTATCACCGGCTCCGCCTCGCCCAGCGGCCACAGGTTCTGGGTGTCCTGCATCCAGCGAATCATCTGCAGCCAGCCGTCCCGGTCCGCGCGGTTCTGCGCCACCAGCCGCACCGAATGGCAGGCCGTGCACTGGGCGCGCACCTGCTCAAAACCAGGTGCAATTACCAGGCCGCTGGCTGGGTCCAGTTTGGGTTCAGCATGCTGCGCAAGCGCCGAGGTGGCGAGCAAGGTCGACGCCAACATGATCGAGACCAGAAAGGACAGTGGCATTTTTCCCCGGGAAGGCGCTCCCCTGAGGTTTCTCCCGCTCGGCTGCTGGATCCCCGCCTGCGCGGGGATGACGGATGGATTCGCGGTCATACCACTTTCACGGCAATCCGATGGGTGGCGTTGTTCAGATAACCGCGGGGATTCCACCCCGGCACCACCATAGGCTGCATGATCCCGGAAGAATCGGTGGCCCGCGCCCACACTTCGTAGTAGCCCTTGTGCGGAAACTCAATTTTCATCGACCACTGTTGCCAGGCCAGCCGGTTGACGGGCTTGCGCACCCGGGCCGGTCGCCAGGTCTGGCCGAAGTCGATAGAGATATCGACATCGCTGACGCTACGGTCCCCCGCCCAGGCGTGGCCGCGTAGCTCCAGGTCCTGCCCGGCGCGATGCACCAGCCCGGACCTCGGGTAGGTCACCAGCGACTTCACCGGCATGGACTCGATAATGCACATGTCCTGTTCCGGTACCTCGGCGCCGGGCACAACCGGCTCACAGGGCACCCGGTAGGAGTAACCGCCCATTTTCGGACCGTCGTGTTCGCGATCGCGCACACTGATACGCGTCAGCCACTTGCCCGAGGTAGAGGCTGGCCAGCCGCCAAACACCAGCCGCAGAGGGTGGCCGTTGTGGATCGGCATGTCTTCGCCGTTGATAGCCCAGGCAATCAGTGACTGCTTCTGCATCGCCTTGGCGATAGGCACGCCGCGAGAAATGACTACCTTGGAGGGGTCGCCCGACAGGTGGGTATCGGCACCGTAGTAACCGATATAGACCGCGTCGTCCTTTACGCCGACATCCTTCAACACGTCCCGCAGCCGCACCCCGGTCCAGCGCGGGCAGCCGACCGCTCCGGTGGTCCACTGGTTGCCGCGGGCCGGCGGGTTGAATTCGCTGCGGCCGTTGCCGCCGCACTCGAGGGTGAGCTGGTAACTGTGGGTCTTGAAGCGTTGCTTGAGATCGGCGAGCGTGTAACGGCGCACCGATTTGGCCGACTCGCCGCCAATGGTCAGCGCCCATTGGCTGGCATCCACAGCCAGCGGCGGGATGCCGTTATTGCGTACGAACAATCGGTCCGCCGGTGTCACCGGGTCATCCAGCAAATGCGGAGGGGTCTCGGCGTTGAGCGGCCGGTCATTGAGCACCACCAGGCCCGGGTCCTTGCCGGGAATTACGAAGGGCTCGGTGGATTCCGCCAGCGCCGCCGGGATCAGGCCCGCGGGCATGAACCTCCCAAAGACGACCTCCGCGCCCAGTACCGCGCTTATACCAGCGAGGAAACTTCGGCGCCCGAATACCAGGGCCTGGGCGCGCTCTGGATCTTCCCGATAGAGCTCGTGCAGACCACGTTCTCTCTTGCTACTCGGCATTATCAGCACCGCCTCGTTCAGGCACAGTCTCCGACCAATCCCAGCGCGACTCGCCGATATCGTCACAGGCCAGCGGCCCGGCGCACCCCAGGGTCTCATCGTATTGCAGGATCAGGCGACTATCCGTGTAACTGTAGATATGCCGCGTCAGGTAATTGCCGGTACCGACACTGCGAGGCTCCCGGGCCGATTCTTCCACCACCAGCACCTGTCCGTTGCGCAGCGTAAGGGATTCCTGGAAGAGCCCGTCCGCACGCGCGGTGTTGATGAAGGTGACAAACGCGCAAATCAGCAGGAAAGCCACCGCGACACGCACCATCTCAGGACTCCAGCGCGGCGAGGGCTTCACCAAGTTTGCTGACGCCTTTCACCTCCATGCCGGGGATCGGCTGCTTGGGCAGGTTGGCGCGCGGTACTATGGCGTGGGTGAAGCCGTGCTTGGCGGCTTCCGCCAGCCGCTCCTGGCCGCTGGGCACCGGGCGAATCTCGCCGGCCAGGCCCACTTCGCCAAAGATCATCAGCTCTCGTGGCAATACCCGGTCACGGAAGCTGGAGACGATGGCGCACAGCAGCGCCAGGTCGGCGCTGGTCTCGAGAACGCGTACACCACCCACCACGTTGGCAAACACATCCTGGTCGCCCACCTGCAGGCCGCCGTGGCGGTGCAAGACCGCCAGCAGCATATTGAGTCGGTTCTGTTCCAGCCCCACTGCTACTCTGCGCGGGTTGGCGATCTGCGAGTCGTCTACCAGGGCCTGGATCTCCACCAGCAGCGGCCGGGTGCCCTCCCACACCGCCACCACAGCGGAACCGGAAGCCGGCTCGGTGGCGCGATTGAGGAAGATTGCCGAGGGATTCTTGACCTCCTTGAGACCCTCGCCGGTCATGGCAAATACCCCCAGCTCGTTGACCGCTCCGAAGCGGTTCTTCTGGCCGCGCAGGGTACGGAAGCGCGAGTCGGCAGTGTCTTCCAGCAGGATGGAACAGTCGATCATATGCTCCAGCACCTTGGGCCCGGCCAGGGAGCCGTCCTTGGTGACGTGGCCCACCAGGAACAGCACGGTGCCTGTCTGTTTGGCATAGCGGGTCAGCCAGGCCGCGCATTCGCGGACCTGGGAGACTGAACCCGGCGCCGAGGTGAGCGAATCGGTATGCACCACCTGGATAGAGTCCACTACCAGGATCTTCGGCTGGATAGATTCCGCCGCGGCCTGGATCGCCTCGACGCTGGTTTCCGACATCAGCTGCAGCCTGTCGGCGGGTAGTTGCAGGCGCTGGGCGCGCATGGCTACCTGCTGGGGCGACTCTTCGCCTGTGATGTACAGGGCCGGGAACTGCTGGGCGAGATGACAGAGTGTCTGCAGCAGCAGGGTGGATTTGCCGGCACCCGGGTTGCCCCCCACGAGGATCGCCGAGCCAGGCACCAGGCCGCCGCCCAGCACCCGGTCCAGCTCGCTCATGCCGCTGGAAAAACGCGGCAGTTCGTCCAGCGCGATATCCTTGAGTACCCGCGCCTCGGCCAGGGCGCCGCTATAACCGCCAGGTTTGGGGGCCGCCGCACCACCCCGCGCGGGGTTGCCAATACGGAACTCCACCACCGAGTTCCAGGCCCCGCAATCGCTGCACTGGCCCTGCCACTTGCTGTACTCGGAGCCGCACTCGTTGCAGACGTAGGCGGTCTTGCTCTTGGTTTTTGCCATCTGTGTTCTTACCACTGGAAGAGGCTCATGCTAGCAGAGCCCGAGGCGATGCCCTAGAATGTCCGGCCCGATTGCCGAGCGCTGGCCATGTCCGACTCTTCCATCATTCCCGAACGCCAGCTGGTCTTCTCACCGGCGCTGGCGCAGACCATCGGGCTGGAAGAAGCGATCCTGCTGCAACACCTGAGCGAACTGTTCAAGCACCGCGAATCCCAGGAGCACCGGGGATACGCCTGGCTGCGGGTGCAGCGCGAATGGCTGCTGGAAACCCTGCCCTTCTGGAGCGCCGTGGACCTGCACCGGGTCACGAAAAGTCTCACTGACAAGGGCCTGATCCTGGTGGAATCGCCGCCCCTGCACGAGGCCGAGGCGTTGGTATTCGCGATCAATGAGTCGCGCGCCACCGAGCGCCAGGCCGCGCGCGCCGCCACTCCGCAGCAGCCCTACCAACCGCCCCGCCGCCAGGGTGCCGGCCTGCTGGCCGCGGCCTGGGCGCCGAGTGAAGACCTGCTGCAGCTGCTGGCCCTCAACCACGGTATCAGCCGCCAGTTTGCCCTCGAGCAGCTGGAAGATTTTGTCTGCTACTGGCGCGAGCGCGGTGAGGTGTCCCACGCCTGGGAGAACAAGTATCGCCAACATGTACTGAGCCGCTGGCGCCAGAGCCAGCAGGACACCGGCGAGCGCTTCCGGCCCAGCGACGAATCGTTGAGCGATAACTGGTACCCCAGTGAGGATGCCCTGGAGATCCTCGAGCGTACCGGTGTGACCCGCGCCTTCATCGACGACGCGGTACCGGAGTTCGTGTTGTACTGGCGTGAGCGCAACCCGCAGGAGAAGGCACTCAATTCCAAGTTCATCCAGCACATCCGCCGCCAGTGGGCACGCTATACCTCGGCGCTGACTCACGACACCGAGCCCACCCGCATCCCGGAAGACTGGCGCCCGACCGAGGATGTCTACGACATCCTGCGTATGTCGCATATCGACCCGGGCTTTGCAGAGGGCCTGCTGCCGGAGTTCATCATATACTGGCGGGATTCCAACAAGCTCTACAAGAGCTGGAACACCAAGTTCCTGCAGCATGTAAAATATCACTGGGCAAGACGCAACGAACTGGCAACCCATGGGCAACAGCAAGACCCTTATCGAACAGGCCGCACGCGAGATCGAAGCCTCGCAGAAGACCTCAACGACCGCAGCTGGGCAAGCTAATCATAAGACCGCTCAAGGTCACGACCCTGCCCCGGCTTCGGAGGGGCGCGCTTCGCGTGCGGAGCGGGTCGACGCCATCAACCAGGTGTTTGCCCTGTTCCGGCTCAACTACCATAACCAGTTCTACGCCGCCTACCCTGACAGCGACCAGCTCAACCAGGTCAAGAAACTGTGGCTGGAGGCGTTGGCCGACTACCCGGTCGCCCAGGTACTGCATGGCGCCAAACAGGCCATCGAGACCAGCGAGTACCTGCCCACGCTCAACAGGATGATCGAATGCTGCCGCGACAGCCTCTCACCTTTTGGCCTGCCCGACGCCCGCAGTGCCTTCCGGGAAGCCTGCGAGGCCGCCAGTCCGAAATCCGCCCAGCCCTGGAGCCACCCGGCGGTGTACTTCGCCGGCCGCGAGGCCGACTGGTTCCTGCTGGCCAGCGAACCCGAGAGCAAGACCTGGCCGGTGTTCCAGGCGGCCTACCAGCACTGGTGTTCAAAAGTCATGGCCGGTGAGCAGCTCGAGATCGAAGCCCCCGAAGCGCTGCCCTCTAGTAGCGGCGAAGCCAGCAATCGTGAAGAGGCTCTCGCTGAGCTCGAGAAGATTCGCCAACAACTTTCATCCTAGTTCTCTCAGCTCGGCGTACGCGATGTTAGGCTTGTTCTGAAACGGTCGCCTCCAGCGCCCTGAAGGTTTCAGAACAAGCCTAACACCACGTCCGCCTGGATCGAGTTAGGCTAAAGACGCGAGCGGACTTGAGTGGAGGGGTATTTGGGCACCTTCAGGCTGCTTTCTGCCGTGCACGAATACCCCTTCGCTCGAGTCCGGATCTCAATGCCAGAATCCAACGGGTCGGAAGTGGTTTAAGTAAAGACTGCTAATGGTATTCGGAATCGTAGTCGCCACGGGCGAGGTTTTCGAAGCGGGTGAACTGGCCGATAAAGGCCAGGCGGCAGGTGCCGATGGGGCCGTTACGCTGCTTGCCGATGATGATTTCCGCGACGCCCTTGTCGGGGCTATCCTCGTGATAGACCTCGTCCCGGTAGATGAACATGATGACGTCCGCATCCTGCTCGATGGCGCCGGATTCCCTCAGGTCGGAGTTGACCGGGCGCTTGTTGGGGCGCTGCTCCAGGGCCCGGTTGAGCTGTGACAGGGCCACCATCGGGCAGTCGAATTCTTTGGCGACCGCTTTCATATTGCGGGAAATCTCGGAGATCTCTGCGGTACGGCCCTCGCTGAAGCCGGCCACCCGCATCAGCTGCAGGTAGTCCACCATGATCATGCCCAGGCCGCCGGCCTCACGAGCCACGCGCCGCGCCCGGGAGCGAATTTCGGTGGGGGTCAGTGCCGGCGTATCGTCGATATACAGCGGCACATCCTTCATCTTGGTGACCGCGGCCGACAGCTTGGGCCAGTCTTCCTGCTCCAGCTTGCCGTTGCGGATCCGGGTCTGGTCGATGCGGCCGATGGACGACAGCATGCGCACAATGAGCTGGTCCGCCGGCATCTCCATGCTGAACACCAGGATCGGCTTGTCCTGGTTGAGCACCGCGTGCTCCACCAGGTTCATGGCGAAACTGGTCTTGCCCATGGACGGACGGCCGGCAACGATCACCAGGTCTGACTTCTGCAGCCCGGAGGTCATACCGTCGAGCTCCGCGTAGCCGGTACTGAGGCCGGTGATATCACCACCGGAGTTGTACAGCTCATCGATGCGCTCCACCGCCCGGGTCAGCAGCGGATTCACATCCACCGGGCCGCCCGCCTTGGGGCCCTGCTCGGTGATCTGCATGATCTTGCGCTCGGCCTCATCGATCAGCTCGTCGGAGCTGCGGCCCTCGGGGCTGTAGCCGGAATCGGCAATATCCTGGGCAGCCTGGATCAGGTGCCGCAGGGCGGCCCGGTCCCGCACCACCGTGGCATAGGCGCGGATGTTGGAGGCGCTGGGCGTGTCCTTGGCGAGCTGGGCGAGGTAGCCGAAGCCACCGGCGTTCTCCAGCTCGCCGCTGGCATTGAGTGCATCGGCCACGGTCACCGGGTCAATGGGCTCGTTGGTCTCGGCCAGTTTCGCCATGTGGCGAAAGATCAGCCGGTGGTCAGGACGGTAGAAGTCGCCGAAGGCTACCTGTTCCGCCACCGTGTCCCAGTGGTCATCGGACAGCAACAGACCACCCAGCACCGACTGTTCCGCCTCGATAGAGTGCGGCAACATCTTGATGCGTGCGACTTCCGGGTCATCGGCGTAAGGCAGGTCGATGACGTCGGCTGGAATCTCTACTGGATTCTCTAACGGATAGTCGTTTTCAGGCATCGGCATTTATTCCCGGGGAACCGCTGATTGTTGCGCATACGCGACCGGTTTTAAAGCGGGATAAGCTCAAGATAAGCGGCCGGGCACAAAAAAGGGGCGTTGCCTGGTTTCCCCTCGGGAAAACCGGGCAGCGCCCCTGCGTGGACTCGCGGAGGGCTATCAGGCAGCTTCCGGAATAACGTGCAGCTCGATGGTGACGTTGACGTCAGAGTGCAGGTGCAGTTCGACCTGGTACTCGCCCAGCTCGCGCAGCGCGCCTTCAGGCAGGCGAACCTCGGCCTTGTTGATCTCGACGCCGGCGGCGGTCACCGCTTCTTCGATATCGCGGGTGCCGATGGAACCGAACAGTTTGCCCTCTTCACCGGCGTTGGCCTCGATGCTGATGATACCCAGCTCGGCAATCTTGTCGGCGCGGGCCTGGGCTTCATCCAGCTGCTCGGCAGCGGCAGCTTCCAGCTCGGCGCGGCGGGCTTCAAACATCGCCACGTTGTCCTTGGTGGCCGGCACAGCCTTGCCTTGCGGGATCAGGTAGTTGCGGCCGTAACCCGGCTTCACCGTGACCTGGTCACCCAGGTCGCCCAGGTTGCCGATTTTCTCCAGCAGAATGACTTCCATGCTGATTTCCTCTACATATTTACTCGTTGTCAGAATCTTCTCGATCGGGTTTCGGCTGCCAGCGGCTGCGGAAATCCACCAGGCTGTCCGCCACAGCGAGCCCGATCACTATCAGTTTCACCGGGTCCAGCAGTACCCACAGCAGGTAAAACAGCGTGAGGTACGCGGCTCCATAGCCCCGGTAGGCTGCCCGCGCATGCACCAGGGCAAGCCCTGCAATGCTCAGCGGGAGCGCAAATAACACCGCCCAGGGGCGGTAACCCAGCCCCAGGCTGCTGACCCCCAACACCAGCAACAGCAATATGCCGCTGACGGCGGGCGTGTACCGCAGGCCATGAAACTCGGCCCGGAACCCGCCCGGGTTGTACAGCAGAGCCTGCCACCAGCGCGCCAGCAGCAGGCAGAGAACGCAACTCATTGCGTTCATGAGTCCAAGCAGGCCGGCGATCGTGCCTATCCCCGGCGGCGTCAGCTTTATCGGCTGTCCGCCCTGCTGCGACAACTGCTGGGAGAGGTTCGCGAAGAAGTCCGCGAAAAATCCTTCCAGCTGCTGCAGGTAGTTCACACCCAGCCACAACATCCCCAGGCCGGTGACTACACCCACCAGACTGCTGGCGCAGAGCGTCAACTGCCAGGACACGGTCCAGCGCAGCATCACGGCCAGCGCGGTCGTCCCCAGGATCAAGCCCAGGGGACCTGCATCTCCGAAGACGCCCAGCAAAAAGCCGGCTGGCAGTATTGCCCAGGCCAGCAGGTAGGCGCCTTCACCTGGCCCCTTGCGCAGGGTCACCAACGCCAGGACTGCGGCGCTGAGCCAGGCAAACATCAGGGTGCTCGCACCGATGACGGACACCCACAGGGCCTGGTTGCGGCCCCGCATAACATATTCGGCGACGGCTCTCACGGGCCGACCCGACGAGTCAGTCTTGCGACGGACTTACTGGTGTGCGTCCGAGTACGGCAGCAGCGCCAGGTAACGGGCGCGCTTGACCGCGGTCGCCAGCTGGCGCTGGTAGCGCGCCTTGGTGCCGGTGATGCGGCTCGGTACGATCTTGCCGGTTTCAGTGATGTACTGCTTCAGGGTATCGATATCCTTGTAATCGATTTCCTTGACGCCTTCGGCGGTGAACTTGCAGTACTTACGGCGACGGAAAAAACGTGCCATGGGTTATTCCTCCGTGTCTGGTCTTATGCGTCTGAGTCGTCGTCTGCGGCGCCTTCGTCAACCTCGGCTTCCGGCGCGTCAGACGCTTCGCTGACGGGCTCTTCGGATACCGGGGCGGCGGCAGCAGGCTTCGTCTCTTCCTCATCCTTATCCTTCGCCTGGTCGCTGGACGACTCGGCGGCCTGGCGCTCTTCGTAGCGGCTCTTGCGCTCGCGCTGCTCTTTCTCCTGCTTCATGATGATGGACTCTTCAGTCACGGGCTCATCACGGCGGATTACCAGGTTGCGGATGATCGCATCGTTGTAGCGGAAGGTAGTGGTGAGCTCGTCCATGGCGTCGTTGCTGGCCTCGACGTTCATCAACACGTAGTGGGCCTTGTGGATCTTGTTGATGTGGTAGGCGAGCTGACGGCGGCCCCAATCTTCGAGACGGTGCACCTGTCCGCCATCTTTCTGGATGGTGGCAGAGTAACGCTCGATCATGCCGGGCACTTGCTCAGACTGGTCCGGATGGACCATGAATACGATTTCGTAGTGTCGCATTAGCGGCTCCTTACGGGTTAAAGCCACCCGGGGTCAGAGAGAGCCGGTGTGGCAAGGAGAATCGGCGGCCTGAAGCCACCGGTCAAATTTTGAGCGGCGGATAATACAGACTCTGCACCCCCTGCGCAAGCGACTTGAATGCAGGGAATACGGGGAGTCGAGGGGTGGCTGAGCGGCTGGCCGGATCCTCGCCCGGGCGCAGACTGCCACCGGTTTCCGGCTGCTGCGCAACTCGACCAAAATCGCTTCGCGATTTTTGGGACTCGGACAGTGCTCGCAGAATTCCCGGAAACCGGTGGCAGCCTAAACGCGCCCTGAAGGGGCGAGGATCCGGCCAGCCGCTCAGCCACTCTAGCCCTGCGTGTTACTGCCTCTGTCTCACCGCCTCGAACAGGCAGATACCCGTGGCCACAGAGACATTTAGCGAACTGACCTCACCCGCCATCGGCAGTTTGACGAGGTGGTCGCATTTTTCGCGGGTCAGGCGGCGTAGGCCGGCGCCTTCGGCGCCCATGACTATGGCGACGGGGCCGCTGAGGTCAGCGTCGTAGAGCAGGGTGTCGGCTTCGCCGGCGGTGCCGTAGAGCCAGATGCCGCGTTCCTTGAGGCCCTCGAGGGTGCGGGCGAGGTTGGTGACTCTTACAAAGGGCACGACTTCAGCGGCGCCGCAGGCGACTTTGCGCACGGTGGGGTTGAGGTCGGCGGACTTGTCCTTGGGCACGATCACGGCATCGACGCCGGCGGCGTCGGCGCTGCGCAGGCAGGCGCCGAGGTTGTGGGGGTCGGTGACGCCGTCCAGCACTAGAACGAGGGCGGGCCGGCCCAGGTCGTCCAGCAGCTGGTAGAGGGCGGCTTCGTCCCACTGGCGGGTCGTGCGGTGAACGTCTGCTATCACGCCCTGGTGGCGACCGGGGACTTTCTGGTCGAGATCGGCGCGGGCAATAGTGTGTACGGCCACGCCCTGGTTGGCAGCAAGGTCCAGCAGGGCGCTCATGCGCTTGTCCTGGCGGCCGGCCTGCACCCACAGGCACTGGATGCTGCCGGGCTCGCGCCGCAGCAGGGTGTCGACCGCGTGGATGCCGTAAACCTGTTCCATCTAGCGCCGACGCCGCAGGCCGGAGCGGCTGGGGCCACCCGTCTTTTTGGCGGCAGATTTCTTGCCAGATTTCTTGCCGGGCTTGCCCGAGCGTTTGTCCCCGGATTTTTTCGCGGGCGCCCTGCCTCGCTGCTCGCGGCTACTCTCGCGGCGGCTTTTGGCTTCCAGCAGTTCCAGGTCGACTTTCTTTTCGTCGAGGTCTACCCGCGCCACCTGCACGGTGACCTGGTCGCCGAGGTTGAAATTGCGGCCGCTGCGCTCGCCCACCAGTCGCTGGCGGCCGCGGTCGAAGTGATAGTAGTCAGCGGGCAGCGCACTGATATGTACCAGGCCTTCGATGTAGAGGTCGGCCAGCTCCACAAACAGCCCGAAGCTGGTAACGGCGGCCACTACGCCCTCGAAGGTATCGCCGACATGGTCCTGCAGGAATTCACACTTTAGCCAGGCATCGACTTCGCGGGTGGCATCGTCGGCGCGTCGCTCGGTCATGGAGCAGTGCTCGCCCAGGGCCAGCATGTCTCCAAAGTCATAGGGGAAGATGCGTTTCACCGGGATCGGCTGGGTGTCCTCCCTCAGCACCCGCTTGCTGGGAAGGTCGGAACGAATCACCCGGCGGATACCGCGGTGCACCAGCAGATCGGGATAGCGGCGAATCGGCGAGGTGAAGTGGGCATAGGCCGGATAGTGCAGGCCGAAGTGCCCCTTGTTCTCAGGCTGGTATACCGCCTGCGACAGGGAGCGCAGCAGCATGGTCTCGATGATATGGGTGTCGGGACGATCGACGATCTGCTGCCGCAGGTCCTGGTAATCCATGGGCGAGGGGTCATCGCCACCGCCGATATCCAGCCCCAGCTCGCCGAGGAAACTGCGCAGGTTCTCGAGCTTCTCCTCACCTGGTCCCTCGTGCACCCGATAGAGAATCGGCAGCGTGTGCTCTTCGAAGAAGCGCGCGGTGGCCACGTTGGCACACAGCATGCACTCCTCGATCAGCTTGTGGGCGTCGTTGCGCTGTACCGGGACGATGGATTCTATCTTGCGCTGCGCATCAAAGATGATGCGGGTTTCCGTGGTTTCGAAATCGATCGCACCGCGCTTGTCGCGGGCCTGGCGCAGCACCTTGTACAGGCCGTGCAGGCGACTGATGTGGGGCACAATGGCCTTGTCGACGTTCGGGTGGCTGCCGCGTTCGATCACCTCCCCAACCTGGGTATAGGTGAGCCGGGCGTGGGAGTGAATCACTCCCTCGTAGAAATGGTAGCTGGCGATATTGCCAGCCCGGGAGATTTCCATCTCGCAAATCATGCTGAGCCGATCGACCTTCGGCATCAGCGAACACAAGCCGTTAGACAGCGCCTCGGGCAGCATCGGTACCACTCGCTCGGGAAAGTACACCGAGTTGCCGCGATTGAAGGCCTCTTCATCGAGAGCCGAACCGGGCCTTACATAGTGGCTGACATCGGCAATCGCCACCCACAGGCGCCAGCCGCCGCCGCGCTTCTTCTCACAATAGACTGCGTCGTCAAAATCGCGGGCGTCTTCGCCATCGATGGTGACAAACGCCAGTTGACGCAGGTCCACTCGGCCCTGCTTGTCCGCCTTGCTGGGCTGGTCTGCCAGCGCGGCGGCCTCTTTCAACACCGCCTCGTTCCACTCGTGGGGAATCCCGTGGGAGCGGATGGCCACATCGATTTCCAGGCCCGGGTCCAGGTGTTCGCCCAGCACCTCGGTAATGCGACCCTTGGCGCCGAGCTGGCGCGAGGGATAGCTGGTGAGCTCGGCGACCACGATTTGCCCGTGCTGCGCACCGTTCTTTTCCTGGGGTGGGATCAGCACATCGTGGTTAATGCGCGCATTGTCTGGGATCACCGCGCCGATACCGCCCTCTTCGTAATAGCGCCCCACTACCTCCGTGTTGGCGCGCTTGAGCACCTCGACGATCTTGCCCTCGCGACGGCCACGGTTGTCGACGCCGGACACTCGCGCCAGCGCCTCGTCGCCGTCGAACACCAGAGCCATCTGTCGCGCCGCCAGGTACAAATCGTCACTGCCATCCATCGGCGACAGGAAACCGTAGCCATCGCGGTGACCAATGATGCGACCGTGCACCAGGTCGAGCTTGTTAACCAGGCCGTAGGCGCCCTTGCGATTGACCAGCAGCTGACCGTCGCGCTCCATGGCGCGCAGGCGCCGGCGGATTGCCTCGACATCCTCGTGACTCTCCACGTGCAGCTGCTGGCAGATCTGGTTGTGGTTGAGCGGGTGATCCGCATCGGCCAGCAGTTGCAGGATCAATTCGCGGCTGGCGACGGGGTTTTCGTAGCGATCAGCTTCGCGTTCAGCGTGGGGATCGGTGGGCGGGGAAGCGGTTTTGCGGCCCCGTGTTTTCGATTTTTTTGACATGTGCGGCGCAGTATACGCCAGCATTGACAATCAGTCTGTGGAAAAGTAAAGTTCGCGCCCTCTGGGATTTTCAGCTCCTGCTGAAGACTCCCCGATTTGCCCAGGTGGTGAAATTGGTAGACACGCTAGCTTCAGGTGCTAGTGCTCGAAAGGGCGTGGAGGTTCAAGTCCTCTCCTGGGCACCATATTTGAGAAGAACGCCGAGTTATTCGTAACTCGGCGTTTTTTTTGGTGTGCTGGGTACGTCTCTGCGGCGAGCTCGTTGAGCTCACCGCAGATCCGAGAGGACTAGTCCAGCCACCCAGCGCAGCTGGGTGGCGTTCGCCGGCACACGTTGCTGCGCAACGTAAGCGTTTGGCTCACCCTCTCCTGGGCGTGCCAGTAGATGGTGGGGTTGGAGTTGTCCAAAGATCGAGTGGGGCTTTGGTGCGCGCTGGCGCGCTGCAAAGCCTGGCGGGGTCGGCTCGACACCGCTACTTGTTCTTTTCAGATTCAAATCTTGACTCCTCATCGAGTGGGGCGTTGGTGCGCGCTGGCGCGCTGCAACGCCTGGTGGGACTTGCTCGTCGGTGCTCTCCGTTCTTGTTAATTTCCTTTTTCGTCTTCCCATCGAGTGTGTCTTTGGTGCGCGCTTTCGCGCTGCAAAGACGCGGCGCGCGGTGTTTGCGGTTTTTCTTTGGGTTCGGTTTTTCGGGTATGCTCTGGGGCATAACTATAAGGACTGGTTACATGCGCACTGTTCTCTTGCTGCTTGCAGCGGTTACCCCTGTTTTCTCTCTCGCTGCTGACAAGCAGTTGTTGTGGGGGGATACGCATCTGCATACCAGCTATTCGCTGGATGCGTATACCAACAACAATTTGTCGGCAGATCCGAATGTGGCTTATCGATACGCTCGGGGCGAGCCGGTGATTCATCCTTATAACCGCACCCGGGTGCAGATCGGGACGCCGCTGGACTTTCTGGTGGTGTCTGACCATGCGGAGTACCTGGGGGTGATTCGTCACATCCACCGGGAGGGTGTCGATACCACGGGGCTTGGCTTGTGGGACAGCCTGAGGGCGCAATTTGCGGCCTGGTACCTGAGCAAGCGAATCGACGAGGGCAACGCCAGGGACCTGTTCCGCGGCATCCTGCCGCCACCGGGGCCGGTGCGTGAGGAGGCGGCGGACCCCAGTCTAGGCGGCAATGCCAGCGTGCTGCCGCCGATGCTGGATGTTCAGAAGGACACCTGGCGCTCCCAGGTGCAGCTGGCTGACGAGTACTACCAGCCGGGGCACTTCACGACCTTTCTCGGCTGGGAGTGGAGCTCCCTGCCGGGCGGGGCCAACCTGCACCGCGTGGTATTTACCGATGGGGGTGCCGAGGTCGGCGCCAGCTTCCAGCCCTATAGCTCCATCGACAGCCGCTACCCGGAAGACCTCTGGAAATGGCTGAACGACATCAATGCGCAAACCGGCGCGAACTTCCTGTCCATTCCCCACAACTCGAACCTGTCCAAGGGCTTCATGTTCGACGAAGTGCGGCTGGACGGGTCGGAATTCGACAGCGCCTACATCGAACTGCGCCGCAAATGGGAGCCGGTGACCGAAGTTACCCAACTGAAGGGCGACTCGGAGACCCACCCGGAGCTGTCACCCGATGACGAGTTTGCCGACTTCGAGACCTTCCCCTACTACCTGCAGGTCAACCAGAGCCCCTACCAGCCACACAAGGGCGACTACATGCGTACCGCTCTGATGCGCGGCCTGGCTCTGGAGCAGCAGTACGGCGACAACCCCTACCAGTTTGGCGTGATTGGTTCGACCGATGCCCACACCAGTATCGCCAGCGCCGAGGAGGACAACTTCTGGGGGAAAATGGCGACCGACTCGATCCCGGAGAACAAGCAAGGCGAGTGGGAAGCAGGCGTACGCTCCCCGGACGGCTGGGCCATGTCGGCTTCCGGCCTGGCAGCGGTGTGGGCCGAAGAGAACACCCGGGAGAGCGTGATGGAAGCCATGCGCCGCCGGGAAGTCTATGCCACCACCGGTCCGCGCATACGACTGCAGTTCTTCGCATCGAATGATTTCGGTGAACTGGACCTCGCCTCCGCCGACCTCTATGCAGAGGCGGCCAGCGCCGGCACCCCCATGGGCGGTGAAATGACCGCCGGCGACTCAACCCCGGAATTCATCGTCCTGGCAGACAAGGACCCGGTGGGCGCCAACCTGGATCGCATCCAGGTGGTGAAGGGCTGGCTGGGTGCAGACGGCGAGCCACGTGAGCGGGTCTACAACGTGAGTTGGAGCGACGATCGGGAACTGGATGCCGATGGCAGGCTGCCGGCGGTGGGCAGCACCGTGAACCTGGGCAGCGGCGAATTCAACAACACCATAGGCGCGCCACAGTTGTCCGCGCGTTGGTCAGACCCGGACTACGTGGCAGGCCAGCCCGCCTTCTATTACGTGCGTGTTCTGCAGATTCCCACGCCGCGCCACTCCTACCTGGATGCGCTGGCCATGGGCGAGAGCCAGGCCGCCGATCATCCCAACACTATCCAGGAGCGGGCCTACTCCTCGCCGATCTGGCTGCAGCCGGTGCGCTAGCGTCGATAGCCTGAATGCCGGGGACAGACCCCGTACGGGGTCTGTCCCCTAATCCTGGGCAACGCCGATAATGTCGGTGAGCGCCAGGTCGCGCTCGGCAAGCCAGGCATCCAGCTCGTCGGCCAGCCGCAGGCTGATACCGGGCTCGGCGTAGTTGGCGGTGCCCACCTGTACCGCGGCGGCTCCGGCCATGAAGAACTCGAGAGAATCACGCAGGCTGCCAATGCCGCCCATGCCGATGATGGGTATCGACACCTGCTGATAGACCTCGTAGAGCATGCGCACCGCGAGCGGCTTCAGCGCCGGGCCTGACATGCCGCCCATCTTCTGGCCCAGCATCGGGCGACGGCGGTCGACGTCGATAACCATGCCGCGAATGGTATTGATCATGGTGATCACGTCGGCACCGGCAGCTTCCACGGCCCGGGCCACCTCGCAGATATCTCCCGCTTCCGGCGACAGCTTCACCATCAGCGGCAATGAGGTCACTTCGCGCACGGCGGAGGTCACTTCCCCGGCGGCCTCACCAGAGACGCCGAAATGCATGCCACCGGCGTGTACATTGGGGCAGGAAATATTGAGCTCGAGGGCGGCGATGCCCTCCACGTCGTCAAAGCGCTTCGCCAGCTCCACGAAGTCTTCGATCGAAGTGGCAAAGGTGTTGGCGATGACGGTGACGCCCAGCTCACGCAGCCGCGGCATGGTATCGCGCACGAAGGCTTCGATGCCGATGTTGGCAAGGCCGATGGAGTTGAGCATGCCCGCCGCGGTTTCTGCGGTGCGGGGTGGAGCATTGCCGGGCCGGGGTTCGAGGGAAATGCCTTTCACACTGACACCGCCCAGCCGGGCCACGTCTACGAAATCAGCGTACTCTACGGCGTAGCCGTAGGTGCCGGAGGCGTTGACGAAGGGATTGTCGAGGGTGAGCGCACCCAGCGGCGCCTTGAGGCGTGCACTCATGAGGCGGCCTCGAAGATATCCGCCGCCTCGAATACCGGGCCGTCATAGCATACATACTTATAGGTGCCGTCGGTGCCCATTACCGCGCAGCCCTTGCAGGTGCCCATACCGCAGGCCATGGGCGCTTCCAGGGCCAGCTGGCAGGGTACGCCCACCGCCTGGGAAGCGTCGGAGACCGCGTGCAGCATGCCGTCCGGCCCACAGCTGTAGACGATAGCGTTATTGTCTTCTTCCAGCAGTCGGGTCAGCGGCGCCGTTACCCGGCCCTTTTCACCGCGGGCGCCGTTTTCGGTAGTCACCACAAGGTCTGCGACCTCGGCGATTTCCTCAGACAGCGGCAGGTCATCCTCGGTGCGGCCACCGTAGATGAATACACTGCGGGTGCCTGCATCATGGAACTCCCGCGCCAGGTACAGCAGCGGTGCCACGCCGACGCCGCCGGCCACCAGGATGGGTCGGCGGCCTGCATTGTCCATGTCATAACCTTTACCGAGTGGGCCGAATACCGTCAGCACGTCACCCACTTCCATACCCGCCAGCAGCTCGGTGCCCTCGCCAATGGGTTTGACAATGATCGAGCCAAACTCGCCGCACTCCACCAGTGAGAAAGCCCGCGGCAGCACCGGGTGCACGCCCCACTCGCCGCGCACCATAACGAACTCGCCGGGACGGGCCGGGATTGGTTCGTCGCCGGCAAATCGCAGCAGCTTGTAGTTGGGGGCGGGGGTAAGGACTTCAGTGATGCGTGTGCGCAGATATTTCATGGCGCGCTATGATACACGGATGGCTTTTTCCCGGACATATCGATGCAGGCTTTGCCGAGGTTTTTAGCGATTTTGTTCAGCCTCGTGGCAAGCGCGGCGGCTGACACCAGCGCCGCGGCCGATCCCAGCGCGGGAGGAACAATGAAAACACCGGACAGCTACCACCAGGTCCTGATCACCGAGCACGGCGACGTGGACGTGTTGCGCTGGGTGGAAAGTTCGCCCCTGCCAGAGCCCGGCCCCGGACAGGTTCGCGTGCGGGTGATCGCCGCCAGCGCCTCGTTTACCGACATCATGGTGCGCAAGGGCATATACAGCGGCGTGGACGCTGAACTGCCCTACCCGCCGGGTTACGACATGGTCGGCGTGGTCGACGCACTGGGCCCGGGTGTTACCGGGCTGGCACTCGGCCAGCGGGTGGCGGACCTGACGGTCTGGGGCGCCTATACCGAGTACATGATCAGGCCCGCGGAAAAGCTGGTACCGGTGCCTGACGGGCTGGCTGCGGAGGACGCCGTGGTAATGGTGCTCTCTTACATGACCGCCTACCAGATGTTGTTCCGCTCCGCCGACGTGAAGCCGGAACAGGCAGTGCTGATTCACGGCGCCAGCGGTGCGGTGGGCACGGCGCTGGCGCAGCTGGGCCGGGTCGCCGGCCTGAAAATGTACGGCACCGCCTCGTCCGCCAAACAGGATTACGTGCGCAACCTGGGGGTTACTCCCATCGACTACAAGACCGAGGACTTTACCGCACGCATCATGGCGGAAACCGACGGCTCCGGGGTCGACGCGGTGTTCGACGCGGTGGGCGTTGACAATTTCAAGCGTTCCTACAGCGTGCTGGCGCCGGGCGGCACCCTGGTCACCTACGGCCTGTACAAGGCCAGCCTCGGCGAGGACAGCCGGCTCGGTGTAGCCTGGCCGTTCCTGAAGATGCTGTGGCAGATGAAGCTGTGGGACTGGTTCCCGGAAGACGGCAAGCGTGTGACCTTCTACTCCATCCAATCCCAGCGCGACGAGCAACCGGGCTGGTTCAAAGATGATCTCAGTGCGCTTTTCAACCTGGCACTGGAAGGCAATCTCGACCCGCAGGTCTGGAAGCGCCTGCCACTGCACCAGGCAGCCGAGGCCCAACGCCTGATCGAGGCAGGCGAAGTACGCGGCAAGATTGTGCTCGAGGTGAGCCCTGATACTGCCCTGACGGGCGGCTAGTCGAGGGCAGGATTGGCGCGCACACTGGCGGGCACCGGGCAGTCCATAACCGCGGCCACCGCCACCAGGATCTCCACTTCCCTCGGTAGCAACTCACCGTCGTGGGCGGCGCATTTCGCCATACCCTTGAGCAGGCGCGGCTTCAGCAGCGGATAGCAGTTGGCCAGCTTGTTGACCGCACGACTGAACTCGGCAACCCCGCACTCCTCCAGCGGCCGCAGGGTCAGGTTGTAAAGCCCGACACTCTCGACCCCGCGCGTAAAGGCCGCAATACGATCTTCTTCATCCTGGTGCCCGTGCCAGGCCAGCACCGACACCACGGTGCGGTATTCCTGGCGCACGTGTACCGCCTTGCGGTGGCGCGGCTTGCTGGGCGTCACCTGCAGGAACTCAGGGTCAAGGTAATGACGCACTACCTGGTACAGGCACCACTCATACAGGTCGACCTTGTTGTCCGCCCGGGTGACCTGTAGCAGGGTGTCCTTGAAACCGCGGTACTGCTCGGCGGACATGCACTTCAGGGCCGGCAGCGCCAGCTCCAGCAGCGACAACCGCAGGGCCGGCGCCAGGGCTGCAATACCGGGCTGCAGTTGCCGCGTGGTCATCGCCAGGCCACGCACCCCACTGGCTTCGACCAGGGCGTACTGAGCCTCCTGGGTGGCGATGTCGTCTGCCAGCAGGAGACCATAGACCACGGCGTGGGCACCGAAGGGATCGCGGGCCTGCTCGGCCAGCTCGTCGGGAATGACGGCGGCACCCTCCACCGCAGTGGAAAAATCCGCATCGCCGGCGGGCGCCGTCTCCCCAGCGGCTGCATCCCCGGCGGTGGCATCCGCTGCAGCACCGCCCAGGGCCGTGCCGGCGATCACTGCTGCTCCCAGAGCGGCGGCCTGCTGGCGCCGGGCCTCCGCAGACTCTGCCTGCTCGGTCGCACGTCTCTCCTGGTCAAGAGCGGTGCCGCGGTAGGTGCTGGCGGGGTCGAACTTGATGTACTGGCCATCCCAGTGGGGTTGGATGCGTCGGATGCGGTCCGGCAGAGGTGGGTGGGTGCGGGCCAACTGCCAGAGCTGGTCAATCTGTCCGAAAAAGATGTGGCTCAGTTCGGTGGCCCTGGGTTCCAACAGGTTGGTGCCCGGCGGATAGCCGCCGATGACTTTCAGGGCGTTGGCCACGCCTTCAGGGTTGCGCGTGAACTGCACTGCGGAAGCATCCGCCAGCAGCTCCCGCTGGCGACTCACCGCCGCCTTGATCAGTCCGGCAAACAGACCGCCCAGCAGGCCGATCAGCCACAGGGCAATGCCCACGGCCATGGCCTGCGGCGGCAGCCGGTTCTTGCTGCGGGTACTGAGGCTGCCCCGGTGACTGCGGCCGCCGCGTACCACCACTTCGCCGACATCGCCGATAAAGGTGATGCCCTTGAGCAGCGCCGCCAGGCGAATATTGAGGCGCATGTCGCCGTTGAGTATGTGGCTGAATTCGTGGGCTACCACGCCCTGTAATTGTTCGCGGTTGAAGTTATCGAGGCTGCCCTGGGTTACGCCGATCACCGCGTCCGCCGGCGAGACTCCGGCGGCAAAGGCATTGATGCCGCGCTCACCCGCCAACACATACACGGGCGGCACCGGCATGCCCGCCGCCAGCGCCATCTCCTCTACCACGTTGAGGCAGCGGCGCTGGGCCGGGTCGTCGGTGTGGGGCAGGATACGCTGGCCGCCGAGGCGTTCAGCCACTGCCTTGCCACCGGCGGATAGCTGCGCCCACTTGAACAGCACCACCAGGAAGATGGTGGCCACCACGCCCAGGCAGACAAAGGCGAAAGTTTCCCAGCTGAAGGCGGCGATGAAGCCGCGGATGGCCTCATCGCCCGCCATCGGTGCCGTGGTGGCGCCGAGGAAGTAGATCAACATGGCGATCAGCACATTGGTGATGCCGATCAGCAGCACTACCGCGAGGATAAACCACAGCAGCAGCCAGCGGCTGCTGCGACGGGCGTGATCCTGGGCGGCGTAGAAGTCCACGGAGAACCGCGGTAGCGAAAAGCGCTAGAAGCTGACCTTGGGCGCGGCCTGGATTTCCGCCGAGTCGTCAAACTCAAGCAGTTCCGCATCGCTGGGGTGGCCAAACTTCGCGGCAAAGACCACCGGCGGAAAGCTCTGCCGATAAATGTTGTAGGCGGTGACCGAGTCGTTGTAGCCCTGGCGAGAAAACGCCACCCGGTTCTCCGTGGTGGTGATTTCCTCGCTCAGCTGTTGCATGTTCTCGCTGGCCTTGAGGTCCGGATAGGCTTCCATGGTCACGTTCAGCGCGCCCAGGGCTTTCCCGAGCGAGGATTCTGCCACGGCCAGTTGGCCCATCTCGGCGCCACCGGCCCCGTGTTCGCCAATGGCCTTGAGTACCGCTGCGGCGTTGTTGCGCGCGGAAATCACGGCATCGAGGGTTTCCCGCTCGTGGGCCATGTAGCCCTTGGCGACCTCTACCAGGTTCGGGATCAGGTCATAGCGGCGCTTGAGCTGAACCTCGATCTGCGAAAAGGCATTCTGGTAGCGGTTCTTCAGCGTCACCAGCCGGTTGTAGATGGCGATGATGTAGCCAATCAGGCCCAATAACACCAACCAGAAAACAATACTGGATACGTCCATGAGGCAACCCACTCAACACAGGAGGCCTCAGTATAACGGTTGAGCCGCCCCCGCAGAACACCGGCGTTGCCGCCGCTTGTACTGTGTGTAGGTCATCCCCGTCCAGCGCCCGAAAGCCCGGTAAAAGCTGTTGGGCTGGCTAAAGCCCAGCTCCCCGGCCAGGCACTTGCCCGGCAGCCAGCGCCTGGCCAGGGTTTTCTCGCAGCGATAGCGGCGCACCTGGTCCAGCAGCTGCTGGTAGCTGGCACCTTCGGCTCGCAACCGTCGTCGCAGCGTGCTGGGCGAGACGCACAGCACCTGCGCCACACGGGTGGCGTTGACCTGGTCGAGGTTGGACAGGAGAAGTACATGCAGCACGCGCCGCCGCATCAGGCGCCGGGTCTTTCCCCGGGGTCTGGATCGCTCGTCCATGGCAGTCCCTTGCTCTGGTTGGGCGAATGTCTACTTCAAATATAGCTGCCCGCAGAAACGGCGAGCGAGAAATTGACAACCGAAGCGCTCAGGCAGTGCTGGGCAGTCCGCCGGCGACTTCCATGGCGTCGTCGCCGTCAAGCACCACACAGTTGCGGCCGGCCTGCTTGCCGGCGTAGAGCGCGGCGTCTGCGCGGGCGACACAGTCCTCAAGGCACATGCCGCTGCTGTAGGCGGCCGCACCAATAGTGATGCTGAGGGACAGAACACTGTTCTCGTAGTGAAACAGCGTGCATTCCAGGGTAGTGCGCAGCTCTTCGGCGAGCGTCGCGCCGCCCTGGAGGTCGGTTTCAGGCAGCAGGAAAATAAACTCCTCGCCGCCCCAGCGGGCAATGGTATCCACGTCGCGCAGTTGCCCGCTCAGCAACTCGGCCACCCGTTGCAGGGCGAAGTCGCCGGCGGCGTGGCCGTGCTGGTCGTTGCAGGCCTTGAAGCAGTCGATGTCAGCCATCATGACTACAAAGCCACGCCCGCTGCGCCCGGCACGTGCGATTTCCTCGTCCACTTTCTCGGCAAAACCGCGGCGATTCAGCAGGCCCGTCAGGGTATCCATGCGTGCGGCTTCGGCCAGCTTCTCGTTGGTCTGCTCCAGCTCCCGGGTGCGGCGCCGGAATTCCCCGTCCAGTTGGCTGTACATGCGGGTAAAGCGGTTGGCGAGGGAAATGGCCATGCTCACCAGGATTGCCGCAAAGCCGATGCTGAGCAGCCTGGGGTGTTGTACGGCACCCTGGGCCACCACGATGTCATTGAGGGCGCAGAACATAAATACCGCCCAGCCCACGGTCATGGTGCGCGCCTCGGCGTTGCCGCGGGCGGCATACCAGACCACCAGCACCAGCGTGGCAAACAGCCCGGGTATCACGTACAGCTGCCAGAGGAACAGGGTATTGGTCAGGATGTCGTAGCCGGGCACCAGCAGTGCCAGCAGGCTGAACAGGGCGAAACCTGACTGGTAGGCCCGCGCCCACTGCGAGGGCTTGATCCGCAGCAGGCAGCACAACAACTCGAGCCCAAGAGCCGGCATCAGGTAAATAATGCCGTACTCGAATTTCTTGTGAACCAGGTAGGGAATGGCATTCAGCCAGCCCACCACATGCTTCCATTGGCTCATCTCCAGGGTATAGACCGCGACCATGCAAGCGACGATGCCAAACCAGAGGAACTCAGGCAGCTTCCTGTTCCTGGCAAACAAATAGAGGTGGTAGGCACCAAAGCCGAGATAGCTGATCACCAGCATCAGCGCCACCGCTTCCTTGAACCAGATCCGCTTCATCAGCTCGAACGTGGGGCCAACGGCATAGTTGCCCTGGAACATGCCCGATGTGCTGGAGTTGCCGAGGGTGGGATGCCGCCAGACCCGCACGGCAACCAGTAGCTTGCCGCTATCGTCAACCGCTTCCGGCGGAATCGAGTACGTGCGCTCCCGGTCCGAGATCGGCTCGGCATTGGGCGGGAAGCTTCCGACGCCGCCCACCATGATCCCGCCGAGGTAGAGCTCATAGGCGCTATGTATTTTGCCGAGGGATATACCCAGGCGGTGCAAGCTGTCGCGGCGTCCCTCTGCCACACCCGGGATGTGCAGTTCAGCGCGGTACCAGGCGAAGCCCGTCAGGTCTTCATGACCCTGGCGGCGCCAGTCACGCGGCACCAGGATATTGTCCCAGGGCCCGTGGTTGTAGCTGGGATCGGCCCAGCTGGGATCGTCACCCGCGCGAAAGCGCCAGGCCCCGTGCAGATACACGACCTGGTCGACACTCTCCAGTTCGAACTCCACCGCCTGGACGGGGAGCACAGAACCGAGGCAAAGCAATAGCAGTGCTAGCAAACGCATTGATCAATCCTCGTCTCGCGAGGATAACCAAATGCCATGGAAACCAGTATCAGAAGCCCCAAGTCTTGGTCTGTTCTGTGAACCAGTGCGTACTTTTCCAGCGATAACTACCGGAAAGAGAAGGAAAAACCAGTGCCTGAGGGACCTGAAATCCGGCGCGCCGCCGACCGCCTGGCGGACATTCTGGAAGGCCAGGTGGTCGAATCGGCCAAATTCGGGCTGCCGCGCCTGCGCCGTCACGGCAAGACCCTGAGCGGTCATCGGGTCGAGCGGCTCGAGACCCGGGGCAAAGCCCTGCTTACCCATTTCGAACACGGCTGGACGGTCTACTCCCACAACCAGCTCTACGGAGTCTGGAAAATCACCAGGCGCGGCAAGCTGCCGAAAACCAATCGCTCCCTGCGGCTGGCTCTGCATACCGACGAGCACAGCGCGCTGCTGTACAGCGCCTCGGATATCAGCGTCTGGCGCACGGAAGAAGTGGAACAGCACCCCTTCCTGCAACGGATCGGCCCGGACATCCTGTCTCCGGACCTCGACTGGCGACAGATCGCCACGCGACTGGGGGACAACGCCTTCCGGCGACGCTCACTGGCGGCGCTCTACCTGGACCAGGCTTTCATCGCCGGCATCGGCAACTACCTGCGCGCGGAGATACTGTTCGACGCCGGACTGCATCCCGACAGCCGGCCCGCTGACCTGTCTCGCGGCGATCTCGGTAGACTGGCGCGCAGCACCCTGGCCATCAGCCGGCGCAGCTATGACACCGGCGGCATCGTCACCGCACCGCGGCTGCTGGCCAGGCTCAGGAAGATGGGACTGCCCCGGGAAAAGACGCGCTTCTATGTCTTCGGCCGCCAGGGCCTGCCCTGCTACCGCTGCAGTGGCGAAATCAAACGCGTCGAGAGCAACTCGCGCCGCCTGTATCTCTGCCCGACCTGCCAGCCCGGGGCCAACTGACTACCATTGCCCCATGGGCATCAATCTCGTCTGGTTCAAACGCGACCTGCGTGTTGCGGATCACGCACCGCTGCAGGCCGCCATCGCCAGCGGAAGGCCTTGCCTGCTGGCCTACTGCTTCGAACCGCAACTGCTGGGCAACGAACACTATCGGCGCAGGCACTGGCGCTTTATCAGCCAGTCCATCGACGATATCAACGCCAGTCTCGCTCCCCACGGGCAGCGGCTGTGGTGTTTCGAGACCGATATGCTCGACCTGCTGGGTGCGCTGCAGGCCGATATGGGCATTGCCGCTGTATACAGCCATGAGGAAACTGGCCTGGGCGTTACCTACCGGCGTGACCTGGCGGTGGCAGAATGGCTCGCCGCACGTGACATCCCCTGGCACGAGACCCCCAGCAACGGCGTCCAGCGTGGGCGCCGCAATCGCGACGGCTGGAACCGGCAGTGGCACCAGGTGATGACAGCCGATTGCGCCGAGCCTGCGCTCGAGCAACTGCAAGGGCCGGCTGATGCACTCGGCAATGAGCTGCATCGGCGGCTGCATACCCGCCCCGATTCCTGGAACGCACCAGCGCCTCTGCAGGCCGGCGGTGAATCCCGGGCCTGGCAGACACTTGACAGCTTTCTCAGCGAACGCGGCCGCGACTACCAGAAACAGATCTCCAAGCCAGAGGCCAGCCGCCAGCACTGCTCCCGGCTGTCGCCTTACCTGGCCTGGGGGAATATCAGCATTCGCCAGGTCTACCAGGCGCTGCGCGCTGCCCGCGGACGTCCGGGCTGGCAGCGCCCGCTGGAAGCCTTCGAGTCGCGCCTGCACTGGCACTGCCACTTCATCCAGAAATTCGAGATGGAGTGTCGCATGGAGTTCGAGGACATCAATCGCGGCTACAACAAGTTCACCCGGGATCAGGATGCCGAACTTCTGGAAGCCTGGAAGTACGGCAACACGGGCATTCCCCTGATAGACGCCAGCATGCGCTGCCTGAGAGCCACCGGCTACATCAACTTTCGCTCCCGCTCCATGCTGGTGAGCTTCCTCGCCCACCATCTGTGGCTCGACTGGCGTGCCGGCGCCAGCTGGCTGGGCTCTCTGTTCCTGGATTTCGAGCCGGGTATTCACTACCCGCAGGTGCAAATGCAGGCCGGGGTTACCGGCGCCAACACAATTCGCATCTACAACCCTGTAAAGCAGGGGCATGACCACGATCCCGACGGCGCGTTCGTACGCCGCTGGGTGCCGGAGCTGGAGCAGGTGCCAGCACCCTTCATCCATGAGCCCTGGACGCTCGGACCGCTGGACCGGCAGATGTACCAGGTAGAAAACTACCCGGAGCCGGTAGTAGATATTCGCGAGAGCTTCCGCCACGCACGGGAAGTGCTGTGGCGCTGGAAATCAGACCCTGAGGTGTTGCGCGAGAAGGAACGCATCCTCAGGCGGCACGTGGATCCCAGGGATTATCAGCGCCGCCTGGTCGATGACTCAGGTAGTTGGTTCTCCAAAAGGGTGGCGGAGGACGATGGTCTCGACCCGGTCGGGACCGGTTGAAATGATGTCGATGGGCGCGCCGACGACCTGCTCGATGCGATTGATGTAGGCGCGGGCGTTGGCGGGCAGCTCGTCGAGGGACTTCGCCCCGATGGTGGATTCGCTCCAGCCCGGCACCTCTTCATACAGTGGCACCAGGCCTTCGTAATCATCGCTGTCGACCGGGTATGGCACCGGCGCGCCGGCCTCATCCTGGTAACCAATACAGATCTGGATGGTTTCCAGGCCATCGAGCACGTCGAGCTTGGTCAGGCAGAGGCCGGATACGCTGTTGATCTGCACGGCATTGCGCAGTGCCACCGCGTCGAACCAGCCGCAGCGGCGCGGCCGGCCGGTGGTGGCGCCGAACTCGTGGCCACGGGTGGCAAGGTGCTCGCCGGTGCTGTCGAACAACTCGGTGGGGAAAGGCCCGGAACCCACCCGCGTGGTGTAGGCCTTGGTAATGCCCAGCACGTAGTCCAGGTACAGCGGTCCGAACCCGCTGCCGGTGGCGGTGCCGCCGGCGGTAGTATTCGAGGAGGTGACGAACGGGTAGGTACCGTGATCGATATCCAGCAGTGAGCCCTGGGCGCCCTCAAAAAGAATGCTGGCGTCATTGCCGCGATACTGGTGCAACAGCGTGGTGACGTCGGCAATCATCGGCGCCAGCTGCTGGCTCATTTCCAGCGCCTGGTCCAGGGTCGCCTGGTAGTCGACCGGGTCGACCTTGTAGAAGCCGCTCAGCACAAAGTTGTGATAGTCGAGCACCGACTTCAGCTTCTCGGCGAAGCGCCCCGCGTCCAGCAGGTCACCGAGTCGCAGCCCACGCCGTGCGACCTTGTCCTCGTAGGCGGGGCCAATACCGCGCCCGGTGGTGCCGATCTTGTCCTTGCCCCGGGCCAGCTCCCGTGCCTGGTCGAGGGCCACGTGGTAGGGAAGAATCAGCGGGCAGGCAGCACTGATACGCAGCCGGTCGCGCACCGGCACGCCCTTGGCTTCGAGTTCGCCGATTTCCTTGAGCAGCGCTTCCGGTGACAACACCACACCGTTGCCGATCAGGCAGGTGACGTTCTCACGCAGGATGCCCGAGGGAATCAGGTGCAGGACGGTTTTTTCCCCGTCGATCACCAGGGTATGGCCGGCGTTGTGACCGCCCTGGAAGCGCACCACCGCCTCGACCTGTTCGGTGAGCAGGTCAACGATCTTGCCCTTGCCCTCATCACCCCACTGGGTACCCAGCACCACCACGCTCTTGTTCATTGCTGCACTCATTCCAGCTCTTCCACTGTCCACTCACCATCGCGCAACGTGAGCTGCCGGTCGCAGCGCCCGTCACGAGAGGCCGATAAATCATTAATCACTATCTCGCCCGCAGCGCGCAGCCGCGCCACTGCCTGCCACAGCGCCGCATCGCCGTCTGCCGGTGCGGCGATCGCACTCTCCCGCGGTGCTTCTTCCGCGTCTGCCAGATCCAGCAATACCATCAGGTCGGTGCTGAAACCGGTGGCGGGACGGGGCCGACCAAACACCTGGCCGACGTCGTCGTAGCGGCCGCCGTTGGCCAGTGCGCGACCCTGCTCGGCCACGTAGGCGGCAAACACCAGGCCGGTGTGGTAGCGATAACCGCGCAGTTCCGCGAGATCGAAATAGAGGTCCACATCCGGATAGCGCTCGGCAATCGCCGCCGCCACCTGTCGAAGCTCGCTGATGGCCGCATCGATGTCGCCCAACCCCGTCGGCACCTGGTCGAGCACCTCGAGCCCGCCATGCAGACCGGCCAGTTCCAGTACTCGCGCCGCCAGCCCCGGGTCGACACCCTCCAGCAGCTTCTCGAGATCGGGCAATGACTTGCGCTGCAGTGCCTCGTATACCGGGTCATGCAGTTCGCCGTCGAGTTCAGCCAGCAGACAGCGGGCGATGCCGACGTGACCGAGATCCAGGGTCATGCCCTTGATGCCGGCGGCACCGAGAGTTTCCAGCATCAGCGAGATCACTTCGATATCGGCGGCCAGCGAGGCATCGCCATAGAGTTCAGCACCCAGCTTCAACGGTGAGCGGGAGCCCAGCAGGGTCGTCGGCCGGGTATGCAGAACACTACCGGCATAACAGAAGCGGCTGACGCCCTTATCGGCGAGGCTGTGTGCGTCAATACGTGCCACCTGAGGGGTGATGTCGGCACGAATACCCATGCTGCGACCGCTCATCTGGTCAGTGACGCGAAAGGTCAGCCGATCGATATCGGCGCCCAGGCCGATCAGGAGCGATTCCGTAAATTCCACCAGCGGCGGCATCACCAGCTGATACCCCCAGCCCCGGTGCAGGTCGAGCAGGCGCCGGCGCAGCGCCTCGACCCGTGATGCGGGCCCGGGCAGCAGTTCCTCGATGCCGTCGGGCAGCTGCCAGCGGTCATCTGTCGTCATGTCGATGTTCCCTGTGAAAGCGAGTGCGCAGTTGTTTCAGTTAACGTTTCAATTAACAAGGTACAGCAGGCCCAGGCCCACCAGCATACTGCACAGACCGAAGACCCTCAGGCTCCTGTCATCCAGCTGCGCTACCTGGCTGACCATCTCCCGCCAACGCTGCGGGGCGACGAACGGCATGACACCTTCGATCACGAAAACCAGGGCCAGACCGACCAGAAACAGTTGCCAGGCATCCAAGCGGGCGGCTTCCCCCATCAGTCGCGCATAAAAAAACCGTGGGCCCCGGGTTCGTTTGTCAAACCCCAGACCTCACGGTTGCAGAATTCTATCACAGCGCCAGTCGCGGTGTGATAATCACCGCGACTGCTTCAGCTGAGCTCAGCCGCCTTCGCCGGCCTTCTTGAAGTACTGGAAGAATTCGCCGTCGGGCTCGATCAGCAGGATATCACCCTTATTGCTGAAGGCCTCGCTGTAGGCGCGCAGGCTGCGAGTGAAATCATAGAACTCGCGGTCTGCGTTATAGGCCTGGGCGTAAATTCCCGCCGCGGATGCATCACCCTCACCGCGGATGGTCTCCGAGTCACGGTAGGCCTCTGCCTTGATCACCGTCACCTCGCGGTCGGCGGCAGCGCGAATACCCTCGGCCAGCTCGCGACCCTGGGAGCGCAGTTCGCGGGCTTCCTTCTCCCGTTCGGCATTCATGCGGCGGAATACCGCGTCGCTTACTGAGGGCGGCAGGTCGATCTTCTTGACCCGCACGTCAACCACCTCAACACCCAGCTCACTGCGCGCCCTGGAGTTGAGGTTCTCAAGCAGTTGGGTCATCAGCTGGTCGCGCTCGCCGGAGACCACTTCCTGCAGGGTGCGATCGGCGACCTGGTTACGCAGGCCGTCGTTGATGCGCTGGGCGAGCAGGCCGGTGGCGCGACTCTCATCGCCGCCGGTAGCCGTGTAGTACTTGGCCACGTCGGCCACTTTCCACTTGGCGTAGGAGTCAACCACCAGGGCTTTCTTCTCGAGCGTCAGGAAACGCTCCGGCAAGGCATCCACGGTCAGCACCCGGGCGTCGAACTTGCGCACGTTGTTCACGAACGGAATTTTCACATGCAGACCGGGCGCAACATCGGGGTTTACCACCTCACCAAAGCGCAGCAGCACGCCGCGCTCGGTTTCCTTGACGATGTACAAGGCGTTGGTGCCCACAAACAGGACCAGCAGCGCCAGCAGCAGGATGGTCAGGTTCTTACCACTCATATCAACGTCCTCCCCGGCTGGTGCGCGCGGCATTGTCGCGCCGCAGCTGCTCGACCACGCGATCGGTCAGCTCGCGAATATCGAGGCTGTCCGCCATGGCACCGCTGCGGGCCTGCCCGCGGGTACCCTCGTTAACGATCTTGTCCAGCGGCAGGTACAGCAGGTTGTTGCCGCCCTCTACGTCGACCACGACTTTGCTGGTGTTCTCCATCACGCCCTGCACAGCGTCGAGGTAAAGACGCTGGCGCGTCACCTCCGGGGCCTTGGCGTACTCCTCGCGCAGCGCGCTGAAGCGGGACGCGTCACCCTCGGCCTGGGCAATGACCTGGTCTTTGTAGGCGTTGGCTTCCTCGATCACGCGCTGCGCCTGGCCGCGCGCCTCCGGCACCACCTGGTTGGCGTAGGCCTGGGCTTCGTTCTTGACGCGCTCTTCGTCCTCTCGGGCCTTGATCACGTCGTCGAAGGCTTCCTGCACTTCCGCCGGCGGCTTGGCGTCGTCGACGTTGACCGTCGAGACGCGGATGCCCGTCTGGTAGATGTCCAGGTAGTCCTGCAGACGCTCGCGCACATCGATGGCGAGCTGGGTACGGCCGTCGGTGAGCACGTAGTCCATGGCGTTGTCACCCACCACGTGGCGCAGCGCGCTTTCGGTGGCGTTGTTGAGGCTGCGCTCGGGGCCGCGCACCCGCAGCACATAGTCCTCGGCATTCTCGATGATGTACTGCACAGACAGGTTGACCTCGACGATGTTCTCGTCCTGGGTCAGCATCTGCTCGCGAAAAGTGGCGTTGTTGACGCGGGTCACGTTGACCACGGTGACGTCGTCAATGATCGGTGGGTTCCACTGCAGGCCCGGCTGAACCGTGTTGTGGTACTTGCCGAGGCGCAGCACCACGCCACGCTCCTGCTCATCGACGGTGTAGAAGCCCATCAGCGCCCACACCACGACGATGACCGAGATGACCGTCAGGAAAAGAGCGCCGGAGACACCCTTGGCCGGGGCGCCGCCACCGCCGCCGCTGCCGCCGCCACCAAAAATGCCGGCGAGCTGCTGCTTGAGCTTGCGCATGGCTTCGTCCATATCCGGCGGACCCTGGTCTCCACCGCCCCAGGGATCGCGTGGCTTGTTGCCGTTGCCACCCGGTTCATTCCAGGCCATATACATCTCCTGTCAGGATTCGTTGGGGGCTGCCTGCGCCCCACTGCACTTCATGTCGCTGTGCAAAACAGCGGTTCAGTCTACCATAGACCCTCATTGCGAAACGGAATTCACGCCGGGCGTAACGCGGGCCTGCCAAAGCTTATCGCCAAATATTGAAAAGTCGGGAATTGGGTTCTCTTCTGTTACGCCACCTGGTGTTGTCCGTGGGCGTCATCGCCGGACCACTCGTCCATGACCAGGGATTTCTCGTCAATCGACTCGTTGGCCAGTAATTGCTGCCACTGTCGCCGCTCCAAGCGAACATGCAACTGTACGTAGCCGTCGTCACTGTGGTTCTCCCCCAGCACTGCACCGCGGTTATACAAAAGTGCACGCAAACGGCCCTGCTCCGGCGCCAGATTGAGCCGGTGCTCGACCCGGTCGTCGCCCAGCAACTCCGCCAGGCACTCAAACAGCAGCTCGCAGCCTTCGCCTGTCACGGCTGACAGCCAGACCCGGCAGGGGCGGCCGTCGGTGTCGCGATCGACTCTAGGCGCCTGTTCCAGCAGGTCCAGCTTGTTGAATACTTCCAGGCGCGGTACGTCGCCGGCGCCAATCTCTGCCAGCACCGACTCGACCTGCTCGATATTGTCTTCGCGCTCCTCGCTGGCGGCGTCGACCACATGCAGCAGCAGGTTGGCGCTCGTCGTCTCCTCCAGCGTGGCACGAAAGGCGTCTACCAGCTTGTGGGGCAGATGGCTGATGAAGCCCACGGTGTCGGCCAGCACCACCGGCCCGCAATCGTCTACCTCGACCCGGCGCAGGGTCGGGTCCAGGGTGGCAAACAGCTGGTCGGCGGCGTAGACCTCCGACTCGGTGAGGCGATTGAACAGGGTGGACTTGCCGGCGTTGGTGTAACCGACCAGGGATACTGCGGGAATTTCGGCGCGCTGCCGTGAGCGGCGCCCCTGGTGGCGCTGCTTGCCGACCTTCTCCAGGCGGCCAGTGATCGACTTGATACGGGCCCGCAGAAGCCGGCGGTCGGTCTCAAGCTGGGTTTCACCGGGACCGCGCAGGCCAATGCCGCCCTTCTGTCGCTCGAGGTGGGTCCAGCCGCGCACCAGCCGGGTGGACATGTGCTGCAGCTGGGCCAGCTCGACCTGCAATTTACCCTCGTGGGTGCGGGCGCGCTGGGCAAAGATATCGAGAATCAGCCCGGTGCGGTCCAGCACCCGGCATTTCAATTCCTTCTCCAGGTTGCGTTCCTGACTGGGAGACAGGGCATGGTTGAACAGCACCAACTCGATGTCGTGCTGCTGCACCAACGCCGTGATTTCCTCGAGTTTGCCGGTGCCGACGAAATATCGCGGATGCGGCGCCTCGCGCTGGCCAAACACGTACTCCACCGGGTCGCCGCCGGCAGACAGCACCAGTTCTTCGAATTCGCGCGGATCTTCACGATCCGCTTCTGTGGAGAGGTTCAGGTGAACGAGCAGCGCGCGCTCACCGGAATCGGGTCGTTCAAAAAACAATCAGGGACCTAACTGTCTCCACCGGCTTCTTCCGGGGGGTTCTGCATGGGCATGCGAACCACGCGCGAGGGCACAACGGTGGAGATTGCGTGCTTGTAAACCATCTGGCTTACGGTGTTCTTCAACAGCACCACGAACTGGTCGAAGGACTCGATCTGGCCCTGCAACTTGATGCCGTTGACGAGATAAATGGATACGGGAACGCGTTCCTTACGAAGTATGTTCAGGTAAGGGTCTTGTAGGGTGTGCCCTTTTGACATGGCAAATCTCCTTGTTGGCTCAAGTGGAGCCCTAAAAAAGTCATAAGCAAACCCGGAACCGCAGCGTTACCCGGTAAGTGATTGCCCACTTACCTCATAACGCCCGCGCCGGGCATCTCTTGTTCTACTTACGGTGGCCTCGCCGTGTACGCTTTACACGCGGGAACCTGTGTCAAGTATAAACCATTTACGGTATGTCAATGGTGGCGGACTTTAGATATTTCAAGGCCTGGTCAATCGGCCGCTGCTGCGGTGTATCGACCGGCCTGCCGGCACTGTCTGTGTAGATCCAGTGCAGGTCCGGCCAACCCCTGAGCCAGGTGAGCTGGCGCTTCGCCAGTTGCCGGGTAGCCTGGATCAACAGCTCACGGGCGCGGGCAAGGTCGTACTCGCCGCGCACATGCCCCCACATCTGGCGATAACCCACCGCGCGCATGGCGGGAAGGTCCAGGGTCAGGTCACCGCGCTGGTAGAGGCCCCGCACTTCCTCGACCAGACCGGCCTCGATCATCAGGTCGGCCCGGCGGGCGATGCGCGCGTGCAACTCCGAGCGCTCCGCCGGGCAGATCGCCAGCTGGCAAACCCGGTAGGCGTCGGTCAGCAAGCCGCCACCGCGGGCCGCCTGCCGGCGGCGCCACTCACTCATGGTCACACCGGATGAAAGGTAGACCTCCAGCGCGCGGCCAATACGCTGTGAGTGGTTGGGATGAATGCTGGCCGCCAGATCAGGGTCCACCTCCTCGAGCATGCGGTGCAGGTGGGGCCAGCCCTTGGCGCGGGCCTCGGACTCGAGGTGCTGGCGCACTTCCGGGTCGGCGGCGGGCATATCGGCAATGCCTTCCAGCAGGGCCTTGAAATAGAGCATGGTGCCGCCGACCAGCAGCGGTATGCGCCGGCGCGCCAGGATGTCGAGAATGGCGGCGCGGGCGTCCTCGCAGAAATCCGCCACCGAATAGGGCTCAGTGGGATCGCGAATGTCCACCAGGTGGTGCGGGTAGTCGGGCTTGGCGCTGCCGATATCGAGACCGCGGTAGACCAGCGCGGAGTCGACGCTGACCAGCTCGCAGTTGTGGGCCTCGGCAAGCTCAATAGCGAGATCCGTCTTGCCCGAGGCGGTAGGGCCCATCAGGCAGACCAGGCCGGGCTTGCCTGCCATCAGCGCCCCCGCAGGAACAGCTTGTCGAGCTCCTCCAGCGACAACTGGGTCCAGGTGGGACGGCCGTGATTGCACTGGCCACTGCGCTCGGTTGCCTCCATGTCGCGCAGCAGCGCGTTCATTTCCGGGACGGTGAGCCGCCGGTTGGCGCGCACCGATCCGTGACAGGCCATAGTCGAGAGCAGCTCATCGATATGGGACTCGATGCGATCTGAGGTGCCGTATTCCAACAGGTCGGACAGCACATCGCGCAGTAACTGTTCGACGTCGGCGTCGCGCAGGGAAACGGGCACTTCCCGCAGCACCAGCGATTCTTCACCGGCGCGCTGCACCCCCAGCCCCAGCTCGGCAAACAGGCCTGCCGCGGCCTCTGCACAATCGGCCTCACGCTGGCTCACGGCCACTGTCTGCGGTACCAGCAGCGGCTGGGACCTGACTCCCTCACCAGCATGTGCCGACTTCATGCGCTCATAGGTGATGCGCTCATGGGCGGCATGCATATCCACGAGCACCAGGCCCTCGGTGTTCTGGGAGAGGATATAGATGCCGTGCAGCTGGGCCAGGGCGTACCCCAGGGGCGGCACCGCCTCCTCGGCCACCTCTTCCATGGCAGGCCTGCTGTACAGCTCGCGCAACCCCGCCACCTGCTCTCGCACAGCACCGGCGGCCACGCTGCTACCAAAACCCCCGGCAGGTGCAGCTGCGGGGCGCCCCCAGGCCAGGGAATCCTGGGTGGGCTCCTGCTCCAGTGCCGGCTGGGCCGACAGCTGGGCCAGCTCGCCGGTCGGCGGCAGCTGGTCGGCTGGACGCACATCGGCCAGCGCCCGGTGCAGGCTGCGGAAAATGAAATCGTGCACCTTGCGGCCGTCGCGGAAGCGCACCTCATGCTTGGTGGGATGCACGTTCACATCCACCAGTGCCGGGTCCAGTTCCAGGTACAGCACAAAGGCCGGATGCCGACCGTGATACAGAACGTCGCGGTAGGCCTGGCGTACCGCGTGACTGACCAGCCGGTCGCGAATCACCCGGCCGTTGACGAAGAAATGCTGCAGGTCCGCCTGGCTGCGGGAGAAAGTCGGCAGGCCTACCCAGCCCCACAGCTTCAGTTCGCCGATATCGGTCTCGATGTACAGGGATTCGTTGATGAAGGCGGGGCCACAGACTGCAGCCACTCGCCGTTCGCGCGCCGTATCGGAATCGCAGGCTGCCAGCTGGTGCACCGCGCGGCCGTTGTGGCGCAGGTGAAAGGCAACATCGTAGCGACTCAGGGCCTGGCGTTTGACCACCTCTTCCAGATGGGAAAACTCGGTTTTCTCGGTGCGCAGGAACTTGCGCCGCGCCGGCGTGTTAAAGAACAGGTCGCGCACCTCCACCGAGGTGCCCTGCGGATGCGGCGCCGGCTTGACCGACACTTCCATGCCATTGCCCTCGCATTCGGCCCGCAAACCGCTGGCGCCTTCGGCATCGGCGTTGGAAGTAATCCCCAGCCGTGACACCGAGCTGATACTGGCGAGCGCCTCACCGCGAAAGCCGAGGCTGGCCACCTGTTCAAGGTCTTCGAGCGAGCGTATCTTGCTGGTGGCATGCCGCGCCAGCGACAGCGGCAGGTCTTCGGCGTCCATGCCGGCGCCATTGTCACGCACCCGGATGAGACGCGTGCCGCCGGTTTCCACCTCGATCTCGACGCGGCTGGCGCCGGCGTCCAGCGCGTTCTCCAGCAGTTCCTTAACCACGGATGCGGGGCGCTCGACCACTTCGCCAGCGGCGATCTGGTTGGCCAGGCGCGTGTTCAGCAGGGCGATTTTTGACATCAGCTGGTGGGGATAATCAGTTTCTGGCCAATGCGAATAGTATTGCTGGGCAGGGAATTACGGGTGCGCAGGGAGGATACTGTCACGTTGAAACGCTGGGCGATTTCCGAGAGCGTGTCGCCGCGGGCGATCACATACTCGCGCGGGCCGCTCTGCTTCTGCCAGGCGATCAGCGTATCCGCTGGCGGATAATCCAGGAACCAGGACTTGATGCCGCCGTGGATGGCCCGTGCCATCTTTTCCTGGTATTCGGCGGTGCGCAGCAGGCGCGCCTCCTCCGGGTTGGAGATAAAACCGGTTTCCACCAGGATCGAAGGTATATCCGGCGACTTGAGCACCAGGAACGCCGCCTGTTCCACCTGCCGCTTGTGCAGCTTGCTGATCCGATCCATCCTGTCCAGCACCCGCGCACCGAGCCCAAGGCTGGCATCGAGCGTGTGGCTCATGGACATGTCGTACAGCACCTGCGCCAGCAGGTCGTCCTTGTCATTGAGACTGACGCCGCCCACCAGGTCCGCGGCATTTTCGCGCTTGGCCAGGTAGCGCGCAAAGGTGCTCGAAGCCCCCCGCTGGGAAAGTGTATACACCGAACTGCCCTTGGCCTTGGGCGAGGTGAAGGCATCGGCGTGTATGGAAACGAACAGGTCCGCCTGGGCATCGTGGGCGAGGTCGCGACGCTTCTTGTGGCCCAGGTAGTAGTCACCGGTACGTACCATATACGGCTTGAAGCCCGGCTCGCGCTCGACCATAGCCTTCAGGCGATTGGAAATGCCCATCACCACGTGCTTCTCGCGCAGGCCACCCGGCCCCAGGGCACCGGGGTCTTCTCCACCGTGGCCGGCGTCGATGGCGATCACGATATCCCGGCGCGAGGAGGTCTGGACGCTCTTCTTGACGGAGGGTGCGGCTTCCTCGCGAGCACTGTCGTACAGGTCCAGCACCAGGCGATCGCCGCGCTGCTCGTTGGCCCGGAGCACAAAGCTGCGCGGCTTGACCGGCGACTGCATATCCAGCACCACGCGCAGGTCGTCCCCGGCGCGCACCCCGCTGCGGATGCGGCGGATGGGCGTGTTTTCCAACGGTACGTCGGCGAGTTTCGCCCTGAGGGTGGTATCGCTGATATCCACCACGATGCGATCGGGATTGTTGAGTTGGATCAGCTTGTGGGACGCGGGGGCGCTGAGGTCGAAAACGATTCGGGTGTGGTCGGGGGCGCGCCAGAGCCGCACATCGCGTACGTCCAGTCCAAGGACCACGGGCGCATTGAGTACAAGCGCCAGTGCTATGCAGGTTATACCGGCCTTGCGGTGCCGGTACGGTATCCACCTGCCCGTCATTATGCTCCCGGTTCGCCTGTTGCTACAGATTCAGTTGGCAACTGCCTCAAGCATTCTACACCGCGTTCAGTCGATGCAGCAAAGCGCAAATGGCGGCCGTTCCCTGCCAGTTCGATGCAGATTTCCAGGTCAGCGGTGGGTAGGAATCCCCTGCCCCGCTCCGGCCACTCCAGCAGCACGATGCTGCTGCCGTCGAAATAGTCGCGTATGCCCATGAACTCGAGTTCCTCGGGGTCACCGAGCCGGTACAGGTCAAAGTGAAACAGTGTGATGTCACCCAGCTGGTAGGGTTCGACCAGGGTGTAGGTGGGGCTTTTCACCGCGCCGCGGTGGCCGAAGGCGCGCAACACGCCGCGGGCCAGGGTGGTCTTGCCCATGCCCAACTGGCCTTCCAGGAACACGATGGTTCCGGGTGCGAGCGCCTGCCCGAGCGACTCACCCAGCTCGACCATGGCCGCCTCGTCAGCGGCGAGGCAGTCCCTGCTGTCGAGTTCACTCATCCATCAGGCCGCGCAGGTACGGCATCAGGTCGGTGGCCAGCAGGCCGCGCATACCGGCTTCTGCTGCCAGGTCGGCCGCCACCGCGTGCAGGCAGACACCGAGACAGGCCGCGTCGCGAAGATTCATGCCCTGGGCCAGAAGGGCTACCAGGATGCCGCTCAGCACGTCGCCCATGCCGCCGCTGGCCATGCCGGGATTACCATAGGGACAGACATAGACGGCCTCGCCATCGCAGACCAGGGTGCCGGAGCCCTTCAGCAAGACCACGCCGCCGTAACGCGCCTGTATCGCGCTGACTGCAGCGAAGCGGTCTGACTGCACCGCGGCCGTATCGCTGTCGAGCAAGCGTGCCGCCTCACCGGGATGGGGCGTGAGAATCCAGTTGCCGCGCTGGGGCGGCTCGCCGGCACAGCGTCGCGCCAGCAGGTTCAGCGCATCGGCATCCACTACCAACGGCAACGAAGAATCCAGCGCGTTCTGCAGCATCTGTTCCGACCAGGCATTCTGGCCCAGGCCCGGACCCACCGCCGCCGCGGTGGCGCGCTCAAGCAGCGGTTCGAGTTCACCGCGGGCCTCGACACCGTGTGCCATGACTTCCGGACGGCGTGACAGCAGCGCCGGGACATGGATCGCCCGGGTAGCGGCCGACACCAGGCCAGCACCACAGCGGCCGGCGGCTTCCGCCGCCATCAGCGCTGCACCCGCCATACCCAGGTCGCCGCCGATTACCAGTGCGTGCCCGAAGCGACCCTTATGCGCGGTCTCTGTGAGCGGTGGCAGGGCATCGAGTTCCTGCTCCAGGTCGAGGCGAAAGGCGCTGGCGGGTTGTTGTTCGTAAACATCAGCGGGCACCGACAGGTCGGCAAAGTGCAGCTCGCCGCAGCAATCCGGCGCGTCCCCGGTCAGCAGGCCGCGCTTCTGGCCGATAAAACTGATGGTGGCATCTGCCTCCACGGCAACCCCCAGCCTTCGGCCGCTGTCACCGCACAGGCCGGAAGGAATGTCGATCGCCAGTACTGGCATGCCGGAGCCATTGATGGATTCGATAGCATCGCGGTAGTCGCCGCGTACCTCGCCGCTCAGCCCGGTGCCGAGCAGGGCATCAACGATGACGGAGTCATCCAGTGCGAGTTCGTCGCCGAATGCGGTGATGCAAACGCCGGCATCAAGAGCCGCCTGGCGAGCGGTCGCGGCATCGCCGCCGATCTTGTCGGCGTCGCCCACCTGGCAGACCGTCACAGGAATGGCGCGGTCAGCCGCCAGCGCCGCTACCACGAAACCGTCGCCGCCGTTGTTACCCGTGCCGCAGAAGATCACCAGCGGACACCCCACCGGCCAGGTGTCCTGGATCAGCTCGAAAGCGGCTCGCCCGGCGCGCGACATCAGTGTTATGCCGGGAATGCCGACATCTTCGATGGCGACCCGATCGAGTTCGCGGGTCTCGGCGGCGGTATAGAGCTCTAGCGCTCGCAAGGGAAGGCTTACCTCTGGGTTCTTGGGGGCATCTTCCTTTACTCGCGGGAAGATAGTCGCCAAATTATACGCATGTCAGCAGGCGAGCAGTACATCGACCTGGCCGGGCGCATCCGTGAATGGGCGGCTGAGCTGGGCTTCCAGCAGTTGGGAATCACCGATGTGGACCTCGGTGAACACCCGGCCTACCTGCAGCGCTGGCTGGACGCCGGCTACCACGGTGAGATGGCCTACATGGAGCGCCACCGCGACCTCAGGGCCGAGCCCGAGGCGCTGGTGCCGGGTACCCTGCGGGTGCTATCCCTGCGCATGGACTACCTCACCGACGGTGCCGACCCGGTGCAAATCCTCGAGTCACCGGACAAGGCCTATATTTCCCGCTACACGCTGGGTCGCGACTACCACAAGCTGATTCGCAAGCGGCTGGCGCAGCTGGCAAAGCGCATCGAAGCCGAGGCCGGCGGCAGCCACCGCGCCTTCGTCGACAGCGCGCCGGTGCTGGAGCGAGCCATTGCCGAGCAGGCAGGCCTTGGCTGGATTGCCAAGAACACCATGCTGATCAACAGCCAGGCGGGGTCATGGTTTTTCCTCGGCGAGATCTACACCGACCTGCCGCTGCCAGTCGATGAGCCCCAGCAGGACAAACACTGCGGTAGCTGCCGGGCCTGCCTGGACATCTGCCCCACCGATGCCTTCGTGGGCCCGTTCGAACTGGACGCCCGGCGCTGCATCTCCTACCTGACCATCGAGCACCCGGGCAGCATCGACGAGGCACTGCGGCCGCTGATGGGCAACCGGGTATTCGGCTGCGACGACTGCCAGCTGGTCTGCCCCTGGAACAAGTTTGCCGAGCATACCGCGGAGGACGACTTCACCCCGCGTCACCAGCTCGACGATCGCGAACTGGTGGAGCTGTTCCTGTGGGAGGAAGACGAATGGCTGGCCAACACCGAGGGCTCGGCGATTCGCCGCATCGGCTACGAACGCTGGCTGCGCAACCTGGCGGTGGCGCTGGGCAACGCGCCCGGCAGCGGAGCCGTGATCAGCGCATTGCAGAAGCGCTCGCTTTACCCGTCAGAGATGGTGCGCGAACACGTGGCATGGGCCCTGGCACGCCACATCGGCTGAGCCGGCGAGCCGCTCAACAGTTCAGGAAATGCTCGCGGTAGTAGCGCAGCTCCTCGATGGACTCGCGGATATCGTCCAGCGCCAGGTGCGTGCTTTCCTTGTTGAAGCCACCCGACAGCTCGGGCCGCCAGCGCTGCATGAGGATCTTCAGGGTGCTGACATCGAGGTTGCGGTAGTGGAAGTAGCGCTCCAGCTCGGGCATATGACGGGCCATGAAGCGCCGGTCCTGGCAGATGCTGTTGCCACACATGGGCGATGCGCCCTCGGGAACATACTCCTTGAGAAAATCGATGGTGCGGGCGCTGGCGCTGCGCTCGTCCTCGTCGCTGGCCTTGACCCGCTTCACCAGGCCTGACCGGGTGTGATGGGAAGTATTCCACTCATCCATCGCATCGAGGCGCTCGTCGGGCTGGTAAATCGCCAGCACCGGCCCTTCGGCCAGGGTGTTGAGTTCACTGTCGGTGACGATAGTGGCGATTTCAATGACCGCATCATTGTCCGGGTCCAGCCCGGTCATTTCCATATCGACCCAAATCAGGTTCTGGTCACTGAACATAGCGGCTGCATCCCACGATCTGTGCTGAGAGTTTAGCAAAAGGCCATGGCGCGGCTAATATGGCGACATGAGTAAGCGCAAGCTGACCCGCCGCCAGGCCTGGCGAGTCAGGAAAATCCAGGATGAGCGCCGCCAGCGCGCCGAAAACCGCGGCCAGGCCGCCGAGGAAGTGCTGACCAGCGGCGAGCTGGGCACAGAGCGTGACGGGCTGGTAATAGCGCACTACGGCACCCAGGTGCTGGTAGAGGCCGGCGACCTGCGCCAGCGCTGCCATCTGCGCGCCAACCTCGACAGCCTGGTGACCGGTGACACGGTGGCCTGGTGCCCGGGCGAACCGCTGGGCGTAGTGGTGGCGCGCTATGAGCGCGAGTCGGAACT